>Ga0164243_10001801_pt1 | contig 35933 bp, 34 predicted proteins | sample OricompcompostOP_FD_108781 | JGI IMG/M metagenome (GOLD analysis project Ga0164243, IMG submission 108781) | Organic Plus compost microbial communities from Emeryville, California, USA - Original compost - Organic plus compost (OP) | ecosystem: Engineered > Solid waste > Mixed feedstock >...
ACGGCGCGATCGACCAGGCTCGGTCCGCCGTCCTCGCCCTTGGCGTGGAGGACCCGCTCGGAGAACCAGACGTCGAAGTCGACGTTGAACGCCGCGAGCGACTCCTTCTGCTCCGCAAGCTGGTACGCGTAGGCGAGCTCGCGGGCCACGACGACCTGCTCCGCCTCGGGGAGGTCGAGCAGGTCGGGACGCTCGGCCAGCACCCGCTGCGCGAGGTCGCCGATGTAGCTTCCCGCGTATCCCCCCTCGGGCGTGGGCTCGCCCTTCGCCGCCGCGAGCACGGACCGGGCGAAGCGCTCCATCTGGACGCCCGCGTCGTTGATGTAGAACTCCCGGGCGACCCGCGCGCCGGAGGCGTCGAGAAGACGGGCGATCGCGTCGCCGAGCGCGGCCCAGCGGGTGTGGCCGATGTGCAGCGGGCCGGTGGGGTTGGCGCTCACGAACTCGACGTTGATCGAGCGTCCGGCCTGCGAGTCGTTGCGCCCGTAGGCGTCGCCGGCCTCGACGATGGCGCGGGCCAGGGACCCCGCGGCCCCCGCCTCCAGACGGATGTTGATGAAGCCGGGGCCTGCGACCTCGACCCCGGCGACGCCGTCGACGCCGGTGAGGCCGTCGGCGATCCGCTGGGCGAGCTCGCGCGGGGCGAGGCCGAGCGGCTTGGCGAGCCGCATCGCGACGTTGGTGGCCCAGTCGCCGTGCTCGCGGTTGCGGGGCCGGTCCAGCACGATGTCGCCGGCGGCGATCCCGATCGGCTCGCCGGGTCGTCGCTCCGCCGCGATCGGGGTCAGGACGACGAGGATGGCTTCGGCGAGGGATTCAGGGCTCATAGAGCACCAAGTCTAGGCGGGCGGACGGGCGTTCCCCGCCCCGTCCGCTTCGCGCTCGGCCCTCCGCTGCGCGATGGTCTCGGCGAGCCGGTCCCGCTCGGCGCCGCCCGGCTCACGCCCCGCGTGACGCAGGGCGAGGAAGGCCGCGCCGACCGCGCCGTCGGAGACGCGGACGATCCCCTCGTCCGCCCCCAGGCGGGCGACGCCGTCCGCGAAGACCTGCTGCGCGGGCCCGGAGCGGGCGAGGATGCTCCCGCCCACGACGACGGGCCCGGAGACGGTGTGCACCGCGGCGAAGGTCCGCACGAGCTCCGCTCCCGCGCCGCGCAGGATGTCGTCGGCGACCGCGTCGCCGGCCTCCGCCGCGTCGAAGACGAGAGGGGCGAGGCTCGCGAGCTCGACCGGGCGCGCGGCGTAGAAGGCGCGGATGACCGCCTCCAGCTCTCTCCGCCGTCCGTTGGGGCTGTCCGGCTCTGCGCCGGGGTCGACGCCGAGCCGTGCGACGGCGGCCTCGGTGATCGCGGTCGCCTCGCCCGTGCCGTCCAGGTCCTCGACGATCGCCCTGGCCGCACGATGGCCGATCCAGAACCCGCTCCCCCGGTCGCCCAGGAGCCAGCCCAGGCCGTCGGCGGTGGCGACGGTGCGCCCGCCCTCGATCCGGATCACGCTCGCGCCCGTCCCGCAGACCACGCCGTAGCCGGCGTCGGAGACCGTGCCGCTGAAGTACATCGCGAGCAGGTCCGAGTCGAACGCGAGGCGTCCGCGGAAGCCGGCCGCGCCGAGCGGGTCGCGCAGCCAGCCGCCCGGCCCGCTCGCGTCGTTGCCCGCCATGGCCGCGACCAGGAGCGACACGTCCTCGATCGGGGCGCCGGCCTGCGCGAGCGCCCCGGCCACGGCGGTCCTGACCCCGAGCACCGCGCCGTCGCGGCCCACCGAGATGGGGTTCCCGCTGCCCGCGGTCCCGTAGCCGACGGCCGTGCCGTCGGCCGTCGCGAGCACGGCCCTCGTCGACGTGCCCCCGGCGTCCACTCCCAGAATCAGCGTTCCTCGCCCCATCCCTGCCCTGTCCTCGTTGACGTGTGATCGGAGTATTGACGTGCGACCCGAATCGGATGAGAATGCTTTTCACTCGAACATCGATGCTCGCGAGACATTTTCATCGGAGGCAATGGTGCCACGGAGCAACGTCGTCGGCAACGCACCGACCATCGCGCAGCGCATCGCGCTGCACCGCTCCGCCATGCCCGCGGCGATGTCCAAGATCGCCGACGTCGTCACCGAGCATCCCACGGCGCCGGTGGAGCTGACCATCACCGAGCTCGCCGACCGCGCGGGGACGTCGCCCGCCACGGTCACCCGCTTCTGCCGGGCGATCGGGTTCGACGGCTACACGCAGTTCCGGGTCGGCGTCGCCTCCGAGTCCGGACGCGGCGACGCCGACACCACCTGGCAGGCCGACATCGGCCAGGAGTTCGGCCCCGAGGACTCCCCCGACCGGGTGCTGCGCACCCTCCTCTCGCTCCACATCCGCAGCCTGGAGACGACCACCGCCTGGCTCGACCTCCGCGAGGTGGAGAGGGTCGCCAAGGCGATCGCGAACAGCCGTCACGTCGACATCTACGGCGTGGGCGGCAGCAGCGTGATCGCCGACGAGTTCCAGGGACGCCTCTACCGGATCGGCGTGAACGCGCACTCCTGGTCCGACGTGCACGAAGGGCTCACGAGCGCGGTGCTCCAGGACGCGGACTCCGTCGCGATCGGGATCTCCAACACGGGACGCACCGACGAGACGATCCAGATGCTCTCGCAGGCCGGCGCCTCGGGCGCGTTCACGGTCGCCCTCTCGCACGACGCCGAGTCCTGGCTCGCCTCGGTCGCCGACGTCGCCCTGACCACCGCGGCCGCGAGCGCCTATCTGCGCCCCGACGACCTGTCGGTCAAGCACTCCCAGCTCCTGGTGATCGACCTCCTCTACCTCCTGGTCGCCCAGCACACGTTCGGCGAGGCGGCCGGCCGCCTCGCCGCGAGCGCGATGGCCGTCTCCGGGCATCGCCGCTCCGGCCGCCCTCCGCTCCGTTCCTCCCGTCGTCCCACCCCCCAGCCCAAGGAGGCCTCCTGATGACCGCCAGCCCGTCCGACCTGCTCCGCGAGGCGCAGACCCGCCTGGAACGCCTGACCGCGCAAGCGGAGGCCGGCGACCTCGACCGGGCGATCGCGCTCCTGACCGAGGCGATCCGCGACGGCGGCGTCATCCAGGCCTTCGGGACCGGCCACTCCGAGGCGTTCGCGATGGAGATCGCGGGGCGCGCCGGCGGTCTGATCCCGACGAACCGGATCGCCCTGCGCGACATCGTGCTGCACGGGAGCCGGCCCGCGGAGGTCCTCACCGGGTCCCTGGAGCGGGAGCCCTGGGTGGTCGAGGAGCTGATGGCGGCGACGCCGGTGAACCCGGCGGACGCGTTCGTGATCGCCTCGAACTCGGGCGTCAACGGCTCGATCGTCGGAGTCGCCCTCTGGGCGAAGGAGCACGGCCACCCGGTGATCGCGGTCACGAGCCTCGAGCACACCTCCCGCGTCGAGCCCAAGCATCCCAGCGGGAAGCGGCTCAGCGAGATCGCCGACGTGGTGATCGACAACCTCGCCCCCTACGGCGACTCCACGCTGGAGATCGCCGAGGGCATCGGCGCCGGGGCGATCTCCTCGATCACCGCGGCCTTCATCGCGCAGCTTCTCACCCTGGGCGTCTCGCGCGCCATCGCCGACGGCGGCGAGACCCCGCCCCTGTACATCTCGGCCAACATCCCCGGAGGCGACGAGCACAACTCGGCCCTCGAGGACCGCTACCGAGACCGGATCCGCCGCGGCGCATGACGCGACGGTCCACCCACCCCCACCCGAATCCCTGACACCACGCACTGAAAGTCACCCGCAACCCACACGGAAGGTAGAAACATGGAACTCAACGACGCGTCCATCAGCCGCCGCTCACTCCTGCGCGGAGCAGCGCTCGCGGCCGTGCTCGTCCCGTTCGGCGTCAGCCTCGCGTCCTGCGCGGCTCCTGGCGGCGGCGGGACCGGCGGCCCGAAGGGCGAGGTCACCGCGGACAACCCGTTCGGCGTCGCCGCGAACTCCAAGGTCGACGCGGTCATCTTCGACGGCGGCTACGGCGTGGACTACGTGGAGAACGCCGCCAAGATCATGGAGAAGGCGCAGGAAGGCCTGAGCGTCAAGGTCTCCGCCTCGACGAAGATCGCCCAGGAGCTGCAGCCGCGCTTCGTGAGCGGCAACCCGCCGGACCTCGTGGACAACTCCGGCGCCAACTCGATCGGCTGGAACACGATCCTGGACCAGCTCGAAGACCTCACCGACGTGCTCGACGCGAAGAACCTCGAGGGCGAGAAGATCCGCGACACGCTCTACGGCGGCGTGGAGGCGCCGGGAACGTTCGGCGACAAGTTCGCCGCGCTGAACTACGTGATGACGGTCTACGGCCTCTGGTACTCCGAGTCGGTCTTCAAGGAGAACGGCTTCGAGGTGCCCAAGACCTGGCAGGACCTGAAGGCCCTCGGCGCCGCGGCGAAGGAGAAGGGCAAGTACCTCTTCCTCTGGGGCAAGGAGGCGGCCACGTACTACCAGACGATGGTCGTCGACTCGGCGGTCATCCAGGGCGGCGACGACGTGCGCCTCCCGCTGGAGAACCTGAAGGAGGGCTGCTGGTCGCACCCGATCATCCAGAACATCCTGACGATCTTCTACGACCTCATCCAGTCCGGCTACGTGAAGCCCGGCGGATCGGGCACGCAGTTCACCGCCGCCCAGGCGCAGTGGAGCCTCGACAAGGCGGCGCTGCTGTACCCGTCCGGGTCGTGGATCGAGAACGAGATGAAGGACCAGACCGCCGAGGGCTTCACCATGAAGGGCATCGGCGAGCTCCCGCTCGACGGCAACCAGAAGACCCCGGCCGGCACCCTCCGTGCCGAGGCGGGCGAGCCGTTCATGGTCCCGTCGAAGGCCAAGAACCCCGCCGCGGGCAAGGAGCTGCTGCGGGTGATGCTCTCGAAGGAGTCGGCGACCTGGTTCGCGAAGAACAAGCTCGCGCCGACCATCGTCAAGGGCATCGTGCCCGACGACGGCTTCGGCTCGACCGCACTCGTGTCGCAGAAGGAGCTGCTGGACAAGGCCGGCGACAACGTCTTCACGATCAAGTCGTTCAACCTCTACGGCATGAACTCCGACCAGCTCCCGATCTGGAACTCGTTCCTGGACGGGAAGATGGACGTCGCGACGCTGACCAAGCAGTTGCAGGACCTCACCGACAAGATCCGCAACGACAGCTCCATCGAGAAGATCGAGATCAAATGAGCCTCAGCGGTCAGGGCCTCGACGCGGCTTTGGACACCGCGGCCGTGACCGCTGCCCCCGCGGGGCGCCGCAAGGCGCCCCGCATCGGGCGGCGGAAGCTGACGTTCGACTACGTGACGTTCCTGATCGCGTTCCTCGGGGTGCCTCTCGCGATCTACCTGGTGTTCGTCATCTCGCCGTTCGTCCAGGCGGTGTACTACTCGATGACGAACTGGACCGGCTTCTCGCCGGACATGCAGTTCATCGGCCTCGGCAACTTCGTCAAGCTCTTCCAGGACACCACCTTCCTGCAGGCGATGGGCAACAACATCGTCCTGGCCATCGTCGTGCCGTTGATCACGCTGAGCATCGCGCTGATCTTCGCGAGCATGATCACGATCGGCGGCCCGAGCAGCGGGCAGGTGCGCGGCCTCAAGGGATCGAGCTTCTACCGTGTCGTGTCGTTCTTCCCCTACGTCATCCCCGCGATCGTGATCGGCATCCTCTGGTCGCAGATCTACCAGCCCAGCGGTCTCCTCAACGGCATCCTCGAGGCGGTCGGACTCGACATGAACGGCTTCGCCTGGCTCGGCGACGAGCGCACGGCGATGGGGGCCTCGATCTTCGTGATCGTCTGGGGCATGGTCGGCTTCTACATGGTGCTGTTCATCGCGGCGATCAAGGGGATCCCGGCCGAGGTCTACGAGGCGGCACGCCTCGACGGCGCCGGCCGCTTCCGTACGACGGTCTCGATCACGCTGCCGCTCATCCGCGACAACGTGCAGACCGCCTACATCTACATCGGCATCATGGCCCTGGACGCGTTCGTCTACATGGCGGCGCTGAACTCCACCGGCGGCCCGGGCAACTCCACGCTCGTGATGTCGCAGTACCTGTTCCGCACCGCGTTCGAGAAGGGCCAGTTCGGTCTCTCCAGCGCCATGGGAGTCGTTCTCGCGGTGATCACGCTGCTGTTCGCCGCCGTGGTGTTCACGGTCAACCGCCTCACCGGCGGCAAGGACGAAGGAGGCCGCTCATGAGCGACCGCACCTCGAACCTGATCACGATCGACAAGAAGGCCGCCCGCCGCATCGCGGGCGAAAGGACGGTCAGGACGACCTCCGGCGACAAGGTCGTCGGCGGCATCTCGCACGTCGTCCTCGTCGTCTGGTCGATCATCGTCATCGTCCCGCTGCTGTGGACGCTGATGTCGTCGTTCAAGACCTCCCGCGAGGTCCTGGCGTCGCCGTTCGGCCTCCCCGCGGAGTGGAATCTGGACAACTACATCTCGGCGTGGACCCAGTACAACTTCGGCCAGATGTTCGTCAACACCGTGATCGTGGTGGGCGTCTCGCTCGTCCTCGTCATGGTGCTGGGAGCCATGTGCGCCTATGTGCTGGCGCGGTTCGCGCTCCCCGGCAGCCGGGTGATCTACTACCTCATGCTCGCGGGCCTCACCTTCCCGGTGTTCCTCGCGATCGTGCCGCTGTTCTTCGTGCTCCAGGGAATGGGACTGCTGAACACCCTCCCCGGGCTCATCCTCACCTACGTCGCGTTCGCCCTGCCGTTCACGGTGTTCTTCCTGTTCTCGTTCTTCAAGTCCCTGCCGTACGAGATCCAGGAGGCCGCGTACGTCGACGGCGCGAGCGAGTGGCGCACCTTCTTCCAGGTGATGCTGCCCATGGCCAAGCCGGGGCTCGCCGCCGTGGCGATCCTCAACTTCCTGGGCCTGTGGAACCAGTTCCTGCTGCCCGTCGCGCTCAACACCGACCAGGGCCAGTACGTGCTCTCCCAGGGCATGGCGGCCTTCGCCTCGTCCGCGGGCTACAAGGTGGACTTCGGCGCCCTGTTCGCCGCGGTCGTGATCACCATCGTTCCGGTGCTCATCACGTACATCTTCTTCCAGCGTCAGCTGCAGGGATCCGTGACCCAGGGCGCGTCGAAGTAGCCCCGCCCGTCGGTCCGGACGCGGCGGCGAGAAGGACCGGCCCGGGAGGCGCGCTCCCCGGCCGGTCCTTCTCCCGCGCCTGATCCGTCCCGACGCGCGCGGGCGTCGGGACGGTTCCGTCCTTGCCCGCACGCGGTGATAAGGTCGATCAGTACGCCTCCGTAGCTCAGCGGATAGAGCGCCGGTTTCCGGTACCGTAGGTCGCAGGTTCGATTCCTGTCGGGGGCACGCTCTCAAGCCCGGTCTCCTCGGAGGCCGGGCTTTTCGCCTCCGTGCGCTCTCAGTCCCCGGCGCGCGGCGTCCTGCGGTACACGAGGTCGCGGATCTCGCGGCCCTTCGCGATCCCCTTGCGCTCGAACGCCGTCATGACCCGGCCCTCGAACCTGTCCGCCCACTCCCCCTCGAACGCGCGCTCGAACCCAGGCTCCGCATCCAGCACCTCGCGCATCTGCAGCGCGTAGTCCTCCCAGTCGGTCGCCAGGCGCAGGAGTCCCCCGTCGCGCAACGCGTGACCGGCCGCCGCGCCGAAACCGGGGCGGACGAGGCGCCGCTTGGTGTGACGCTTCTTGTGCCACGGATCGGGGAAGAACACCCAGACCTCACGGGCGGCGCCCTCGGGAAGGAACGTGGACAGGACCTCCGGCGCGTTCGCCTCGACCAGGCGCAGGTTGCGCGCGCCGGCGCGATCGGCGTCCAGCATCGTCCGCGCCAGGCCCGCGCGGAACACCTCGACCGCGAGGAAGTCCCGGTCCGGATGCGCGGACGCGGCGGCGACGATCGCGTGCCCCTGGCCGGACCCGACCTCGACGATGAGCGGCGCCTCCCGCCCGAAGCGCTCGGCAGGATCGAAGCGCGCGTCGGGATGCACCGACGTCCAGGCGACGTCGCGAGGCACGTCGATGAGGTAGCGGGGCGCGAGCTCCACGAACGCGCGCTCCTGCGCCTCGGACATGCGGCCGCTGCGCCGGACGAACGAGACCGGCTCGTCGCGGAAGGGGCGGGTTTCTGCCATCCCTCCAGGGTACGTGCCGGCTGGCCCGTGCCGAGACCGGCGGGCGGTCAGCCGGCCGGCTCGGTGACGAAGTCGATCAGCTCCTCGACGCGGCCGAGGAGCGAGGGCTCCAGGTCGCGGTAGGTGGAGACGCGGGAGAGGATCCGCTTCCAGGCGTGCGCGATGTCGGCCTGGCTCTCGGCGGGCCAGCCGAACGCGCGGCAGATCCCCGTCTTCCAGTCGGTGCCGCGCGGGATCTGCGGCCAGGCGCGGATCCCCATCGCCGCCGGCGTCACGCACTGCCAGACGTCGATATACGGGTGCCCGACGATGCGGAGATGCGCCCCGTGCGGGCCGCGCATGATCGCGTCCACGATCCGCGACTCCTTCGAGCCGGGGACGAGATGGTCCACGAGCACGCCGTAGCGCCGGCTCCTGCTCGGCGGCTCCTCGGCGAGCAGGTCGTCGAGGAGGTCGATGCCCTGCAGGTACTCGACGACGACGCCCTCGACACGAAGGTCGTCGCCCCACACCTTCTCCACGAGCTCGGCGTCGTGCCTCCCCTCCACGAGGATACGGCTCGGCAGCGCGGCCCTGGCGCGCCGGTCCGCGACCGCGAAGGAGCCGGACGCGGTCCGCCGCGGTCCTGCGGCCGCGGCACGCGGCGGGATCAGCCGAACCGGCTCGCCGTCGATCATGAACCCTCCGCCCAGCGGGAACAGCCGGCGCTGCCCGCGGCGGTCCTCGAGCTCGACGTGCCCGCCCTCGACCCGTGTGACCGCGCCGCAGAACCCGTCCACGGCGACCTCGACCACGAGGTCGCGCTCCGCCGCCACGTCGGCGACGACCTTGGCCCCGCGCTCGCGCCATCCCGCTGCGAGCACGTCCGATCCGTACCTGTCGTCCATCCCGTCCAGCCTAGGTTCCGCTCCCGGCTCGCCCCGGCATCGACGCAGGGGCGGACGAGACGTTCGCTCTCGGCGACACGGGAGCGCTACCGGCCCGTGCACGCCTGTGAATAGACTCGGCCGTGGGGGATGCGACCGCCCCGGAGGAGCGAGAATGCGGGCACGTCTGGCCGTGGTGACGGGGCTTGTTCTGGCGATGATCGGAGTGCTGTTCGCGCTCCCCGCCGCAGCCACTCCCCCGGTGACGCTCGGCAGCGGGTTCGTGACCGACCAGGCCGGCGTGCTGTCGGCGTCCGAGAGGTCCGATCTCGACCAGCGCCTCGGGACGCTCAGCCAGGAGCGGCGGATCGAGCTCTTCGTCGTCCTCGTGGACGAGTTCACCGACCCCTCCGACCGGATCGCCTGGACGAACCGGGTGGCGGACGACAACGGGCTCGGCCCGTCGCAGTACCTGCTCGCGATCGCGACGCAGGGCCGGCAGTATTTCATCTCCGGGCTGTCGGGCGGACCCGTGAGCGACGAGAGGCTCACCGAGATCGAACGGACGATGCAGCCCGACCTGCAGCAGAACCGCTGGGCGGACGCGATCGCCACGGCGGCGGACGGGTTCCGTGGCGGCTCGGCCGCCGGCTCCTCCGCCGGCGGCAGCGGCTGGGGGCTCACGCTCTTCCTGATCGTCGCGGTGATCGGGGTCGGCCTCGTCATCTGGCTCGTGGTCCGCACCCGGCGACGGAAGGCGGCCGGTCCCGCCGGTCAGGTCGCAGCTCCCGCGGGGCCGTACGACGGGGTCACCGACGAGGAGCTCGAGAAGCGGGCGGGCTCCGCGCTGGTCCAGACCGACGACGCGATCACCTCCAGCACCGAGGACCTCGGATTCGCGACGGCGCAGTTCGGCGACGGGGCGACGGCGACGTTCGCCCAGGTCGTCGCCGACGCCAAGGCACGCCTCGACGAGGCCTTCGGGCTGAAGCAGAAGCTCGACGACGAGATCCCCGACGCCCCGCAGCAGCGGCGCGAGTGGCACATCCGGATCATCGAGCTCTGCGAGGCGGCGGACGCCGCACTGGACGCGAACGTCGCGGCCTTCGACGAGCTGCGCAAGCTGGAGCAGAACGCCGAGCAGGCGCTGCAGCAGGTCACCGCGCACCGTGCGCAGGCCGAGGCGGCGGTGGCGGCGGCTCCGGCCGCGCTCCAGCAGCTCGCGGCCGTCTACGACGCGAGCGCGCTGAGCACGGTCGCCGAGAACCCCGCGCAGGCGCGCAGCCGGCTCCAGCTGGCCGACGCGTCGATCGCCGAGGCAGACGCGAAGCTCGCAGCCGGCGAACGAGGACCGGCCGCCTTCGCGATCCGCACGGCGGAGGAGGGGATCGTCCAGGCGCGGCAGCTCGCCGATGCGATCGGCGTCCTCGGCGCGAACCTCGCCGCCGCAGAGGAGCAGGCACGGGCGCTCATGGCCGATCTCGAAGGAGACCTCGCCGGGGTGAGCGCGCTCCCGGCCTCCTCCGAGCTTCAGCAGATCGCCGCCGCCACCCGCACGCAGCTCGACGAGGCCGGCGCCAACCTGTCCGGCGCCGCGCGGCGCCCGCAGGCGGTGCTCGAGGCCCTCACCGCGGCGAACACGCGGATCGACGGCGCCGTCGAGCGCATCCGCGACGCGCAACGGCAGCAGGAGCGCGCCCGGCAGGTCCTCGACCAGACGATCCTCCAGGCGAGGGCCGAGATCTCCTCCGCGAACGACTTCATCGCCACCCGCCGCGGCGCCGTGGGGGCGACGGCCAGGACGCGGGCGGCCGAGGCCTCGGCGGAGCTGAGCAGGGCCGAGGCCTCGCGCGACGCCGATCCGCCGCAGGCGCAGCAGTCCGCCGAACGCGCGGCAGCCCTCGCCCGCGAGGCGATCGCCAGCGCGCAGAGCGACGTGAACGGCTACGCCGGCCCCTTCGGCGGCGGAGGCGGGGGCGGGAGCAACATCGCCGGAGACATCCTCGGCGGCATCATCGGCGGCATCCTCGCCAGCGGCGGCTCCGGCCGCCGGGGCGGCGGGGGCTGGGGCGGCGGCTCCTCCGGCTGGCGGTCGGGCGGCGGGGGCGGCGGGTTCAGCCCGTCCAGCTTCGGCGGCTCGCGACGCGGATCCGGAGGTGGTCGATTCTGAGCCCGACCATGCCGACTCATAGCCGCGTCGTTCTACCATCCACACACGACGACTCCACCGACCTGACCTTCCACCGAAAGGAAAACCCATGACCAAGCAGTCGATCTTCGGCCGCATCTCGACCCTGGTGAAGGCGAACATCAACGCGCTCCTCGACTCCGCCGAGGACCCGCAGAAGATGCTCGACCAGCTCGTCCGCGACTACACCAACAACATCGCCGACGCGGAGTCCGCCATCGCGGAGACGATCGGCAACCTGCGCCTGCTCGAGCGCGACCACCAGGAGGACGTGCAGGCGGCCACCGAGTGGGGCAACAAGGCCCTCGCCGCCAGCCGCAAGGCCGACGAGCTGCGGGCCGCGGGCAACGCCGCCGACGCCGACAAGTTCGACAGCCTGGCGAAGGTGGCCCTGCAGCGCCAGATCAGCTCCGAGCGCGAGGCGCGTGCCGCCGAGCCGCAGATCGCTCAGCAGACCGAGATCGTCGACAAGCTCAAGAGCGGCCTGAACGGCATGAAGGAGAAGCTCGAGCAGCTCAAGACCAAGCGCAGCGAGCTCCTCGCGCGCGCCAAGGTCGCCGAGGCCCAGACGAAGGTCCAGGACGCGATCGGCTCGATCAACGTGCTCGACCCGACCAGCGAGCTCGGCCGGTTCGAGGACAAGATCCGCCGGCAGGAGGCGATCGCACAGGGCAAGGCCGAGATCGCCGCGTCCTCGCTGGACGCCCAGTTCGAGAGCCTGGAGGACCTCGGCGAGCTGACCGAGGTCGAGGCGCGTCTGGCCGAGCTGAAGGCCGGCGCCCCGGCCGCGAAGCCGGCCATCGAGTCGCAGTGACCCGATCGCGCTGACATCCGCGCACGGATCCCGGCATCCGCGCGAGGATCATCGGGGCGGATGCCACGGCCTCTGCCGTCGGCATCCGCCCTCATCCGTTCCCGTCCCCCGGAGGCCGTCATGACCCGCTTCGTCGTCGTCCCGCAGTGGCAGGGTTCGCCCGCGCCGCGCGCGATGCTCCTCACCGAAGGCGCGGCGGCGATCGCCGGCGACCTGCCCCGCGTGCGCACCGTCACCCTCGACGTCCCTCTGGAGGCAGGCGACGCGCAGGGCACGGCCGTGCATCGCCTGAGCAGCCTGCGACGCACGAGGGCGCTGCTCGAAGAGACCCTGACCGGCGCCGACGAGCCGGCCGTCGTGATCGGCGGCGACTGCGGCGTGAGCGTCGGCGCGATCTCCGCGCTCCCCGGAGACCTCGACGACGTCGCCGTCGTCTGGTGCGACGCGCACCCCGATCTGCACACGCCCGGCACCTCGCCGTCCGGTGCGTACTCCGGCATGGCGTTGCGGGCGGTGCTCGCCGATCCCGCCTCCCCGCTCCCCGGCCGCGCGGGCATCGCCGCGTCACGGACCGTGCTCGTGGGGGCACGCGAGATCGACGACGCCGAGCGTCGGTTCATGGCCGAGGCGGGGATCGTCCACGTCCCGGCGCTGAACGACCCGGAGGCGATCACGCGGGCGGTCGCCTCGACCGGCGCCGCACGCGTCTACGTCCACGTGGACGTGGACGTCCTCGATCCGTCCGAGCTCTCCGGCGTCTCGGCACCCGCTCCCTTCGGCCTCGGGGTGGCGGAGCTCGTGACCGCGCTGCGTGCCCTCCGCGGGGCCGTCCCGCTGGCCGGGGCCACGATCGCCGGATTCGCCCCCCGCACGGCGGACGACGCGGTGAACGATCTCGGCGCCGTGCTGCGCCTGATCGGCGCCGTCGCGTGACCCCGGACACCGCCGTCCGCGGCACGAGCGCCGATCGGCGGCCGTCCGAGGACGAGATCCTCGCGCGAGGGCGCCGTCTCGACCGCCGTCTCCCCTCGGTTCTGCTCCGTTCGCCCGTGAGCAGGCTCGGCTACCTGTGGGGCACCGCCGTGGGGTGGGTCTGGGGGACGCTGTGGAGCACCGGCCCCGTCGAACGACGGAGCGGCCTGTGGGTCTTCCGTGGGATGCCCGAGTGGACGTACGGGCGCGGCGGCGTGTGCGTCGGCGGCTGCTATCTGACCGGAGACGTCGACCCCGACGAACGCGTGCTGCGCCACGAGGGAGTGCACAAGAGCCAGTGGCTGCGCTACGGCTTCCTCATGCCGTTCCTGTACCTCCTGGCCGGACGGGATCCGCTGCGCAACCGCTTCGAGATCGAGGCGGGTCTGGAGGACGGCAACTACCTGCCGCGCCGCGGGTCGGACGCCTGAACGCTCGAGGCGGTTGGCCGCTCCATGCCGAGACGGCTCGTGTGCGGAAACGGCTCCTGTGCGGAGGCGGTTCCGGCCGAAACCGGACGCGGGCAGGCGTCGCCGGACCGACGCGTCAGCGCGCGGGCAGAAGGCCGTATCGTGCGGGAGCGTCGATCGCCTCGGGGCGGACCCCGCGACCGAGCAGGTGGTCGACGATGTCGGCCGTGCCGAGGTAGCCGGCGAGCAGGGTGATCCGCGTCGGGAGCCCCTCGTCGCCGCAGAGCATCTCGTCGGCCCAGGCGGTGACCGCCCGCGTCAGCGCCTCACCGGCGCCGCAGCGGCGTCCCGAGCCGGGAGCGCCGGACCGCGCCGCACGCGGCAGCCAGGTCACGGTCATCCGCGGCGGGGCCTCGATCCGACCGATCTCCGAAGGGTCGGCGACCTCGACGAACACCCGCCCGACGGCGCAGAGCGGGAGCGTGGCGAGCACGGCCTCCAGCTCGGCCAGCCCGGTCTCGTCCGCCGCGATCAGGTGCTGCGCCTGGGGACGACGCGACGCCCTGCGCTGGGCGCGGGGCGTCGGGGAGAGAGCGGTCCGGGTCATCGTGCATCCAGGATATCACTTGGAAAGGGTTGCCTAACCTTCTTCCCGATGCCCGCCTCCGCCGGCCCTCCGGACTCCTCCTGTGCCCCGGAGCCCTCGGCCGTCACTCGACGAGTGCAGAGCCCTCGACGGTCACTCGACGAGCGCGGCGCCGAGGGCCTCCAGCTCGGCCTCCGACAGCCCGGACGAGAGCAGGTACTCGGCGGCAGAGCCGTAACGCTCGTCGATCCCGGCCAGAAGCGCCCTCATGACGGGAGCCGGCGACTCCACGGCGAGCGCGACGGCGTGCCGGGCGTCCGGGTGGTTCGCGTTCAGGTACTGCACGATCGCCGCCCGCCGCGCGGCCGGCAGCAGCTGCGCCGTCAGGGCGTAGTCCTCGACCACCGCCTCGCGGTCTGCGCCGACCGCGGTCAGGGCGATCGCCACGCTCACCCCGGTCCGGTCCTTGCCCGCGGTGCAGTGCACGAGGGTGGGCTCGCCCTCGGCGAGCACCCGCATCACCTCCACCATGCGGGGCGCCGCGTCGTGGACGAGATGACCGTACATGCCCTCCAGGCTGACGTCCTCCGCGAACAGCGAGGCGACGGATCCGAGGAACAGCGGGACCCGCGTCGTGGGGACGCCGCCCAGGGCGGACGGCTCCTGCCTGACCTCTGCGTCGTCCCGCAGGTCCACCACGCGCCGGATCCGCGGACGCAGGAGCTCACGCCCCTCCTCCGTGAGGCCCGCCAGCTGCCCCGAGCGGAAGAGCACTCCCTCGCGGATCCGCGACCCCCCGACCGGGATCCCGCCCACGTCTCGGAGGTTGACCGCGCCGGGAACGTCGAGGATCGTCACTTCGCCTCGCGTGGAGGCACGGGGTAGCGGCCGGCGAGGACGACGCGGTTGAAGGCGTTGATCGAGACGCAGGCCCAGCTGAGCGCCGCGTACTCCTTCTCGGTGAAGACGCCGCCGACACGGTCGTACACCTCGTCGGAGACCCCGCCGTCATGGATGAAGGTGAACGCCTCGGCGAGCTCCAGCGCCGCGCGTTCGCGGTCGGAGAAGACGCCGGACTCGCGCCAGGTGGGGATCTGCGTGAGCGTGTCGAGGTCGACGCCGGCCGCGACGGCACGGTCGACGTGGATCCGCGCGCAGTAGGCGCATCCGTTCAGCTGGGAGCAGTGGATGAGGACGAGCTCCTTGAGCCGGTCGTCGATGCCGTTGGCCCGGCAGATGTCGTTGACCGTGGCGGAGAAGGCGTCGAGCGCCTTGTAGGCGGACGGCTCGGTCCGGGACAGATGCACACGCGTCTCGCTCATGTCGCCAGCCTACCGATCCGGCGGGCGGCAGGGGCCGGCCCTGCGGGCGACCTTCCCCGAGCTCAAAACCAGAACGCACACCAGATCAAGAAAATGTTGCGCTATATGACAACGCATTACGGATGATTGCTTTGCGATCCGCTCTCGCATTTCTCGGATCCGATCGCAGAGGCGCACAATGAGGGCGTGCCTACCGAGACCACCGAGTTCTCCTTCCTGGACGCCCAGGCCGCCGCTCTCGGCGTCGCCGTCCCCACCGTCTCACGGATCGCCCTGGATCTGCCGGACGGCCGCTCGCTGAGCGCCCTTCGTTACGGCGACGCCGCGCCGGTCGTGACGTTCCTGCACGGGGCGGGACTCAACGCGCACACCTGGGACGCGACGATCCTCGCGCTGGGCCTCCCCGCCCTCGCGATCGACCTCGCCGGCCACGGCGACTCCTCGTGGCGAGAGGACCTGGACTACACCGCCCGCCCGCACGCCGCAGACGTCGCGGCGGCTCTGGACGCATGGACGGAGGGCCCTCAGGTCGTCGTCGGCCAGTCGCTCGGCGGCCTGACCGCCGCCGCGCTCGCCGCCGCCCGCCCCGACCTCGTCCGCGCCGTCGTGATCGTGGACATCACGCCGGGGATCGACACGAGCGGCGGCCCCGCCGCCCTGCGCGCCTTCTACGGCGTGACCGACTTCGCCTCGCGCGACGAGGCCGTGGACCACGCCCTCTCCTTCGGGCTCGGCGGCACGAGGGAGAACACCGAGCGAGGCGTCTTCCTGAACACCCGCGTGCGACCGGACGGCCGCGTGGAATGGAAGCACCATCTCGCCCGCCTGGCCGCGCACGCCTTCGCCGGAGAGGGCGCCGACGCCGCCCCCGGGCAGATCCTGCAGGAGGACGGCTGGGACGACCTCGCCGGGGTCTCCGCGCCGATCACGCTCGTCCGTGCGCTCCACGGCTTCGTCTCGGCGGAGGACGCCGCGGACTTCGCCCGCCGTCTCCCCTCCGCCAGGGTCACGACCCTGGACGCGCCCCACAACGCGCAGGAGACCGCGCCGGTCGCGCTCGCCGACCTCGTCCGGCAGCACCTCGACCCCCAGCACCCGGAGGGGAGCCGCGACTGACCTCCGCCCGTCCGACGGGCCGTATGTGACGTTCCGTTCCGCACGCCGCGCCACCCGGCCCGTCCCGCCCCTAGGCTCGACCGCGCAGCACCCTCCCGAACCGCCCGACACCCGAACCGCACGCACGATGCACAGCACTCCCATCGTCCTGCACCGAGAGGAAACCCCATGACCCGTCGCATCCGGGGCATCGCCCTGCTGACCGGCATCGCCGCCGCAGCGCTCGCCCTGAGCGCCTGCGCCGGCCCTTCCGGCTCGCCCGAGACGACCGCGCCCGGCGTCGCCGACCCCGACGCCACCCTCACGGTCGGCCTCGTCCTCGAGCCGACCAACCTCGACATCCGGCACACCAGCGGCGCGGCGCTCGAGCAGATCCTCGTCGGCAACATCTACGAGGGCCTGGTCACCCGCACCCAGGACAACGGCATCACCGAACGCCTCGCCGAGAAGTACGAGGTCTCGCCGGACGGCCTCACCTACACCTTCACCCTGCAGAAGGGCGTGACCTTCCACAACGGCGCCGCCCTGACCTCGGCCGACGTCGTCGCCTCGCTCCAGGCGGTCAAGGACGACGCCACCCTCCAGGGCCACGCCGACCTCGCCGGCGTCGCCTCGATCGCCGCCCCCGACCCGGCGACGGTCGTGGTGACCCTCACCGCGCCCAACCAGAACTTCCTCTTCTCCCTCACCGGCGTCGCGGGACTCGTCTACGCCCAGGGCGACACGACCGATCTGAAGGACGCGGAGAACGGCACCGGCCCCTTCACGCTGAAGAGCTGGAAGAAGGGCAGCTCGATCACCTTCGCCCGCAACGACGCCTACTGGGGCGAGAAGGCCGGGGTCGCCGAGGTCGTCTTCGACTACATCCCCGACTTCACCGCCGGCGTCAACGCCGCGCTCGACGGAAGCCTCGACGTGCTCACCGCCGTCGACCCGAACCTGGCCCCGCAGCTGGAGAAGAGCGGGAAGTTCACCCTCACCACCGGGCGCACCACCGACAAGGCGACGCTCGCCTTCAACAACGCCAAGGCCCCGCTCAACGACAAGCGCGTGCGCGAGGCGCTGCGCCTGGCGATCGACCACAAGGCGCTCGTCGAGGCGGTCGGCGCGGGCGAGACGCTCTACGGCCCGATCCCCGAGCTCGACCCGGGCTACCAGGATCTCTCCAAGGTCGCCCCCTACGACCCGGACAAGGCCAAGCAGCTCCTCAAGGAGGCGGGTCAGGAGAAGCTGACGCTGACGCTGACGATCCCGTCGTTCTACGGCACGACCGTGCCCCAGGTGCTCGTCTCCGACCTCCAGAAGGTGGGGGTCACGCTGAAGGTCGAGTCCGTCGAGTTCCCCGCCTGGCTCGAGGACGTCTACAAGAACCACGACTACGACCTGAGCTTCGTGCTGCACGTCGAGCCGCGCGACCTCGGCAACTTCGCCAACCCCGCCTACTACTTCGGCTACGACAACCCGGAGGTGCAGAAGCTGTACGCGCAGGCGCTCGCCGAGCTCGACGAGAAGAAGTCCGCCGACCTGCTCGCCCAGGCCGCGCGCATCGTCTCGGAGGACCACGCGGCCGACTGGCTGTACAACGGGGCCACGATCACCGCCCTCGCCCCCGGGGTCTCCGGGTTCCCGAAGGACTCGATCAACTCGCGCATCGACCTGCGCGGCGTGACCCTCGCCAAGTAGCACGGACAGACGGCGAGTGATCCGCTACGCGCTCACGAGAGGAGCCCTGCTCATCGCAGGGCTCCTCGTCGCGAGCGTCGTCATCTTCCTCGCCCTGCGGGTCTTCCCCGGAGACGTCGCCCAGCTCATCGGTGGCGACAAGGCCACTCCCGAGCAGATCGAGGCGATCCGCGCCTCCCTCGGCCTGGACCGGCCGCTGTTCGTGCAGTACGCCGAGTGGATCGGCGGGCTGTTCCGCGGGGACCTGGGAACCTCCCAGCTCAGCGGCGCCTCGGTGGCGGACGAACTGGCCCTCAAGGCCCAGGTCACCGTCCCCCTCGGGCTCCTGTCGCTGCTCGTCGCGCTCGTGATCGCGCTGCCGCTCGGGGTGCTCTCCGCGATGCTCCGCGGCAGGGCCGGCGGCACGGCCGTCAACGTGGCCGCGCAGGCCGTCGCCGCCGTCCCCGTCGTGTGGGCGGGGATGATGCTCGTGGTGGTCTTCGCCGTCTGGCTCGGCTGGCTCCCGGCGCAAGGCTTCCCCCGCGACGGCTGGGCCGATCCCGGCGCGGCCCTGCGCTCCCTCGTCCTCCCCGCGCTCACGATCGGCGTGGTCGAGGGCGCCATGCTGCTGCGGTTCGTCCGCAGCGCCACCCTTCACGCGGCGAGCCAGGACTTCGTCCGCACGGCGGCGGCGAAAGGCCTCACGCGCGACCGGGCCCTCGTCCTGCACGGCATCCCGGCCGTGGGACTCTCGATCGTCACGGTCCTCGGCCTCCAGGTGGCCGGCATCATCGTGGGCTCCGTCGTGATCGAGCAGCTGTTCACCCTGCCGGGGATCGGACGGATGCTCGTGACCGACGTGGGCACCCGCGATCTCGTCAAGGTGCAGAGCGAGCTGCTCGTCCTCACCGGGTTCGTGCTCGTGATCGGCTTCCTCGTCGATCTCGCCCACCGGGCCGTCGATCCCCGGCAGAGGGAGGCGGAATGAGCGCCCTGCACCGTCTGTGGCGGACCGGCGGAGGACGCTTCGGCCTCGTGGTCGTGGCGCTCATCGCCCTCACCGCGCTCGTCTCGCTGTTCTGGACGCCCTTCGATCCCAGGGCCGCCGACGTCACGGCGCGCTGGGCGCCGCCGGGATGGCCGCATCTGCTCGGCACCGACGGCACAGGACGGGACGTGCTGAGCCTGCTCATGGCCGGCGCCAGGACGACCGTCCTCGTCGCCCTCGGCGCCGGGATCGTCGCCACCGTCGTCGGCGTCCTGCTCGGCGCCCTCGGCGCCCTCACGGCGCGGTGGGTCCGCGAGGCGGTCTCGGTGCTCGTCGACATCCTCATCGCCTTCCCCGTGCTCATCATCGCCATGATGATCTCCGCGGTCTGGGGCGGATCGCTCTGGGTCGTGGTGTGGGCCGTCGGCATCGGCTTCGGCGTGAACATCGCGCGCGTGACCCGGCCCGAGCTGCGTCGCGTGCAGCAGAGCGACTTCGTCACCGCGGGACGGGCGTCGGGACTCACCCCGGCCCAGAACCTGGTCCAGCACCTGCTCCCGAACATCGCCCCGGTCTTCATCGTGCAGCTGTCCTGGTCGATGGCCGTCGCCGTGCTCGCCGAGGCCGGCCTGTCCTATCTCGGCTTCGGCGCCTCCGTCGTGGACCCGTCCTGGGGCATCCTGCTCTCCGACCTGCAGCGCTACATCGCGGTGCATCCGCTCTCGGTGGTCTGGCCGGGGCTTGCGATCACGATCACCGTGCTCGCGCTGAACCTCCTCGGCGACGGCCTCCGCGAGGCCACCGATCCGACGCTCCGGCAGAACCCTCGCGCGGTCGCCGCCCGCTCGCACGTGCCGGGGGTGGTCGCATGACGCTCGTGGTCTCGGACCTCGCGATCGAGGTCGGCGGACGACGCGTCGTGGACGGCGTCTCGTTCACGGTCCCCGACGGAGCGCGCCTCGGCCTCATCGGAGAGTCCGGGTCCGGGAAGTCGCTCACCGCCCTCGCCATCCTGGGACTCCTCCCGGACGGCGCCCGCGCCACCGGCTCGGTCCGCTGGGACGACCGCGAGATCCTGAACCTCCCCGACCGCGAGCTCGCCGGCGTCCGCGGCGACGAGATCGGCATCGTCTTCCAGGAGCCGAGGACCGCGCTGAACCCGATCCGCACCGTCGGCCGCCAGATCGCGGAGAGCGTGCGCATCCACGAGCGGATCGGGAGGCGCGAGGCCAGGGCCCGCGCCGTCGCCGAGGCGGAGCGCGTGCGCCTGCCCGATCCCGCGACGCTCGTCGACCGCTACCCGCATCAGCTCTCCGGCGGGCAGCGGCAGCGGGTGGCGATCGCGATGGCGCTCGCGGCACGGCCGCGCCTGCTCATCGCCGACGAGCCCACCACGGCCCTCGACGTCACGATCCAGGCCGAGATCCTGCGCCTCCTCCTCTCGCTCGTCGACGCGGAGGGGATGTCGCTCGTGTTCATCACCCACGATCTCGCGGTCCTCGCGCAGGTGGCCACGCACGGCGTGGTCCTCGAGCACGGCCGCGTCGTCGAGGACGCCCCGGTCACGACGCTGCTCACCACGCCCGCATCGCCGGTCACGCAGGGCCTGCTGCGCGACGCGACCGCGACGCTCTGGCGTCAGCACGACGAGGACGAGGAGGCCTCATGACCGAGCCGACGCCCGCGATCCGCGCCCGCGGCCTGTCGCGCTCGTTCGCCGCACGGCGCCGGCTCGGCGAGCCGCGACGGCGCACGACCGCCCTCGACCGGGTCGACCTCGACGTCGCGCCCGGCTCCGCCCTCGGGATCATCGGCGAGTCGGGCTCAGGGAAGTCCACCCTCGTCCGGCTGCTGCTCGCCCTGGATCGTCCGACGGCGGGCACGGTCGAGGTCGACGGACGAGCGGTCGACGCCACGGCGGCAGCCCGCGACCTGCACTGGCTGCGGCGGCAGACCGGGCTCGTGTTCCAGGACCCGTACGCCTCGCTCGACCCGCGGCAGAGCGTCGCGCGGATCGTCTCCGAGCCGCTGCGCGCGCTCGGCGTCGACGAAGACCACGACGCCAGGGTCGCCGAGGTGCTCGGGCAGGTCGGGCTGGGTCCGGGGATGGCCGGCCGTTATCCGCACGAGCTCTCCGGCGGGCAGCGGCAGCGCGTCGCGCTGGCCCGCGCGATCGCACACCGCCCGCGCATCCTCGTGGGCGACGAGCCCCTGTCCGCGCTCGACGTCACCGTGCGCGCGCAGGTCCTCGCCCTGCTGCGCCGTCTCAGGGCCGAGGGCCTCACCCTCGTCCTCGTCTCGCACGACATCGGCGTCGTGCAGAACCTCTGCGACGCGGTCGCCGTGATGAAGGACGGCACGATCGTCGAGCACGGCAGCACCGAGGACGTGCTCCGCCGGCCGCAGCACGAGTACACCCGCCGCCTCCTCGCCGCGATCCCGGCCCTGCCCGAGGTCCCGCGCGCGGAGTAGCCCGCCCGGCTCCCGTCTCGGATCTCGTCGCTGCGACCGGCTCGGAGCGACAGAACCCGCGACCGGAGCGTCCGCGGCGAAGCCCGGGCGCGAGGCCGTCAGAGGGACTTCTGCAGCAGCACGGTGCCGAGGGGGCGCCCGAACTTCACGCCGACGTCGCGCAGCCGCCCCGTCTCCACGAAGCCGAGGCGGGTGTGCAGGGCGATCGACGCCTCTGCGCCGCCCTCGGTGATCACGGCGATCACCTGGCGGAGCCCCGCCGCCGCACACGCCTCCAGGAGCGCGCCCAGCAGCACGCGCCCGATCCCCCGCCCCGCGGCGTCGGCGGAGAGGTAGATCGAGTCCTCCACGGTGAAGCGGTACGCCGACTTCACCCGCCACGGCTGCACGAGGGCGTATCCGAGCACCTGTCCGGACACCGCGTCCACGGCGACGAGGAAAGGCATGCCCGCCGCGCTCAGACGGGCGTGCTTCTCGGCCCAGTCCTCCGTCGTCCCCTCCTCCTCGTCGAAGGTGACGACGGACTCCCGCACGTAGTGGTTGTAGATCGCGCTGATCGCGGCGAGGTCCTCGGGGAGCACGCCGCGGATCCGCACGCCGGCGCTCACGCGACGCGCCAGTCGACGGGTGCGGCCCCCTGCTCGGCGAGGAGCGTGTTCGCACGGGAGAACGGGCGGGAGCCGAAGAACCCGCGGCTCGCCGAGAGCGGCGAGGGGTGGGGCGAGGCGATCACCGGGGTCTTGCCCAGCATCGGCCGCAGCCCCTCCGCGTCCCTCCCCCACAGGATCGCCACGAGCGGCGCGTCACGGGCCACGAGCGCGCGGATCGCCAGCTCGGTCACCTTCTCCCAGCCCCAGCCCCGGTGGGACGCCGGGGCACCCGGGCGGACGGTGAGGACGCGGTTGAGCAGCAGCACGCCCTGATCGCTCCACGAGGAGAGGTCGCCGTGCTCGGCCGGCGGGATGCCGAGATCCGTCTCCAGCTCGCGGTAGATGTTCGCAAGACTGCGCGGAAGGGGACGCACCGAGCGCTCGACCGCGAAGGAGAGCCCGATCGGATGCCCGGGGGTCGGATAAGCGTCCTGCACGACGATCAGCACCTTCACCGCGTCGAGCGGACGGGAGAACGCCCGCAGCACGTTCGGGCCCGCCGGGAGATACCCCCGGCCGGCGGCGTTCTCGGCGCGAAGCCGGTCGCCGAGCTCGGCGATCAGCGGACCCGCTGGAGCGAGGGCCGCAGCCCAGCCCCGGTCGATCTGCCCGTCCTCGGCGAGCTCCGCGAGCGACCGCGCCACGCTCACTCCTCCCCGCCGCGCACGCGCAGCGGTCCGCGGGCGAGCAGATGGTGGGCGGACTGGGCGACCGGGCGCATGGTCACGAGGTCGAGGTTCACGTGCCCGGGGGCGTTGAGGGCGTAGGCGATGACGTCCGCGACGTCCGCCGCGACGAGCGGGGCCTCGACGCCCGCGTACACGGAGGCGGCCGCCGCGGCATCCCCGCCGAGACGGTTCAGCGCGAACTCGGGCGTGTGCACCATGCCCGGCGCGACCTCGGCGACCCTGATGGGCTCGCCGTTCAGCTCCAGGCGCAGCGCGTGGACGAGCATCGACTCGGCCGCCTTGGCGGCGTTGTAGCCTCCGCCGCCGGGATAGGCGACCTGTGCGGCGGTCGAGGTGACGAACAGGGTGTCGGCATGGCCGTCGCGCTGCGCGGCCTCGCGGAGCAGGGGCAGGAGCGCGGCCACGAGGTGCTGGGCGCTCAGCACGTTCGCCTCGTACATCCAGAGCCAGTCCTCGGCCGACCCGTCCTCCACGCGGCTGGTCCCGCGCGCGCCTCCCGCGACGTGGACCAGCGCGTGCACGCCGCCGGTCTCGGCCAGGTGCGCGGCGAGGGCCGCGACCTCCTCGGGCGCCGTCAGGTCCGCGGCGAAGGCGGTCGACCCGGTCTCCTCCGCGAGGCTCCGAAGACGGTCCTCCCGGCGCGCGACGCCGACGACGTCCCAGCCCGATGCGCGCAGCGCCCGGACGGCCGCCTCACCGATCCCGGTGCTGGCACCGGTCACCACAGCTCGTCTGTTCACCATTCCCCCACCGTACGACGAAACGGCTCTCCGCCTGGAACCGGCCTGTTACGTCACATTTCCCCCGCGTTGTTGACAGCGGCCGGCACTCCGTACTCTCGCTATCACCGGCTCACCCGAACCGATACCGCTTCGTCCCCTCACCCCCTCCGCATCCGCCGATGCCCGCCCCCACAGGAGAGACCATGTCCGTTCCCGACACCTGGCGTTTCGAGACCAAGCAGATCCACGCGGGCGCCGCTCCTGACCCGGTCACCAAGGCCCGTGCGACGCCGATCTACCAGACCACCTCCTACGTCTTCGACAACGCCGACCACGCCGCGAACCTCTTCGCGCTGGCCGAGTTCGGCAACATCTACACCCGCATCCAGAACCCGACCCAGGACGTGCTCGAGCAGCGCCTGGCCGCGCTCGAGGGCGGCACCGGCGCCCTGGTCCTCTCCAGCGGGCAGGCCGCGTCGACCTTCGCGATCCTGAACATCGCCCAGGCCGGAGACCACTTCGTCTCCTCGTCGTCGATCTACGGCGGCACCTACAACCTGTTCAAGTACACGCTCGCCAAGCTCGGCATCGAGGTCACGTTCGTCGAGGACCAGGACGACCCGGAGGAGTGGCGTCGCGCGATCCGCCCGAACACGAAGCTCCTGTTCGCGGAGACGATCGGCAACCCCCGGATCAACGTCCTCGACATCCGCACCGTCGCCGACGTCGCCCACGAGAACGGCGTGCCCCTGATCGTCGACAACACGATCGCCACCCCCTACCTCATCCGCCCGTTCGAGCACGGCGCCGACATCGTCGTGCACTCGATCACCAAGTTCCTCGGCGGCCACGGCACCACGATCGGCGGCGTCGTGATCGACGGCGGGCGCTTCGCGTGGTCGCAGAACGTGGAGAAGTTCCCCGGCCTCACCGAGCCCGACCCCTCGTACCACGGCGCCAGCTATACGACGGCCGTGGGCGACGGGCTCGCGTACATCATCAAGGCCCGCGTGCAGCTGCTCCGCGACCTGGGGTCGGCGATCGCCCCGCAGAGCGCCTGGAACCTCATCCAGGGCGTCGAGACGCTGTCGTTGCGCATCGAGCGCCACGTGCAGAACGCGCAGGAGATCGCGGAGTGGCTGGACGGTCGCGACGACGTCGCCTCGGTGAACTACTCCGGTCTCCCCACCTCGCCGTGGTACGCCGCCGCCAACACCTACGCCCCCAAGGGCGTCGGCGCGGTGCTCTCCTTCGAGCTCAAGGGCGGCGTGGAGGCGGGGCGCGAGTTCGTCAACAGCCTCTCGCTGTTCAGCCACCTCGCCAACATCGGCGACGTCCGCTCGCTCGTCATCCACCCCGCCTCCACGACGCACGCCCAGCTCACGCCCGAGCAGCAGCTCTCCGCGGGCGTCACGCCGGGCCTCGTGCGCCTGTCGGTGGGCCTGGAGAACATCGAGGACCTCAAGGCCGACCTCGAGCAGGCCCTCGCCGCGGCCCGCACGGTGTCGGAGACCACGCCCGCCTGAGCGCCTCGCCGCACGGATCTCCTCCTCAGAGAACGCGGATGCCCCGGATCGCCGGATCCGGGGCATCCGCGTCTCCGCGCACCGTCGTAACGTTCCTCCGCGCGCTCTCGCGGCGGGCGAGAATGGAGTCATGGACTGGCAGACGACCTCCGAGGACACCGTGCCCTCGGCTCCGGTGACGGAGCAGGACGCCCGCCTGCTGCGCGGACGGCCTCCGGCCACCGGCGCCTGGCGAGACGGCGACCCCGCCGGAGAGCGTAGGTTCGCGGCCCTCGGCGCCTTCCGCACCGAGGGCGGGCAGGAGCTGCCCGGCATCCGGCTGGCCTACGAGACCTGGGGAGAGCTAAACCCGGCCCGCGACAACGCCGTCCTGATCCTGCACGCCCTCACCGGCGACAGCCACGTCGTGGGCCAGGCCGGCGAGGGGCACCCCACCAGCGGCTGGTGGGGCGACGTGGTGGGCCCGGGGGCCGCGATCGACACGGATCGGTGGTTCGTCGTCGCGCCGAACATCCTCGGCGGCTGCCAGGGCTCGACAGGCCCGTCGAGCATCGCGCCGGACGGATACGAGTGGGCGTCGCGCTTCCCCTACCTCACGATCCGCGACCAGGTCGCCGCGCAGGCGCTCCTCGCCGACGCCCTCGGGATCGAGCGCTGGGGCGCCGTGGTCGGCGGGTCGATGGGCGGGATGCACGCCCTCGAATGGGCGGTCGGACATCCGGAGCGCGTCGAGAGGCTCGCGATCCTCTCCTCTCCCCCGGTGACGACCGCCGACCAGCTCGCGCTGAACTTCGTCCAGCTCGAGACCGTTCGGATGGACCCGCGGTTCGCCGGCGGGGAGTACTATGATGCGCCGGCGGGCGAGGGGCCGCACCGCGGCCTCGCCCTCGCCCGCCGCATGGCCCTGCTGAACTACCGCAGCCCCATCGAGCTCAACCAGCGCTTCCAGCGCTCCTGGCAGTCCGGCGTCTCGCCGCTCGGCCGCGGAGGACGGTTCGCCGTCGAGAGCTACCTGGACTTCCACGGCAACAAGTTCACCCGCCGCTTCGACGCGAACAGCTACCTGACCCTCGTCGAGGCGATGAACTCCCACGACATCGGGCGCGACAGGGGCGGCGTCGAGGACGCGCTGCGCCGGGTGACCGCGACGACGCTCGTCCTCGGGATCGACACCGACCGCTTGTTTCCCGTGGACGGCCAGCATCGGATCGCGCGGGGGATCCCCCGAACGCTCGACGGCGACCAGGCCGTCGTGATCGCGAGCGACTTCGGTCACGACGGCTTCCTCATCGAGACGGACGAGGTGGGCATGCACCTGCGACGGCTCCTGGACGCCTGAGCCGGCGGACGGCCGAGCGGGAAGGCCCAGGGCCGGCGGCGGTCAGCTCCTCTCGAAGCGCCAGGGCAGGCCTTCGGCGATCAGCCGGTGACGGCCGCCCGGAGCTCCGTGCTCGTGCTCCTCGTCGCCCTCCCAGAAGTGCACGAGGCCCACGTCCGTCCGCCGCAGGCGCGTCTGCCGGACCTCGGGCTCCCCCGCCGCCGCCACGACCGCGGCCACGTCCTTCGCCGCGGTCAGGCCGTGCAGGGTGACCCACGTCGGCGGCACGAGGGTGAGCCTCCCTTCGGCGTGCGCGGCGAGCGCGGCGGCCGGGGACATCCAGGCGGCCTCGACGACCTCGCCCTCCGAGAGCACCAGCGCGCCGCCGGGGTCACGGGCGAGGAAGAACCACGTACGGATGCGCGGACGCACCTCGGCGGGCGGTGACCAGCACGACAACGGCACCGGGTCGACGATCCCGAGCCCCACCTCCTCGGCCGTCTCGCGCACGGCGGCGCGCGCCGCGTCCTCCGCCTCGGTGGCACCGGGCCGCCGGTCCGCCTCCTCGACCCTGCCGCCGGGGAAGACCCAGGCGCTCGCGAACGACCCTCGGTCGGGGCGCCGCATGAGCAGCACCTCCGGCCCCGCCCCCGCATCCCGCAGGATCACCGCGGTGCCGGCGACGGGCAGCTCGGCGGACTCCGGCAGGTCGGCCACGGTCAGCCCTGCGCGCCCTCGTCGCCGAGCGCGGCCTCGAGGCGTTCGACCTTCGCGTCGATCTCCCCGGAGTACCCCGGCCGGATGTCGGCCTTCAGCACGAGCGACACCCGCGATCCGAAGGGCATGACGGCCTCGGTGGCCCGCTTGACCACGTCCATGACCTCGTCCCACTCCCCCTCGACCTCGGTGAACATCGAGGTGGTGCGGTGCGGGAGGCCCGAGGCGCGCACGACGCGGACGGCGGCGGCGACGGCGTCGTGCACCGAGCCGTCCGCCGGGCCTCCGGCCTCCGCGCCCTGCGGGGCGTCATGAGGGGCGCCGCTGGGGGCGACGGAGAAGGCGATGAGCATGAGAGCCTCCGTTTCAGGCCGCGGCCGACGGGACGCGGGCCGGGTTCGTGACGGGCGCGGGGGTGCGCAGCATCGCGCGGATGCTGACGACGCCGATCGCGACGACCACCGCGTTGCGCACGGTGATGAGAAGGACCGGCAGCGGCTGGGCGGCCAGCAGCCCGTCGTAGGTGATCGGGTAGATCAGCTGCGTGAGAGCGCAGGAGACGAGGACCAGGACGGCGGGGAGCGTCGCCCTGCCGCGGTCGTAGAGGAACCAGATGATCGTCGGCGCCAGCAGCCACGTGTGGAACTGCGGCGAGCCCACCTTGTTGCAGACGATGAGGGCGGTCACCAGGGCCAGCGCCGTGGGCGGCAGCAGGCGCAGGGGCTCCACGCCCGACCGCAGACGCCAGACGGCCAGCGCGGCGATCCCCAGTACGACGACCACCATGAGGGGCGTCATCAGGGCGGCGACGACGTCCGCGCCGGGAGCCTTGATCTGGAAGGTGAGGATCTCGGTGCTGTAGAAGATCCGCGCGGCCCCGAACACCGCCATCCACAGGAACGGCGTGGCGACGGCCGGTTCGATCTGCAGTCCCCGGCCGGTCTGCTCGGTGAGGAAGCCGAGGAGGTGCGGAGCGCCGCCCAGCGACACGAGCAGGACGACGACGGCCGCGGTCACGACCGCCGCGGAGGCCACCATCCGCCAGCGCGCCCGGAGCAGGGCGACGCCGGCGAGCACGAGGGCGGCCGGCCAGATCTTTATCCAGGCGCCGATCGTGAACAGCGCCGAGGCGACCGCGGGCCTGGTCAGGAGCCACACGCCGCCCACGACCGCGATCGGCACGGTGATCGCGTCGATCCGGTACATCCCGATGGGGCCGAGGAGCACGATCGCCCCGATCCAGAACCAGGCGGCCCTTCGGCGCGTCGCGCTGCCGCGCGCGCCCAGGAGCGCCGCGAACCCGACGAGGTCGGCGACGGTGACCAGCAGCGCCCAGGCGATCAGGTAGCTGCCGGCGCCGGCGATCGGCGCGAGGAGGGACGCGACGCCCTGGGCGAGGAGCATCGGGACGAGCGCGAGCTGCGGATAGACCCAGGTCTCGGTGACGCCGACGATTTCGCCTCCGCCCAGGGCGTCCTTCGACCACGGCTCGTACACGAGGTGGACGTCGCCCATCGGCTGGCTGGGCAGCACCCAGCCCAGCCAGGCCACGAGCAGATGGGCGGCGAGGAACGCCGCCCACAGGACGGCGGAGGACGATCGCCTCATGCGAGGATCCCTTCGATCGCGCGCGGAAGCGCATCGGCCACGTCGAGCGCCACGATCGGGCGCCCCGGTCGATCGTCCACGGCGTCCGCGGCGATCCGCCCCGCACGTCCGTGCAACCAGGCGCCGGATGCGGCGACCTCGGACAAGGATACGGCCGGGTTCGCCGCGATCAGCGCGCCGAGCACGCCGGCCAGGACGTCCCCGGTCCCGGCCGTCGCGAGCCAGCCCGTGCCCTCGCCCGAGACGAGGACGCTCTCGCCGCCCGGGGCCGCGACCACCGTCCGCGCCCCTTTGAGCAGGACGACGGTGCCCGCGGCCGCCGCGACCTCTGCCGCGGACGCGGCGCGCGCGCGGTCGTCGGTGCGCAGTGCGTCGGGATCGACGGGGCCGAGGCCCAGCCGTTGCCGGAGCCGCGCCAGCTCCCCCGCGTGCGGCGTGGCGACCGTCGGGGCCGAGGCCGCGGCGACCAGGTCGAGCGCGCCGGCGTCGACGACGACGGGCGCGGTGCCGGCGAGGAGGGTGCGAAGCAGCTCCGTCTCGTCCTCCGCGCGGTGCGCGGGATCCGTCCCCGACCCGATGACCCACGCCCCGGCCGCGGGGAGGTCGCCAGCACGGGCCGGTGAGACCACGGTCTCCGGACGGCTCGCGATCACGGCGTCCGCGGCCGCCCCCTCGCCGAGGTAGCGGACGTAGCCGGCGCCCGCACGCCAGGCGCCGTTCACCCCGAGCACGGCCGCACCCGGGTAGGAGGGCGATCCCGTGCGGAGTGCGACGACCCCGCGGCTGCGCTTGTCGTCGGCGGGTCCAGGAGCCCTCAGCATGCGGCGGACGTCGTCACCGGTCCAGTCCCGAAGCAGCGGCATCCCTCCACGGTACCGTCCACGGCCCTCCACCCGCCGTCAGCGCGCTACCGTCGATCCGTGGGCATCCTCTTCTCCCCGCTCGCGCTGCGCGAGCTCACCCTCCGCAACCGCCTGTGGGTCTCCCCCATGTGCATGTACAGCGCCGACGACGGCTTCCCGGGCGACTGGCACCGCGCGCATCTCGCGCAGTTCGCCTCGGGCGGCGCAGGGCTCATCCTCACCGAGGCCACGGCCGTGCTGCCGGAGGGACGCATCTCGCCGCGCGACACGGGACTCTGGAACGACGCGCAGCGCGACGCGTGGGCAGGGATCGTCCGCTCCGTCCACGACCGCGGGGGAACGATCGGCGTGCAGCTCGCCCACGCCGGGCGGAAGGCCTCGACGTGGTGGCCGTGGGCGGACGAGCACGGCTCCGTGCCCGCCGACCGAGGCGGATGGACCACGGTCGCCCCCTCCGCGATCGCCTACGAAGGCTACGCCGAGCCGGTCGCGCTGGACGCCGGAGGCATCGAACGGATCGTCGCCGCGTTCGCCGCGGCCGCCCGGCGCGCTCTCGAGGCGGGGTTCGACGTGCTGGAGATCCACGCCGCGCACGGCTACCTGCTCCACCAGTTCCTCTCGCCGCTGAGCAACCGGCGCACGGACGAGCACGGCGGAGCGCTGGAGAACCGGGCGCGGCTGCTGCTGCGCGTCGTCGAGGAGATCCGCGACGTCGCGGGCGAGCGCGTCCCGGTCCTCGTGCGCATCTCGGCCTCCGACCATGCGGAGGGCGGCTTCGTGCCGGAGGAGGCCGCGACGGTCGGGGAATGGGCGATCGCCAGCGGTGCGGACCTCGTCGACGTCTCCAGCGGCGGGCTCGTCGCGCATCAGCACATCGACGTGCGCCCCGGCTATCAGGTCCCGCTGTCGGCAACGGTGCGCCGCGGCGGGCGTGTGGCGACCTCCGCGGTCGGCCTGATCGTCTCCGGCCCGCAGGCCGAGGCGGTGCTCGCCGCGGGCGATGCGGATGCGGTCTTCGCCGGCCGCGAATGGCTCCGCGACCCGCACTTCGCCCTCCGCGCCGCGCACGAGCTCGGCGTCGAGCTGCCGTACTGGCCCGCGCAGTACCTCCGCGCCCGCTGGCGCTGACGCACGCCGGCGGTCCGGAGACGTCGCGTCCCCGGACCGCCGGTACGGCGAGGAGGGCGCCGGGAGGACGAGGAGGCGCCGGTCAGCGACCGTGGCCGCGACGGGTCGCGTCCTGCACCTCTCCGACCAGTTCCTCGATGATGTCCTCGAGGAACAGGACCGCGGTGGTCTCACCCCGGGCGTCGCGCACCTGGGCGAGGTGGCGGCCGGCGCGGCGCATGATCGTCAGCGCGTCCTCGAGATCCGTGTCCTCCTGCACCGGGACCATGTGGTGGATGCGCTTGGCCGGCACCGGACGGTGTGCCCTGTCCTCGGCGTCGGGGCCCTCGGCCGTCCGCAGGACGTCCTTGAGGTGCACGTAGCCGATCGGCGCGCCCTCCGCGTCGACGAACACGTAGCGGGAGAAGCCGTGCTTGGCCACCGCCCGCTCGACGTCGTCGGGAGTCGAGCCCATCGGCAGCGTCACCAGGGAGGCCAAGGGGACGGCCACGTCACGCGCCTTCTTGTCCGTGAACTCCACCGCCGCGGTGACCGTGCCCGCCGCGTCGTCGAGCACTCCCTCCCGGCGGGACTGGCTGACGATCGTGGCGACCTCGTCGAGGGTGAAGGTCGACGCGGCCTCGTCCTTGGGCTCCACGCGGAAGAGGTGCAGCACGCCGTTGGCCGTGGCGTTGAGGCCACGGATGACGGGATAGAAGACCTTCGAGACCCACACGAGCGGGGTCGCGAGGATCAGCACCGCGCGGTCCGGGAGCGAGAAGGCCAGGTTCTTCGGGACCATCTCGCCGAAGACCACGTGGAGGAACGAGACCAGCACGAGGGTGATCGCGAACGCGATCGCGTCCACCGCCCCCTCGGCGATCCCCGTCGCGCCCAGCGGAACCGCGAGCAGGTGGTGGATCGCCGGCTCGGAGACGTTCAGGATCAGCAGCGAGCAGACCGTGATGCCCAGCTGCGAGGTGGCGAGCATGAGCGTCGCATGCTCCATCGCGTACAGCGCCGTCCTCGCCGGACGCGATCCGCGCTCGGCGAGGGGCTCGATCTGCGAGCGTCGCGCGGAGATGACCGCGAACTCGGCACCGACGAAGAAGGCGTTCGCGAGCAGCAGCACGAACAGCCAGACGATTCCCGCCCAGTCGCTCATCGTGCGGCCTCCTCGTTCTCGGGAGCCTCAGGGGGCGTCGGCGTGAACCGGATCCGGTCGACGCGACGGCCGTGCATCCGCACGACCGCGAGGACGCCGCCTTCGACGGGCACCTCGTCGCCCACCGCCGGCACGCGTTCGAGCACGCTCATGACGTAGCCGCCGATCGTGTCGTAGACGTCTCCCTCCGGCACCTCGATGCCCGTGCTGTCGCGCAGCTCGTCGGGACGGAGCTCGCCCGGGAAGGTCACCGAGTCGCGGCCGCGCACCACGCCGGCCCTGCTGCGGTCGTGCTCGTCGGAGACCTCTCCGACGATCTCCTCGACGAGGTCCTCCAGGGTGACGACGCCGGCCGTCCCGCCGTACTCGTCGACGACGATCGCCATCTGGTAGCCGCGGTTGCGCAGCTCGGAGATGAGGACGTCGAGGTGCACCGTCTCGGGCACCCGCAGTGGCTCGGTCGCGAGCGCCGCGGCCGGGACCTCCGCCCGCCGCTCGCGGGGCACCGACACCGCGGCCTTGAGATGCACCACGCCGGTGATGTCGTCGAGCGAGTCGTCGTACACGGGGAAACGACTGTGCCCCGTGCGCCGCGCGAGGCGGATGACCTCGTCGGCCGAGTCGCCCGCGGCGACCGCGTGCATGCTCGGCCGTGCGGTCATGACGTCGGCGGCGCTGAGCCGGGAGAAGGTGAGGCTGCGGTCCAGGAGCGAGGCGGTGTCGGCCTCGAGCACACCCGCGCTCGCGGAGCGGCGCACGAGGGACGACAGCTCCTCCGCCGAGCGCGCGCCCGAGAGCTCCTCCTTCGGCTCGACGCCCATCGCCCGCAGCACGGCGTTGGCGCTGCCGTTGAGCAGGGCGACGGCGGGGCGGAAGACCCAGGTGAACGCGGTCTGGAACGGGATGACGAGCTTGGCCGTCTGCCGCGGGAGCGCGAGGGCGAAGTTCTTCGGCACGAGCTCGCCGAGGATCATCGACAGGATCGTCGCGACGGTCATCGCGACCACCACGCTGATCGATGCGACGGCCACCTCGGGGAGCCCCCAGCCCGACAGCACGGGCCGCAGCAGGCTCGACAGCGCCGGCTCCATCGTGAACCCGGTGAGCAGCGTCGTGAGGGTGATGCCCAGCTGCGCCGAGGAGAGATGGGTCGAGGTGATCCTCAAGGCCGCGATCGTCATCGAGAGGCGGGTCTCACCGCGCTCGCGACGCGCCTCCAGTTCGGCCCGATCGAGGTTGACCAGCGCGAACTCGCTCGCGACGAACAGGCCGGTCCCGATGGTGAGCAGGAGCCCCACGCCCAGCCAGATGTAGTCCATCATGACTCAGCCTCCGCGAGAGCAGAGGGCGGGCAGTGGGGCGAGGGACTACAAGAAGGAGGGTCGTCCATGGTGAGGAGATTCTAACCACGAACGCTGGGCGGCCGCCTCACGGAGTCCCGGCCGACGACAGACCGGGCCGGGGGAGCCGGGCCGACGCCGGCTACCAGCTGACCGGCAGCGCCTTGCCCTCCTCGTAGCCGGCCGCGGACTGGAGGCCGACGAGCGCGCGCTCGTGGAACTGCGGCAGCGAGGACGCGCCCGCGTAGGTGAACGAGGAGCGCACGCCCGAGGTGATCATGTCCACCAGGTCCTCGACGCTCGGGCGGAGGGGGTCGAGGTAGATCCGCGACGAGGAGATCCCCTCCGCGAAGAGCTCCTTGCGCGCGCGCTCGTAGACGTCGAGGCGTCCGAAACGAGCCTGGACGGCCTTGGTCGAGGCCATCCCCCACGACTCCTTGTACACCCGCCCGTCGGCGTCCGTCCGCAGCTCCCCCGGGGCCTCGATGGTCCCGGCGAACCAGGAGCCGATCATCACCGACGCCGCTCCCGCGGCGAGCGCGAGCGCCACGTCGCGCGGATAGCGGACGCCGCCGTCGGCCCAGACGTGGGCCCCGAGCGCGCTGGCCGCGTCGGCGGTCTCCAGGACGGCGGAGAACTGCGGGCGGCCGACGGCGGTCATCATGCGCGTGGTGCACATCGCCCCTGGTCCCACGCCGACCTTGAGGATCGAGGCGCCGGCGTCGACGAGGTCGCGCACGCCGTCGGCGGTGACGATGTTCCCGGCCACGATCGGAAGGCCGAGGCCGAGCGCCGCGACCTCGCGCAGCGCGCGGAGCATGCCCTCCTGGTGCCCGTGCGCGGTGTCCACCACGAGCACGTCGACACCGGCGGCGGCGAGCGCCTTCGCCTTGGCCGCCACGTCTCCGTTGATGCCGACCGCGGCGGCCACGGCCAGGCGCCCTTCGCGGTCGAGCGCGGGGCGGTAGAGCGTCGACCGGAGCGCGCTGCGGGCGGTCAGCGTGCCGACGAGATGGCCGTGCCGGAGCACGCACACCATCTCGGCGCCGGTCGCGGTGATCGCGTCGAAGGCAGCGCGCCCGCCGTCGACGTCCTCCGCGTCGAGAGCGGGAGAGCCCGCACGGACCAGGTCGCCGAGCGTGGCGTCGCGCAGGGCCGTCGCCAGCCGGGTCGCGGGGAGGACGCCGTGGATCCCCGCCGCGTCGATCCCGCCGTCGGCGCCGCGCTCGGCGACGACGATGCCGTGTCCTTCCGCGGCGGGGAGCAGGCGCAGCGCCTCCTCGACCGAGGCCGAGGGAGCCAGCACGAGAGGCGTGTCCCAGGCGACCGGCTGACGTTTGACCCAGCGGATCGCCTCGTCGAGCTCCTGCAGCGGCATGTCTTGCGGGAGGACGCCGATCCCGCCCCGCCGCGCGAGGGTCGCGGCCAGGCGCGGTCCGGTGACGGAGTTCATGTTGGACGCCACCAGGGGCACCGTCGCCGGAGTGCCGTCCTGCGGCGTGAGGTCCACCTGCAGCCGACTGGTGACGTCCGATCGGCGCGGCACGAGGAACACGTCCGAGTAGGTCAGGTCGACCATGGGTCGCTCGCCGGAGAACTGCATGCCCCCAGGCTACCGACAGGGGCGTCGGAGGCGGGCGGGTGCGCCGCCATCCGAGCCCCGAAACGCGTTAGGCTTGATGTCCGAAGCGTGGCACCCCCGGGAGGGTCCCGGATCGGCGACCACCGACATTCAGCGACGAAAGAGGGCGATCGAGCGTGTCGAGCCAGGTGACCGGCGTCGGGACTTCGGACGACGGAGGGTTCGGGGCCAATTCCTGGCTCGTGGACGAGCTCTACGAGCAGTTCAAGGCGGACCGCAATTCCGTGGACAAGGAGTGGTGGCCCATCCTCGAGAAGTACCAGCCCGGCCAGGCGGCGACCGCCCAGGCGCCCGCGGCGTCCGCCCCCGCCGAGGCGCATCCGGTGACCGCGCCGATCCCCGTCATCGGCCAGCAGCCGATCGCGCGGACCACCGCCAAGCCCGCCGCGGAGGCGCCGATCCCCGCCCAGGCGCCGACGCAGCCCAAGGACACCTCCGACGCCGAGGAGCAGGAGGACGTCGTCACTCCCCTCCGCGGCATGCCGAAGACGCTCGCGGCGAACATGGACCAGTCCCTCACGGTCCCCACTGCGACGAGCGTGCGGACGATCCCGGCGAAGCTGATGATCGACAACCGCATCGTCATCAACAACCACATGGCCCGCACGCGCGGCGGCAAGGTCAGCTTCACCCACCTGATCGGCTGGGCGATCATCCGGGCGCTCAAGGAGTTCCCGAGCCAGAACGTCTTCTACTCCGAGGTCGACGGCAAGCCGGCCGTGGTCGCGCCCGCGCACGTCAACCTCGGCATCGCGATCGACCTCCCCAAGCCCGACGGGACCCGCGCCCTCCTGGTGCCGAGCATCAAGCGCGCCGACACGATGACCTTCAACGAGTACCTCGCCGCCTACGAGGACCTGGTCACCCGCGCCCGGAACAACAAGCTCGCGGCCGCCGACTTCGCCGGCACCACGATCTCGCTCACCAACCCGGGCGGCATCGGCACCGTCCACTCCGTGCCCCGGCTCATGAAGGGGCAGGGGTGCATCATCGGCGCCGGCGCCCTCGAATACCCCGCCGAGTTCCAGGGGTCGAGCCAGAAGACGCTGAACGCGCTCGGCG
>Ga0164243_10001802_pt1 | contig 35926 bp, 34 predicted proteins | sample OricompcompostOP_FD_108781 | JGI IMG/M metagenome (GOLD analysis project Ga0164243, IMG submission 108781) | Organic Plus compost microbial communities from Emeryville, California, USA - Original compost - Organic plus compost (OP) | ecosystem: Engineered > Solid waste > Mixed feedstock >...
ACCACACCCGCAGGCGCCGCACCCCGCTCCATCAACAGCGTCACCGGTTGACGCCCCTCATGAGCGAGGTGAACGGATATAGACATATATTCCTATTAGTGTCAAGAGACATTTCAATGCTGTCATGGCCGGGCTTGTCCCGGCCATGACGAAGCAACATTCGTCCGCTCGTCCCCGCGCAGGCGTGGACCTAGAACTTCCACTTCACACACTTATCGGCATTCTGGATTCCCGCCTTCGCGGGAATGAGCGGTGTTTGTTGTCATGCCCGCGCTTGTCGCAGGCATCCACGTTTTGGCTACAACAAGAAAGACTTGGATGGCCGACACAAGGCTTGTGCCGCGCGCTGCGGACCGGTGTGCCGGGCGTGACAGGTGACCCGCGACATCGACATCCTTACCCGCGCGATCGTTCCGGAAAATGAAGAAGCATTCCATCGAGCGCCTTCGCAGCGCGCGGAAATCCCCACATCCAATCGCCACGGTCATTGACCGCACTCGTTTGCATCAGCGGCGCTGCGGGCCGGACACTGACAATATCAGCGTAATGGACACAGAAATAATCGCCGAGTGCATTGAACATCTCGACCAACGTCTCACGGCAGAGAATTTTCTCCGCAACGATCAAACGTGTTCGCGTCTCGATCATCGCTGGCCGTCCCTCAAACTCGCGGGCACGCAGGATGTCCTTCACCCTCGCCTTGCGAACATCAGACAACGATACGATGACACCCATCTCTCTTCATCCATGACCGCCGACCACAGCGATTTGCCCAGCGGTTCCAAGCCACGCCGGGCTCGTCTCTTGTTAGTCATGGATAACCAGCATCACGTTCATACCATGGCGTTTCCTCGACAGGATCTCATCGAGACAGCGAATCAAATCACGGTCTATTTCCGTGAATAACGGCAGCGCACGATCACCGCATGCGCTGAGCGCAAAGGCTCTCGTATGCACGATCAAGTTATTGTCATTGCGGACAGAGCAAGCATCAAAGCACTCTGCTCGGCCATTGCGCCGTTAAGGCATTATGGTGCCAAGTAAAATCCGGCGTGACACGGAACCGCCACGAAAAGCCGATCGCTTGAAGAGCGGTACGATATTAATTCAATAGTATTCCTGTACTGATCGCTCGCAATCCTGAAAGCCAAACGATCGTCGTTTTCAGTTGTCTGCGATCTATATCCTCAATTAACCATCAATGACGTCGGTACGAGACAACCAGTCGCTGCACGGTTAATATTGCGTTAACAGCGACTGATAAATCCGGTTAATGCGGCAGATAGAATTGGAAGTGCGGCCAATCATGTACGCGTCCCTTCAAACTCCACGTGACCTTGCCAGAACGGATCGAGACCGAAACTTCCGGGACAAGCGTCCTGAATTCCAGAAGCATCTTCTGAGTGCCAAGTCGCTCACGATCGCCGATGTCGATCGTCTCTGCCGGACGGCGGAGGATTACGAATTAGGCGCGCTGCCACCGCCCGAGGTGATCGGCAAAACAGTCGCGCTATTGTTCTTTCAGCCGAGCACAAGAACTCGGATGGGATTTGAGGCGGCAGTCGTCGCGCTGGGCTGTCATCCCATCGGGATGGAAAACATGATGGCCTCGCGCTCGAATGAACGGTCAGGAGAAACACTGGAAGATTGTGCAGCCGTGATCTCGCGGTTGTCCGATCTGATTGTTGTGCGTCATCACCAGGTCGGCGCAGCCGAGCGGATGGCGGCGAAATCACTGAAGCCAATCATCAATGGCGGTGACGGCTGGAACGAGCACCCGACACAGGCCCTGATCGATATCTTCTCGATGCGGCGTGGGCTTGGCACGATCCGCGGCAAATCAATCTGTTTTGCCGGCGATCCACGCGGACGCACGGTGCGCTCTCTGGTCCAGCTCCTGCGGTTTGAGAATCCGCGCGAGGTCGTCTTCTGCCCGCCACCGCATTACGACGTGCCAGCAGATCTGCTTGCGACTCTTTCGGAACATCAGATCCGCTGCCGCATCATCCATAGCCTTGATGTTCCGCTGCGCGAGAGCGATGCCATCATGATGGCGCCGTACGATATGTCGGATATCGGCGAGCCCGCAGCCTCGGGATATATCTCACCGCGCATGACGCCCGATACCCATCGGCTGACCGCGGAACGCATTCTCGAGGCGGACTCGAAAGCGCTGATCTATCATCCGATGCCGCGTCTCGACGAAATCGATCCGTCCTGTGACGAATTGCCGAATGCGATGTATTTCGAGCAGGTGCGCCTCTCGAAATTCATGCGCATGGCTGTCCTTGGCGAGCTCTTATCGATCGGCGCCTACCGTTGAGGGTGGCGTTCAACGGCCACCAATGGCCGCTCTCAGCGCGTCCGTATCGATCGGCACGGCGCGGCTGGAACGCTCCAGCGACCAGCTTGGAATAATCGGCTTGCTGATCACGCGGCGCAGTCGCGCGGCACGAAGCGGCCTGCTGAACAGATAGCCCTGGATCGCGTTGATCCCGAGGTGGCGCATGTAGTCGAGTTGGGCGGTTTTCTCGACGCCTTCGGCAACCAGCTCGATCTGCAGGTCTCTGGCGGTTTGCGCAATGCCCTTCAGGATCGCCGCCGTGCGTGCCGATTGCTCGACATTCTGCGTGAACTTCCGGTCGATCTTCACCTTCGAGAACGGGAAGTCGTTCAGATAAGCGAGGGACGCGAAGCCCGTTCCGAAGTCATCCAATGAAATGCCGATGCCGATTTCACGCAGCTCTTCCAGAATCGCCAGTGTTTGCTCTGTATCCTCGATCAGGACAGTCTCGGTGATCTCCAGTTCAAGCCGCCGGTTCGCAAGCCCGCTGCGCTGCAGAGCATCTCTCACAATATCGACGATCTCACGACCCTGCTTGAACTGAAGCGGCGACAAGTTGACGGCGACCTTGATCTCCGGCGACCAACGGGTGGCCTCGAGACACGCATTCAACAAGACCCAGCGGCCGATGCGGGAGATCAACCCTGTGGCTTCGGCGATCGGTACGAAGACGGATGGTGGAATTTCACCCAATCTCGGATGCTGCCAGCGCAACAGCGCTTCGCAGCAGATGGTGCGTCCCGAGCGCGGGTCCACGATCGGCTGATAGCGGAGCTCCAACTCGTTGTTATCCAATGCCGCCTGCAAATCCTTCTCGAGCATGACGCGCTTTTCATACTCGCGGGACAACGCCGGTCCGTAGGCAACCACCTGCCCCCGCCCCAATCGCTTCGCTTCATAGAGAGCGAGATCGGCATGACGCAAAAGCAGGTCGACGGTGTGTCCATCACGTGGAGCCATCGCGTAGCCGATGCTAGCTCCGCACGCGATGTTCGACATGTTGATTTTGAAAGGACGGTTGAGACTATCCAGCACGTCCCTCGAGATGCGAGAGGCGAGTTGCGCATCGACATCGGTCAATATCACGAGGAACTCGTCGCCCCCGACGCGCGATACCTCGTTCGGAACGGAGATCGCGCCTTTGATGCGCTGAGCGGCTTCAAACAGGATGGAATCGCCGGCCGGATGCCCCAGCGTGTCGTTAATATCCTTGAAGCGATCAAGGTCGATAGCGATCAGAACAACGTTGTTGTTTTTTTGAGCCTCACCGAAAATCTTATCGTTCAGGATCTTCAGGAAGTAATCGCGGCTCCACAATCCGGTCAAAGCATCCTGCTGCGCAACGCGCTCCACCTGCTTGTAAGCATAATAACGAGCGACAATGTTCTCAAAAACCGTTCGGCTGATGAGAATGGTGCTCATGTAAAGCGTCGCGATGAAAAGCGCCAAAGTGACGTGCACGACGTCGAAGTGCAGCAGCAACGCAATACAGAATGGCACGCATGTCAGACTGATCTGGCCGATCGTAATGATCGGCCGACTTGCGTTCCGTGATGAGATGCCGGCGATATAGCCCATCACGCAACAATTGATGAGATTCTCGACATCCTGCCCGGGGTGCAGAATAGTCGTGTAGGCACCGGTCGCACCCACAAGCGCCGAGAACGACCAGGCTCCGATCAGCGCGACGAATTCCCAGCGCCGGGCAGATAATCTCGATTGTATCTTTTCCCCTTGCTGAAAATAAAGGTAGCTCGCCCCGCTTCGCCAGATGCCGATCAACGCAAACGAGATCGCTATAAAGGTGTAAAAGTTGTCACCGCTGAGCGAATGCGCGATGATCGTGACACCGATCGCCGCGAGTGTCGCAGCAAGGATCGACTTCGGCGTGCTGTACAGCGCGCCGACCAATTCCGAATAAATCGTCTGGTCGAGAATTTGGGCCTGGATACGATTACTCGTTTCCAAGGTTGCCGATCTGAGCCTGGTCATCGACGCCGGTATGTGAATATTCACTTCCTGGTGTGAGACAATAGTCAGTATTTCTTAAAGAACGCTCCGATATTCACGTTCAAAAGTAGTTATTTCAGCTTCAGACAGATGAAGCGGCATTTACCGGAATCCGGCTTTACGGGCCGCAGCCATGGCCACAAGGCTCACGATTCCTGCGGATGTAAGGTAAAAACTTGGCGCGACATTGCTGCCGGTCATCTGGATTAACCAGGCGTTAATGAACGGAGCGAAACCGCCAAAAAACGCGACGCCGAACGCGTAGCTGACGGACAGGCCTGTCGTACGCAGCCGTGTCGGGAACAGTTCCGACAGGAAGGCCGGCAAAGAACCCATATAGCCGGCCATCAGCACGCCCATCGCTCCCTGTACGATGATCAGTGTCGCAAGCGTCGGCGAGGATGCGAGCCAGACGAAAAGCGGATAGGCGATCAATGTCAGAAGAGCCGCCGAAACAATCGCAACCGGCGTCCGGCCAATCCGATCCGACAAGCCGCCAAAGACCGGAAGCAGAACAAGTTGAATGGCGCCGGTGATCAGTGTGGCCATGAAGCTGCACGATGCCGACAATCCAAGCTGACGCGTGGCATAAATCGGCATGAACAGAATGGTGTACATCGCCACCGTACACAGAATGACCGCGCCGAGCGCAATCGCCAGCATCTTCTTGCTGTCGATCAGCGTTTCACGCAACGGCGCATGACTGAGCGCCGTTGATTTGAACTCGTTGGTTTCGTCGAGGTGCTTTCGGATGTAAAAGCCGACAGGTCCGATCAGGAGCCCGGCGATGAAAGGGATGCGCCAGCCCCACGCTTCGAGCTGATCCTGGCTGAGCCATCCGGTGATCGCCGCGCCAAAGCCGGTCGCCAGAATGGTCGTAACGGCCTGACTGGCGAATTGCCAGCTCGAATAGAAACCGCGGCGCAACGGATTTTGTTCGGCCAGAAATGCCGTCGCGCTGCCGAATTCGCCGCCGGCCGAAAAGCCCTGAATGAGACGCGCCAGCACAATCAGGAGAGTGGCGAAAATTCCGATCGATGCATAGGTCGGTGCGAATGCGATCATGGCGGTACCGACCATCATGGCGGACATCGTCAGAACCAATGCCGCCTTGCGTCCATAGCGATCGGCAAAGCTGCCGAGAACAATCGCGCCCAGCGGACGCATGAAGAATGTGACGCCGAATGTCGCCAGCGCGAGCAGCAAGGAGACGGTCTCATTCCCGACCGGGAAAAACAGCTTTGCGATCGTCGAAGCAAAAAAACCGTAGATGACAAAATCAAACCATTCGAGCGCATTGCCGATCGAAGCCGCTACGATCGCACGCCAATGACGGGGGCCCTTTATCGTTTGTGTCCGAGCGACCGGTATGCTCATTGTAACGTCGCGCACAACGCCCTCCTGTCGATACGCAACAGCGAGAAACGGCGACTTTGCGCAAAAAGAATTTCCCGCAATCGACGGTTGTAGATATTTGCGGCGGCGGACATTCCAACGATCACGTGCATCCAGCATACGATCAAACGACGCTTCACGTGACCTCGTCCGCGTTAAGACGTTTTTTATTTCGGTTATTGAAAGGTTAAGACTCTCGACCGCAATAAATGAAGATATGCACGCGGCCGCTAATATTTACCTAATAATTATGGAAATTGCGGCCTCACACAGCGCAGGGACGTTTTGATTTTCAGTCTGATGGGCGCTGTTAACGAAGCTTTATCCTTAATCACCCATTAATGGGCGAGGTAATACGGTTGCGACGCGTAAAACCGCTCGGCACGCGGGGCTGATGGCACTTCGGCGCAAGTAACGAACTATGAAAAACGGCACCGTCAATCTTCGCGATTTGACAATCCTTATCGCTGACGCTGGCTCATACACACGCCGCATCGTCTACGGCATGTTGCGCGGCTTCGGCGCCAATCGAATTCTTGAAGTGGGCGATGCCGGCGGGGTCCTTGCTGCCCTCACCCACCAGAAGGTCGACATCCTGATTTGCGATGCGAAGCTTCCGCCGCATGACGGACTGGCTGTGACCTACGCGATCCGCCGCAATTCGGATAACGAGAACCGCACGCTGCCGATCCTGATGATGACCAGCGATGCGCAGCAGGGCACCGTGAAGAAGGCGCGGGATGTGGGCGTCAGCATGGTGGTGGCAAAGCCGATGTCGCCGACAACGCTTTACGACCGCCTCGCCTGGGTTGCCTATGACCGCAGGCAATTCATCGATTGCCCGACCTATTTCGGTCCGGACCGCCGCTTCAAGATCGAAGGCTATCCGACCGGCGTCGGGCGCAGAGCCAGCGACAAGAGCATCGAGATCAGCGAGATGAGCGAGCCCAATCTCGACCAGGATGATATCGACAGCCTGTTCATGGCGGCACGGGCAGGACAATCCGAATGACCGGAAAACCTGCCGCCAATCCCGATCCCAACGTCCGCATCTTTTTCGTCGATACGCGCTTCCAGCAGATGGCGCGCCGGCCGGGTGGCGTCCCAAAAGAGCTCGCCATCCAGCAGGCCGAATCGCAGATCGAAACCTTCAAGGAAGAATTCGTCGATTGGGTCGAGCAGGAGATCCAGGATATTTCCGCGGCCTTCAAGGCGATAAGCAATAGCAGCGATATCGTTCCGCAGCTCGGCGACATCGATCGCCGTTGCCGTCAGTTGCGAGACACCGGCACGACCATGGGTCTCGAGCTCATCACCTTCGTGGCCGACAATTTCTGCAAGGTCCTCGACACGCTCAAGGACGGCGCTCCTTACGATGCCGATGTAATTTCATGCCACGTCGACGCATTGCTTCTCGCCAAGCAGAAGAACTATCGAAATCTCCGGCCCGATCAGGTGATCGAGATGACGAATGGTCTGCAGAAAATCCTGGATCGCGCCAAGAAAAGCACTGAACCGGCGATCGGTTGACGTCGATGAAAGCGTTTTCGAGCGACGGGGCTACCCGCCATAGCCGGCTTCGTCCGGCGACGGCCGGTTCGCGGGAAGTAAAAGCGTCAAAAAGCTAAAAGATGACGTCGATCTCGAGTTCGCTCGAGTCGGGCTCCGCCAGAGCCATCGAAGGTGCCTGAGGCAAGCTGCTGTCCATCCGATCGTGAAAACGGTCCTTCAGATCGGCGAGCCAGATCGCATTGATGACATCGCGACCGAGCTGCGTCCGTTCCTCGCCGAAGAGAGGGATGGTCGTCGTCGTTTCCGCGTAGCGCGATAATGCGCCGCTTAACGCCTCGAATTCCTGCTTGAGGCGATCAAAGCTCTGCAGGGTGACAATCAATTCACGGCTTGGCCGGCCTTCCTGCATCACCAGCTCGGTCACCTTGGCGACCGTTTCATCCAGATTCCGGACGTTGTCCAGAAACAGCGTTGCAAGGACGCCGAGCAGGGCGGCGATTTCGGCTGTCGGATGGTCTTCGGAAGATTCAGAGGATTGCGCCGTCTCGGCCAACATGGCCGCATCCGCGATCATTACGCAAGCTTCCCCATCACCTGTTCGATCTTCTGCTTCAGGATGGCGCCCGTGAACGGCTTGACCAGATAGTTATTGACACCAGCCTGCGCCGCCTTGACGACGAGTTCACGATCACCACGCCCGGTGAGAAGGATGAACGGCACGCGGCGGACGACCGGATGGCCGCGGACGGCGCGGAGCAGATCCAATCCGTCCATCTGGTCCATGTAATAGTCAGAAATGATGAGATCGAGCGGCTGCAGTGAGGCAATTTCCATTGCCTTAACCCCGTTCTCAGCCTCATGGATGTGCCTGATGCCCATTTGCTCGAGCGTCAGACAGGTCATCTTCCGCACGCTGTCCTGGTCATCGACGACCAGGACCTTAAGAGCCACCGCATTTGGCATCGTTGTTGTTCCTCTTTCAACGGACCGGCACGTGACCGTGACCTGACGATCCGAATAGCCTATTGATCTTTACGCAACCTTTGCAGCGACGCCGCCGCGCAGCGCCGTCACCGTGCCTGGCACGGGATCGCCGGCCAGATCCGAAAGCTTTTCGACATCCAGGATCAGCGCGACGCTGCCATTGCCGAGAATGGTCGCGGCCGCGACACCCGGAACCGGGCCATAGCTTTCCTCAATGCTCTTGACGACAACCTGCTGGTGTCCGCACAGCTCGTCAGCAACCAGCCCGAGCCGCGTACCCTCACCTGCATCGGTGATGATGACGACGCTTTCGCCAGACACTTCCGACGACGACGAAATATCCAAAAGGTCGCCAAGGTAAACAAGTGGTACCAATTCGCCGCGCAATTGCAGCATTCCGCGCGTGCCGACGAGGTTATTGATGTAAGACCGCGGCGGCCTCAAGCATTCGACGATCGCCGACATCGGCATGACATAGGTTTCGCGACCGACCTTGATCACCATGCCGTCCATGACAGCGAGTGTCAGAGGCAGCGAAAACTGAATCGTCATGCCCTTGCCGCGCACCGAATTCAGCGACAACCGGCCACCGATTTCCTGGATGTTAGTGCGCACGACATCCATACCGACGCCACGACCGGAGATGTCCGAGATGGTTTCGGCCGTCGAGAAGCCGGGCATCATGATGAGATTGTTGATCTCGTCTTCGGTCAACACCGCGTCGGCTGCGACGAGGCCCTTCTCGCGCGCCTTGTTGAGGACGCGCTCGGTGTTGATGCCAGCACCGTCATCGCTGACTTCGATGACGATGCGGCTGCCGCGATGTCCAGCCGAAAGACGGATCGTGCCTTCTTCGTTCTTGCCGGCAGCGAGACGGGCGGCCGGCGCTTCGATGCCGTGATCCACGGAGTTACGGATGATGTGAGTCAGTGGATCGCTCAGGCGTTCGATGATCGAACGGTCCACTTCGGTCGTCTCGCCGGAGAGTTCCAGCCGGACCTTCTTGCCGACCTTCATCGCCACCTCGCGCACAAGCCGCGGCATGCGCTGGAATACCGTGCCGACAGCCTGCGCCCGCATGGACATCAGACCATCCTTTAACTCACGCGTGTGATGCACGACCTCGTCGAGGATCTGCGACAGGCGATCGCTGACGCCTTCCGGCAGATCGTGAACGATCTGTCCCAGCATCGCCTGCGCGATCACCAGTTCGCCGACCATGTTGACGACGCGGTCGATCTTTTCCAGCTCGATGCGGGTGGTCGTGGCTTGCGGCTTGGCCGCGCGGGCCTGGGCCTTCGGCTCAGCGGACTCAATAGCGGCTGCCGGTGCGGCCGGCCGCGGAGGCGGCGGCGGTGCTTCACGCTCGAAGGCGATCGGCTGCATCACCTCTTCGGTCAGATTCGGGCTGTTGTCGAGCGGCTGCAACGGCGGAGCCACCGCCTCCGCAACAACGGGCACGGGCATCTCGATCGGCGGGAAGCCGCCAACCTCGGAGACACTGAATTCGCAGTCCGATGCAAACTCGAAAATCTCTTCGATCTGCACCTTCGTCGAAGTCGAGCGGAGCGTGCCGGTCCAGGCGACATAAGCAACGTCCGGCTGCATCGATGCCAGATCAGGCAGACGCTCACCATCCGCCTTCAGGTCCAGCTCTCCCAATTGACGGAGCTGCCTGATCAGGAGAAGCGGATCGCATCCGTTCTTCAGCATATCGGGCAGCGGGCGGACCGAAACCTCGTAGGTCTTCATGTCGTCGTCGCCGCCCATCGCGTCGAACATGACCGGCACGAAATCGAGATCTTCGAAATCGGCGGGCGCGGCCTCTTCCTCTTCCGCACCAACACCGTCCTTGCCGATCAGACGCTCGAGCATCTGGCGACATTCCGCACCGAATCCTTCAGGGATCTCCTCACCGGCCCGGGAGAATTGCACAAGATCCGACAGGATATCGCTCGCCATCAGCAGAACATCGATAACATCCGTCGATGCAGCCAGATCGCCGCGCCGGATCGCATCCAGCGTCGTTTCAAAGACGTGGGCGAATTCGACCAGCCCTTCGAATCCGAAAATGCCTGCTCCGCCCTTTGCCGAGTGAACGGCGCGAAACACCGCATTGATCGTATCCTCGGCACCAAGACCGTCGCGAATGTCGCTCAGGCCCTGCTCGATCTGCTGCATACCTTCGGCGCATTCGTCGAAGAAGGTAAGCTTTAACTGCTCCAAACTCGCCATTGTTTGATTCCCTGTCGTTCGGAGGATTAGCAGGCGACCTTGCGGACGGTTTCAACGAGGCGATCCGGATCGAACGGCTTCACCAGCCATCCGGTGGCGCCGACATCCCTGCCCATCTTCTTCTTTTCGATTTCGCTTTCGGTCGTCAGCACCAGGATCGGCGTCTTCTGGTGTTCGGGCCGCATGCGCAGCTGACGGACCACCTCGTAGCCATCCATGCGCGGCATATTGATATCGGTGATTACGACATCGACTTTTTCTGTCTGAAGCATGTCGACGCCTTCCTGACCGTCCACGGCCTGGATCACATCGAAACCGGCATCGGCCAATGTGAGCATCAGCATGTCGCGCATCGTCTTGGAGTCGTCGATCGTCATGATGCGAAGGCTCATGTCCCCGCCAGTCGCTGCAACGGGCGCTTCAATCTCCGGCACGATCTGGACTGTTTCTTCGATCGTGACCGGAACGGGCTCAGGCATCGCCTCCTGACCTGGCTCTTCGATCGGCTCCGGCTCGCTGCGGAACTCGATCGGAGTCGCAAGCTCGAGTGCGAGTGTCTCGAAGGCTTCGGTAAAGGCCGGCGATGGGTTGACGACCACGGCTCCTTGGCGCGTCGCCGCGACGATGACCTGCATGCAGGCCATCGAAATCAATTCAACGCCCGAGGCATCGATCTGCAATCGTCCGGCAGCCTTCAGTCTCCCCAAAATCGATTGGTGGAGTCCTGTCGCGGCTGCGAAGTCCAGCACATTTGGCAACTTCATGACCGAACCATCCTTTCGTCCTGAAAATCGGACGTCCCTTAAATTCCTGCGTTATCCCACCTGTGCCGCGCGATGCGAACGCCCCGCCGAACTGTCCGTATCCTCGCAAGCATCCAGAATCGCATCGGCGACATTGATCAGCGAACATTGGCGCATGACACCGCCGCGATCGAAGGCGACATGAGGCATGCCGTAGATCAGCGACGACGCTTCATCCTGACCGATGGTCTTTGCACCGGCATTGCGCATTTCCAGCATGCCTTCCGCACCATCCTTGCCCATACCCGTCAGGATGACGCCGACAGCAGATCGTCCCACCACACGCGCCATCGACCGGAACAAGACATCGACCGACGGACGGTGGCCTGTGACGGGCGGTCCGTCATTCAGGGCGCATCGATACTCGACGCCGTGCTTGACGATCTCGAGATGGTGCGAGCCCGGCGCGATGTAGACATGACCGGCTTCAATGACATCGCCATGCGCGGCTTCCGACACCGTCATTGCGCATTCGCGGTTGAGACGCTGCGCGAAAGCCGCGGTAAAGCGGGGCGGCATATGTTGTGTGATCAGGATCGGCGGGCAATCGGCCGCCAGATGCATCAGCACAACTTTCAAGGCCTCGACGCCGCCCGTCGATGCGCCGATGGCCACGATCTTGTCGCGGGCGCGGGCCGTGCGAATGCGCTTCGGCGCCGCGGCGGCGGGTGCAACGACAGGACGGGCACCGATGCGGGTGCGCGCGGCGGCCTTGATCTTTGCCTGCAATTCGGCGGCGATCGCCGGCATCGCATGGGCGGCATCGCTCGATGGCTTGGCGATGAAATCGACAGCGCCGATCTCGAGTGCCTCGAGCGTCACATCGGCGCCGGCCTGGGTGAGCGTCGAGACCATGATCACCGGCATCGGCCGCAGCGTCATGATCTTGCGCAGGAAGGTGATGCCGTCCATGTTCGGCATCTCGACGTCCAGCGTCACGACGTCGGGGTTCAAGGTCTTGATACGATCGCGCGCAATAAGCGGATCGCCGGCCGTTCCGACCACCTCGATCTCCGGATCGGATGACAGCATCGACGTGAGCAGCTGACGGATCAGCGCCGAGTCGTCGACAATCAAAACGCGTACGGGTCTGCCCATGATCTGCCTCTAGTCGAACAACTCGATTTCGCCGGCCGGCGCACGCGACGACAGCCGTTGTGCGTGCTCCATTTCCTCCCGAACCACCGCGCCCGAAGCGTCGCGGCCGAGAAGGCGCCGCACAACTTTTCCATCGATCGGCGAATAATGAATGCGGCGCGGAAAGCGGCCGCCAAGATCCTGCGCCACACATCGCAGCCTTTCGGCATCGACGTAACGCAGCGCGAATTCAGCATTCCCGGTGCCGACGGCGATATTGCTGTCGGTCACGTTGCCGCCGCCGAACAGCTTCACTTCGAGCGAGTCGCGCGAGCAGCCGGCCTTCAGCAATTCGTTGATCAGCTTTTCCATCGCGAAATTGCCGAAGCGCGTGGACTGAGAATCCTTGCCCCATCCACCGGACCGCCCTTGCGGCAACATGAAGTGATTCATGCCGCCGATGCCGAGCCGCGGATCGCGAATGCATGCGGCAACGCAGGAGCCAAGGACTGTGACCAGCGTCTCGTCGCTGTTCGCGGTGATGTAGAATTCGCCCGGAAAGATCTTCACCAGCCAGGTATTGGTGGCCGGGTCGAAGATCCGTCTGGTGCCGACGCCGCCCAGATCCTGTTCGAACTTGGTGACATCCGGCGCGCGGGAAGCCACTGCCATCATCATGGCTTCCTCCGATAGGTCGTGCGGCCGACGAGCTGCAGTTCGGGATGCGTGCCGTGGAACGATTCCGAGTGGCCGATATAGAGCCACCCGCCGGGTTTGATCGCCTGGATGAAGCGATCGATCAGGTTCGCTTTCGTGGCGGCGTCGAATAGATCATCACGTTGCGGCAGAAGATCGCGTCAAACTTGCCCTGAAAGGGCCAGCGGTCCATCAAATTGAGCTGACGGAAAACAATCAACGAGCGGATGTCTTCGGTCACGAAGACACTGGTGGCATTGCGATTGCGATCGGCCGGCTGAAAGAAATCGCGATATTGCCGTGGAATATCGTCGAGCGATTTTGCCGGATACTCGCCGGCAGCGGCTTTCCGCAGAACATCGGTATCGATGTCGGTTGCGAGAATGCGGGTATCGAGACCTTTGGCGTTGCCGATCTCGCGTCTCATCACAGCGGCAATCGTATAAGGCTCCTCCCCGGTCGAACACCCGGCCGACCAGACACGGAAGCGGCCGCTGCGATGTGTGCCCGCCAAGAATGGCGTGACGACATGGCGGCTGAAATGCTCGAAGTGATGCGACTCGCGGAAGAACCGCGTCAGGTTTGTGGAGATCGCGTTGACGAAATTTTCGCGCTCCGGCGGATTTTCGGCGAGATAGGCGCGATATTCGCGAAAGCTGCTCAGACGAAGCGCGCGCAGACGGCGCGACACCCGCGTATAGACCAGGTTGCGCTTGGTGTCGGATAGCGCGATGCCGGCATATTCGTAGGCGAGCTGAACGAGATTTTTGAAGTCGACGTCCGAGAAGGTGAATTCGCGTTCCGGATCTTCGACCGCAATGTCCGGAACCACGCTATGAACAATTCGCGACATGAAGTTCCCAGATTTTTCTTCGATGTTTCTTATCGTGGCAGGTAGTTCAGATGATTCACGACGGACGCACTTCACCATGCAGCGATGATGTGCTCATCGCTGAACGCCAACTCGGGAACAAAGAGGAGAACTGAACGCGTTACGGCGCGACTAGTTTGTCAGCGGCCGCTCCGCATCGCCGACCGGGAGCGACAGAAGGTTTTGCAGATCGATCAGCGCGATCATCGATGTATCGACGGTCACGAGGCCCGAGAGGAAATCGATACGGGACGCTTGCGCGATCTTCGGGACAGGCTGGACCTGCGCGGCGTCGAACGAGACGATGTCCAGCACGCGATCGGCGAGAAGGCCAACCACGCGGGCGCCAACCTGCACGATGATGACGACATGGATCGCGGTCGCTTCCGTCAGCCCCTGGCCGAAGCGGCAGCGCAGATCGATGATGGGGACGATGGCGCCGCGAAGATTGAGAACACCGCGCACCGATTCAGGCTGGCGCGGCAGATGCGTGATCTCGGACCAGCCCTTGATCTCACGCACGGCCATGATGTCGACCCCATACTGGTCGTCACCGATGGCGAAGCTGATGATTTGCGTCGGAATCGATGCCGCACGCGCGGCAGCGGCATTATCCCATGTGCCGGGATTGGGAAGCTCTGCGGCCGCTTCAGGCCGGGCGGGACTGAGATTCATCTGCATAACCTGTTGCTCATGCCCCCTTTCAGAGGCCAACACCGATGAACCGATCTTTCGAGACAGATCCGCCTTTTTGCGCCGCGAACCAGACTCAGGTACCGATTCCAATTAAGGAAATTCAGTCAAAACCATTAGTATTGGGTTAACTACGACGGCCTGCCGTTAACGCTGTTGCTGATTTTCAGACGCGGCGGATGGATCGTCATCCCGGCCGTGCGAAGCGCCGACACAGAAACTCCGTCAGAGCCTCGATCCGCGCCGGCCGTGGGCCGCCCGGCGGCAAAACGAGATGCAACGCAATCTCCGGCAAGGACCAGTCCGTCATCACCGGCATAAGCGTCTTCTTCGCCAATTCCTCACGCACCAGAAATTCCGGCTGCACGGCGAGGCCGTAACCCGCGAGCAAAGCCGGCATCAGCGCGTCGGCGTTGTTGGCGCGAAGCGGCCCGGATGGACGCACAGACACGTCCTCGCCGGTCCGGTTCTGAAAGCGCCAGATATCTGGCATCGGAAGATAGGCGTAGCCGAGACATGTATGCGCCTGAAGATCGCGCGGATGCTTCGGGACACCGCGCGATTTGAGATACGAAGGAGCGGCGACCAGCACACGCGGCACGGGACAGAGCCTCCGCGCCAGGAGCGAGGAGTCCGGCAAGGCCGCGATCCGCAAGGCGGCATCGAAACCGCCGCCGATCAGGTCGATCACGTCATCACTGAGGTGCAGATCGACCGACACCTCGGGGAATTGCGCAAAGAAGTCCGGCAAGACCGACGCCACTTCCCGCAAGCCGAACGACATTGGCACGGCCAGCCGCACCAGCCCACGCGGCACGGCCGATTGCGCCCGGGCCTCGCTCTCGGCTGCCTCCGCCTCTGCCACCATGCGCGTTGCCCGCTCGAGCAGAGCGCGGCCCGCATCCGTCAGCGCGAGGCGGCGCGAGGTGCAGTTGAAGAGACGGGTGCCGAGCCGCGTTTCCAGCCGGCCGACCGCCTTCGAAACGGTCGGTTTTGAAAGGCCAAGCTCTTCCGCCGCCCCTGCAAAGGAGCGCAGTTCGGCCACTTTGGCGAAGATGGCGAGGCCTTCGAGATCCGGCAGCATCGTAAAATTCTGAAAACAATGAGTTTCGATAGTTTCTATTTATTCTTCTGCGGCGGTCAATACGTTGTGGCGATGAATTCCGGCGCTGAGGCGCCCGACCCTGGAGGGACACCCATGACCACCACGACCAACAACGCCCACGGCATTCACCACGTCACCGCCATTGCCGGTCCGGCGAAGCGCAACCTCAACTTCTATACGCGCACGCTCGGGCTGCGGCTGGTGAAGAAGACCGTGAACTTCGACGATCCGGGCACCTATCACTTCTACTTCGGTGACGAGGCCGGATCGCCGGGCACCATCCTCACCTTCTTCCCGTGGGAGCATGTTGCACCCGGTCGGCTCGGTGTCGGCGAGACGCAGGAAACTGTCTTCCGCGTGCCGGAGGGTGCGATCGGTTACTGGACCCATCGCTTCATCGAGAAGGGCGTGCCGCATGATGCGCCGGCCCGCCGCTTCGGCGAGAGCATTATCTCCTTCCGCGACCCGGACGGTATGCGGCTGGCGATCATTGGCGTTCCCGGCATCGAGAACGAACCCGCGTGGACGGGCAGCGATGTTCCTGCGGAATTTGCAATCCGCGGCTTCCACAGCGTCAACCTGCTATTGAAGGACGCTGCGCCGACCGGTGCGATCCTGACCGACGTGCTCGGCTTCACCGAGGTCGGACGTGAGGAGAGCCTCGTCCGCTTCAGGGCAGGCGCAACTGCGATCGGCGGCATCGTCGATATCCATGTGGCCGGCTCGTTCCTGCCGGGACGCATGGGTGGCGGGTCGGTGCACCACATTGCCTTCCGTGCGGCTGATGATGCCGAAGAACTGGCGATGGCGAAGAAGCTTGCGGAAAACCACGGCCTCCGCACCACGGAGCAGAAGGACCGCAACTACTTCCGCTCGGTCTACTTCCGCGAGCCCGGACATGTGCTGTTCGAGATCGCAACCGACATACCGGGCTTCGCCATCGACGAATCTCTCGCCTCGCTCGGTCAGGCCTTGAAGCTGCCGCGCGAATACGAAGGGCAGCGCGCGAAGATCGAGCAAGTACTGCCGGCTGTCGCCTGACAAACGCAACCACGACTCCTCCCGCGATGTCGCGGGAGGAGATCGCTTTCAGATAATGAGGTCTGCCATGACCACCGCAACCAAACTCTCTTTCGTTCACCGCTTTGAGCCGGCGGCTGAACAAAAGCGCCCGCCGCTTTTGCTGCTGCATGGCACCGGCGGTGACGAGAACGATCTGATCGATCTCGGTCGCCTCGTTGCGCCGGGCGCGGCCTTGCTGTCGCCGCGCGGCAAGGTGCTGGAAGGCGGCATGCCGCGCTTCTTTCGCCGGCTGGCCGAAGGTGTGTTCGATGAGGCCGATGTGAAACGCCGCGCGAGCGAGCTTGCGGATTTCGTCAACGAAGCCCGCGAGGAATACAGCTTGCCCGCGCCGATTGCGCTCGGCTTTTCCAATGGCGCGAACATCGCCGCGGCAACGTTGCTGCTGCGGCCGGATGCGCTGGCAGGCGCTGTCCTGCTTCGCGCCATGGTGCTGCTGTCGGAAGCACCCGAGGCGGACCTGAACGGAAAGCCGGTGCTCATCCTGTCCGGTGCGATGGACCCCATCGTGCCGACAGCGAATGCCGCGCATCTGGCGCGGCAGTTGCAACACGCCGGCGCCAATGTCGAGCACCGGACGCTGCCTGCGAGCCACGGCCTGTCGCAGGCCGACGTCACGCTAACGCGTGACTTTCTTGCCAAGCAGGCGAGGTGATCGTCAGGCGTTCGACAGACGCGACACGATCTGGCGGTAGCGGCGCGCGATGCCATCGCGCGACCGGTGCCGCCCCTCCTTCACAACATCGATGCCACCGACGATGGTCTTGTCGATGAGTGCACGGCCGGCAGAGAACACATAGATATCGAGGATCATGTCGTCGCCGCGGACACCGGCGAGATCGGGATGATCCGCATCCAGCACGACAATGTCGGCGCGATGGCCGGGCGCGAGCGCACCGATCTTGCGGCCGAGCGCCTGGGTGCCGCCTGTCAACGCCGCATCATAAAGCGACCGGCCGGTGGACTGGCCTTCCACCGTCGTCATGACGTTGCGACCACGATGTTTCAGGCGCTGCGAATATTCAAGCTGACGCAACTCCGCCGGCGCATCGATCTGGATATTGGAATCTGTCCCAATACCGAAACGTCCCCGCGCGTGCAAAAACATCTCGCCATTGAAGATGCCATCGCCGAGGCTGCCTTCTGTGAGCGGACACAAGCCTGCAACGGCGCCGGCGCTTGCAAGGCGCTTGGTTTCATCCTCGGTCATGTGCGTTGCGTGAATGAGGCACCAGCGTTCGTCGACACCGGCATGATCGAGAAGCCATTGCACCGGACGTGCGCCGAGCACCGCAACACATTCATCGACCTCGCGCGTCTGCTCGGCGGCATGGATGTGGATTGGCCCCGCCGCAAAGACTTCCCCCACGGCCTTTAATTGCGCACCTGAAACCGCACGCAAGGAATGCGGAGCAATGCCGAGCGCGGCATCGGCGACGCCGGAGATGATCTCGCGCGACCGCGCCATCAGTGTCATGAACCGGTCGGTCGAATTGATGAAGCGGACCTGCCCTGGTGCCGGCGGCGCATCACCGAAGCCGCCATATGTGTAGAGCGACGACAGCAGCGTCAGGCCGATGCCGGTTTCCGTGCTGGCGGCCGCGATGCGCGCGGCCATCTCGCCAAGATCGGCATAGGGCGTTCCGCCGATGTCGTGATGCAGATAGTGGAATTCACCGACCGATGTGTAACCCGCCTCCAGCATCTCCATGTAAGCGTAGGCGGCAATGGCCTCGACATCGTCCGGCGTCAGCGCGCCGAGAAATCGGTACATGACCTCGCGCCATGTCCAGAAACTGTCATTGGCCGGACCGCGCCGCTCGGCGAGACCCGCCATGCCCTTCTGAAAGGCATGGCAATGCAGGTTCGGCAGGCCCGGCAGCGCGATGCCCCTGATGCGCTCGGCGCCGTCCGGCTCTGTGCCCGGCTGGACGCGCGCAATTGTGCCGTCATCGGCGATATCGATGCGGACATTGTCCGCCCAGCCGTCCGGCAGCAGCGCCTTGTCCAGAATACAGGACCGCAAAATCATTCCTTCGCCTTGCATTCTTTCGCCTTGCACCCTTTCGTCTCGCTCGACATCCGACATTTGCCGCCAATATAGATGTACACTAGCCTCGCTAGAACCGGGCGATAAATCCATGCATTTCGACACAATCTGGCGCGATGCCCGCATTGCCACCCTGTCCCCGCATCGTCAGGGCCTGGGTGAAATCACCGGCGCAGTGGCCGCGAAAGATGGCCGCATCGCTTTTGTCGGAGCGGAAGCGGAATTGCCGAGCGGCTGGGAGGCCGCCAACACCATCAGGCTTGACGGACGCTGGATCACGCCGGGGCTGATCGATTGTCATACGCATATCGTCTATGGCGGCGACCGCGCGCATGAATTCGAGCTGCGCCTGAAGGGCGCGAGCTACGAGGATATTGCGCGCGCCGGCGGCGGCATCGTGTCGACGGTAAAGGCGACGCGCGCTGCGAGCGAAAAGGAATTGATCGCAGAAGCACTGCCGCGCGTCGATGCATTGCTGGCCGAGGGCGTGACGACGATCGAGATCAAGTCGGGCTATGGGCTCGACCTCGTCAGCGAAACCAAGATGTTGCGCACGGCGCGTCACCTTGCCGGCGAGCGCAAGGTGTCCGTGGTGACGAGCTTTCTCGGCGCGCATGCAATACCGCCGGACGCGCACGACAAGGACACCTTCATCGCCAAGGTTTGCGCCATGATCCCGCAATTGAAACAGGCGGGGCTGGTCGATGCGGTGGACGCCTTCTGTGAGGGCATCGCCTTCTCGCCGGAACAAGTCGCGCAGGTGTTCGAGGCGGCCAAGGCCAATGGCCTGCCGGTGAAGCTGCATGCCGATCAATTGTCGAACCTGCACGGGGCCGCGCTCGCCGCACGCTTCGATGCCTTGTCGGCCGACCATCTCGAATATGCCGATGAGACCGGCATCGCCGCGATGGCGCAGGCTGGCAGCGTCGCGGTGCTGTTGCCCGGCGCCTTCTATGTGCTGCGTGAGAAGCAGCTGCCGCCCGTGGATGTCATCCGTCGTCATCACGTGCCAATCGCGATTGCGACCGACTGCAATCCCGGCACGTCGCCGATGACATCGCTCCTGCTGACCATGAACATGGCGGCGACGCTGTTCCGTCTGACTGTCGACGAATGCATTGCCGGTGTGACGCGCGAAGCCGCGCGCGCACTCGGAAAATTGTCGGATATCGGAACGATCGAGGTTGGAAAATCCTGCGATCTGGCGATCTGGGACATCGAGCGGCCGGCGGAACTCGTCTACCGGCTCGGCTTCAACCCGCTGCACAAGCGCGTCTGGCAGGGGCAATGATCGACTCCATCAGCTTTTCCGGCGAGGCGCTGCCGCTCGCCGATTGGCGTAAGCTCGCGCGCGGCGCGTTCCTGTCGCTGGCGCCGCAGGTGTTCGCAAACGTCGATCAGGGTGCAGCCATCGTGGCGTCGATCGTCGCCAAGGGCGAGGCCGTCTACGGCATCAATACCGGCTTCGGCAAACTCGCCAATATGCGGATCGCCGATCGCGATCTCGCCGCCCTGCAGCGCAATCTTGTGCTGTCGCATGCGGCGGGCGTCGGCGAACCTGTCCTCGCCGCCATCGTGCGGCTGATGATGGCACTGAAGCTCGTCAGCCTCGGTCGTGGTGCATCGGGCGTGCGGCGCGAGACCATTCAGCTTCTGCACGGCATGCTCACTGGCCATGTGATCCCGGTCGTGCCGGCACGCGGTTCGGTCGGTGCATCGGGCGATCTCGCACCGCTCGCGCACATGACCGCGACGATGATCGGCGAAGGCGATGCCTTCTATGGCGGCGAGCGCATGCCGGCGGTCTATGCGCTCGGCCGTGCGGGGCTGGAGCCGATCGTGCTTGGGCCGAAGGAGGGACTGGCGCTGCTTAACGGCACGCAATTCTCCACGGCACATGCCCTGCACGCCCTGTTCGCGATCGAACGCATCTTTCAATCGGCGCTGATTACCGGTGCCCTGTCGACCGATGCAGCGCGCGGTTCCGACACGCCGTTCGATGCACGCATCCAGGCGTTGCGCGGCCATCGCGGGCAAATCGATGTGGCAGCAGCGCTGCGTGCGTTGATGGACGGCAGCAAGATCCGCGCCTCGCATCGCACGATCGACGACCGCATTCAGGACCCCTATTGCCTGCGCTGCCAGCCGCAGGTGATGGGTGCGGCGCTCGATGTGATGCGGCAGGCAGCGGCTACACTGACTATCGAGGCCAACGGCGTCTCCGACAATCCGCTGGTGATGACCGATACGGGCGATGTCATTTCCGGCGGCAATTTCCACGCCGAGCCTGTCGCCTTCGCTGCCGACATGCTGGCGATGGTCACTTGCGAGATCGGTTCGCTGGCCGAGCGCCGCGTCGCCATGCTGACCGACCCGGCCTTGTCCGGCCTGCCCGCGTTTCTCACGCCGCAACCGGGACTGAATTCCGGCTTCATGATCGCGCAGGTGACCGCCGCCGCGCTCGTCTCCGAGAACAAGCAGATGGCGATGCCGGCGAGTGTCGATTCCATTCCGACCTCCGCCAACCAGGAAGACCACGTGTCGATGGCCGCGCATGGCGCGCGACGGCTGACGCAGATGGCGCAGAATGCTGCCAATATCGTCGGCATCGAATTGCTGGCGGCGGTGCAGGGGCTGGAATTCCATGCACCGCTGGCATCGAGCCCCGTGCTGGAAAAGGTCCGACAGTTTTTGCGGCGGCACGTGCCCAAGCTGGAGCACGACCGAAAAATGGCGCCGGATATCGAAGCCGCCGCCGATATGGTGACATCCGGCGCATTGATTGAGGCCGCGGGTACGGTCACACTGCCCTCCCTCGATAACTGAGGTTTTGTATGCTGAAACGTCTCGATAACGATCGCATCATCCGCGCACCACACGGCCCTGTTCTCAGCGCGAAAAGCTGGCAGACCGAAGCGCCGATGCGCATGCTGATGAACAATCTCGATCCCGATGTCGCCGAGAAGCCGCATGAGTTGGTGGTCTATGGCGGTATCGGCCGGGCCGCGCGCGACTGGGAAAGCTATGACCGCATCGTCTCCTCGCTGAAATCGCTGGAAGGCGACGAGACGTTGTGCGTGCAATCGGGCAAGCCGGTCGGCATCTTCAAGACGCATGCCGACGCGCCGCGGGTGCTGATCGCCAATTCCAACATCGTGCCGCATTGGGCGACGCTCGATTATTTCAACGAGCTCGATCGCAAGGGCCTGATGATGTACGGCCAGATGACGGCCGGCTCGTGGATCTATATCGGCTCGCAGGGCATCGTGCAGGGCACGTATGAAACCTTCGTCGAGGTCGGCCGCCGACATTATAACGGCGATCTGTCGGGGCGCTGGATTCTCACCGCCGGCCTTGGCGGCATGGGCGGCGCGCAGCCACTGGCCGCGACGATGGCCGGTGCATCGATGCTGGCGATCGAATGCCAGCCCTCGCGCATCGAGATGCGGCTGCGCACCGGCTATGTCGACATGCAGGCCAAGGATCTCGACGAGGCGCTGACCATCATCGAGCGCGCCGGCAAGGAGAAAAAAGCCGTATCCGTTGCTGTGCTCGGCAATGCAGCGGAGATGTATCCCGAACTCGTGCGGCGCGGCGTGAAACCGGATGCTGTCACTGACCAGACCTCGGCGCACGATCCGATCAACGGCTACCTCCCTGCGGGATGGACACTCGCAGAATGGCAGGAGAAGCGCGAACGAGATCCGAAAGCTGTCGAACAGGCCGCGAAGGAATCGATGGCCGTGCATGTGCGGGCGATGCTGGATTTCTGGCGGCAAGGCATCCCGACGCTCGATTACGGCAACAACATTCGCCAGCGCGCGCTCGACATGGGCGTGAAGGACGCGTTCGATTTCCCGGGCTTCGTGCCCGCTTATATTCGTCCGCTGTTCTGCCGCGGTGTCGGGCCGTTCCGCTGGGCCGCGCTCTCGGGCGACCCGGAGGACATCTACAAGACCGACGCCAAGGTGAAGGAGCTGATGCCGCACGACAAGCATCTGCATCATTGGCTCGACATGGCGCGGCAACGCATCCACTTCCAGGGCTTGCCGGCACGCATCTGCTGGGTCGGCCTTGGCGACCGCCATCGCATCGGCCTTGCCTTCAACGAGATGGTGGCGAAGGGCGAACTGAAAGCGCCGGTCGTGATCGGCCGCGATCATCTGGATTCCGGTTCGGTCGCGTCACCCAATCGCGAAACCGAAGCGATGAAGGACGGCTCGGATGCCGTATCAGACTGGCCGCTGCTCAATGCGCTGCTGAATTGCGCCAGCGGCGCGACCTGGGTGTCGCTGCATCATGGCGGCGGCGTCGGCATCGGCTATTCGCAACATGCCGGCATGGTGATCGTCTGCGACGGCACGCCGGAAGCAGCCAGACGCGTTGGCCGCGTGCTCTGGAACGATCCGGCGAGCGGCGTGATGCGCCATGCCGATGCGGGTTATGACGAGGCGATCGACTGGGCGAAGCAGCAGGGATTGAATTTGCCGAGCCTTTAGAGACGGAAAGAACGAAAAAATAAGCAGACCGAGCCAAGAGTGGCCACATCCTTGTCGGCCAGCAACAACGGTGCGCCATGAGCAGTGAAATGCCTGCCAATCTGCCAGTCTCCGGACCGGCGCATCAGACGACACCGCATCATGTGCCGCGCAATGTCGCGACCGCGCTGGCCGTCATCATGATGCTGCTGGCGCTGATCGGCGCCGGCGCATCGCTCGCCAATCTGAGCTGGACCGAACGATACTGGCTCTATCTTGTGCCCGTCTTCGGCCTGATCTGCACGATCGCGGCATGGTTTCACACCCGCAGCTTCGACCGGACGGTTCTCCGTCAAATCTTGCACTGGCTCGCGGTCGGCGTCGTGATCGCGGTGGACTATCGCTACCTCAGCCGCAGCGGCGAGCAGACCTCGGGTGCGACGGGTCTCAGCTCTCTGCTCATTCTCGCGCTCGGCTGTCTGCTGGCCGGCATTCATCTGGAATGGACGTTCGCGCTGGTCGGCCTGCTGCTGATGATGACTGCGATCATCGTGGCGGTCGCGCAGGAATACATGGCGCTGGTGCTGCTGATCGGCCTTGCGCTGATCGCGGTCATCCTTGTCGCGTATTATCTGAAGAGGAAATGGACCGCCTGATCCCAACAGGTAGCCCGCATTGCGTGAAGCGAAATGCGGGAATGGCAATTCAAGAACCCGGATTTCGCTGCGCTCAATCCGGGCTACAGCTTCACATCGATCAATGCGCCTCCGCCGCCAGCACAGCCTCGGCGCGGATCTCCTCGGTCAGTCGCGCTTTCAGCTCGGAAAACTCCGGTGACGTCTTGATCGTGTAGTGACGCGGGTAAGGCAGCGTCACGCGGACGTCAGCCTTGATGCGGCCGGGGCGCGCACTCATCACCAGCGTGCGTGAAGCGAGGAAGATCGCTTCCTCAATATCGTGAGTGACGAACAGCACGGTCTTGCGCTCGCGCTCCCAGATGCCGAGCAGCAATTCCTGCATCAGCGCACGGGTCTGATTGTCGAGCGCACCGAAAGGCTCGTCGAGCAGCAGGATTTCCGGGCCGTTGGCGAGTGCACGCGCAATCGCCGTGCGCTGCTGCATGCCGCCGGAGAGTTGCTTGGGATAATGCCGCGCGAAGCTTTGCAACCCCACGCGCTCCAGCCATTGGCCGACGATGGCATTGCGTTCCCCCTGCGGCACGCCCTTCTCGCGCAATCCGAAACCGATATTTTCCGAAATCGTCAGCCACGGGAACAGCGTGTAGGACTGAAACACCATGCCGCGATCCGGCCCCGGCCGCATGACCGGCTTGCCATCAAGCAGGATCTTTCCGGTCGTCGGCGTATCGAGACCGGCGACAAGCCGCAACAGGGTCGACTTGCCGCAGCCGGACGGCCCGAGGATGGTCACGAAATCGTTGTCGGCGATGTCGAGATTAGTCGGCTCGAGCGCACGCGTCGGCGTGCCGCCATGCACGGCAGGAAAAACGCGGGTGACGTTTTCGATGCGGAGCTTGGTCATGGGAAAGCATCCGCTTCTCTTATCCCTCCCCCTGAAAGGGGGAGGGTGATCCGCAGGCGAGCATGCGAGCATGCGGATCGGGTGAGGGTCAAATGGACCGCTTTTAGAAAGACCCCCACCCGCCACGCTTCGCGTGCCGACCTCTTCCTTTCAGGAAGAGGTAAGACAGAGAGTGCGGGGGAGGGACAAGAAAGACTGCTCATATCTGGCTCCACGGGAAGAGCCAGCGATTGGCGGCCTTGAACAGGTAGTCCGAAATCAGGCCGATGATGCCGATGACGATGATGCCGAAGATGATCTGGCCGGTTGCGAGCAGTGCCTGGCTGTCGATGATCATGTGGCCGATACCGGATGACGAGCCGATCAGTTCGGCGACAATCACATAGGTCCAGGCCCAGCCAAGGACGAGGCGCAGGATTTCGGCAATGTCCGGCGCCGATGATGGAATCAGCACGCGCGCAAGGATGCCCTGATCGCGCGCGCCGAGCGTGAGCGCCGCTTCGACAAGATCGCGGCGCACGCTGCCGACGCTACCGGCGACCATGAGGATGATCTGGAACACGGCGCCGATGAAGATCACCAGCAGCTTCTGCAATTCGCCGATGCCAGACCAGAGGATGAGCAGCGGAATGAAGGCCGAGGCCGGCAAATAGCGCGCGAAGGACACGAACGGTTCAAGGAACGCCTCGATCGGCTTGTAGGCGCCCATGAGAATGCCGAGCGGCACGGCAATCAACGACGCCAGGATAAAGCCGCCGATCACGCGCCAGATGGTGACGCCGATATCGAACGAGAAATTGTGCCTGGTCAGCAGCAGCCAGCCGTCCTGCACCATGGTCAGCGGGTTGGCGAGAAAGGTCGGCGAGACATAGCCGCCGAACGTGGCAAAGGCCCACCCGGCTACGAACAGGACGAAGAACGAAATGCCCAGCAACAGCCGGGCGGTGTTCGATATGGGTACGAGGGGTCTCATATTATCTCATACGGGCAGCGCCCCATGGTTCGAGACGCGCCGCGTTACGGCGCTCCTCACCATGAGGCCGCTGAAAGACCGCCTCATCCTGAGGAGGCGGCGAAGCCGCCGTCTCGAAGGATGCGGCGGCCCGAAAAATCTTCACTGTACGAAACGTGGATCGGCGAGTTTCGACAGGTCGGGGATCTGCTTGATCACGCCGATCTCCAGCAAGAGGTCAGCCGCTTCCTTGGAGAAGGCCGCATGCTCGCCGGAGAAGAACTTCTTGTTCGCCTCCTGATCCTGCCAGCGCAGATATTTCGCCGAATTGCCGAACTGCTCGCCCGACTGTTTCACATCGGCGCCCATGATCTCGTAGGCCTTCTTCTCGTCCTTCTTGATCATGTCGAGCGCTTCGAAATAGCTCTTGGTCAGCGCCTTCACCGCCGCTTCGTTATCGGCGATGAATTTTGGTGTGCAGCCGAAGGTGTCCATCACCATCGGATAATCGAGCGTGGTGGCGATGATCTTGCCGGCATCGGGCTTGGCCCGCACCGCCGACAGATAGGGCTCGTAGGTCATGGCGACATCGTTCTGGCCGGCGATGAAAGCCTGCGCGGCGGGTCCGGGCTCCATGTTCACCACCGTGACATCCTTCACCGACAGGCCGTTCTTCTTCAGGAACCAGGCCAGTGTGAAGTAAGGCGCGGTGCCGGGTGCCGAGGCCGCGACCGTCTTGCCCTTCACGTCCTTGATCGAATTGATGTTATTACGCACGGCCATGCCGTCGGCGCCATAGGATTTGTCGAGCTGGAACAGCTGCGTGGTCGCGACGCCATTGGCATTCCACACCACCCAGGTTTCCACTGTGGTGGCGGCGCATTGCACATCGCCCGAGGCGATCGCGAGGTGACGACTGGCCTGCGGGACTTTCTTGATGGTCACGTCGAGACCATTCTTGGCAAAGATCCCGGCCTCTTTCGCGAGAACCAGCGGCGCGAAGCCGGTCCAGCCGGAAATGCCGATCGAAACCTTCGTCTGCGCGGACGCAGGACTGGCCAGCAAGGCAATGCCCGCCGCGGCCAGAATTGCTCTTATGTTCATTTAAGACCCCTCCGGTTGGAACAGCCGGTTGCCGGCTTTACTGCCATGGCACCACGCCCCGGAACCCGGAGTCAATTATGCAAAAAACAGCATGCGGTCCGGATGGATGGCCTGAGATGCGGGCCGCGCGGCATTGTCTGAACCGGGCTTATCCAGGATAGTGCGAGCACCGGCGGAAAAAGCATCAGACGATGCCAAGGAAATACCCAACGAGAACATCGCCGGGCGGGACACCCCAAGGATAGCCGATGAGCGACCGCAGACTGAATCCCATCTCTGACGCCGAGCTGAACCGCCGCTGGTCCGCCGTCCGCGCGGGCATGAAAGACCGCGGTCTCGACGCCCTGGTGATGCAGAACAATAACGACTGGCTGGGCGGCTATGTCAAATGGTTCACCGATTATCCAGCCTATAACGGCTATCCGCGCACGGTGATCTTCCATGCCGACGACCTGATGACCGTGGTCGACATGGGCCCGGCCGGTTCGCGGCGCGATCTCGGCGGCCACAACAGGATGCAACGCGGCGTCGGCGAACTGATCGGCACGCCGGCCTTCACCTCCATCGCCTATACCGACGGCTATCAGGGCGAGATCGCGCTCGCGGAGCTGAAACGGCGGGGCTACAGGCGCATCGGCATGCTCGGCGCCGGCGCGATGCCTTATCGCTCCGTCACGCAGATCGAGACCGGACTTGCCGGCACAACGCAGATCGACGACGCCACCGAATGGGTGGACGCGATCAAGGCGATCAAGAGCGAAGAGGAAATGACGCTCGTGCGCCGCTGTGCGCAGATGCAGGACGAGATCTTTGCCCGCGTGTTGAAGAAGATCAAACCCGGCATGCGCGACAACGATGTCACCGCGCTGGCGCAATATGAGGGCCGGCTGCTCGGCAGCGAGCAGGGACTGTTTCTGGGCTCATCGGCGCCGCTCGGCCAGGCTTCGAATTTCGTCGATCGGTATATGCAGGGCCGCGTGCTGCAGGAAGGCGATCACTTCTCGCTGCTGATCGAGAATGCCGGCCCCGGCGGGATGTATACCGAGATCGCGCGCACGATGGTGCTCGGCAAGGCGTCGAACGAAGTGATCGACGGCTTCGAGACCGTGAAAGAGGCACAGGCCCACACGCTGAGCAAGATGAAGCCGGGCGTGCCCTGCCGCGATGTCGCGGTCGCACATGATGCGTTCATGACGGCACGCGGCTATGGCAAGGAGAAGCGGCTTTATGCGCATGGACAGGGCTATGACCTCGTCGAGCGCCCGCTGATCCGCGACGATGAAACCATGTCGGTCGAAGCCGGCATGAACTTTGCGGTGCATCCTGGATTTGAAACGCCATCATTGTTCGCGGTGATCTGCGACAATTACCTGATGGGCAAGGATGGGCCGGGCGAATGCCTGCACAAGACAGAGAAAAAGGTGTTCGAGCTATGAAGCCCGACATTCTGTATTTCGGCGCGTTTCCGGACGCGACGGTGGCCGAGCTGAACCGTCTCTACACCGTGCATCATTATTTCAAATTGCCAAAGCCGGAGGATATACCGGCCGATGTCGCGCCGCGCATTCGCGCCATTGCGACGGAGGCCAATCGCGGACTGACCCGCGCGATCCTCGACAAGCTGCCGAATGTCGAGGTGATCACGGTCTTCGGTGTCGGCACCGATGCGGTCGATCTGAAAGCGGCACAAGAGCGTGGCATCCCGGTCACGAATACGCCGGACATCATCGGACCGGAAGTCGCGGATCTTGCCATCGGTCTCATGCTCGCGTCGGCGCGACAGATCATTTATGCCGATCATTATGCGCGGTCCGGTGAATGGGCGAGGACGGGGCCGATTTCGCTTGGGCGCAGCGTCAACAACAAGACATGCGGCGTGATCGGGCTCGGCGGTATCGGCCGTGCGATTGCCGACCGCGCCGCGGCGTTCCACATGCGCGTCCTTTACAATGCCAGGAGCGAGAAGAAGGGCGTGCCCTATACCTTTGTCGGCGACCTTGTCGAACTGGCGCGGCAAAGCGATTTTCTCATGGTCGCCTGCACGGGCGGGCCTGAAACCCGGCATCTCGTCTCGCGCGCGGTGATCGATGCGCTTGGACCGACCGGCACGCTGATCAATGTCGCGCGCGGCAGCGTGGTCGACGAGGAAGCGATGATCGATGCGCTGACACACAAGCGGCTCGGCTTTGCCGCGCTCGATGTGTTCGAGAGCGAACCGAATTTCGACAAACGCCTGCTCGATTTTCCGAATGTCATCGTGCAGCCGCATCACGGCACGGCGGCGATCGAAACGCGGACGGCGATGGGCCAGCTCATGATCGACAATCTTGTCGCGCATTTCGAGAAAAAGGCGTTGCTGACGCCGGTTGCGGCGTGAACGCATTTACCGCCGGCGGAGCATTCCTGCAGGCTTGCGCATCATGCGCGTGTGTGCATGAATTCAATAACTGAATAGAACGGCAAAAGCCGTCACAATCGCCGGGTGGAACAGCGGGATGACGGATCAGCCACAGATCATCGTCGACAAGGTCAGCCATCTGTATCGGCCGCCGAACGGCCGACCCGTTCTGGCGCTGGAAGATATTTCGCTCGATGTGCGGCCGCAGGAATTCCTCGCCCTGCTCGGGCCATCCGGCTGCGGCAAGTCCACCCTGCTCTATCTGATGGGCGGCTTCATTCCGATTGAGACCGGTTCGATTGCGGTCGGCGGCAAGCCGGTGAAGGAACCGGGCCCGGATCGCGGCATCGTCTTCCAGCATTTCGCGCTGTTTCCGTGGAAGACCGTGCGCGACAACGTGCTCTATGGGCTGGAGAAAGCCGGCCTGCCGCGTACCGAGCGTGAACAGAAGGCCAAGCATTTCATCGATCTCGTCGGCCTCACCGGCTTCGAGGACAGCTATCCCTCGCAACTCTCCGGCGGCATGAAGCAGCGCACCGCCATTGCGCGCACGCTGGCGATCGATCCCGATATTCTGCTGATGGACGAGCCGTTCGGCGCGCTTGACGCACAGACACGCCATCTGATGCAGATGGAGCTTCTCAACATCTGGCAGAAACGGCCAAAGACCGTGATCTTCGTCACCCATGATGTGCAGGAAGCGGTCTATCTCGCCGACCGGATCGCGGTCATGTCGGCGCGGCCAGGCCGCATCAAGACCATTGTCGAGAACAAGCTCGATCGCGCCGATCCCGGCTTGTTCAAATCGCAGGCCTTCGCCGAAAAGGTCGACGACATCTGGAATCTGGTACGCGCCGAAGCCATGAAGATGCAGGGCGCCCGGGCATCATGAAAACGGCGATCCGCTATCTCCCGCTGCTGATCCTGGCGGTGGCTTGGGAAGCGGCGTCGCGATTTCAGCTTGTGTCGTCGCTGGCGCTGCCGCCGTTGTCGGATGTCATCGTCGCCTGGTGGGATTTGCTCAAGAGCGGCGAGTTGCTGACCAACGGCGCGGCGTCGCTCTGGCGCGCCAGCGCCGGGTTGTTTCTCGCGATCGTCATTGGCGGGACACTCGGCATCTTTATGGCGTGGTGGCGGCCGGTGAATGTTGTGCTCGGTCCGCTGGTGGAAGCGCTCTATCCGATGCCGAAATCGGCGCTGATCCCCGTCACTGTCATCTGGCTTGGCTTTGGCGATGGCTCGAAGATCCTCCTGATCCTGCTCGGCTGCATGCTGCCGGTCACCATCGGTGCCTATAACGGCGCGCGCGGCTGCGATCAGGCCCTCGTGTGGTCGGCACGCAGCATGGGTGCGAGCCGCATGCGCATGCTCTGGGACGTTGTGGTGCCGAGTGCGACGCCGGAACTGCTGAACGGTATTCGTACCGCGCTTGCTTTGTCCTTCATTCTGCTGGTCAGCTCCGAATTGATCGTCGCGCGCGAAGGCCTCGGCTATCTGATCGGATCGCTGGGCGCCAATGGCACCTATGACGCGATGTATGCCGTGGTGCTGACCGTGGCCTTCATCGGCTTTGCCGCCGACCGCATCTATCAGGCTCTTCAGGACCGGATCTTGCGATGGCAACAGTGACGCAATCCGTCTCGCGAATGGAGGACGGCGGACGCTCCACCGCGCACAAGATGTTGCGCGGCGTTGGCTGGCTCCTCGCGCATACCGGATCGATCATCGCGCTGGCGATCGCCTGGGAATGGCTGGCGCGGAGCGGCCTTGTCACGCCATTTCAGTTGCCAGCCTTGAGCGCGGTGCTGGAGCGGATCTGGGCCAACGCCATGAGCGGCGACCTGTTCATCAATCTCGGCGTCACGCTCTATCGCGCGCTGGCGGGCTTCCTGATCGCCGCCGTCGTCGGCATTCTGCTGGGGATGGCGATGTCGCGGATTGCGATCATCCGCTGGTTCTTCGATCCGATCGTGTCGGTCGGCTTTCCGATGCCGAAGGTCGCGTTCCTGCCGGTCATCATTCTGTGGCTCGGCGTCTACGATGCCTCGAAGATCACCATGATCGTCGTCGATGCCGCCTTCCCGGTGATCACCGCCACCATCGTCGGCATTCGCGGCGTCGATCAATATCTCCTCTGGTCTGCGCGCAATATGGGTGCGAGCAAGCGCGAATTGCTCTGGCAGATTGCCCTGCCCGCCGCGCTGCCGCAGATCATGACCGGACTTCAAGTCGCGCTGCCGATCGCACTGATCCTTGCCGTGTTCACCGAGATGGTGATGGGCGGCTATGGATTGGGCGGTGCGATGATGCAGGCCTCTCGCTTTGCCGACTCGCGCGGCGTGTTTGCTGGCATTCTGGAGATCGCCGTCGTCGGCTATGTGCTGGTCAAGGCGATGGCGATCCTGCGTCGGCGTCTCCTGATGTGGCACCAGGAAGCAATGGCGCCAAGCACGGTGTGATGTCTTCCATGAATTCCATTTCGTCATTCCGGGGCGCGACGAAGTCGTGAGCCCGGAATCCATAACCACGGCTCTTTATGACGTTTTACGTCTACCTTCTTGCCAGCAGAAAGCATGGCACGCTCTATTTGGGCGTAACGCGGGACTTGGTACGTCGCGTTTATGAGCACCGCTCGAAAGAAAAGCCCGGCTTTACAGCTAAATACGACATCACCAAACTCGTTTGGTATGAAATCTACGATGATCCCGTAACCGCAATTACCAGAGAAAAAGAACTGAAGAAATGGCGACGGGATTGGAAGATCCTGCTGATCGAAGAAGACAATCCGGATTGGACTGATCTTTATCCTCGGATCACTAAATAATAGTCGGGGTTATGGATTCCGGGCTCGCCGCGCGCAGCCAAGTTTACGCTGGCTGCGTAAACTTGCCAGCGATGCGGCGCCCCGGAATGACGCTATAGGAGGCATCCCGCAACGACGCAAAAAACAAAACCGGGCGGTTGTTACCGCCCGGTTTTGCCCCCGTTTGTTGCTCATGAGCGCGCGATCCAGAGCGGAGCCCTGCTAGCTGCGTAAGCTCCTTTTCAAGCCGATATGTTTTCTCTGATCGCCCGCCGGTCCGCCCGCCTATTGCTATTGCTTTAACCGCTTCAACGCGTCTTCGACTACAGTTAGATCGGAATACTTACTCACATCTATGTCATCTTTCACGAAGCCAAGTTCCCTCGTGATATTCAGATTGCTTTGCAATGCCTTGAGATCAGGCACCATGTCCGGATTACGGTAATAATCCTGTTTCGTGAACAGCCAGGTGAAGCGATCGGCCGGCTGCTTGGTCACACGGGCCGCAATTTCCGCCGCCTCTTTCTGGTTCGCAGGATCGAGATACCAGCGAACGATACGGATGCTGTCCTCCATGAAGTCGACCATGGCGGCGCGGTTCTTGTCGATGAAGGGCTTGCGCGCTGTCCACACGATCATGTCGGTGACGCCGATGGCATCGCGCTGGCTGAACAACGGCCGCGCCACCTTCCTGATCTCGGGATCGAGTGAGAACGGCAACACTGCCGGAATCAGATCCACCTTCTTCTCTGCCAGCATGGCCCGCATGGTCGGAAACGGCGCTTCGAGCACGGTATAGTCGCGCTTGTCCTCGAGCCCGGCCTTGCGCAGCATCGCCCGCATCGCGACATCGACCGCGCTGCCGGCGGCGTTGGTCGCAACCACCTTGCCCTTCAGATCGGTGACTTTCTGGATCGGGCCATCTTTCAGAACATAATATTCGTTGGTGTAGCGGCCTTCGACGCCGTCGCGGAATTCGTCGGCGATCACCCGCAGATCTTCGAGACCGGCATTCTTGATCGCGATAGCGATCGTCGAATAGGCGAGGTTTGCAACTTCCAGTTCGCCATTGGCGAGCGCGGTGATCATCAGCGGCGTGCCGGCATAGCGCACCGGTTCAAGCGTGTAGGATTTGCCGAGATGCTTGGCGAGATCCTTCTTCTCCAGAAGGATCGAAGCCCAGTTCGAAACTGGCGCTGTCCAGGCCACACGAATTTTGACCGGAGCTTGCGCCGACGCCTGTGCGACAGAGACAATCGCAAACAGGCCCGCAATGATCCACTTTGTGAATCGCATTGCCGTCCTCCCATGTGTCCGGTCGTCTTCCCGACGCCTATGACGTCGTGGCGCAACCTTCTTGGTCGCCAATCAAATGCCGAACCAAATCGGAGGTCAAGCGCATCGCATATCGGTACAGAGACGATGCGCCATAGTGCTGTAAAAAAGGCACGTGCTGGAGGCGTTCGCTCGTTTTGACGCGTTTCTTCACGCGAACCGGCCGTCGCCGGACGAGGCCGGCTATCGCTGACGAAGGCCGGTGCCCACTTCGCTCGAAAACGCTCTATTCCGCAGCGCGTGAGCTTGCGGTGATCGCCGAATTCACTTTCGGCATCACCTTTTCGGCCAGAAGGATCATCGACCGGCGGCCAAGCTCCACATCCTTCCAGTCCTTGCCGGCATAGAGGAGCGTGCCGAAATCGCCAACCTCCTCGCGGAGGGCGAGAATTTCGTCAGCCACCTTGTCCGGCGAGCCGTGGATGATGAGCTTCTCGCAGATCGAATCCAGCGTCACCTCGTCGTCCGGCTGATCGCGGTGCGTCTTGAACAATTCGATGCGGCCGTTGGCCTTCAGCTTGGTGAAGAGCTGATTGTAATAGAAACGATAGGGCGAATCCGGCGCCATCGCATACTCGCGTGCAGTTTTGTCGTCCTTGGCGACGAAGATGCTTTTCGCAACGCGCCAATTGGCCGGATCGGCCGGACGTCCGGCGCGTTCGCAGCCTTCGGCATATTTCGGCCAGTGGCTCTTCACCCAGGCCGGCATCAGGAAGTTGGCGGAGATCGGCTCCCAACCGCGCGCGGCGGCTTCCGTTACACCCTTGGAGAACGGCGCGACGGCGGTGACAACGATCGGCGGATGCGGGCGCTGCAAAGGCTTCGGCAGAAAGCCCTGCCCGATCTTAGGCAGAAAGTGGCGTTCGCTCACCACGGTCCAGTAATCGCCGCGCAGGTTATACGGCGGTTCGCCGGTCCAGATCGCCAGCACATGATTGATGCATTCGAGGAACATGGCGTTGCGATTGGCATCGAGATTGCCGAACACTTCCGCATCCGACAGCAATCCGCCGGGGCTGATGCCGAAAATGAAACGACCATCCAGCATGTGGTCGAGCATCGCGATCTCGGCTGCCACCTTGGCCGGATGATTGTTCGGCATATTCACCGTGCCAGTGCCGAGCTTGATCTGCTTGGTGGCATGGATCAGCGACGCGATGAATACCGTGCAGGAGGTGATGTTCTCGGCCTGATCGGTGGAATGCTCGCCGACGTAAGCCTCGGAGAAGCCGAGTTCATCGGCCAGGATGAAGGCCTCGCGATCCTCCCGCAGCGACTGGCGCCAGTCCTTGCCCAGGGGGTGTATCGGCATGGTGAAGAAGCCCAGTTTCATCGTTGCTCCGCCTGTTTTCGACGCAGAATTTAGCTGCATCCGGACTTTATCGGAAATAATATGCCTTGAGCATGTTCATCAGGTTTTCTAATGGCGACCAAAGCCACCCTGCGGCAGATCCAGGCCGTCATCGCGGTGTGTGAGGAAGGCTCCTTCACCAAGGCTGCCGAGCGCGAACACGCGACGCAATCGGGCATCTCGCAGCACGTCTCGGCGGTGGAAAAGAGCCTCGGGGTCAAGCTGTTCGACCGCACGGCAACAGGCGTCACGCCGACGGCGGCCGGGCTTCGCTATTACCGGCAATGCGTCGATGCCATCGGCATGCTGGATCGCGCCGGCGAGGACATGCGCGCGCTGGCCGGCGCGGTGACCGGCCCGTTGCGCATCGGGTTGATGCCGACCTTCACGCGCGCCGCGCTGGCGCCGACGCTGCAACATTTCGTGCCGGCCTATCCTGATGTGCGCCTGCATATCGTCGAGGCCTATAGCGGCACGCTGACCGACAAGGTGCTGGCCGACGAACTCGATTTCGCCATCGTGCCGGCCTTCGAAGGGCGCGTCGGCCTGAAATCGCGGCTGATCCTGCGCGACCGCGAAGTGCTGATTTCGGGACCTGAAAGCGGCTTCAAGCCGCTACGGCCATTGCGGCTCTCCGAATGCGCGCCGCTGAAGATCGTCGTGCCGGGGCCAGAGAATGTCCGGCGACGCAATCTCGAAATTTATTTTCAGACCAATGACGTCCGTATCAATCGCATGATCGAGATGGACGCGATGATGGCGACATTCGATTTCGTCTCACGCACCGATTTCGTGACGATCCTGCCCGGCCTGATCTGCATGAATGACATTGGCGGCGACACGTTTTGCGTGAACCCGATCGTCGATCCGGCGCTTTACGCGGAGTTCATCCTCATCACGCCGTCGCGGCGCACGTTGTCGACGCCGGCAAAATTGTTTCTGGAGCGGTTCGAGACGGATTTGAAGAAGGCGGCGGAGCAATTGGCTGCGTTGTTAAAGGGTGCCAGCGACACAACCAGCCGCTCGTCCCCGCAAAGGCGGGGACCCAGAAAGACTGGATTCCCGCCTTCGCGGGAATGAGCGGAGAGAGTCTTTATGCAGCCGCAGG
>Ga0164243_10001803_pt1 | contig 35924 bp, 21 predicted proteins | sample OricompcompostOP_FD_108781 | JGI IMG/M metagenome (GOLD analysis project Ga0164243, IMG submission 108781) | Organic Plus compost microbial communities from Emeryville, California, USA - Original compost - Organic plus compost (OP) | ecosystem: Engineered > Solid waste > Mixed feedstock >...
CGAAGAGACCGGTACCGATTCCGGTATATGCTGAAATGGGAAGCATCAACCCGGTTTTTTTGTTGCCTGATCGATTGAAGCTCCATGCCGAGGCAACGGCCGCCGCACTGGTGGCCTCTAATATCTTAGGCGCCGGACAGTTTTGCACCAATCCGGGATTAATGGTTCTATTGGAGTCGCCGGAAACGGAACATTTCCTATCGATTTATGGAAAGCAACTGGCAGAACAGTCCTGCCATGCCATGTTGACGCCAGGCATCTACAGCGCCTATTCGGAGGGGGTGGAGCGTCTGAAATCCATCGGTGAACTTAGCCTGTTGGGTGAAGGCAGCGATTCGGAAGAGGCTGAGGCTGCCGTTCCGGTAGCTTTCCGTGTCAGCGGACGCGATTTTCTTCGAAATGAATCCTTGCGGGAAGAGTATTTTGGGCCCGCATCCATCCACGTGGTTGCCGAAGATGAAGCGCAACTGATGAAAATCGCAAACGCGCTGGATGGGCAGCTGACCGCTGGAGTTTGGTGCACCGACACGGATATCGATGCATTTGTGTCGCTGTTTCAGGTACTGGAGCACAAGGCGGGTAGATTGATTATCAATGGGGCGCCCACGGGGGTGGAAGTATGCCACGCGATGGTTCATGGCGGACCTTTTCCCGCTACTACGGACGCCCGGAGCACGTCGGTGGGAACCCAGGCAATCTACCGTTTTACACGGCCCGTCAGTTACCAGAATTACCCGGATCGGTTGCTGCCCGTGGTGTTGCAGAATGGTAACGACGCTGGCATTTGGCGGAAAGTGGACGGAGAACTGACCCGGAAATCGCTCTAAAGGAAGCAAGTAATGGCTATAAGATCGCTACGGATACATCCACACGACAACGTGGAAGTAGCATTGACAGACCTGTCGGCAGGGGAATGGATAGAAGCGGGAAGCGAACGGATTCGCTTGCTGGACGACGTGCCGGCTAAACATAAATATGCCGTCAAAGATTTTGAGGTAGATGCGGATATCATCATGTACGGCGTATTGGTAGGCAAGGCGGTTATTCCCATTCAGAAAGGGACGTTGGTCTCCACTTCAAACATTCGTCACGCATCCGGCGAATACCGCGTAAGCCAACGCAAGACAGATTGGATACGGCCGGATGTATCCCCATGGAAGGACAGAACGTTTCTGGGATATCACCGGGCCGATGGATCGGTGGGGACGAGGAATTACTGGTTACTCATTCCGCTGGTATTCTGCGAAAATAAAAATGTGAGCGTTATTCATGAAACCCTTGTAAAAGAATTGGGTTATCAGCGCGAAATGTCTCCCTACGGTGGTTTGGTGGGCGCATTGAAACGGCGATACCGCGACGGTGATACCGGCGATGTAATGGGGTCTTCAGTAGTCGATGCAATTTACGGCGACCTACCGGATAAAGTATTTGGCAACGTTGACGGCATTAAGCTGCTGACCCATACCCTCGGCTGTGGGGGAACCAAAGACGATGCACGGACGTTGTGCGGATTGCTTGCTGGCTACATCACCCACCCAAACGTAGCGGGTGCAACGGTATTGAGCCTCGGATGCCAAAATGCCCAGATCCCGTTGCTGGAAGAGGAGATTGCCCGCCGTGATGCGCACTTCAACAAACCGCTGTACCTGCTTGAACAGCAGCGGATTGGCAATGAATCAGATTTGTTGCGTGACGCCATTACAAAGACCTTCGCCGGATTGGCGATCGTAAATAAATGCATACGCCAACCTGCGCCGCTCAGCAAACTATGCCTGGGCTTGGAGTGCGGAGGTTCCGATGGGTTTTCGGGAATTTCGGCTAATCCCGCCTTGGGCTACGCATCCGATGTGCTGGTGAGCTTGGGTGCATCGGTGATACTTTCCGAATTTCCCGAACTCTGTGGCGTGGAGCAGGAACTCAGCGACCGATGTGTGGACGACGATACCGCAGGTAGATTCGTGAATCTGATGCAGACATACCAGCGTAGAGCAGAAGCCGTAGGATCGGGATTTGACTCCAATCCCTCGGCGGGAAATATTCGCGATGGTTTGATCACCGATGCCATTAAATCGGCAGGTGCAGCCAAGAAGGGAGGGACATCGCCTGTGGAAGACGTATTGGATTATCCCGAAAAAGTAACCAAACCGGGGCTGACATTGCTGTGCACGCCGGGAAGTGATATTGAATCCACCACAGCTGAAGTAGGATCCGGTGCGACGGTGGTGGTATTTACCACCGGATTGGGCACGCCGACGGGAAATCCGATCGCGCCCGTAATGAAGGTTTCGACAAACACCAGACTGTATGAGAAGATGAAAGATATCATCGACCTCGATGCTGGAACGGTGATCCGGGGGGAAGAATCGATTGAAAAGGCGGGAGAACGGATTTTGGAGTATGTGATCCAGACAGCAAGCGGTGAGGTGATGGCCAAAGCGGAGGCAGGGGGACACGACGATTTCATTCCGTGGAAACGGGGAATTTCACTTTAAAAGGAACTAATCGATTGTTATGAAGCTATACAAAACGACAAGGGGTGTCTTGCTCAACAAAGCAGGCGGTTACTATCAAGTCGACCAAGATTGGGATCAACTCATTAACCGGGATCGGCTTTACGATTACCTCAATGATCAGTTGAAATCAGCGCGCACGGTACAAGAGAGAGATGCCAGGGCGTGGATCGCCAACGAATTGCTGCCCCCAATCGAAAACCAGGAGGTGTGGGCTGCCGGAGTGACTTATTTCCGGAGTATGGAAGCACGCATGGAGGAGGCGAAAGAGTCGGGCGGTGCCGACTTATATGATAAGGTCTACCATGCCGAGCGGCCCGAACTGTTTTTCAAAGCGTTGCCGCACCGGGTAGCAGGTCATGGTCAGGCGGTGAGTATCCGCAAAGATTCGGTGTGGGATGTGCCAGAACCTGAACTGACACTTTTCATCAATTCGTCGGGAAGTATCCAAGGGTATACCGTAGGAAATGATATGAGTTCACGCAGCATCGAAGGGGAAAATGCACTGTATCTCCCCCAGGCAAAAGTATATGACCGAAGTGCTGCGTTAGGCCCTTGCCTTTACGTACCGGAACTGCCGATCGATCCCGAAGCGACCATTGCGATGCGGATATCAAGAGCGGGAAAGGTGATGTTCAGCGACTCGGTGCAGATCAATCGGATCAAACGTCCGTTGGAAGGGTTGGCAGCTTACCTATACCGCGAATGTCAATTTGTATATGGAAGCTACCTGATGACGGGTACTTGCTTGGTTCCCCCCCATGATTTTACCCTGGCACCAGGGGATGAGGTAAATATTACCATTGACTCGATCGGTACGTTGACCAATACCGTGGGCTATAATTGAGGATTCGCCGTATAGGCTTTTACATATTGCAGCGGTGTGAGTTGCATCACCGTCTTGAATTGGCGGTTAAAATTGGATAAATTGCTGAAACCGGATTCAAAAGCAATCTCGGAAATGTTGCGTTTATTTTCGATCAATAACTTGCAGGCGTGCCCTATGCGTACTTCCAACAGGAATTGCCAATAGGTTTTCAGCGTGCGGGTTTTGAAATACCGGCAGAAGGAGTGAGGGCTGAGGTTCACGGCCGATGCTACTTTGTGAATGGATAGAGGTTCTTTGAAATGGGTGAAAGTGTAGTTAAAAATCTGATCGATCCGGTCTGCATGGCTGGCATTGAACATCTGAACAAATCCCGTGCTAGCCAAGGGCTCACATTCTTCGGACGTAGCGATCCGGTTAAGTATATGCAGTAATTGTTCGATACGTGCAACACCTTGTGTATGGAGAATTTCCTCCATTTTTTCGGTGATATAGGCTCGCGTACGGCCACTGATTTTTATGCCGCGTTGCGCACGTTCCAGTATTTTTTTTATCAGGGCCATTTCCGGCAGCGCCAAAAAGGCTTCTCCCCAGAAATCGGCTTTGAAATGGATTGCGATAGCTTCAATGACTAAATCGGACGAGGGTTCAAAGTAACTGGAGTCGCTGCGCCACAGGTGAGGCACATTAGCACCCAACAGGATCAGGTCGCCATCTTCAAACGGTTGCATGCTATCACCGACCAGCCGTATGCCCTTCCCCTGGCGGATGAGGGTAAGCTCAACCTCCGGGTGGTAGTGCCAATGATGATACAAATACGGATGGATGTCTTCGCGTATGCTGAACGAATAATCGCCACCGGTATCGATTTTTCGGAGGATGGGTTTCACGTTGGAATGCTGAATAAATTTTACCAAATTTACATTAAATTATAGACCCGGAGCAATACCTTAAGTATTGAAAAAAGAAAATGAAGCCGCTATTGAAAATTATCAATAAGGAGCAGCAGGATGTGTTCCAATTGATGCGGGTTTGTGAACCCCATTTCTTTCCGGCGTTGCATTTCCACCCCGAATGCGAAATCATGTTGGTACTTAAAGGAACCGGAATCCGGTTTGTCGGCGACAGCATGGAGCGTTTTCAGCCGGGAGATTTGGTCTTCTATGGCAGGGACATCCCTCATTTTTACCAGAATGATCGGAATTTTTATCAACAAGTATCCGATTCGGCGGCGCAGGCCATTGTCATCTATTTCAAGGAGGATTTTTTGGGAAAGGAGTTTTGGGAATTGCCAAATATCATCCAATTGAAGAAGCTGTTTGCCAATTCCAAGCGAGGTGTTAAATTCACGGGTAAGGTAAAGACAGACTTGGAAAAACAAATCAAGCGACTGGATGACAACAGAGATAGCTTGGGTAAATTGATCGATTTACTGTCCATTTTGCAAGTAATGGCAAATTCCCGGGAGTATGAGTTATTGTCAAGCCGGGGGTTTGTGTTGCCGGTCGATGAAGATGAGTGCAAGCGGATGAACGATGTCTATCAATACATAATCAATCATTATGTACTTAATCCCTCTCTAGAGGAAGTATCTATTGTAGCCAATATGAGTCCGTCAGCTTTTTGCCGGTATTTCAAACAACATTCCAACAAGACCTATACCCAATTTCTCAATGAAATAAAAATAGGCAATGCCTGTAAATTGCTTATGGATAATAAATTGCCTATATCCCAGATTTGCTTTGAAGTGGGATTTAATAACTTTACACATTTCAATAGCCAATTCAGACGGATCGTAGGCGTGACGCCCAGCCAGTACCAACGGCAGCACTTATCCGCGGGTTAACGGGTTAAATGCCTTCGTTTTTCGCCATCCAGAAACATACTTAAAGTATTTTAGCAATAATATTAAATTCCTTGCAGTGATTATTGTTAATAAAATTTAAGTATTCGGTTTGAAACTTTTAGCTGCTTGTTGATTTTCCCGATACCTTCGTGTTGTAAGTATAAAGTATGAAGCATTATACTTTAACCAATTAATTAAAACTTAAAATTAGAGCTTTATGAATCGGATTGCCAGTTTTTTCAGAAGGGCATTACTATCGATGTCCATGCTGTTTTTTGTTTTCTTTTTAAGCGTGAGGGCACAAAGCGATGTTTACTTCGGTGAAAAAAAAATCGTTCCCAAAATTCCACCTAAACATGAAAAAATGAGGATACTGATTGTCAGTGATGCCACAAATGAAATCGATGACATTTGGGCAATTGCTTTGGCGATACTATATCCGGAACGATTTGAGATCGAAGGATTTGTCGGAAGCAATTATGACCACACGTCAACCGGTGTTGGACCGAAGAGCATAGAAATGTCCGTAAACGAGATTGTAACACTCTTGGAAAAAGCGGGAATGAAAGGTAAATATCCTGTGCTTCACGGGGCGCACCCTATGCAATATGAGTTTGCGCCAAGTGGGGCGGAAGGTGTCGACTTTATCATCGAACGCGCAATGGCGGGAAACGCCGAAAATCCGCTGTGGATTGTCGGATTGGGATCGGCTACCGATCTGGCTTCCGCGTATCTTAAACAGCCCGCGATTAAAGATCGGGTCATCATGTTTTGGCATGGAAGGACGCACCCAACCTGGCCGTATCGCGCGATCAATTATAATGTGAAGGGTGATATGCATGCTGCACGGATGTTATTTCATGCCCCGTTTCCGTTTGTGCTGTTTGATACCGGCACGCACTTGACAGCCGGGAATCTGGATGAATCCGAAAAATACGTGCGGCCTTATGGTGAATTGGGTAAATATCTCTACGACTATCGTTTGAAAAGGAAGGATTGGAGTGGTAACGTAAAGGGTTTCTTCGATATGGGCGACATAGCGGTGCTGATAGATCCTGAAATCGGTAAATGGGAGGAGACGCCATGTCCAACGGTCAATCCTTATATGGACTACAATTTCTATAAAACCAACGGGAAATTGCTGAGATGTTATGATGTCGATAGAGATAAAACCTTCCAGCTTTTGTACGATAAACTTAAAGCAAATTATTGAATCAATCGATCATGTGATGAAAATAACAGTGTATTTTAAAGGGCTGATGTTATTAGCTTTTATTATGGCCTGTGCTTACTGTCATGCACAGCAACGAGTAAAAGGAAAGGTGACTTCCCGCGATAACGGCCTTCCTATTCAGGGAGTCAGTATTAAGGTACAAGGTTCTACGGTGGGTACGCTTACGGATTCCGACGGATATTTCAGTGTTGAGGCGGATGGAAACCGTACATTGTTGGTATCCTCGGTTGGTTACCTGAGTCAGGAAATCAGCATAAATAACCGATCTACGATTGATGTAGTTTTGGAAGTCGATGTTACGTCTTTGGGCGAAGTGGTGGTAATGGGGTATGGCGTGCAACGGAAACGGGACATTACAGGTTCTGTATCTCAGGTACAGACCAAGGAATTGGAAGCAGTCCCGGTTTATAATACTGAGCAGGCGCTAAAGGGGCGCGCTGCCGGGGTGCAGGTTTTGCAAAACTCTGGAGCCCCCGGAGGACGGATCGAAGTGCGGATACGCGGAGGGAATTCAATGATCGGTGATAACGCTCCTTTATATGTTGTGGATGGTTTTCCGGTAACAGGCGGCATCAATTATTTGAATCCGGCCGATATTGAATCCATGGATATCCTGAAAGATGCATCAGCTACCGCAATTTATGGTGCCAGAGGTGCGAATGGCGTGGTGCTCATTACTACGAAGCAAGGCAAACAAGGTCAAGCAGGAAGGATAGAGATCAATACGAGTTATGGCATGCAAAAAGAGATAGACCGGTATACCATGCTGAATCCGAAGCAATACGCCATTGTCGCGAATGAATGGTTGAAAAACGAAGGCAGACCCCCTTTTTTCAACATTGATGACATGCCTGAAGAGGGAACCGATTGGCAAGATGTAATATTCAGAAGGGCACCTATCCAGAACCATACTCTTACATTTTCGGGGGCCTCTGAAAAGAGCCGCTATTCGTTGTCGGGCAACTATTATGATCAGGAAGGCATTGTGAAATCAAGCTCTGCCAAAAGAGGAAACTTGAGGTTTAATCTTTTTCATGAATTGAACAGCCGTATCAGTTTAAGTTTTAATGCGACCTTGGCCAGAAGGGAGATATACGACGTACCACTCGACAATGCAAGTTTCGGTGAGAATGGCCGGGTATCGGGACATCTTTCGGCTCCTCCTACGTTACCGGTCTATGATGAAAACGGAATACCCACCCGGATCGAACACATCTATTCGTTTGGATCTCAGGATATGAGGAATCCAGTTATATTTCTTGCTCCCCGGAAGGATCGACTGCTAAGTAATTCCATTTTGGGTAATACTGCATTAGATATTAAATTGACCGATGATTTGGTGTTCAAAACCTTACTTGGTCTGGAATATGAAAATAACAACGACGAGTTGTTTGTTCCCGTGATTTTTGACGATGATCGAGGCGCAGCGGAAGACGGCCACTCATACTTTAATTCCTTCCTTAATGAAAATACGTTGACATACTCGAAGTCTTTTAATGAAGTACATACTATTAATGCCGTGGTGGGCTTTACCTATCAATCGTATATAGCCAGAAATGCAAGGATCTCCGTCAGTCAGTTGACAAGCAATATCACCGAGAATTACAATTTGGGCTCCGCTACCTTGATTTCTCCACCGACGAGTGGCTTTTCCGAATGGAGGCTTTTGTCAGGATTGGGCAGGATCAACTATTCTTTCCAAGGGAAATACATGTTTACGGCTAGTTTCCGCAGTGATGGCTCGTCTCGGTTTGGAACGAATAATAAATGGGGGTATTTCCCTTCGGCAGCGATCGCTTGGAGGATTTCAGATGAATCCTTTATGGACGGATTGAGTTTTGTCGATGATTTCAAAATACGCGCCAGCTATGGTATTTCAGGTAATACGGCACTGAGCCCCTATCAGTCGTTAAGTAGGATTTCTTCCACAAGGGTCGTGTTTGAAAATCAGAACGAAGTAGTAGGCTATATTCCAACAGGTGTTGCTAATCCTTCCTTGAAATGGGAAACCACCGCTCAAAGCGATGCGGGGGTCGATTTGAGTTTGTTTGGGGAGAGGCTTTCGCTCGTGTTTGACTATTACAATAAAATTACATCCAACCTGCTGGCATCTGTACCTCTACCGACTTCTACGGGCTTTGGATCGGTTTTACAGAATATTGGCGAGATACAAAATCGCGGGGTGGAATTTTCATTGAGTGCCGATATATTGAATCCGAATAAGGCATTTAACTGGGATGCTACAGTCCAGTTATCATCCAATAGGAATAAGATCAGGAGCCTGGCTTCCAACAGTGATATTATCGGCTCATCCTTATCCCATCCGTTTAATGCAGCTACCAATATTGCGCGGATCAACCAACCTTTTGGCGCTTTTTATGGTCTCATTGAAGATGGACTGAATGACAATGGCTTCATCAAATATGTGGATATAAACAATGATGGCGTAGTGAATGCCTCCGATCGCGTTATATTAGGAACACCTTATCCTGATTTTATTTTCAGCGTGAATAACAATGTTTCGTACCGGAATTTCAGCCTGAATATTTTTGTGGAAGGTGTACAGGGTAATGAGATTTTTTGGGCTACATCGGGCACATTTTTGAATTCATTTCAACGGGGTCACAATCAATTTGTGGATCTCATCGGAAATTATTGGACGCCTGAAAATCCCGATCCCAACGCAAAATATCCGAAAATCAGTAGCCAGACCGCCGCTCAAGTTTCAGATCGATATATTAAGGATGGAAGTTACATTCGTCTGAAATCAGTGACGCTTAATTATGATATCCCGGTGCGGAGTTTGGGTGTCGAATGGTGTAAAAATGCCACACTGTTTATTTCCGGAACCAATTTATTCACAGTCACAAACTATCCGGGTTTGGATCCCGAGGTAAATACCACAGGAACAGACAATCAGAATGTAGGAAATAGGTTGTCAATGGGCATCGATCAAGGAGCATATCCAAGTACCAAGACGTTCTTCTTTGGAGCGCGGTTTGGATTCTAACATTGTACGGAAACGCCTAATAACAAAATTTAAAATGATAAACAGATGAAAAAGGCAGGGATATTCTTGCTCGGTTTCTTGACGGTTTTGGTCGGATGTGAGCGCGCATTGGAAGAGAACCCGAAGGACTTCATTGCACCGAGTAACTTTTATAAAACGCAAAGTGATGCGGAAGCGGCGATAGCCGGCGTATATTCTACCAATACAGGCACTGAAGGGGACATTTATGACACATATTTTCACTTTGACTTATTGCATGCTGACTATACGATATCCAAAGGGTCTTGGACTTCTATTGGGAATATCGACCAGGTATTGGATCCAACTCAAGCAGCGAAGCCAACGGGTATCTGGGCTAATTTCTACAACCGAATAAATCGAGCCAACGTGGTGTTAGAAAGGGTTCCGGAGATCGAAAATATGAGTGAAGACGTACGGATACGCATTCTTGCCGAAGCAAGGTTTATAAGGGCAATGTACTACTTGAATCTAGTTAGAGACTTTGGTCCCATACCACTGCGTAGCTCTTCAATGGCAGATTTGAGTGCTATTGGCGCTCCGAGAGCTTCGTTGGACGAAATCTACGGGTTAATAGTCGATGATTTGGAAATAGCAGAAAACGATTTGCCGGAAACGGTGGGCAGCCAAACAAGAAGGGCGTCAAAATGGGCGGCAAAATTGTTGCTTGCTCAAGCTTATCTCGATCGCGAGTTATGGGATCGGGCCGCTGCCAAAGCCGATGAAATAATCAATTCTGGCGAGTATGAATTGATTCAAGTGGAAAAGCAAGAAGACTTCTACAAGGTGTTTGCCGTTGAAACAAGCACGGAAGACATCATGTCCTTGCATTTTTCTCCGACAGCAAGTACGTCATTTATTCACACCTTTCATGGCTCTGGAACACCGTATAACAAAGGGACCGTATTTGGTTTCTACAATGTTCCCAATATGAATTCATTTCTCGCAACTTGGAATGACGCTGATTTAAGAAAGCATTTTAATTTATATTCGTCGTATATAGACGAAAGTGGAAACGAGGTTTCAATTCTTAACACAGCGGAACCTGTGCGATTCAAAAAATTCATTAAAAATGAAAACGGGATCGCATTGTATAGTATTCCGCTGCTTCGTTATGCAGAAGCCTTCTTAATATATGCGGAAGCCGCTTGTATGGCGGAAGGTGGCCCCTCAGATCTTGCTTTAGAACGGTTGAATATCATCAAAAGAAGGGCTTACGGGTACGATCTTGGTACACCCTCGCCGGCCGATTTTCCTTCAGGAATGGCAATGAATGAGTTCCGGGACGCCGTTATCCAAGAGCGGGCTTACGAGTTTATTTTAGAACCAAGGAGGTGGTGGGACCTGAGAAGGACAGGAAAAGCTAAAGAAATATTAACCCAGGCAAAGGGAAAGCCACTTATCGATGAACGATTATTGTATCCCTTGCCACAGACGGAAATAGACAATAATCCTTCCCTAACTCCCGACGATCAAAATCCGGGTTATTAATGACCTATTTATGATGAAATTAAAGTTCCTGTTTTTTTTGGTTTGCTATTTAACCACAGTTTCAACAAGTGCTGCGCCAAAGCAGGTGGTACTGCATGGAGACGATGGACAACGGGAGAGTCATCCCGTGAAAATTATATTTGATACCGATATGCATACCGATTGTGATGATGCAGGTGCACTGGCCGTACTGCATGCACTGGCTGATCGTGGTGAGTGCGAAATTCTTGCCATGATGTGCAGCACAAAAGATCCTTATTCGGCTTCGGCTATTGATGCGATCAATACCTATTATGGTAGGCCGGATATTCCAATAGGAATTATCAAACACCGCAATGGCGTAAAATTGAAATCAAAATATACCGAGGGACTCGCGACGACGTTTCCCAACGATTTCAATGTTGACGAAGCAAAAGATGCGATACGTCTTTATCGCGATGTGTTGGAAAATCAGGCAGATCATTCTGTGATCATCGTGACCGTGGGTTATCTTACCAATATCAAGGATTTACTTCAACTCCCGGCGGAAGCGGGACATCTAAGCGGTGTTGAACTAATAAAGCGGAAAGTCAGGAAATGGGTTTGTATGGGCGGGAATTTTATCGGATATCCTGCGAAGGATGATTTAGCGCTGGGGAATGAAAATTTTGTTCGTGATCCTTTGTCGTCATATTATAGCATTTCTAACTGGCCAGGCAAATTGGTGTTTGCAGGGCGTGAAGTATGTTCTGTACCCAGCGGTCTTGAAATAGGTGAGGACTTAAACAAAACGTCTGTGGACAATCCCGTCAGACGTGCCTATGAGTTGTGGTTTGGTGGTGTGGCGAAAAACCGGCATGTCGCAGATCTGGTTACGGTCTTATATGCGGTTAGGGGATTACGTGATTATTGGCTTATTGAAGATAAAGGGTATATGTATATGCTACCGGATATGACTTTTAAATGGGACTTTGCCATCGACAAAGATCAAGCCTATTTGCTCAAGAAAGAGGTAAACAATGAACCTAACGACCGATATATAGAAAGTGTACTGAACGAACTTTTGATCAGTTTTCCAAAAAAAGGCAATTAGTAAATTTCAAGATTATGCCAATCAATTTGTTTGAGCTAATGGGCAAAAATGCCCTCGTAACCGGCAGTACCCAAGGCATCGGTTTGGCTATTGCCAGAGGACTAGGCACTGCAGGGGCTAGACTCATCATTAATGGCCGCGATAACTATCGGGTGCAAGACGTTGCAGCAATGTTACAAGCGGACGGATTAGAGGCCGATGGATATTCATTTGATGTGACCGATGAACGGCAGGTTAGCGAAGCAGTTGTCGCGATAGAATCTTCTATTGGTCCGATCGATATTCTCGTAAATAACGCCGGAATCATCAGGCGCGTGCCAACGGAAGAATTGGAAGAGTCCGACTGGAATGCGGTTATCCAAACCAATCTTACCGCTCCTTTTCTTGTATCAAAACACGTCGGCAAATTCATGATCAGGCGGAAAAGAGGAAAAATCATCCATATCTGCTCGCTGATGAGTGAGCTGGGGCGGGATACGGTTTCTGCATACGCGGCAGCCAAAGGAGGGCTGAAGATGCTTACCCGTAACCTGGCTACGGAATGGGCACCCTACAACATCCAGGTAAATGGAATAGGACCGGGTTATATCGCTACACCCATTAACATAAGCTACCGGGATCCAGACAATCCGTTAAACCGGTACATCATCAGCCGTACGCCGGCAGGGCGCTGGGGTACACCGGAAGACTTGGTGGGTACAGCCATTTTCTTGGCATCTGCTGCGTCGGATTTCATTAACGGGCAGCTTATCTATGTGGATGGCGGGTTGGTCACTTCGTTTGGTAAGCCCTTTGACAACTAAGTTATTAGCCAAATGAACAAGTGTATCCGTATCAGAAATTTCCGTTGGTGGATTGTCGCATTGATTGCGCTGGCCACCGCGATCAATTATTTAGATCGGCAAAATCTGCCCGTTGCATTAAGCGAAATCAGAAAAAGTTTCGAAATCAGCGATGTCGACTACGGTCTAATAAACAGTCTTTTTCTGTTTGCTTATGGAACCATGTATGCCGTTGGCGGGAGGATCATCGACGTATTGGGCTCCCGAATCGGTTATTTTATTTTGATTGTATGGTGGTCTGTCGCCAACATGTTTCACGGATTGGTGTCCAATGTCATGGGGTTGGGAATTGCCCGGTTTTTATTGGGGATAGGTGAGGGGGGCGCTTTTCCCGGTTCGGCGAAAGTTGTGTCGGAATGGTTTCCCAAGAAGGAGCGGGCATTGGCTTTCGGGATTTTCAATACAGGTTCAAGCGTGGGTGCTGTGGTCGCTCCGCCAGTGATTGCGCTGATCATAGCGACCTGGAACTGGCATTGGACGTTTTTCATTTTTGGTGCCGTGGGGCTGATATGGGCAGTCGTATGGTTGATCGTATACACGGTACCCGCGCGCAGTAAATTTGTGACCGATGAAGAACGTGCATGGATTGCCGCCAACCAAGCGGAGGAACAATTGGAGGATCAACACGCGGCGCAACGGATTCCTTGGATAAGTCTCTTCAAATACCGGAAGCTGTGGGGGCTCTTAGCCATTAAGTTTTTGCCGGACGCAGGTTGGTATTTTTTCATTTTTTGGCTTCCAAAATATTTGAATGACGTGCGAGGCTTGGATATTCAAGGTATCGGTTCGTATGCTTGGATTCCTTATGCCATGGCGGGTGGAGGAAGTTTTCTCGGGGGTTGGTTAAGTAGCTTTTTACTACGGAAACAATTTTCCCTGGACCTTTCCCGGAAGATACCCCTCGGCATCGCCGCTACGTTGCTCCCCCTTTCTTTGTTTATCACGGATGCTTCGTTGCACATGGCGGTATTCTTTTTCGGGATGGCTATGTTCGGGCATCAATTATATTCTACCATCGTGCAGACGTTAGTGGCGGATATGTTTCCTTCCCGTATTGTGGGCTCGGTTTCTGGACTGATGGGATGTGCGGCCACCTATGGAGCAATGCTTTTCAGCTTGGTCATCGGATTCATTATTGACGATTATGGGTACAGACCGGCTTTCTTTATTGCGGGCTTATTGCATCCGCTGAGCTTTGTTTTGCTATTTATCATTATCAAACGGATAGAAATGATCAAAGTGAGTGGATCTGCCATCCATCATCAACAGGAATATAAATAAGACTCATGATAAAATTATCCATTGCAATAGCCGATACCCACGCCCTACCCAGCGCTTTCGTTGTTTTCCGTGGATTCGAAGAATGCATACCTAAAGCGGCGCGATTGGGATTTAACGGTGTTGAGTTGGCGTTAAAACGAAGAAGCGAAATAGACGAGCGCCGATTAAGGCAACTCTTGGAAAATCATCACCTAGAGGTATCCTGTATTTCAACAGGACAAGTATACGCTGACGGGGGACTTACGTTAACTGAAGAAGACCCCAAAAAGCGGGAAGAGGTGATTTCGATCTTCAAAGAGTTGGTTGATCTGGCAGAAAAATTTGGAAAACTGATCAATATAGGACGGGTGAGGGGGCAGATCGGGCAACGGCAAACCGAAGATGTAGAAATTATTTTTTGTGAAACCGTCCGCTTGCTGTGCGACTATGCGGCACCAAAAGGAGTGACTTTGATGCTGGAACCCGTAAATCGGTACGAATGTGATTTTGTTAATTCGATTGAAGAGGGAGCAGCATTACTGAGACGGATTGATAGACCCAATTTCAAATTGATGCCGGATGTTTTCCATATGAATATCGAAGACGTTACGATAGCCGACGAGCTGACAAAGTATATCCGTTACATCAGTTATATCCATTTGGCAGATTCCAATCGATTGGCGCCAGGGCAAGGACATACTGATTTCAAGGAGATTTTTGATCGACTGGCTGCATCGCAATACGACGGATGGGTATCGGTCGAAATTTTGCCCAGGCCGGATCCCGACACAGCAGCTTCCCAGTCCGTCGATTTTTTATTACCTTTAATACGGGCATACAATGAAGCCGTATTTCAATGAACCGGAGCGCATTATGAAAGTGAAAAAAATTATCATCGGAAATGATCATGGCGGTTATGATCTAAAGAAAGTCATTGTTAAACACCTGGAACAAACAGGGTATACCGTGGAGGATGTTGGGTCGCATTCGGATGCCATTGTAAGGTATCCTTACTATGCAGCTTCGGTAGCCCGTGCCGTAGCTCAAAATCCGGGCGACTATAAAGGTATATTAATATGCTCCACAGGAATCGGCATGTGTATCCTTGCCAATAAATTTAGGGGAATCCGGGCGGCATTATGCAATACCTCGTATCAAGGAAAGATGACATCTGCCCACAATAATTCAAATATCTTATGTCTAGGGGGGCGGTGCATCGGTACCTTTGAGGCAATTGACATTGTGGACGCTTGGCTGAATACACCTTATAAAGGTGGACGTCATGATATATCGCTCCGACTCATAAAAAATGCTGAAGACACCAATTTTTCCGATGAACAATGGCATCCGGATATTCCAGATATTCAGTAAACCCGACGTGTTCGTTTTGGCTGATTACTGATCTTTTCTTTTCCATAAATTGATCAACCCGGACAAAAAACAGTTAGAATAGGATAGCAAATGAGTGGCTTGCCCCAGAGCGTGTTTCTATCTTTGTTAGAATAATTATTACCTTAAGTTAGTGAAAAGAGAATGCGAGTACTTTTGTTATCTTCCGCTATGGTAGTATGCGTATACCTTGCGCCCGCGTATGCCCAAACGCCCGTGCAATCGGAAAAAACGATCACGTTATTTGATGGAAAGACATTGGATGGCTGGAAAACGGTAAATCCTGATGATGCAAAATATTGGAAAGCGAAAGACAGTCTGATTATCGGGGGAGACGGGGCTAACAATGTGCCCCAAAATATGTATCTGCAAACGGTCGACGAATATGGCGACTTTGAATTCAGGTGTCTTTTTCGGCTTTCAGGCGATCCCAACACCGGGTTTATCAACAGCGGCATCCAATATCGCTCCAAGGTGGAAGGGAATGACATCGTAGGGTATCAAGCGGATATCGGCGATGGACACTGGGGCGATATCTACGATGAACACCGACGGGGGTTATTGTTGCAGGGGGACTTGCGTACGCTCTGGCCTATCCTCAAAAGGGACGGCTGGAACAGTTATATTGTCCGCGTGCGGGGAAATCACCATGAGCTTTACATCAACGGCGTCAAAACATGTGACTATAGGGAAGCGGATACGACTGTCCCCGTTAAAGGTATCATTGCGTTTCAGCTACATGGAGGAGGGGCGGCCAAAATCGAGGTAAGGGATGTAACGATTACAGCCTTTGACTGAACAACGGTTGGCTCTGGACTGTTGTAATAAACCCACAAAATTAGTAAAGTACATAACCAGTTTAATCACTATGCAATCGCGCCTATTTAGCTTTTATTTTTTATTCTTTTTTATCGTAATTTTATTGGTCTCGTGTAGGGGCGACGGCGATTCGGCCGATTCGCAGCAGATAGATCGGGAATATACACTGGATGCCAAAATGATTGGCTATACAGGGGTCGGTGGAGACATCGATGGCCGGCGCAATCCTGTGCTACGTGCAAAAAAAGGTGAACGGGTCAAGGTTTCACTGGTAAACGGGGAACTGATGGCACACGATATCACGCTCGAGAATTTGGGGATTAAAAGTGAAACAATGCTGGAAGAGGGGGACACGACGAGTATCATCTTTAAAGCGGAGGAGGATGACACCTACTTTTGCAGCCTTCCGGGTCACCAACAGGTGATGCGAGGACAGTTTAAAATTGTGGAGAATTTTGAGACCACGGCTGTGAGCGACAATTGGGGCGTGTCACCCCGGAAAGACGGCCGCCCGTTGAATCTGGGCTTTGAGCGGGGTAATTTGCAGGACTGGAAGGCTACAGGCAACGCCTTTGGTCCACGGGCCGTTACTTATGATCCCGCTCCTTGGTATCCCGATAGTTTGGTGTTGAAGCAATCCGGCGATTACTATGTAAGCAGTGGAGGAACGTTAAATTACCAAGCCACCGGCACGCTGACCTCCACGTCGTTTAACGTAACACATCCTTGGGCTTCTTTCAAAATCACTGGAGGAGCATTGGCGGGTCTGCGGGCTGAGTTGGTAGATGCAGCTGCGGATACTGTGATTTTTAAAATGTCGGGATACATCAACGAAAGTAAACCGAGCGATCCGGAACATGCCGCATTCCGTCCCGTGGTGGTCGACCTGAACCGGTACCAAGGTAAGGAGATCTTTATCCGCTTGGTGGACGAAGAGACAGGGACAGTACCTGAGATTGCCTATATCGGCGATAACCCGTGGGCACATATTTCGTTTGATGACTTCCGTTTCCACGAAGAAAGACCCACGTATGCGAATGAATTGAGGCCGGACGACGTGGTGATCCTGCCTCCACGTGATATTGTGCCGAATGCGGGGCTTTCCGGTGCCGAAGCCGCCAAGGTAATGGATGTTCCCAAAGGTTTTAAGGTGACACTCGCAGCTTCTGAACCGGATATCGTCCGGCCAATAGCCTTTACGCAGGATGACCGTGGCCGGTTGTGGGTAGTCGAAGCCCACACATACCCCGTGCGTGCACCCGAAGGAAAGGGAAAAGATCGTATTTTGATTTTCGAAGACACCAATGGAGATGGAACATTGGATAGCCGTAAGGTGTTCATGGAGGGACTTAACATGGTGAGTGGCATCGAAATCGGGTTTGGAGGCGTATGGGTAGGTGCCGCACCGTACCTGATGTACATTCCGATTGACGAAAGCAAGGATGTAGCCGCCGGTGAACCGCAGATCCTGCTTGATGGCTGGGGGTATGAGGATACGCACGAGACGCTCAACACGTTTAAGTGGGGCCCTGATGGCTGGCTATATGGCAACCATGGTGTGTTTACACACTCGAATGTAGGTAAACCTGGTGCGTCGGACGACGAACGGACACCGATTAATGCGGGGGTATGGCGTTATCACCCTACACGCCATGAGTTTGAGGTGTTTGCAAACGGTACCAGCAATCCGTGGGGAATTGATTTTAACGATTATGGCCACGCCTTTGCCACGGTATGTGTGATTCCACATCTGTTTCACATGATACAGGGTGCGCGATACCATCGCCAGGGGGGCGAACATTTCAATCCGTATACGTATGAAGATATCAAAACCATTGCAGACCATGTGCATTGGCTGGGCGACCAGGGACCCCATGCGGGCAACTTCCGATCGGCAGCGGCTGGGGGTGGACATGCCCATGCAGGAGCCATGTTCTACCTTGGTAATAAGCATTGGGGCATCGATCGCAACGCCATCTTTATGAATAACATCAATGGGTTTCGCGTAAATATGGATATTACGAAGCGAGCCGGATCGGGGTATACCGCAAGCCACGGAACCGATTTCATCAATACGAATGATTTCTGGTCGCAATGGCTCAACTTCAGAATTACGCCCAGCGGGTCGGTATTCGTTATCGACTGGTACGATAAAAACCAATGCCATAGTCCGAATCCCGATGTGCATGACAAAACATTGGGACGTATCTTCAAAATCACCCACGAGCAGGATCAGTGGGTCACTGTGGATTTACACAAGAAGACGGATCAGGAATTGGTGGAATACCAACTCCATGAGAATGAGTTTTATGTAGTACACAGTCGGCGGTTGTTGCAGGAGCGGGGAGGCAATGCCGAAGTACATGCAGGTTTGTGGAAGATCTTTCATGAAAATCCCGACGTTACCCGCAAACTGCGGGCGTTGTGGGCGCTGCATGTCACGGGGGGAATAAACGAAAAGCAGGCCGAGGATTTATTGGGTCATGCCGACGAATATGTGCGATCTTGGGCCGTTCAGTTGATTGCAGAAAACAAAAAAGCGCCTGCTGGTGCGCAGCGTAGATTTGAATCGATGGCAAAGCGGGATACGTCTGCATTGGTGCGTTTGTATCTCGCGTCAGCACTTCAGCGGATGGCTCCAGACCAGCGGTGGGAAATTGTCAAAAACCTCAGTATGCACGAGGAAGATGCAGCAGATCATAATATCCCCCTGATGGTTTGGTATGCATTGGAGCCGTTGGTGGCGGTAGATGCCGAACGGGCTACCGAATTGGCGAAAAACTCGAAATTACCAAATTTACAGGAATTTGTTTCAAGACGTATTGCAGATGGGAAAAAATAAAGTTATCGTGCTTTTGATAGCACCCTTGGTTCTGGGCATGGCCTGTAACGGCGCAAGGAGCCAGGACAACAAAGGAAGCGGCAGCGATGTGGTATTTAAAAAACATGTATTGACCACCGCGTTTATTTCAGAGGGGGTGGCCGCGGCGGATGTTAACCGGGATGGGACCGTGGATATCATTGCCGGTGCCAAATGGTTTGAAGGTCCCGACTGGAAGAAAGTACATGACATCTATCCCGAAGATCAGGTGTTCGACGGTACGACGGGATACAGCAATTCCATGTTGAACTTTACAATTGATGTCGATCAGGATGGTTGGGTTGACTATATACGGGTGGACTTTCCGGGTAAGGAGGTATGGTGGTATCAAAATCCAGGTACAGGGGGTGGATTTTGGAAACAGCACACCTTGGCAAAAACCGCATCCAATGAATCACCGGCATTTGTTGACATGAATGGCGATGGCCGTACCGATATTTTATGTGGCGATCCGCATACAGGGGAGATGGTTTGGTTCCGATGTCCTTCTACCCAGGGCGATACGACTTGGACCCGCCACACCATCAGTGAGCCGAAGATGCCGGGTACGGAGATTTTTTCCCATGGACTTGGTTTTGGGGATCTCAATGGAGATGGACGAAGTGATGTCATTATCAAAGAAGGGTGGTGGGAAGCACCTATGGATCCTACCCAACCTAGCTGGGCTTTCCATCCGGCTGAATTGGGATTAAACGCTGCTCAGATGTACGTGATGGACGTAAATGGCGACGGTTATCCGGATGTCATCAGTTCGTCGGCCCATCGGTTCGGAATGTGGTGGTATGAGCAAGGACGCGATGCGGGCGGGAAGACGACGTGGAAACTTCATGAAATCAATAGCGATTACTCACAGACCCATGCCTTATCTTTGGTTGATCTGGATGGCGATGGTGACCTGGATCTGGTAAGTGGTATGCGTTATTTTGCCCATCAGGGTCATGACCCCGGCGAATCCAACGACCCCACAATTTTCTGGCTGGAGTTTGAAGCGGGAGAGAAGCCAACGTGGACCCTGCATGTGATTGACAACGACTCCGGTGTGGGGTTGAATAACGTTGTGCAGGATATGAATGGCGACGGTTTACCCGACATCGCTATTGCCAATAAAAAGGGGGTGTTTTACTTTGAGCGGATTGCGCCGTGAATGGCGCGCTGCCTAAGCTTGAGTATATTTTTCCGGTAGTCGATGACGCCACCGTAACGTGCTAGGATGTCACCACCGATCACACCGATAACCGGTTCCACCTCCAATTGTTCATATGCAAAATTGATGGAAGATAGATCGAGTATCGCTACTTCATAGTTTCGAAGGTGTAAGCCGCCGATTTGCAGATCAGGTACATTTAAGACAAAACTGGGCATGGAAGTGGTGCCTAAACCGGTTGATACCATGTCGGTATGCCGAAGTACGCTGTTTGGATGGAGGTGAAGGTGGTTTTCCACGGTTGCTTTGTCAAATACGGTTTTGGAAGCACCGGTATCCAGAACCGCTTTAAAATGCCTCCCAAAAACAATGACTTCCAACAAAAGGTGGAAGCCATCGTCCTGTAAGTTAAGCAAGGTCAGGGGAATGTAAACCATGGATTACAGGGCCCCTATTTCTTTTAATACGTTATTCATGTTACGTACCGCTTCGGCACTCTTTGCAAAGGAGGCTTTTTCGTCTTCATCAAGCGGAAGTTCAAGGATACGCTCCCAACCATTTTTACCGAGGATTACAGGAACACCCAGGTTGATGTCCTCCTGTCCATACTCGCCTTCTAGATATACCGAAGCCGTAAACAGTTTCTTTTGGTCGCGGACAATACTCGCTACCACTGCAGCACTGGAAGCCCCCGGAGCGTACCATGCCGAAGTGCCGATCAGCTTGGTAAGAGTCGCCCCACCGACCATTGTATCTGCGATAATTTGCTGTTGTTCTTCGTCAGACAGAAACTGGGTTACGGGCAAGCTGTTCCAGGTGGCATGCTTAATGAGCGGAATCATGGTGGTATCGCCATGGCCGCCAATGACGATCGCATTCAGATCGGCAGGGGAAGCCCCGAGCCGCAAGCTGAGTTGATACCGGAAACGGGAGGAGTCCAATGTGCCGCCCATGCCGATAATCCGGTTTTTGGGCAATCCCGTGGCTTTGAGGGCCAGATAAGTCATGGTGTCCATTGGGTTTGACACCACCACGAGAATGATATCCGGTGAATGTTTCAACAGGTTTTCCGCTACGTCCCGCACAATGTTGGCATTGGTGCCGATCAGTTCTTCGCGGGTCATTCCCGGTTTACGCGGAATACCCGAAGTGATGACTGCAACTGTGGAACCGGCCGTCTGGCTGTAATCGTTGGTCACACCAATTATTTTGGAGTCAAATCCCAACAATGCCGCAGTTTGTGACATATCCTGCGCTTTGCCTTCGGCAAACCCTTCTTTAATGTCTAATAATACCACTTCTTCGGCTAATTCACTGCGGACGATGTTATCAGCAGTAGTGGCACCTACAGCACCGGCACCTACAACAGTTATCTTCATAAGCTATTTTTTAGTTGGTTATCATTCGTATCCAAGGAACGGTAGCTAAGATAATTATTATAGTTGATAATTGATAATTGACAGTTGATAGTTCACTATCTACTATCCATTATCCACTATCCATTATCCATTATCCATTATCCATTATCTAAAAAGGATATCCGATGGCGAGGTTAAATACGAGATTGCTCCGCCGCCAGTTGCTGTTGCGGAAATTGATCTCGTCAAATACCCAACGTTCGCCTTTGGGCCGGTAAGGAATACGCAACGGCATAGCTAAATCGGTTCGAAGTATCAAGAAACTCAGATCAAAGCGAAGTCCCAAGCCTGCACCGACTGCCATTTCGTTGATGAAATGGCGGCTGAATGCAGCTCCCGGTTTTTCGGGGTCGGAACGTTGAAGCCAAATATTACCTGCATCTATAAATGCTGCCCAATGGAGGATGCTTACAAGTTTGGCCCGGTACTCTGTGTTCAGCTCAAACTTAATGTCACCGGTTTGGTCGGCAAAGAAATTGTCTTCGCCGTAGAATTCCGGCGTATAAGAGCCCGGTCCCAGCGCACGGGCACGGAACGCACGCAATCCATTGGGGCCACCCATAAAGAATTGCTTAACGTAGGGGAGCTGTGTGGAATTTCCGTAGGAATATCCAAAACCGGCCATTGCGCGGGAGGCCCAAGTAGCATTTGCCCCGAGTTTCATGTAATGCCGGAAATCGGCTTCCATTTTGATATATTGCGAAAAGTTGGCGTTTAAAATCTGATATTGTCTGCCTTTTTGGACATTCGCACCACGGATAATTCCGTAAAGATTGGCAGATAAATCCAACCCGCCCTTGAAGTAATACGTGTGCTTGAGGTCCGCATTCATGGTGTTCGTGCGGGTGTAATTGTAAATGGGACCAAAGGTGAACATCGGTTCAATGGCGTGGCGGAGCGGCGGAACTGTATCCAGCATGGCCTGATAGGACTCGGTGATATTTCTCGGTTGCACATACGCCACTTCGAGTACTTTCAAGTCGTGCGTTTTCTCTGGATTTTCCTGCCACTGGTATCCGAAGGAAAAACGCATGGAATTGAGGCTATAGGCGGTACGGCGATTGAGGTACTCGTAGCCTACTTGAAAGATGGAACGTGGCACATACTTCCGTGTGGGCTGCCAGTTAAACGGAGCGATCATGCGCGGAAAGGAAAGACTGACTTCTGCCCCGTAGCGGTAGAAGCTGGAGTTAAGGTTGACGTTCCCGCCGGTTTGGGTTTCAAATCCACCAAACACGGTAAATGTTAGCAGTTCAGCGCTTTTGAATGCATTGCGATGCTGCCAGGCTACATTGATTTCCGAACCGTTGTATACCGCCGCAGTTTTACCTAACAGCTCGGTGCGGAGACCGTGCTTGGGCATAGGTGTGAGGTAATAGTAAGCATCCAGCCGATTCGTCTTGCCCGAATCAACGTCTACAAATTCATTGCGTACAAAACTGAAACTTCCCATTCCCACCAGTTGCCGGAGGGTTCGGGATTGATCGCCACGGGTATAGAGCTCACCGGGGTAGAAAATGATGGCATTGGCCAATGCAAACCGCCGGTATGTGTGTTCGGGGTCGATGAAGTATAAGCCGTGATAGCGTTCGGCTTGAGTGGAATCTGCACGTTGGTATCCGCCCTCGGTAAGCTTGTAGTTGGGATAAATATAAATGTTGTTGATGTAATAAGGCTGTTTCGCTTTTGCCGGAGTTTCCTCTTTGACCTTTACATAGAGGTCTACGTGGTGATCTCTGCCGGTACTGTCTACTTCCACAATCAGGTGGTCCGGACTGAAATAATAATAACCTGCATTCTTGATGGCCCAATCGATGCGTTCACGTTCGGCTATGATATTGTCCAAGTTGTAGGGACGTCCCGGCTGCAGGAGCGATTCGGGTTCGGTAGCTTTAATCGCCTTGCCCAGTTCGCTGCTATCCACTTCGAACGTAACCGAATTGATCCGATAAATGACGTGAGGTTTAGCCGTGTATGTCACAGTCGCTTTACGGTTTTTAATCGTAGTGTCCGATGCAACTTCGGCATTGAAGAAGCCGATATTTTCCAATCGGTTACGGAGTACATTTTCATTGTATTCGCGGTTGACGTCACTGAGCAATACCGGTGCTTGCCCCACTTTGTTTTTTAACCAATTGCGGAATCCCCGGTCACTTTGTGGTTCTCCGGCAATGTTATAAAGGTATAGCTGCGGGCGCATCCCTAAAATCGTGGTATTTGGTTTGGGCCGAAGCAGGTCTTCCAGACTCGCCGTCAGCGGAGCGATATACCGGTCGGGTATGGTGTCGGTTTCGATTTCTACTTCGCCCTTCACATACAGATTTTCTCCTTCTGGCAGGTACTTGATATTGCTACAGCCGATGAAAAACAGGGCGGCTGGCAGCAGATGACTTAGCCTTACAAATGTCTTACTCATTTGTCCTCCCTTTCTCTAACGATACATTTTCATTTTGCTCGTCACGCCAAGCTACGATGTCATTATTCCGCGATTGGGTATTCGAAGATTCATTTTTCTGATTTTCCCGTTCGCGCTGCCGCTGTTCCATTCGCTCTCTGAACTCGGGATCATTTTTTTGCAGGCTGTCAAGTATTACCTTTCGTACGCTATCCCGATAAGCCGAATCCGTCTCGATCCGTTCCGCATCCCACCGTCTCCTAAACCGTCGGGAGTCTGTATTGAATTCCTGGGCCTGTCTGTTGCGCCTATTGAATATTTCCCTAAACTTATCGTAGTCCATGTTTAGAATAAAACCGAGACCCGTTTCCACGAATTGCCCCTGTAGGGTCACCTGGTATTGGTTTTTTCGGTAAGCACGGACCAGGTAACGTCCATCGTCTGTCAATTGGTAATCTACGGAGATATCCCCTGCTATGTTAGTGGTCTGCTCGCCGGGGCGGGCATTTCCCTCCAATTCAAAATTGGATCCCACGGTCACTTTCATACGGTCATTGAACAACATTTTGGATACACCAACGTTCAGGTCGGTCCGATTCTGTCCGGTTCCCATGGAATAATCCTCTTCGGATTGCAGGTTGAAGTCGAATTCAACTCCTTGTATCAGGTCGCCCGCCAACCGATTAAGCTGGCTACTTAAAAAGGAACTTACGGTACTGCGTGCGATGGCTTCGGCACCTCCACCTCCGGAGAGACTTTCAAATGGGTTCGCAGCCATGAAGCGCCCCAATACAATGAGTGAGAAGACCTGCTTGTTCATTTCAGACTCATTTTCACGTAGCTGCGTTAATCCGGTATTGACTCGGCTTACCACGTCCTGGGAAGCCACGGCATTGTTTTCATCCAAATCAATGTCAAATTTCAGTTGAGGCTGAAAGAGTTGTTCCGTAATTTGCAGTTTTACATCAAACGGTATCCGCTGTTTATAGAGACCAGACTGTTGGTTTCCGATTTGCGCCTGTACGAGTTCCAGTGTAGGGGCTTTCAGTTTGTAAACCGCGGTAATATTCAGACGCGCGTCCATCGGATCGCCCGACCAGGTGAGCGTGCTGCCTTTTTGAAATTCAAAAAGCCGCTTCACCGGTCCGAAAGAGAACGAATAGTTGCCGGATTCAACCGTATACGTACCTGTGAGCCGAATATCCCCACTTGGGGCCATTCCTGCATTCAGCTCGGCTGTACCCTGAATCTTCAAAGCATCCTGGCTTCCCGGGTCAATTACCACGGTAAACGCCGCATTCTTATCCGTAGCGATGTTGACGGAGAGGTTGATGCCGCTCAATTCGGTATGTGTAAGTGAATCGACTCCCGCGAATACGTTTGTCTGTGTGGTATCTCCTCTATCCACAAAACGTACAATGCCCTGCCTGTCCACCATCCCGGGATCATCATTAGGCAAAACAAAAGTCACATCAGTTTTGTCTTCTACGCGCAATGTGCCGCTTACTGACGGACTTTCCATATTGCCTGTTATATTCAGGTTAGTAGATATGAACAGGAGGCCATAATACATGTCATTATCCTGCTGGGTAGAATTCAATACCTGAAAATCATTAGCCTTAAGTGTCAGTCCAAATGCATAATCCGTATAGGTCTTTGTATTGACCGTTCCGTCCAGCACAGCTGTATTGCCTTTGCTGTCTTTGAGCTGGAACCGATTAAAACGCAGTCCGTTATCGTTGAAATTAATACGCTGACCATCTAAGTCGAAAGTTGCATTCAGCATGGCCACGTTGAGACTCGCCTTATCAAAGTTGAGTGCACCGTTGATACGGGGCTGATCCGGCGCGCCCGTGATGTTGAGTTTGCCGTTAATGGCACCGGAAGTATTGCGTAGGTAACCCAGGCTGAAAGCCTCCAGCGTATGCATGGATAGGGGGTTGACGTTTAATACGAAGTCCAGTTGAGAGGTTCCGCCAGGGGGGCTGATAAAGTCGCCCGTGAGCTTGACATCGTTTCCATTGCCGGTGATACTGATATCGGCGGCGAACACATTTTCACGTTCATTGTTTACCTTAAGGTTGATATCACCTACCGTATCAGATCCAAAGTAAAACCGGTCGATCGTGATGTCTGACACAAATACCGGCGAGGTTTCGAGCCGTGATACGGTTGCCGTCCCGTTGATGCCACCTCCCATGTCAAGTACGTCGCTTTCCAGCATTTTACTGAAAGTTTCGATCCGGAAATTTTTGAAAACCAGGTCCAAAGGTGCATTCAGCGTCGAGTCCTTAGATTGCAGGGTCATTTCCTGTCCGCTGTTACTCAGGATGAACTGGTGTACACGAAGCCCATCATTCCCAAAGGTGATTGCATTTTCGGGATCAACCTGCCACCGGTCATAGTTAAGCATGAGGCCATCCTCCTTCAGATTGAACAGAAAATTGCCGGCGTCCACTTTAAGTCCCATTCCCAAATGGTAGCGTTCCTTATCCGCGTTGTCTTTGATCCATAGGCCAAAATCCAATTCGTTGTGTTGCACAGTTCCACTGAGCAGGGTGTTGGTGAGCTCGATGTTCCCAACACCAATCCGGTTGATCAAGGCGTTATAATAAAGGGTGCTGTCATAGGTATTGATGTCAAACCCGACATCATCGACGGTTGTACCCGCATACACAATATGAGGAGCAACCGCTTTGACGAGCAGCAACTTATCTGCACTGTTAAACGATCCATCCAACGTCACATCATCCATTTCGGTAAGATCGGGTACCAAGCCCCGTATAAACCGTGAACGGGTGAACTGCGCACTGAAATCAAATTGCTGGGGCGCATACTCATGTACGGGAGCGATGGAATCCGGTTGATAATAAACGGCGATAATGTCCTGTATGGAAGAACTTAATTCACTTAGTTTGTAATTGCCGACCATGTGGGCATTTAAGAATTCAGAGTGCAGTTGCAGCAAGTTTGAACTGTCTTGTGCCACCGCCCGCAGCCTTACGGTGTCCAGTGTATAACGTTCGTCGTTGTAGGCAATGGAAGAGTTGACGATGTCAACGGTCCCGTTCAGATAGTCTATATCCGCAGTTTCAAAATCGGCAACCAAGCGGCCATGATAACGGAGTTCGTCGTCCATCAGGTGGAGATTCTTAAGGTTGATACTGTCTACCATCATGTTGATAGCTACTTTTGGATACCGGTCGCGCATATCTGCATGTGCATCCAGGTCAAAATTAATATTCGGGTCATCACTGGTGACGGCTGCCGTGATGTCGCCACTTTTTGCGGTTGCATTGATGCCAATGTCCGTATATTCGTATCCCATCGCCTCCAGGCTGATCAGTTTTCCCTGTATATCCGCTACGGCCGTGGCCGGATCCAATCCTGAACCTTTGGCATGGGCGGCAAACGATATTTTACCCAATACCGAATCCATTTTCATCAGCTTTCCGATATCAATGTCCTGGATACTTAGCTGCGCATTGTATGTAGTATCGCGCGTTTGAGCATTGGCTTGGTAGTCTGCGTCCACACTGGCATTACCCATTGTCGTGCGGAGCTGCATGTCGGTTTGGAAGCTGTTCAGTCCGCCGTTAAAGGTTCCGACAAGCTGAATATCTTGCGGGAAATTGATGCTGTCCGGCAGCATACTTTTTGCAATCAAGCGGTCCAGATCACCTTTTCCAGTAGTCAATTCATGTAGGTTGAGATCGATGGCAAACTGATCAACATCCGGCAAGCCTTTGATGGTTGCTTCAGCAGCAATGCGCGTCTTGTCGAGCGCTGTAATTTCCAGGTTTGGAATATGAAGGTCGTCCAGTCGTCCGTTGATCTCGGTATTGATATAAAACGTATGTGCCCAAAGTGGTTTCATCACCTCCATGGTATCGAGATCGGGTACGAAAAACAACACATCTTCCATACCCAGGTGACTCTCTTTGATATCGGCTGTCAGCTCAATTTCACCCAGTCGTTCGGTGATGGTTTCCAGTGAAGGATAACGAACCTTTAGGTAATCGCGGATCAGTGTATGAGGTGTTTCTGCATACAGGTCGTCTAGTTCTGCACCTTGGTTTGTATAAATAAAATCCGTTTGTAGCCGGTTCAGTACGAATCCACTGTGGTCTTCGGCTTTCAATCCGGATACCTGTCCGCGGATGGTATCGGCCGAATAAAAGAGATCGGTCAATTCCCCTTCAAGGCCCGTAATCCCGATGTTACCGTAATCAAATCCGTTGGGTATACGAGGTTGGTTTGCATCTTCAAACGAAAAATCGGTGTTGGCAATCCGGATCGACGTTGCGTTTACCCGCCAATTAATGGGTGCACCGGCAGATGAGTCAGCAGCAGCGGGAGCAGTGGGACGCGCCACCTGCCCAAAGAAAATGCGCGAGTCCGATCCATCCAAATCGATTTCACGGATATCCACGATTTCTTTATTGAGATCCAGTCTGTTTAGCCGTGCCAATAGTTTATTGATCTTGAATCGGGTATCTAGAGCACTGGCTTCGTCTGCGTACGCGAAGTCTATCTCAGATAGGTTAAACGTTTCGAAGTCCAAATCGGGTAGCAAAGCCGATTCAGTGGTATCGGGTAGGCCAAAGTCATCGGCATCCGGCGTTTCTTCGGACGCGGCGACCGCCCATTGCCTGACCGAACCCTGCAGTCCATTTATATTGATTCGGGGTATGCCGAAATGCATGTTGTCTTCCAGATCAAACGTTTCAATGCGGGTATCTAAGTGATTGAGATTGACTTCTGCGGCCATGCCGATCACTTCATCCCGGTACAGGAAACGGATACGGTTGAGGTTTACCCTGTCGATGTCAAATTTCATCGGGGCGGAACTATCCGGAGATGCCGGTTCATCCTGTTCGCTGACAAAAGCCCGGATGATGTAATCGAAATTAAACGAACTGTCGGGTAACGTCCGGTTTATTTTGGCTGTAATGCCCTGCAGATCGATCTGACTGATTTCGACGGTATTTTTCAATAGCTTCAGCATACTGATGTCTACCCTCAGCTTTTCGCCTGCCAGCAGCGTATCTTTTGACTGATCTTCGAAATAAACCCCTTCGAGAACCAGCATTTTGGGAAGATCCAGGCTTACCTGGGCGATCCGGACGGGGGTCTTGATTTTGCTTTCCAGGTACGACGTGACTTTCTGGACCACGTAGTTTTGGATGGCGGGAATACGGATGAGTATAAAAACAAGCAATATAAGACCGATGACTCCTCCGATAATCCAGAGGAGTGTTTTAATTGCTATCCTGCCTATTTTATTCAATGTCTATTTAAGTAATTTAAGCTTCCCTTTAGTACGATAAACATAGTGCCTCTCAAAAGGTTTAGCGAAGATGCCTAAAACTTTCCGAATTAGGAAAAAGCAAAAATTAAACCGAATTTCTTAAATTGGCTTTTTCAAATGAAACAACCCATTCCTATCGAAAAAGGTCATGTTCCTTTTGCCCGTTTCCTGATGGCCCTCGGCGCGGGGATAACGGCAAGCTATCTATGTGAGCCACACTGGAATACATATGCAGTAATAAATGGAGTACAGGTAGGTGCCATAGCCACCTTTGTGTACATGGTTTTATACACATGGTTACGGCGGCAACGCTATTATGGCTTCATGGGGTTTTTAATCCTGTTGATCTTTTTTACCTGGGGATGCCGGTCGGCCTGGCAGACGCATCCCGAAATCGACCGCTTACATTTCAGTCGTGGCGAATATCGTGCCTTGATTGGAAGGGTAGTGGATGAACCAGCAGTCAACAACGGTTATTTGCGGTTCCCATTGGAAGTTATACAGGCATATGGCAGAGAAGGCGTCACAAATGTAACCGGCAAATTGATGATCACGCTCGCCTCGCCTGATAGTTTATCAACACCCACCGTTGCCTACGGCGATGAACTTCTCATTCCTGCCCGGTATCAGGAGGTGCCGCCACCCTATAACCCCGGGCAGTTGGATTACCGTCGTTACCTGGCAAATAAAGATATATGGCACCAAGGGTATCTCTCATCCACTGAAGTACGGAAACTGGGCGCAGGGAAAGGCAATCCACTTGTGGCAACGGCACTCAAATGGCGAAAGAGCCTCGTTACTAAGTTTGAACGGTATCTGCCTGACAAAGATGCGCTTTCTGTGGCATCCACATTGATTTTGGGTTACCGGGCCGATTTAAGTGAGGAGCTGCTCCAAGCATTTTCCAACACCGGAACCATTCATGTGCTGAGTGTATCGGGCATGCATGTCGTGATCGTGTTTTGGTTGTTTTCCAAGTTGATGGGATGGATGGATGGCAAACGGAAGCTGCGATTGGTGAAGTTTATCATTTTACTTATAGCCGTTTGGAGCTATGCGGCGCTTACCGGATTTTCACCCTCGGTATTGCGTGCTGCTATGATGATCAGTTTTGTGATGGCTGCGTCGGCGTTTAACCAAGAAAACAGAATTTATAACAGCATTTCTGCATCGGCATTTTTCTTATTGCTGTATGAGCCCAAGTTTATTGCAGATATCGGATTTCAGTTGTCTTATCTCGCGGTATTGGGTATTATTTTTATGGCTCCTCTGTGGCAGGCAATTTTGGCATCCAACCATCGCCTGGTGAGACCACTTGGTAATTATATCGGCATGTCTGTGTCGGCCCAAGCGGGTGCCGGGCCGCTGGCTACCTATTATTTCCATCAATTTCCAATGTATTTTTTAGTGGCTAACCTATTTATCGCGTTGCCTGCAAGCGCTATTATGTATCTGGGGTTTGTCCTGCTGATTTTGCCGGCGGGTATATGGGCTACTTGGGTGGGGGTGTTGTTAGAAAAGACAATTTTATTTGTCAATGCCGTGTTATACCGCATCGAACAATTGCCTATGGCAACCGTCAGGGGTATTTGGATCGGTGTGTGGGATAGCCTATTGATTTACTTGCTGTTTTTTTCGATTACCCTCATGATGGTAAATCGGAGCAAATCGTGGTTCTATGGTACTTTGATTGCGATTGCCCTAATGGTGTGCACATCCACAATCACCGGTTTTCAACGACAGAGTCAACGTGAAATCATTGTCTTCAATGTGAAGCGGGATATCGCCGTCGGACTGATCGGCAATGGAGATGCATGGATATATAGTAATTTGGGATCGTTGGACAACCGGACCATCCAGTACAGGGTACTGCCTGGGTTGGAACGCCAGGTGTCAACCGATCGCATTCATTTGGTCCAGCAAGATAGCAGCTATCGTACCGAAAGCGTCTATGTAAAAGACCGGGTTATACAATTCGGTGATACCCGGCTTATGGTATACGATGAGGATAAAACCTACGGTGCACAACTCGAAGTAGATATATTGTTGATTAGAAACAATCCCCGGGTTTCATTGGAAAGACTTATTAAAAACATCCGTTGTAAGCAATTGGTGGTTGATGGCTCCAATCACCGCTTTACGGTTGATCGTTTGGTACAAGAAGCCGAAGCCAATGATATTCCCATTTACGTATTGAAAGACAATTTTGCTTGGACCCTTACATTGCCTGACTGAATCGGGGCAAAGAAATTTTGTGTATTTTTGGACTGCAGATAAGCCCGTCATCATGAACACCGTTGAAATTCTTCGCAAGTACTGGCATCATGAATCGTTCCGCCCGTTGCAGGAAGAGATCATTCAGTCGGTACTTGACGAGCGTGATACCCTGGCGTTGATGCCTACGGGAGGAGGGAAGTCTGTTTGCTTTCAGGTGCCCGCATTAGCGAAAGAAGGAATCTGCATCGTCATAACCCCACTCATCGCGTTGATGAAAGACCAAGTTGAAAATCTGAAAGCTAAGGGCATCGAGGCGGTGGCGATTTTTTCGGGGATGACGAAACGGGAAGTAGATATCGCACTTGACAATTGTGTCTATGGACCTGTTAAATTCCTGTATCTCTCACCCGAGCGACTGAAGAGCGACGTCGTACGCGAGCGAATCCGGTATATGAATGTCAACCTATTTGCGGTGGATGAGGCCCATTGTATTTCGCAGTGGGGGTATGATTTCAGACCTTCTTACCTGGATGTTGCTGTATTACGTTCCTTGCATCCCAGCGTTCCTTTTTTAGCACTTACCGCGACTGCAACGGCTAAAGTGGTCGATGATATCCAACAAAAGCTTTCTTTCAGGGAATACAATGTGCTGAAAAAGAGTTTTTTTCGGGAGAATCTGGCTTATATGGCTTTTGATGAAGAGAATAAGACAAGCCGTATGCTGCGTATCATCCGAAAACTGGGCGGAAGCGGCATAATTTATGTGCGCAACCGCCGGGAGACACAGGAAGTAACCCGGATTCTGTTGAACGAAGGAATTTCTGCAGACTTCTACCACGCAGGTCTGGAAACTCCGAACCGGGCACGTAAACAGGAAGCATGGAAAAACAACGACATACGGGTAATTGTAGCGACAAATGCTTTTGGTATGGGCATTGACAAACCTGATGTCCGTTTCGTCATACATTTAGACCTGCCGGAATCGCTGGAAGCCTATTATCAGGAAGCGGGCCGCGCAGGACGTGATGGAAAGAAAGCGTATGCCGTACTGCTTTATCACCAAAGCGACCGCGACCAATTGCAGAAAAAATACCAACTGAGCTTTCCATCGATAGACTACATCCGGCAAGTATATCAGCAGTTGGCCAATTACTATCAATTGGCCTATGAAGCGGGAGAGGGACTAACGATTGATTTTGATGTGGCCGATTTTTGCAGCCGTTATAAGCTGGATGCTCTAATGACATTGAGCGCATTGAAATTCCTTGAACGGGATGGATGGATCAGTGTAAGTGAGGCCGTATATTTGCCGTCACGCATTAAATTTGAAGTCAGTCAGCCGGACTTGTATCGGTACCAAGTTGAAAATGCGGCCTACGACGGATTGATAAAGGCTATTCTTCGGAGTCACGGCGGTGCATTTGATCATTTCGTTCCCGTCCGCGAATCGGAGATAGCAAGGCGGTTGGGCAAGCCCGTGTCAGTGATTGCTGAAATGCTCGAATACCTAAAAAAAAGTGAGGTGATCAGTTATCTTCCGCAAACAGATAGTCCGCAAATCCAGTATTTGAGGCCCCGGGCAGACAGCAAGCGGCTACATATTGATAGCCAATACATCCGCGAACGGAAAGAAATGAAACGGGAGCAGATGGACGCGGTTCTTAACTATGTGGACGACCGGAAATGCCGCAGTAGATTTCTATTAGCTTATTTTGGTGAATATAAACCCGAGCACTGCCGGATTTGCGACCTTTGCCTGAAAGCGGAGAAGACCGAAGGTCTGGAGGATAAATTAATGGGCGAACTGGTCGAAATATTGGCCGAAGGCCCCGCGACGATCGATAAGCTTGTTACGCGTATGCTTTCCGGTGATGAGGAAACCCGTTTGGCATTTATCCGAAAGCGTCTTGACGAAGGAAAGCTGAAGGTGAATGGTGATAAATATTATTTGAGCTAAAATCTCTTCTATCGACAGATTCCCTGATAGGGGATGAATTGTCATTGTTTTTTTAACTACGCATTCGTGAATGCAACGCATTTTAGCTAAGTTTGTGGCCGCTCAATGGCATAAAGCATCAAACCCTTAATATTGTTATACAGAGACTATGTCTGAAAACGCCAAAATTCATTACACCAAAACAGATGAGGCCCCCTTGTTGGCCACGTATTCATTTTTGCCTATCGTCAAAGCTTTCACGGCTCCGGCTGGCATAGCGGTCGTTGAAAAAGATATTTCATTGGCAGGACGGATTCTTGCCAACTTTCCCGAGTATTTGACAGCTAGTCAAAAATCGGGAGATGCGTTGGCTGAACTGGGTCAATTAGCCACCACACCCGAGGCAAACATCATTAAATTGCCCAATATCTCAGCTTCTATACCGCAGTTGAAAGCGGCAATTGCCGAGCTGCAGGCAAAGGGGTTTGCGGTGCCGAGTTATCCCGAAGAGCCAAAGAATGAAGAAGAGAAGGCAATCAAAACACAATATGCCAAAGTATTGGGATCTGCGGTCAATCCGGTATTGAGGGAGGGAAATTCCGACCGCCGCGCACCGCGTGCCGTTAAAAATTATGCTAAGCAACATCCGCACTCCATGGGTGCTTGGACGGCTGATTCCAAAACTCAGGTAGCCTCGATGTCCGATGGTGATTTTTACGGAAGTGAACAGTCGGTCACTGTACCACAGGAAACAACTTTTGCGATTGAATTTGTTGGGGAAGATGGTGCTGTAACGTCCTTAAAAGCACCTGCGAAGTTATTGGAAGGGGAGGTAATCGATTCGTCGCGGATGAGCATCCGCGCATTGAAAAACTTTGTGGCCACGGAAATTAAGGCAGCTAAAGAAGCAGGGGTATTGTTATCTGCCCACCTCAAGGCAACCATGATGAAGGTATCCGATCCGATTATTTTCGGTGCCATTGTCGAGGTATATTTTAGCGATGTGTTTGCTGCATATGCCGACCTGTTTGCTCGACTCGGTGTGGATACGCGGAATGGGTTGGGAGATGTTTATGCAAAAATTTCCGGCCATGCACAAGAAGAGGAGGTGAAAGCAGCGTTGGCTGAAGCGATTGAAAACGGGCCGGACTTAGCGATGGTTAATTCGGATAAAGGTATCACCAACCTGCATGTACCTTCGGATGTGATCGTCGATGCATCCATGCCGGCCATGATACGCAGTTCCGGAAAGATGTGGAATAAAAAAGGGGAATTGCAAGATACCCTCGCGCTTATTCCGGACCGCTCGTATGCCGGTGTATACGTAGCAACTATTGAGGACTGTAAAATACATGGTGCGTTCAATCCGTCAACCATGGGGTCGGTGTCCAATGTGGGACTTATGGCTCAGAAGGCCGAAGAGTATGGTTCGCACGATAAGACATTCCAGGCCACGGGTAAGGGAACCATCCGGGTGATCGATGCGGATGGCAATGTATTGATGGCCCAACAGGTGGAAACCGGTGATATTTTCAGGATGTGCCAAACGAAGGATGCGCCGATCCGTGATTGGGTAAAGCTTGCGGTGAACCGCGCGCGGTTATCCAATACACCGGCCGTATTCTGGCTGGATGAAAATCGTGCACACGATCGCCAAATTATAGAAAAGGTTAATACCTATTTGAAAGAATACGATTTGAATGGATTGGATATTCGTATTTTGAATCCCATAGCGGCTACCCAATTCTCATTGGAACGCATTCGTAGGGGAGAGGATACCATTTCCGTGACGGGCAATGTACTGCGGGATTACCTGACCGATTTATTCCCGATTCTGGAATTGGGTACTTCCGCCAAGATGTTGTCTATTGTTCCCTTGATGAATGGCGGTGGTTTGTTCGAAACCGGAGCCGGTGGATCTGCCCCTAAACATGTGGAGCAATTTCTTCAGGAGGGGTACCTGCGTTGGGATTCGTTGGGTGAGTTTCTTGCGTTGGCTGTGTCATTGGAACATGTGGGGCAAACCCAGGGCAACACCAAAGCACTGGTGCTGGCTGAGGCGCTGGATAAGGCTACCGAAAAGTTTTTGGAAAATGATAAATCACCCGCCCGGAAAGTGGGTCAATTGGATAACCGGGGATCGCATTTTTACCTGGCACTGTACTGGGCGGAGGCGCTGGCCTCACAGGATCGGGATGCGGAACTGAAGGCTCAGTTTACACCGATTGCGGAAAAATTGAAAGCAAATGAAAGCAAAATCAATGAAGAATTGATCGGTGCACAGGGCAAGCCACAGGATATCGGC
>Ga0164243_10001804_pt1 | contig 35924 bp, 36 predicted proteins | sample OricompcompostOP_FD_108781 | JGI IMG/M metagenome (GOLD analysis project Ga0164243, IMG submission 108781) | Organic Plus compost microbial communities from Emeryville, California, USA - Original compost - Organic plus compost (OP) | ecosystem: Engineered > Solid waste > Mixed feedstock >...
CCTCGATGATTTACATCACCAACCTCGACAAGCCCGGCTTCATCGGCCGGTTTTCCTCGACGCTCGGCGAAGCCGGCATCAATATCGCGACCTTCCATGTCGGCCGCGAGGCGCCTGGCGGCAACGCCATCGCGTTGATCGAGGTCGACGGTGAGGTGCCGGCCGGTGTGCTCGCCAAGGTGCAGGCGCTGCCGCAAGTGCAGAGTGCAAAACCGCTGAAGTTCTGATAGCGAAATCTTGGCGCGTCCGCGTTGTGCGTCGAACGAAAATCTATTTCAGAGACGCGCGCACCCGGGCGATACTGCTGCGGATCAGCGTTTCAGCTGGCCGCAGTTGTTCGGCCTGCGCGTAGTCGCGCAGCGCCGCCTTGGCGTGGCCGCTGCGCTCATGCGCATAGCCACGCCACATCATCACGTCCCATGCCGCGGGATTGAGCTCCGCTGCGCGGTTGAAAAATTGGATGGCTGGGCCGTATTCCGCCGACACCAGGGAGACGTAGCCTCGGCCGGCGAGCGCGAAAAAGCGATCGGAGATTTGCATCAATCCGAGAGCGATCGCGTGGTCGTAGTTGGTGCGCGCCTCTTCCCAGCGCCGTAGGTTCACTTGGGCTTCGGCCTGTGCCAGAAAAAGCCTGGCGTCAGTGGGATTACGCTTGATCGCTTCGTCGTAGAAGCTCAGTGCGGCTTCGTAGTTCTCGGAACCGGCGAGCGCGCGGCCCGCGCCGAACGGATAAAGCGCATTGCGCGGATCGAGCTTTGCGCCGCTCAAAAAATCGTCGAGCGCGGCGTCGAACCGGCTGCGCCGGATATAGAAATAACCGCGGTCGGCATAAACGCTCGGGTCTTCCGGCTTGGTCTTGATGACGTTCGAAAGATCCTCTTCCGCACGGTCGAACATCTGGACCCGCTCGAAGAACGCGGAGCGATTCTTCAGCAGAACGCGTGTGTCGTCGGCGTTGACGCCTTCGATTCGAAGGGCCGCATCATAGGTTGCCAATGCAACGCCGAAATTTCGTCGCTGTTCGGCCTCGCGGGCCTTTATGATTCGTTCGCTGAGCTGATCCGATAGCGAGCCGGCGTTCGCCGGCGCATGCGTCATCACGCTCGCGGCGAGGGAGAGCGCCAGCGCATTCCAGGTCCAAAGCTTCGGGGGTTTCACTATGGGAACCCGGTTCATGCGCTGCAACATTTCAAGCAAACATGTGAAAGGGATTTCCGTCGACGCGCGCAATTTACGAAAGTTGTCGGAAAATTCTCTTGTTGGGGGCAATCGCTGGATTACCCTGTCGCGCAGCTCGGATGAGGGAGCGAACTGGCTCCTGACGCCGGGTCTTTTTTGAGCTTCCTGCCGCCTCATGGCCGGAATCGCGATGCTTCTTTGGGATATGAGCCGCCGAATGGCCCCGGATATCACCTATTGCTTGCGCTCACGCCCGGAATGCTACTAAATCCCCATCGAAATCAGTACGTTAGTAGTGGCGTGCGGGTTTAATTCAGCGCCAGGCGGCAATTCGCATAGGATGGCTGGCAAAACCGAACGGACGTTGCGCCCCGGGGTCGGCGCAGCGAAGGGGATTATATGGCGAACGTGGTGGTGGTCGGCTCGCAATGGGGCGACGAAGGTAAAGGCAAGATCGTTGATTGGCTGTCCGAACAAGCCGATGTCGTGGTGCGTTTTCAGGGCGGTCATAATGCCGGGCATACGCTCGTCATCGGCAACCAGACCTACAAGCTGTCGTTGCTGCCATCCGGCGTCGTACGCGGCAAACTGTCGATTATCGGCAACGGCGTGGTGCTCGACCCGCGCGCCCTTATCGAGGAGATCGACCGCCTCGCCAGCATGGGCGTAGCGGTAACGCCCGAGAATCTGCGTATCGCCGAGAACACCACGCTCATTCTATCGATCCACCAGGAGCTGGACGCAATCCGCGAGAGCGCGAGCGAAGGCACGCGCATCGGCACCACGCGGCGCGGCATCGGTCCGGCCTACGAGGACAAGGTCGGGCGCCGCGCGATTCGCCTGATGGATCTTGCTGACCCCGATGCGCTCGACGACAAGATTGCGCGGCTGTTGTCGCACCACAACGCGTTGCGGCGCGGGCTCAAGCTCGACGAAATAAAGGCCGACGCGTTGCGCGACGAAATCTTGAGCAAGTCGGCACGCGTGCTGCCTTTCATGGATACGGTGTGGTCCGTGCTGGACATCAAGCGGCGCGAGGGCAAGCGCATCCTGTTCGAAGGCGCGCAAGGCGCGCTGCTCGATATCGACCACGGCACCTATCCCTACGTGACCTCGTCGAACACGGTTGCGGCCCAGGCTGCGACCGGTTCCGGGCTTGGGCCGAGCGCGATCGGCTATGTGCTCGGTATTTGCAAGGCCTATACGACGCGCGTCGGCGAAGGACCGTTTCCGACCGAGCAGAACAACGCGATTGGCCAATTGATCGGCGAGCGCGGCCGTGAATTCGGGACAGTGACGGGCCGTCCGCGGCGCTGCGGCTGGTTTGATGCGGTGCTGGTGCGGCAGACCACGCGGACAAGCGGGATCGACGGCCTCGCCCTGACCAAACTCGACATTCTCGACGGCTTCGACGAGATCAAGGTCTGTGTTGGCTACAAACTGGATGGACGCGAAATCGACTATCTTCCCGCCGGAGAGCAGGCGCAGGCGCGGGTCGAGCCGATTTACGAGACGATCCCGGGCTGGAAAGAGGCGACGGCGAAGGCGCGGTCATGGGCGGAACTGCCGGCTCAGGCCATCAAATATGTGCGGCTGATCGAAGAGTTGACGGGATGCCCGGTCGCTTTGCTATCGACCAGTCCCGAACGAGAAGACACTATCCTGATGAAAAATCCGTTCGAGGTGTAGGAACGGTCGCGTAACGAAGGTAACCGGGTTCTGATGGCTGACTACTATCCGCTGATCACGCGTGCGGTCGCCGCTCTCGAGAAGAGCACGGGCGAAGGGCGGCGTGCGCTCTACGAGCGCGCGCGCAATGCGCTGGTGGAGCAGTTGCGCAGCGTCACACCGGCGCTGAGCGAGACGGATATCACGCGTGAGCGCCTCGCGCTTGAGGAAGCCATCCGCCGGGTCGAGGCGGAAGCGGTGCGCCAGCTGCGGCTTGAGCAGCAGGCCGAGCGCGCGGCAGTGCCGCCGTTGCCGCAGGCGGCCGATCTTGACGGGGGGGCGACACCTGCGTCCGAGGCGGCCGGATCGGAAACGTCGCAGGCCACCGAGGCGCAGGCCGAACCCGCCGCGCCGCCCCAGCCGCAGCGTCCGCCGGGTACGCGGCGCTGGCTCAAACAGCAGCCGCCGGCGGCGCCGCCTGAACCAAGTTCAGGGATCAAAGGCTTCAGCGACGTGGTCGCGGATGCGGAAAACCTCGGGAACGCAGCGGCGGAAGCGGGGCGCGCGGCACGTGAAACCTATTCGTCTGTTCCCTCGCCGGCACCGGAGTTCGATCGTCTTGAGCCGCGGCTCGAGCCGCCGGCGCGCCGTCCGGGACCGGCGGCGCGTCCGCCCGCTCCCGAACGGCGGACGGCTGCGCCGCGCCAGCAATATGATGAGAACGACGAGTTTTATGACGGGCACGACGAGCAGGATTTTGCCGAGCGTGGCTATCCGCCGTCGACATCGGGGCGGCCCTTGTCGTCGCCATCCGTGCCCGACGCGTTGCGCCAGGTCGCCGAACGGGGCCGGCGCGGCTACAACGAAGACGGCGAAGCGACGCTCGGTCGCCGGCTCATGGGTGGTTTTGTAAACATCATCATCGGCGCCGTCGTGCTCTTGATGCTCGTCGGCCTGTTTTGGTGGCAGGGCAAGAACATCGTCGCGTTCGTGAAAAACACGTTCACGTCCAGTCGGACGGCATCGACAACGCCGCCGCGCGAGGCGTCGCAACAGCGCGCCAAGATTCCGGATCGTATCGGGCAGACCGATACGAATATGCAGCCAAGGCCGCAGGCTGAGGCGCCGGTGGTGCAGCGGGCCGTCCTTTACGAGGACGATCCCGTTGAGCCTTCAGGCCGGCAATTCGTCGGGACCGTGACATGGCGCACCGAAAACTCGCCGCCGGCGGCGGGGCAGCCGCCGGATCGCGCCATTCGCGCCGATATCAACATTCCCGACCGCAATATGCAGGTGAGCCTGATCTTCCGGCGCAATACCGATCCGGGACTGACGGCAAGTCACACGGTCTCGATCATGTTTACGCTGCCTCCCGATTTCCCCAACGGGGGGATTTCCGAAATCCGCGGCATGCTGATGAAGCAATCGGAAGACACGCGGGGAACGTCGCTGGCGGGTCTTGCCGTCAAGGTGACGCCGACATTCTTCCTGGTCGGACTGTCGTCGGCATCGGATGCCGATGTGCAGCGCAATCTTCAATTGCTGAAGGAGCGGTCGTGGTTCGATATCGCGATCGTCTATAACAACGGCCGCCGCGCCATCCTCGCGATCGAGAAAGGCGAGCCGGGCAATCAGGCGTTTGCCGAAGCGTTCAGCGCCTGGGGACAGTAACGGTACAAGCAGTAACGGTACAAGGAGTCTTCCGTGAAGAACTGACAACGGCTTGATTTAGAATCGAAAACGCGGGCGCGCGAGCGATTTGGTTCGCCGGAAATCGGCGTTGCGAAGCAGGATTCCTTGCAAAGTCGATTTGTGGTTCTGTGGTCGTGAGCTGCTTCGCGAGGGGCTGATGCGACCAAAGAAACGACGGGAAACGGGCCAGGGCGATCTGCTGCGATCTCGGCTCGACGCGATCATCGACATGGATCATGCGCTGGTGAAGCTGGCGCGGGCAATCGACTGGTCATACCTGGAACAGCAGTTTGGCGCGGTGCACGAGGACAAGCCTGGCCGGCCACCGTTGCCGACGCGCTTGATGGCGGGGCTGGCCATCCTCAAGCACACCTACGACCTCTCCGATGAGGTGTTGTGCGAGCGCTGGGTGGAGAACCCCTATTATCAGTTCTTCTGTGGCGAGGAGTTCTTCCAGCACCGGCTGGTGTTCGATCGCTCCTCACTGACGTGTTGGCGCCAGCGCATGGGCGAGGAGAAGCTGCAGGCCTTGCTGCAGGAGAGCCTCTCGGTTGCGGCCAAGACCGAGGCGATCAAGCCCAAAGACCTCAATCGCGTCATCGTCGACACCACGGTACAGCCCAAGAACGTGATGTTCCCGACCGATGCGCGGCTGTTGGACCGCGCCCGGGAGATCCTGGTGCGGCTTGCGCAAAGGCATGGCGTCAAGCTGCGCCAATCCTACGCGCGGGTGGGCAAGTTCGCGCTGATCAAGCACCAGCGCTATGCCCACGCCAAGCAGTTCAAACGCGCCAACAGGGCGTTAAGGAAGCTTCGAACCTATCTCGGCCGCGTTATCCGCGACATCGGCCGCAAACGCGACGGCAACGTCGACTTGCTCGGTGCGATCGCGTTGGAGCACCTGCTGGCGCGGGCGCGACGGGTGCTGGAGCAGAAGCAGCACCAGCGCGGTCCCAAAATCTATTCGCTACACGCGCCGGAGGTGGAATGCATCGGCAAGGGCAAGGCCCATCGGCCCTACGAGTTCGGCGTCAAAGTCTCGGTTGCCACGACCTTGGCGCATGCCAAAGGCAGGCAGTTCGTCACCCATGTGAAGGCGCTGCCCGGCAATCCCTATGACGGCCATACCCTGGCAGCCGTTATCCCCGAAATGGAAGCGCTCATCGGCAACACCATCGAGCGCATCCTCGCCGACAAGGGCTATCGCGGCCACAATGCGCCGCCCGATTACAAGTTCAGAGTGTTCACCTCAGGCCAGAAGCGACGCATGACGCCGAAGATCAAGCGCGAGCTGCGCAGGCGCTCCGCCATCGAGCCCGTCATCGGCCACCTCAAAGAAGAACACCGAATGGGGCGCAACTACCTCTGCCACCGCCAGGGCGATGCGATCAACGCCGTCATGGCTGCAGCCGGCTACAACTTCCGCCGCCTCATTCGATGGCTGAGCATTCTATTGTCCAAAACTCTGCCGAAGCTGAGGGTACACCTTCTGCTCGTTCCGGGCTGACGTCCAAGTTCTTCACGGACGACCAAGGAGATTCCGGCGCGCGAACGCGCCGGCTTGTTAGTGCGCGGGCAGGGCGGCCGGAGCAGCCTTGGGCTGCTCCATCGCCGCGATCTCGCTCTTCACGGCCTTCTGCACCTTCTCGAAGGCACGGACCTCGATCTGGCGGACGCGTTCCCGCGACACGCCAAACTCCGCGGCGAGGTCTTCGAGCGTGACCGGCTCGTCGGCCAGACGGCGCGCCTCGAAGATGCGACGCTCGCGATCATTGAGCACGTTGAGGGCTTCATGAAGCGCGGTGCGACGGTTGTCGGCCTCTTCGTGTTCCGACAGGATGGTTTCCTGATCGTCGCGATCGTCGACCAGCCAATCCTGCCATTCGCCGGCTTCGCCGTCGTTGCGGATCGGCGCGTTAAGCGACATGTCGCCGCCGAGCCGGCGGTTCATGTCGACCACGTCCTGTTCGCCGACGCCGAGGCGCTTGGCGATCAGCTTGACCTGGTCGGGCCGCAAATCGCCGTCCTCGAGGGCGGAGATCTTGCTCTTCGCCTTGCGGAGATTGAAGAACAGCTTCTTCTGGTTCGCGGTGGTGCCCATCTTCACGAGCGACCACGAACGCAGGATGTATTCCTGGATCGAGGCCTTGACCCACCACATCGCGTAGGTGGCGAGGCGGAAGCCTTTATCCGGCTCGAACCGCTTCACCGCCTGCATGAGGCCGACGTTGCCCTCGGAAATGACTTCCGAGATCGGCAGGCCGTAGCCGCGGTAGCCCATGGCGATTTTGGCGACGAGGCGCAGATGGCTGGTGACGAGCTTGTGCGCGGCGTCACGGTCGCCGTGTTCGCGCCAGCTCTTGGCCAACATGTATTCCTCGTTCGGTTCCAGCATCGGGAACCGGCGAATTTCCTGGAGATAGTGCGAGAGACCGGATTCGGCACTCAGCACTGGTAATGCAGCAGTACGGGCCATGTTCAGCACCCTTTCCTAAAAAATGCCCCCGATCGACCGGCGGGCAAAGTTTGCCGCCGCTCTTTGAGCCGGCGGCACCTGGTCCGATGGCTACGACCACCCGACCAACGCGTGTGCAGCATACAGGTTCTATTGGGGCGAAAGGAAGATTGGCGCGGTCACGAGAGGGTGACAGCACGGTGATTAGGTTTCCAGCGGCTTAACTTTTGATTTCGCTGACTTTTTAGCCTTTTTTCCTCCACTCTCCCCGGCCGGCTCCGTAAGCGCTTGACGCAACGTCCCGAGATCGGGCGGCAGGGGAGTATGAAATTCCAAAAACTCGTTGTTCTCTGGATGTTCCACCCCCAACAAATAGGCATGGAGGGCCTGTCTGCCAAGGGCATCGACCGCCATTTTTGCAACGGGCGGGAGGAGGGAGGTCTTGGTTCGGAAGCCCTGACCGTAGACTTCGTCGCCGATCAGCGGGTGTCCAATTGAGGCCAAATGGACGCGAATCTGGTGGGTCCGGCCAGTCTCGAGGTGACACTCCAGGAGGCTCGCGATCGGTTTGCCGTTGGTGTCGAGGTACTTCTCCACGACTTGCCAGTGCGTGACGGCTTCGCGGCCGCCGGCACGGACAGCCATTTTTTCGCGCGACACCGGATGGCGGTCGATCGGCTTGTCGATGGTGCCTTTCGGGTCGCGCGGGACGCCCCAGACAAACGCGAAATACCCCCGCGTCAGCGGCCCGTTTCGGCCGTGATCGGCGAACTGGGCGGCAAGTTTCCGGTGCGCCTTGTCGGTCTTGGCGACGACCATGACGCCGGTGGTGTCCTTGTCGAGCCGATGCACGATTCCCGGGCGGCGCTCGCCGCCGATGCCCGAAAGGCTGTCGCCGCAATGCGCGATAAGCGCGTTGACGAGCGTCCCGCTGCTGTGGCCGGCGGCGGGATGGACGACGAGCCCGCGTGGCTTGTTGATGACGATCATCGCGTCGTCCTCGTAGAGAATATCGAGCGCAATGGCCTCGCCGGCGGGTTTGGCGGGTTCGGGCGGGGGGATTTCAACGCGGATCTCGTCGTCGGCGCGGACACGGTGGCCCGGATCGCGCACCGGTTGCCCGGCAATCGCGACATGACCGGCGAGAACCAGCGCCTTGAGGCGCGAGCGCGACAGGCTCGTCAGATGCCGCGCGAGCACGCGGTCGAGCCGCTCGCCGGCGTCGGCGGTGTCGACAAGCATGGATTCGGTGTGCGGATCGGCGTTCAACGAGTGCTCAGGCGCAGCGCATGGATGCATTAACGGGGGCGTATCGCCTATGTAGGCGACGGCGCGCCGGTTTTCATTATTTTATCGCATTCCGCCGGCCGAACCGGTATCCACGGGGCCGAAAAGCTGGGCGCGACCCGAGCGGCGGGAGCCGGTTCCCGGAACGATCGCGCCTGACGACCTCTCTTTCCTTGCGGCGCGTATGACCGACCTCTCCGAAGACGAAAAACCGCTCGATCCCGAACAGGCGAAAATCGTCGCCAAGGTGCGCTGGCTGATGCTGATCTCCGGCTTCGCCACGGTGCTCGGCATCGCTGTCGTGATCGGGGTGATCGGCCTGCGGCTGTTTCGTGCCGACGGCACAACCTACGACGTGACGGCGCTTATTCCGAAGGGCGCCAGGGTCGTGCAGACGGCGGTGGCGGGCGATTATGTGGTGGTGACCTTCGATGTCGGCGGCGGAACGGAAATCCGCTCCTTCGACGCGAAGACGCTCCGGCAGGTCGGGCGGCTGCGCTTCGCGGTCGAGCCGTAATTTTCGGGCGGGGTTTGGCGCGTGAAAACCTTGCACCGCACGGCAAAACCGGGGTAAAGCCAACGGGGCAAATTTGCCCGCACGCTCCCTTCGTCTAGCGGTCCAGGACGCGGCCCTCTCAAGGCTGAAACACGGGTTCGATTCCCGTAGGGAGCGCCAGAGACGGTCCAGCCCTAAGCACCAGGTCGAAGTCTCGTCGAATAACTTCCAAATTGGTCGCGGCGAGGCGATGACTGGAACGTTTTCCGCCTACTTCGGAAAGGCGGATCGCCGTCGATACGTGGGCATTTACGAATACATTTACTTCTGTTGCGCGTGGACCCTCCGTCGCGGTGTTTGAATTTCACCGCCCCGAGTTTCCCGGCTTTACTTCTGTTTGGTGAGCGCCGCCGTGGCTCCGGAGTGTTGCACTTCAACGGCGGATTAATTTTGGGATGCCGGCGCCGGCGCTGCAGGCATGTTTCATGGACTGAAGATAAAATGAAGGCGCGGCGCCGGCGCCGCGCCTGATGATCGCACTGCTTCGACGTCAACCAACGCGAAACGGCTTTTTCCAAAGCAGAGCCATCGTCACTTCGTGTTTGACGATCAGGGACAGAACCAGAGCGGTCCGACCAGGATGCAGCCGCGTGTCCGCCAATTGCCCGGCCTTCTCCCGTAGCGGTGCCAGCCGCGCGGAGCGGTTCTGTAGCGCCGTCCGGGCACGTATCGCGGCGCCGGCCTCACATATCTGTGGGGCTGGTACTGAACGTCAATCACCGACGATGAAAGCGCCGGGTTGGATTTGATCGCCGCAGGCGTAAAGGCGGACGCCGAGGAAACGGCAAATAGAGAAAACGCGACGGCTGCAATGGCGGACTTGATCAATGCGTGCTCCTTTTTCATTTGCGGCGCGACTGCGGCACCACGCGCACAATCCGATGGAATTGCGGCCTCAAAGTGAAGCGTCGCCGTGAAATGGATGCACGGGATGTTGGCGCGATCTGCATTTGCGGTTGTGCGTTATCCAACGCCACAAAACATGCGGGCAATTTCGCCCGTTACTCTTTGCGCGATAGCGGCGCACCGCCGGTGTCTGCTTGCCTTGATGTCAGCGATCATCTAATCCGGCGGGCAGCCGCCCGTGAACAGAGGGAAAACAATGAAAACGCCGTCCGGACTTGAAATCACCGATCGCGAAGAAGGCAGCGGTCCGACACCGCGTCCCGGCCAAACATGTGTGATGCACTACACCGGCTGGCTTTATGCCGACGGCAAGAAGGGTCAGAAGTTCGACAGTTCGGTCGATCGCGGTGATCCGTTCGAGTTTCCGATTGGGGAGCGATATGTCATCGCGGGCTGGGACGAGGGCGTCGCAACGATGAAGGTCGGCGGCAAGCGCACGCTGATCATTCCGCCCGAGCTTGGCTACGGTGCGCGCGGCGCCGGCGGCGTCATTCCACCGAATGCCACGTTGATTTTCGATGTCGAGCTTCTCGAAATAAAGGACTGACGCGATAAAGGACTGATGCGCAAGCCGCAAATATCCTGCAGCCGGGATTTACGAATGCCGGCTACGGCATGCGAAGCTCATTCCAGACAGGGCGCTGTTCCTGGTTGCCTAAGCTGCGTGGTCTGATTTTGATTTTCCAGCAGCCGGGCGATGATCAATTGCAGCACCGCATATCCAAATCCGGGATTTTGGAAATAGAGTTCCTTCGCCTTGTTCTCGCTGAGTTCATACACAGTGCAGGGAGTGAGGCAAACGACTGTCGCCGTGCGAAAGTGGTCCGGCGCAAACACTCCGATTTCGCCGATAACATTACCGGGCAAGACGACCTTGTCGATGTCCGCAATTTTCAATTCACCTTCGGTCAGGTAGTACATTTTGTCCGCGAGTTCGCCCTTGCGCAGGAGCACGTCGCCGGGGCGCAGGTGCCGGCGCGTCATGAAGGGCATCAGGCTCTCGATCGAAAACCTGCCTTCGCCCGCGTTGCTGGCGTCGCGAATGAGCTTTTTTATCTGAAACAGCCGCGCGAAGTTAACCGGCAACAAAACGGCATGCAGTAACATAACCGGATAAATGTGGTCGAGGTATCCGTACGTCATAAAGAGAACATTGCTGCCGAGGGCGACGCATCGAAGAGGCACCATCGTTTGCATGCAGAATGTTACAAGCACCAGTAACGATGCCGCATAGCCCAGAAGATCAACTGTCGAGACGAGTTGACCTGTGATCAGCATCGAGCCCTCCCGTTAATCCAATCGTTTTCAGGTCCGATCTCGCAAAAGCTCGTCTGGTGATAACGAAAAATTCTTTGTCAGAAGATAATACTTCAAACAAACGAGACGAATCCGGTAGACCACGACCACTTTGTCGTAATTGGAGTGGATTGGATGGCGAAGAAAGCAGTCTCTACTAAAAAATCAGTTTCGAAGCGTCGTGTTCGTCGGGTGTGGTCTCGAAGTGATCTTGCTGCCCTTAGGAAGCACTCTAAAGCCAAGACGCCGGTCAAGAAAATTGCCAAGGAGCTTAAGCGCACCGAAGGCTCGCTCCGGCAGAAAGCGCTCCTGCTGGAGATTCCGCTTGGCCACCGGCGCTGATCTTTGCGCTGATCTTTTAGGGACGGAATCGGCGGCCCTTAATTGAGGCATGGAAAACGATGAAAATAAGTGTGTTCATTTTAGCGCCGTCAGCCCTTCTCGCACTGTGTGGCATCTCACATGCGGCTAAAGCCAGCTACACGTGCTCTGGCGGGACGAAGCTCACGGCCGTTTTCTCCGGACCCCCGACGGCTCTCGGCAGCGTCACGCTCTCAATCGCCGGCACACGTGGCGCGATCACGTTGCCCCAGGTCATGTCGGCGGACGGGGGCCGCTACGCGGATGGCGGCACGGAGTTTTGGATAAAAGGGAAAAATGCGACGTTTCGACGAATGGGGGCGAGCGAAACCTGCCGCTCCAGGTAGCCGGCGCTAACGCGTCTGTCTGCCAAAGTTGCGCAAGCCAAAACAGGCACAGCCGTCTGATCTGAAAAACCATCACGCTTCAAGCGCGCGTTGGGTCAACGGCAGGGCCGGCGCTCGGGCGCGATGAAGCAACCCGCGGTGAAGTGCCTGACGGCAGGATGGTTCTTCGCACCAACGTTATTGCCAGGCTGGCATCTGGCGTTTGGAAGTCCCGCAGGATATGGCCGCACCGTGTTACCAGCGCTTTCGCTTCTGACTCTGCGGCACGCTCCAACGCTTTTTCAACGCACCACGACCGAAAAGCGAGGTTGAGGTTCTCGATCGTCTGACGTTCGGTCCGACAATGCGCGCGCGCCAGCGCATTTCTGCCCCATCGGAGGGCGGACCTGATGATCTTTTCGGTCCTGAAGTCGTATAGCGTCGCCATGTTCCCCCCAACGTCTTGGCCGTGGGGTGAGTTTCGTTGCCGCTCTGGATCATGCGCATCAGGAAATTGCGGAACCCTTGAAAGGTCACTTCGTTCATTGGGCAGGAGGGCTGCCATGAAGGAATTAGCCGGATTCTTTGAGACAATTTGGCCGATCGTTTTCCTGTTCGCACTCGCGGCTGCCGGCGGATTGGCGTTTCAGCGCAACAGGTACGCATATCGCCTTTCCCGCAAGACGCGCTCCGACCAATAGCGACCTTGCATCGTTATTGCGCCGCGGTTTTTCCGACCGCGATACCGATTATTGAGCGATACCGGTTATTGAGATTGCGCTTCGGTCAGAACGGCGACGGCTTCGGTATGCGCGAGCCGCTCGGCAATTTCATAGGTCAGCGCGGCCAAGGCGGCTGAAACTGCGCTTAAAAGCAATATCCCGAAGGCAACCCGGATAAACAACGCGACACCTATCGCCAAAGACCGCTTCACCTGATGCAGGTTCAAAAATGTTAATGGCGCAAAAAAGTTCCAGGAGGTGAAACCGCACGTCCGCATATGGCGCTTGACTCCTGCCGCTCAAAACGTAGTCTGAGAACAGATCATGAACATTGGATATGAGCGATGGCCTTCGCGAACGCAGCCGAAGATTTCGAGTTTTCGCTTCAATTCGTCTTGGGACGCATTCCGAATCGGAAATTCCGCGCGGTATGGCGCGCGTTGCCCGATATGGACCAACGCGTCATCGCGAAAGCGATCCGGGAATATCTGGAGCTTGCGAACTGGCGCTATCACAAGGGACCGTCTGCACAATCGCACACACGGGCGCCCGGCGGGATCGAAGACGATCCCTTCGAACAGGCGATAGACGAGGCGATCGCAACGTGTGATGGCGAGCCGCGGGCTACCATCAAGGCATTGTTGATTGCCAACTCTTATCTGGAAGCGGAAATGCGAATCGTTCAGGGAAAAGAGCCAAGGCTTCAGGGCCGCAGGTTTCCCGACATCAAGGTTGTGACGTCGTCCTGATCTCCTGCCGCTATCGGAAACCGGCGGCTCGACGAAACATCACGTCAATATCAATCAAGACGAAAGGGCAATCGCCCGGCAGCATTGGACGGAAAAGCTGCTGCGCTGGCCGATACCGCAAATCCGTATCACCGGCGGCATGGAGGTTCACATGAAAATCCTCGACCCCGAGCAAACCAAAGACGAGGTGATCCTTGTCGCGCGCGTCCTGCTTGTCGTTTTGTATCTGGTGTTCGGCTGGAGCAAGCTGACGGATTTCCCGGGAACCGTCGCCTACATGGAACAGGTCGGTGCGCCTTTGCCCTGGGCGTCGGCATGTGTGGCGATACTTGTTGAAAATCTCGTTTCGCTCGCGATTGTGGTGGGGCTGTGGACGCGTCCGCTCGCATTGATCCTGGCGGTATACACCATCGCCACAGGGTTTATCGGCCATGCGTTCTGGACGATGGAAGGTGCCGAACGTTTCGAGGCGGCTGTCAATTTCTACAAGAATGTCAGCATCGCAGGTGGCTGTCTGCTGCTGTACGCGGCCGGTCCCGGAAAGTATTCGCTCGATAGCCGCCTGTATCCTCGCTCGCCGGCATTCCTGAAGGCCTGACCTCATCTGCGAGGCGCTGTCGCCTTGTCGTGCGCGCTTGCCGGTGTCCGCACTCGATCAGGATTTGTCAGGGTGTTGTAAGGCGCGGAGTCCGCCCGAGTCGAGGCGGATTTTACGGCGGGCCTCCGAAGCGCTTGAGCAGAACGTCGCGCGCCTCTGCGATGCGGCGGTAATGTTCGCTGCTGCCGCCGGCGTCGGGATGCGCGGTCTTGGCCAGCCGCCGGAACGCGGATTTGATCTCGGACGGGGAGAGCACGCTTTGCCGCGGGAGGTTCAAGACCTCGCGATGCGCTTTCGCGTCGTCGGACATATCCCATCGAAACAAGACAGCGCGGCGTTTTTCCCGCGCGCCGAAACGCAAGCCGACCTGATCTTCCTGCCACCGCTGGCGCGACATGACGAGACATTCGCCGAAGGCGATACGGCCCTGCGTTTCGAGTTCGTCAAGACTGAATGGACCGACGACATCATAGGGCGGTGCCAGAAAGGCGATTCTGTTGCCTCCATCGTCTTCGATGTGGCCGATCGCGACCGTATCGAGAATTCCCATGGAGCCGTTCCAGATAACCCAATCCGCCTTGTTCGGCATAGCGCGTCCCGCGGGGTCGAAGACGTCATGCCGGCGCGCGTGCCGCCTTGACCGGGCCGACATCGACCAGGATCTCGTCGCCGTCCACTTGCACGGCGTAAGGATGGAGCACATTGCGAACGAGGTGCGTCACACACTTGCCGCTCGTGCAATCAAACCCCCATTGGTGATGGGGACAGGTGACGATCCGGCCGTCGAACGTGGCGTCTTGCAACGGCATGTCCGCGTGCGGGCAGCGGCCGCGATAGGCCTTGAGTTCGCCGCCAGCGGGCCAGACCAGCAGCACGCTTTTGCGCCCGGCCTGAAAAAGGCCCATGCCGCCTTCACGCACCGCGTTTGTGTGACAGATAAATGTGAACGCCATTGGTCTCGCCTTCAGTCGGCAGTATCCAACGGACAACACGCAAGTTCTGGACCAGCAAAAAGCCTTGAATAAAAGCTGCCCCCGCGTTGGATGTGTCGCAAACATGACATCCGCCGTGTATTTATGTCGCTGAAGCTGCTGTTGAACGTTCCTATCGTGCTCCTGCGGAAGCGCCCGTCGCGCCAAGCCCACATCCGACTTCAGATGGTCGATTTATGACCCTCGCCGCTGTTGCCGCCTTTCAGCCTGGACCGTTGCTCGACACGTTCGTCAGCCTGGCGACCGCCTTCATCCTCGGCACGATCATCGGCGCCGAACGGCAATATCGGCAGCGCACCGCGGGCCTGCGCACCAATGTTCTGGTGGCGGTCGGCGCGTCGGCTTTCGTCGATATCGGCATGCGGTTGAACGGCAATGCGTCCGCCGCGCAGGTGCTGGCTTACGTTGTTTCCGGCGTCGGCTTTCTTGGCGCTGGTGTTATCATGAAGGAAGGCCTCAATATCCGCGGCCTCAATACGGCCGCCTCGCTCTGGGGCACAGCTTCGGCGGGTGCCGCCGCGGGAGCGGACTTCATCGCCGATGCGGTGCTCATCGCGTTCTTCGTGGTCATGGCCAACACGGCGTTGCGTCCGCTTGTGAACGCGATCAACCGCCAACCGCTTGACGAGGCCACGACCGAAGCGACCTATGTAATCCATGTGACGGCGGAACCCGACGATATCGGTTCCGTCCGGGACGCGGTTGCGGAGCAACTGGAGAACCGAAGCTACGCCATTCAGGAGACGGATACCGAAGAACTGTCGGACGACGCGATCGAACTCACCGCAGTCCTCGCGGCGTCGACGGCAAGCCCGGCCGAGCTCGAGGCGGCCATCGCGGCCATCGGAAAGACGCCCGGCGTGCGCCACGCGACGTGGTCGATGCGGACGGGCGATTGATTTTTACCCGTTGATTTTACTCCGGCCGGGCCGGCTTTCTGGCGGTGCAATGGGCAAAATACCTGCAATGCGGAGGCGGACTAACGCCGGCGGCGGCGCTCGATTATAGAAAAGCGATCAGGCACAACAGCGCCGCACAATATCTGGAAACGCCCGCATGCAAGTCTTCGTCTTCGACCTCCTTCAGTATGCTGAGCACCTCGACCACCTGCGGGTCGATGGGCATCTGCCCTATCCGATGGAGCGGAAATACTTCAAGCCCGAGGTCGCGGTCCGCAGCTACAAGGAACACCTCGAGGCGTGGGTCGAACTGGAGCGCATGGGGTTCGACGGCGTTGCCTTCAACGAGCATCACGTCACGCCCTACGGCCTGATGAATTCGCCGAACCTCCTCGCCGCCTCGATCGCGCAACGCACCAGCAAGCTGAAGCTTCTGATGTACGGCAACCTGCTGCCGATCCATAACCCGCTGCGGCTCGCCGAAGAGATCGCGATGCTCGATTGTCTCTCGAACGGACGGATCATCTGCGGCGTCGCGCGCGGCGCGCCCCGCGAATACAAGGTCTTCAACATTCCGCTTGAGGAATCCCGCGCGCGGTTCGACGAAGCCTACGAGATCATGCGCCGCGCCTGGAGCGAGGAAAGCTTTTCCTACGAGGGCCAATTTCATCAGTTTCGCGATATCTCGATCTGGCCGCGGCCGGTGCAGCGGCCGATGCCGGTGTGGGTGCCGGTCAGCCGCTCGAAGGATTCGATCGAGTGGGCGGGCGCGAACAATATTCCGATCACGCCGGGCGCGACCTTCGGCAGCAATTCCCGGGAAGACATCATCAAGTACTACGCGGAGTGTCTCGCCAAGCACGGCCACAGGATCACGCCGGGCCATCTCAATATCCAGATCGATGCATATATCGCCGACACCCGCGAACAGGCGATCGCGGAGTACGGACCATACGTGGCTTACTTCCACAATGTGCTGTTCAATTTCGACCACGTGCGCATGAGCACGGTCGGCGGCTACTTGCAGAAAGACGCCACCTCGCACCTGCGGCCGGAACTGCGTCAGGCGGCGCTTGATGACAGCATCCGCGCGCGCGACCTTACGGTGGACGATATCGTAAAGCGCGCCGAAGCCGCCGCCTGGGGGTCGCCGGACTACGTCGCCAATCATATCATCGAGGAAGCGGAAAAGGCGGGCGCCGAGACCATCCTTGTCAGCATGAACCGGGGCGCGATGCCCCAGGACATGTTCCTTAACCAGATCCACCGCTTTGGGAAAGAAGTGCTACCGCGCATCCAGGCCCACAAGATCACGCGGGTACCCTATGCAGAAACCGCGCCGGCCTGAGTCGTCCGGCTGCAGGACGTAGCCGTTCGGACCTGGTCAGGTAAGACCCCTGTCAGGTTTCTGCTTGCGCTCACCTGAGGGCAAACCGGGAATTACGGCCCGCGCCGGCGGCCACCGCGACGGCGCGATCGTATTTCCGTCCGCCGCTTCTTCCATTTCGGCGAGCGCCCACGCCATCGTCCGCAATTCCTGTTCGACGGCTTCCGCGGGTATCTTCTTCCACGGTCCCTGAATGACGTCGCCCATAGTCTGCCTCTCGTCTTGCGCCGGTCCGGCCGCAGCTACAGAAGAATCAAAGGCGCGGTGGGGTTCCATAGCCCGGACGACCGCGGCAGGTTTACCACAATCGCGGCGGGGGAACCCGCGGCCCAACGGAACGTTTGGAAGATACGCACCGTAACATAATGCGCTCAAGGGCGAGGAGTTGGGCATGGCTTACCCTCCAAAGGAACCCGCGATTAAGAAACGCGGCGGCGATCCGGACATGCCGGTACAGCCGGCACGCGATGCCAAGGAGACGAAAGCTGAGCGCGAACTCGAACAGGGGCTGGAAGAGTCGATGGCCGGCTCCGACCCGGTGAGCGTGGTCCAGCCGGCGGCGCCCGCGAAGCATCGTCGGGAGAGCCGGCGTCCCGAGAAAAGACACTGAGCGGACCGATCGCGGCAGGACCCACACCACCGGTGTTTTTTCGTTCGGGTGGGCTCCCGCTCGGGAGCCGACCGTTAATAATCCATTCACCTCCGCTCTGCTCGTTCGCGAGACGTTCGATCCGCAAGCTTCGACCCGCAAGCTGTGACGGTCCTCTATCGGAGAATCCCATAATCCCAGCCGCTGCTTCCAAAAGGTCACCGGTTTTGTCAAAACCTCGCCTGAGAGGGTAGGATTTACCGGGCGCGGCCGTCGGGGTGAGTTTATGGAAGAATTGATACGCGATCTCGCGTTGTCCAGCGTGATGGCGTGGATTCTCGGCGTTACGGCGCACCTCCTGCGCCAACCTTTGATTCTTTCCTATTTGGTGGCCGGGTTTGTGCTGGGGCCGTTCGGCCTGGCGTGGGTCAAATCCCAGGAATCGATCAGCACGATTGGGGAACTCGGCCTGATCTTCATGCTGTTCATGATCGGGCTGGAAATCGACCTGAAAAAGATCATCCGCGCCGGCAAGGTGATCGTGGTGACGGGCGCTATTCAGATCGCCGGCTCCTGCCTGATCGGGGTTCTCGTCTTTCTGCTGATGGGCCTCCCCTTCGGCGGTGGTCAGTGGGATGCGCTCTATCTCGGAGTGGGAATTGCGCTCAGCAGCACGGTCATCATCGTCAAGATTCTTTACGACAAGCGTGAACTCGACACGCTTCCCGGCCGGATCACCATCGGCATCCTGGTGCTGCAGGATCTTTTCGCGATCCTGTTCCTGGCAGTCCAGCCCAGCCTGAACGATCTGCGCATCGACGTGATCCTGCTCTCGTTCGGCCGCGTCGGTATTCTGGTGGCGACGGCATTGCTGGTGAGCCGGTTCGTGCTGCCCTACGTTTTTCAACGCATCGCGCTGCTGCCCGAGCTTGTGCTGGTCGGTGCACTGGCGTGGTGCTTTGCCGTCGGCGAAATCGCTGAACATTTACACCTCTCGCGCGAAATGGGAGCGCTGGTTGCCGGCGTATCGCTCTCGACCTTTCCCTATGCGCTCGACGTGACCGCGAAAGTCACCGCGCTGCGCGATTTCTTCATCACGCTGTTCTTTGTCGCGCTCGGGATGACCATTCCGCTGCCTTCCGGCTCGGTCGTCGGGCTTGCCCTCGCGATCGTCGCCCTTACCATCGTCAGCCGTGCGGTGACGGTGTTTCCGCCGCTTTACGCAATGAAACAGGGACTGCGCACCAGCCTCCTTCCGGCGATCAATCTCGCGCAGATCAGCGAATTCTCGCTTGTGCTGATCCAGGTCGGCGTGTCGAGCAATCAGATGCGGCCGGAAACGGCCAGCGCCGCCTCTTTCGCGTTCATCGTTCTCGCTGTCATCAGCGCTTTCATGATCATGCGCAGCGACCGGATCATGCGTTACACCGCTACCGGTCTGAAGCGGGCAGGACTGCACGACCTCGACAATATTCCCGAAGCCGACACCAGGGCGGATGGGCATGGCCAGCACCGCATCCTCATTCTCGGGTTTTTCCGGGCCGCAAGTTCGCTGTTGAGCGAGATCGAGCGCAACTATCCGGCGTTGCTCGAACATGTCTGCGTCGTCGATTTCAATCCTAACGTGTTTCACACGCTGCGCTCGCGCAATATCAAGATCGTCTATGGCGACATCGCCCATGCCGACACGCTCAATCATGCCGGGCTCGCGGCAGCCGAGATCGTTATTTCGACTGTGCCGGACTCGCTTCTGAAAGGAACCACCAACGAAAAGATCGTCCGGCACATTCGCGCGATCAATCCCACGGCAAAGATCATCGCGACGGCCGACGTACTCTCTGAGGCGCAACGGCTCTATGCTTCAGGCGCCGACTACGTCACGATCGCCCGACTCGCGGAAGCGAACGAATTGATCGACGCCATTAACGCCGCCGAGGGCGGGCTGCTCGACGAAATGCGCGCCAATCTCGACGCGCGGCTGAAAGACCGGCACGAGGTGCTGCCCTAGCGCGCACCTTCCATGCATTGCCCGCTTTGCCAGACACGGCGATTGACCACCCCTGGACGTCATGCATGATGATGTCCCGATGGTGCCGTGGGGCATGGCGTGAACATGAAGTTGCGCTGATGCATTCGTTCCACCGGACGAAAATAATTCTTTTGAGGAAACGATCGGAAGCGAGGACGTGCGATGAGCGCAGACTACGAAGTGGTGAGCCCGGTCGGAGATGCGCGAGACGCTTCCGGAAGCCAGAAGAAAATCGTCGGCGCATCGCCGCTCGATAGCCTGAACGGCAAGAAGCTCGGTCTGGTCTGGACCGAGTTCTACAACGGAGACATCGTGCTGCGCGCTTTCCGCGAGCACCTTGGCAAACGTTTTCCTGACCTGGAAATGATCGAAATGGCGCCGGGACGGGGCTCGAGCTGGGGCGACCATCCCGCCCCGAGCATCGCCGACCTTGCGCGGGAGCACGGCATACACGGTGCGGTGATCGCGGCCGGTTGTTGAGGGACCTGTGCGCCCGCCGTGTCGCGGGCCACGATATGGCTGGAAGAAGCCGGCATTCCGACCGTCGGGATCGCATGCGCGGGATTCACCCGGGCGGCTCGCCTTGTCGCGCGCGCCGGCGGCCTTCCGGCGATGCGCCTGCTGGAGTACCCGCTGCCGAACATCGGGATTCAAAGGCGCGATGAAATCTTTGCGTCGTCGCTGCCGCTGGTCGACGAACTGGTGGCGCTGCTGACGCAATCGTTGCCGGGGGAGGCGGCAGGCAACAAGACGGCCGCCGGCACGCCGCGGACGATCGTTTTCAAAGGCACGTTGCAGGAGGTGAACGATCACTTCCTCGAGCGCGTGTGGTCGGACGGGTTGCCGGTCATTCCGCCGACACTCGAACGCGTTGACGCGTTTCTTTCTTTCACCGACCGTGCCCCCGAAGAGGTGATCGGTCTTCTGCCGCCGACACGCCTGCCTGCGACGGTGTGGAAAGTTGCGGTGAACGGGGCAATGGCCGGCTGTCGTCCCGAATATATGCCGGTGCTGCTCGCAATCGCCGAAGCGGTGGCCGATCCGGCGTTCGGCCTCGAGCACGTCGGCAGCACGGTGGGGATGACCCCGCTCATTATACTGAACGGCCCGATCGTCAAGCAGTTGGGTTTCAACTCCGGACAGGGCGTCCTGCGGCCCCAGACGCAGGCCAACATCACGGTCAGCCGTTTCCTTCGGCTGCTCATGGTAAACGTCGCCGGCTATCGTCTGGGCGAGGCGGACATGGCCACGTTCGGCCGCAACTACTATCCGGCGCTCGCGGAATCCGAAGACGAGAGTCCGTGGCCGCCGCTCAGCGCCGATCGCGGCTTTAGCCCCGGCACAAATTTGGTCACCGTGCAGGGGGTCGATTCGATCACGCACAGCTTCCTGACCGAAGGTCCGGCCGAGAGCCACCTGCGGGTCATTGCGCGCGAGATCGCCCGTGAACTCGGCGGGAATCTGCTTGTTGCCATGGAGCGCTTCGGTGGCCGGATTGCGCCGGTGCTGGGTCTCACGCCGCTCGTCGCGGGCATCCTCGCGAAAGCAGGCTACTCCAAGGACGACGTGAAACGATGGGTCTATGAGCGCGCGCTCATTCCCGCGAAGCAATTCGATGAGCAGCTCGCCCGCATCGAGTCCGGATACAACCTGCGCGAGTCGGTCAAACGGGGAAAGCTGAGTGAGCGGTTCGCCTTGAGTGACGATCCTGACCGCCTCGTTCCGGTGCTGCACGAACCGGAGGAACTGCAAATCGTCGTGTGCGGCGCGCCCAATCGCAATCGAAGTTTCATCGCCGGACAGTTCGGAAAGTACGGCGGGGACGTGTCGAAGGAAATCCGGCCTTCCAAAGACCGGGCCACATAGAGAGAGCGGGGTCGGTACCGCCACAAAAAAGGGGAAACGTATGAGCAGCGCTCACATCACCAGAAGGTTGGGTTTGCAATTGGCCGGCGCCGCAATGCTTGGCGCCAGGGCTGCATGGTCGGACGAGCGCAAACTGTTGCGCATTATCGTGCCGTTTCCGAGCGGCGGGAACGCCGACATCTTTGCGCGTCTCATCGGCCAGCGCCTGGAAGCCAAGTTGAACCAGACCGTCATCGTGGAGAGCAAACCCGGCGCCGGAACGCTGATCGGAAGCGAGTATGTGGCGCGGTCCGCGCCGGATGGCGCGACGCTGCTGCTGACGAGCGCATCTCTCCTGACCCTGCCGCTGTCCAAGAAAAACAGTCTCAAGTTCGACGTCGCCAAGGATCTGGCGCCCGTCTCGCTGGCGGTGACGTTGCCGCTGGTCGTGCTGACTTCTGCCGACTCGCCGTTTCGCACGCTCACCGACATGATCGCCTGGGCGAAGTCGAAGCCCGGGCAACTGAACGTCGGGTTATCCGGCATTGGGTCGGTGTCGCATCTTGCGTGGGAGCGGCTGCAGCTCATGGCGGGATTTTCAGCGACAATCATCCCCTATCAAGGCGGCGCGCCGATTGCACAGGCGCTGCTCGGCAAGGTGATTCCCGTTGCCATAGATGGAATGGCCTCGTCCGCCTCACTCGTGAGCGATGGCAAGCTGCGCATCATCGCATCGCTGTCGGCAAAACGGCCGGCGACCCTGCCGGACGTCCCGACGGCCGCGGAGCAAGGCGTCACCGGCTATGAAATCGATAACTGGCAGGGATTTCTGGTGCCCGGCGCTACCCCGAAATCCATCGTGACAACCCTTCAGGACGCGATCAACGAAGCGGTCGTAGAACCGGAAATCCGCAGCCGGTGTGCCCAGTTGGGGATGGAAGCCGTCGGCGGCGACGCCGAAATGTTTTCCCGCGTCATTTCGCAAGGGCTGGTCACGCTGGCCGAGGTGGCCGAAAAGGCGAACGTGAAGTTCAACTAAATCGCCAGCATCGCGACGGCGGCAGCCGCCATCACGGCGGTTGCCAGCCAGCCGAACACGCGTTGTCCCGTGGTCGCGGTGAAGTCGCCCATCGCGGCCTTTGAACTGGCCACGATCATCATCGCCGCCATGATCGGAACGGAAATGATGCCGTTCAGGACCGCGCTCCAGAACAGCGCCTTGATCGGGTCGAGCGGGGAGAAAATCACCAGCAGGCCGAGCACGACCGACAGGCCGATGATGGTGTAAAAACCGATCGCGTCTTTTGGACTGCGCTCGAGCCCCATGCGCCAGCCCAGCGCCTCGCTGATCGCATAGGCGGCCGAACCGGCCAGCACCGGAATGGCGAGCAGGCCGGTGCCGATGATGCCCAGGCTGAACAGTGCAAAGGCAAAGTCGCCCGCGACCGGACGCAGGGCTTCGGCGGCTTGTGCCGATGTCTCGATGTCGGTTTTGCCGGTTGCGTTGAGCGTGACGGCGGTTGTGAGGATGATGAAGAATGCGATCAGGTTGGAAAAACCCATTCCGACATAGGTGTCCCAGTTGATGCGCCGGAGTTCTTTCGGCGCCTGATCGGGTCGCTCCACGAGGGCGCCGGCATCGGGATCTCCGTCAACCTCTTCGACTTCTTCCGAACTCTGCCAGAAGAAAAGATAGGGGCTGATCGTGGTGCCGAAGATCGCGACGATCATCACGATGGCGTCGTTCGACAGTTCGAAACGCGGCATGGCGACCCGTAGCAGGACAGTTGTCCAGTCGATTCCGACCGTGAACACCACTGCCACGTAAGCAAACAGCGACAACGTCAGCCATTTCAGCACCCGGACGTAACGGTGATACGGGATGAATATCTGGGCCGCGAGCGAACCGAGCGCGAACACGATGGTGAAAAGCTGCGTTCCCTTGTCGCCCACCACAAGCGCAGCCGCGGCGCCCATGGCCGCAAGGTCTGCACCGATATTCACCGTGTTGGCGATGAACAGCAGCCCGACCAGGGACAGCACGACAGGTCGTGGAAACAGCCGCGCAATGTTGTACGTCAGGCCGCGGTCGGTGACGCGGCCGATGCGGGCGCTGATCACCTGGACCGCGGTCATGAGCGGATAGGTGAGCACGATCGTCCACAGCATGTTGAGGCCGAACTGCGCGCCGGCCTGCGAATAGGTGGCGATGCCGCTCGGATCGTCGTCCGCCGCCCCGGTGATCAGGCCGGGGCCCAGTGTCTTGAGAAGCTGCGGGTGGAGGACGTGCTCCACCGGCGATATCCGGGACTGCAGCGAAGCCGGACCGGCCTCGGTGGGATTCTCGGTCGACAAATTATTTCCCAGTGCTTCCGGTCGTTTTCGGCATGTCGCTCAAAACAGCGGGGTCGGCTATCATCAAAACAACAACACCGTGACAAGTTCCGCCGCAATATCCCCAAACGACAAAAAAATTGTGGGGGTTGCCCGAAAAAGACCAAACGGTGCGCCGTGGGGCTGGGCAGCCGACGGGTTTCGTCCGAGCTTTCAGACGAACTGCCCGGCGCCCTTGCCGTCGCCCAGGCCGGTGCCGCCATAAAGCCACTGCAAGCTATCGTAATGTTGCTCGGCGGAGCGGCTTTGCAGCATGGCGTTGCGCAGCGCCGCGTGGACGCCCGCCGGATGATAGATGTGGTCGCCGATCTCGCGCGATTGCAATTGCACGCGCGCGGTACGCATGTTGCGCATGCCGCAGTATGTGGTCAGCGCCTTCTCGATATCGTCCGGATATTGCCCCATAACCTGCGACAGGCAGACCGCATCTTCCATCGCCATGCAGGCGCCTTGCGCCATGTATTGCATCATCGGGTGCGCAGCATCGCCGAGAAGCGCAACGCGTCCGTCGACCCAGTTGGAAACCGGATCTCGATCGCACAGCACCCACAGCCGCCAGTTCGAGCCATGCTTGATGATGTTTTGCGCGCGCGGATGGATGTGCGTGAAGCCGGCCATGACTTCCTCATGGGACACCGGCTTGCCGGCGACCGGTTCGGGCGCGTTGTTGTGAAACGTCACGACCAGGTTGAAGACCTTCCAGCCGGAGAGCGGGTAGTGCACCAGATGGCACTTCGGTCCGGCCCACAAGGTCGCCGCGTTCCAGCGCAGATCGTCCGGCATCTGCTCGGTCGGGATGACGGAACGATAGGTGGTATGGCCGGAGACGCGCGGATGTCCATCGCCGACGACACCCTTGCGGATTTCGGACCACAGCCCGTCGGCGCCGATCAGCGCCGATCCCTTGATGCGGTCGCCGCTCCTGGTGACGGCCGTCACGGACGGGCCATCCTGCTCATAGGCGACGACCTCGCTCGCCGGGCGCAATTCGATCAGGTCCGACTCGCGGCAGGCCTTGAGCAGCACACCATGCAGGTCACCGCGATGAACGACCGCGTAAGGGTTTCCGAACCGTTCGCGAAAACGCTCTTTGGTCGGGATGTTGATGATCTCTTCCGCGGTCAAGGCATCCATCAGGCGGATATGATCGACATAGACCGCCATCGCGCGCGCCGCATCGCCGACGCCGAGATAGTCGAAGCAGTGGAAGGCGTTTGGCCCAAGCTGAATGCCGGCGCCGATCTCGCCGATGGTCGAGGCGCGTTCCAGCACGACGACCTTGCGCCCTTTCTGTGCAAGACCCAGTGCTGCTGCGACGCCGCCGATGCCGGCGCCTACGACGATGATCGGTGCTTCATTCATTGACGCATTCCAACAATATTTGCCGCACCGACCGGATCGCGAGGATCAGTTCATGTGCCGCATGATGTGATAGCTGAGCTGGTCCGGATCCTGAAGGTCCGGCGCCGTCCAGCCATCGAGATCGTATTCCGCCATGCATTGTTCGGCAAAACCTTTGAGGTTGTCCGTCACGCCCATGGCCTGTGCGCCGAACAGGACATAACGCCGGATTTCCTCGGTGGAGCCGCCATAATTGATTTCATAGAGTTCATGGCGGCCGCCGAATTCGGAACCGATCGCATCCCACAAAAGCTTCAGCAGTTTGACGCGATCCTCGGCTTTATAGCCGTTCGAGCCGCGCATGTATTTCTCAAGATAAGGGCGAATTTCAGGATTCTTGAAGTCGCGTGCGGACGAGTTGAGATAGATCAAGCCCGATGCTACCGTCTGTTCGATGATGTTTTTCACACGGCTGTAAGCCATCGTGGAAATGATCTGATAGGCGCCGGCCGGTTCGATGTCCGGCAGAAGGTATTCGCCGATCCAGGGTTTCGGATTGCGCACCATCGCTTCCGACAGTCCCCAGAACAGATTGCGGTAAACCAGGACCTCGCCCACGTTGGCCTGCACGCCGCGGAAATCCTTGCTGCCGGTAGCTTCGACAGCCTTGAGCAGGAGGCCGGCGATGAAGTCGAGTTTCACAGCCAGGCGGGTGCAGCCGTGGAGCAGGGCGCGCGGCAGGAAGCCGGTGCGCGGGAAGAAGTTGTTCGCCTTCGCCACGTCGCCATAGCAGAACACGTTTTCCCAGGGCACCAGCACCTTGTCCATGATGAACACGGCGTCGTTCTCATCGAGACGGCTCGACAACGGATAGTCGAACGGTGACCCCATCGCGGTGGACGTCATTTCATACGAGGTGCGGCAGATGAGTTTCACGCCCGGCGCGCCGGTCGGGATCATGAAGATCGCGGCAAAATTCTTGTCTTGCACGGGAATGAGCCCGTGGTGCGCGACGAAGGTGTAGTTCGTCAGCGCCGAGCCGGTGGCGACGACCTTCGCGCCCGATACGATAATGCCGGCGTCGGTTTCCTTTTCGACATGGCAGCACACGTCGCCGACTTCGTTCGGCGGCCGGTCGCGGTCGACCGGCGGATGAATGATGGCGTGGTTGACGAACGGCACGCGCTCCTGACTGTATTTGTACCAGCGCTTCGCATTGTCCTGATAGGGATCGTAGAATTCCGCATTGGCGCCGAGCGTGCCGAGGAAGGCGGCCTTGTAGTCCGGCGCGCGGCCCATCCAGCCGTAGCCTATGCGCGCCCATTCGGCGATGGCGTCGCGGCCGGCGACCGACTCCTCGACATTCTTCGGCGACTTGAAATAACCGTGTGTCAGGCCGCCGTTACCGGTGTCGGTCGGCACCATCAGCTTTTTCATGTGCTTGGGGTCGTGCATCGCGTCGTAAAGCCGGGCCACCATCCGCGCGGTGTTGCGGAACGCGGGGTGCGTCGTCACGTCCTTGACGCGCTCGCCGTAGATATAGATTTCGCGGTCGTCCCGGAGAGAGTCGAGAAATTCCGCCCCGGTCATCGGCTTCGGAACGCTGATGTTGCCGGTGGAGTCCGGCTTGCGGGCATACGCGATTTTGTCCTCATCCCGCACTGCGGCCTGCGCCATGGTCGTTCTCCCTCGAAATTATTTTTTCTTCGTTTCGCGATCGGCTTTTGCCGTCGTGGAACGATAGTCCCGAGGCTTTTGCAAGGCAAGCAAACCGGGGCGTCGCCGACTGTGTCATGGGTTGCAGCGACAAGCACGCGACGGCGGCTCGATTTGGCATGCGCGCGCCGTTGACACTTCCATGGCTGCTGCCGAATAATCCGTGTCAATAAAGAAACGGCAGCGCAAGGCGATAACAAAAATTCCCGCCGCGTGGCCAACAGATCCAAAAAATGTTCCAGGGAGGGACACATGGACGAATCCGGAAAAACCGTTTTGATTCATTCGGGCGGCATCGACCGCCGCAAGCTGATGCAATATGCCGGCGCGACTGCTGCCGCGGGCGTCGTCTATGCGCCGGCCGTGCATGCGCAAGCGCGGCCGATCAAGGTCGGCTTTGTGTCGCCGCAAACCGGTCCGCTGGCAGCCTTCGCCGAAGCGGACAATTTCACGCTCGCGGCCGTCAAGGAAGCGACGAAGAACGGCGTCGCGGTGAAAGGCGGCAATCGCCCGATCGAAATCATCGTCAAGGACAGCCAGTCGAATCCGAACCGCGCCGCGCAGGTGGCGAAGGACCTGATCGTTCAGGACAAGGTCAACCTGATGCTGGTGGCGAATACGCCGGAGACGACAAATCCGGTGGCGACCCAATGCGAGATCGAGGAGGTCGCCTGTATCTCGACCAACTGCCCGTGGCAGCCCTGGTTCATCGGCCAGCAGGCCAATCCGGCCGGAGGGCCGCCGGCATGGAAGCCGTTCAACTACGTCTATCACTACTTCTGGGGTCTCGAAGACGTCATCGCCGTGTTCACCAACATGTGGGGACAGTTGCAGACCAACAAGACGGTCGCCGGCCTGTTCCCGAACGATGCGGACGGCAACGCCTGGGGCGACAAGCAGGTCGGTCTGCCGCCGGCGCTCGACAAGGCCGGATACAAGCTGTTCGATCCCGGCCGCTATCAGAACCTCACCGACAACTTCTCGCCGCAGATTACGGCGTTCAAGAATGCCAATGCGGAGATCCTGACTGGCGTCGTGTTGCCGCCGGATTTCACCACGTTCTGGAAGCAGGCGCTGCAGCAAGGCTTCAAGCCGAAGGCCGCGTCCATCGGCAAGGCGATCCTGTTTCCGGTGGCGGTGGAAGCGCTCGGCCGCGACGGCAACAACCTGTCATCGGAAGTATGGTGGTCGCCGAGCCATCCGTTCAAGTCGTCGCTCAACGGCATGACGGCCAAGCAGCTTGCGGACGCTTATACCGAGTCGACCAAGAAGCAGTGGACCCAGCCGATCGGCTTTGTGCATTCGCTGTTCGAGGTCTGCCTCGACGTGCTCAAGCGGTCCGACGACGTCAACAACATGAAGGCGAATGCCGCCGCGATTGCGGCGACCAACCTCGACACCATTGCCGGCCATGTGCAGTGGGACGGGAAGGGTGTGCCGCCGTTTGCCGCGAAGAACGTCACCAAGACGCTGCTGGTCGGCGGGCAGTGGCGTATCCGCGACGGCAGCAAATACGAGATTGTCATCACCGATAATCAGACGGCGCCGATGATTCCCACCGGCGGCAAGATGGAAGCGATTTCGTAAGAACACATGATCCTGGAAACGCGGCGGCTCTCGAAATCTTTCGGATCGGTGCGGGCCGCCGATGGCGTCGACATGGCGCTCGAAGCCGGTGAGGCGATCGGCATCATCGGTCCCAACGGCGCGGGAAAATCCTCGTTGTTCAATCTGATCACGGGCGACCTTCGGCCGGATGCCGGCGAAGTCTGGCTGAACGGCCGCAACGTGACCCGTGATACGCCGCACATTCGTTGCCGTGCCGGGATCGGACGCTCGTACCAGATCCCGCGGCCGTTCGAGAATCTCACCGTGTTCGAGAATCTTCTGGTCGGCGCGGTGCACGGCCAGCGCAAGCGCGAACGCGACGCGGTGGATGATTGCGCCGCGATCCTCGATCGTTGCTACCTGATGCGGCGCGCCAACGATCTTGCCGGGTCGCTGACATTGCTCGAACGCAAGCGCCTGGAAATGGCGCGTGCGCTCGCGACCGGGCCGCGTGTGCTGCTGCTCGACGAGATCGCCGGCGGGCTGACCGAAGGCGAGTGCCAGGAACTGATCGGCACCATCCGCGCGATTCACGCCGGCGGCACCGCGATCGTGTGGATCGAGCACATCGTGCACGCGCTGTTCGCGGTGGTGAGCCGGCTGATCGTGCTCAACTTCGGCCGCAAGATCGCGGAGGGGGAACCGCGCGCGGTGATGCAGTTGCCTGAGGTGCGCGAAGTCTATGTCGGGATACCGGCCTAGATGCTGCTCGAAACCCGCAAGCTCAACGCGTTCTACGGCGACTTCCAGGCGCTGTTCGATATCGATACGCAGCTTGACGAAGGCGAGATCGTCGCGATCATCGGCGCAAACGGCGCGGGCAAATCGACGTATCTGAAATCGATCGCGGGATTGATGGCAGGCAGCGCGGCCAGCGTGCTGGTCGATGGCGCGCCGGTTGGAAGTTGTTCCGCGCCTGCAATGGTCGACCTCGGCGTCTCGCTCGTGCCGGAAGGGCGGCGGCTGTTTCCGTCGCTCACGGTCGAGGAAAATCTTCTGATCGGCAGCGACAGTCCCGCGGCGCGGCGCAAGACAGAAACCGGCTGGACGCTCCCAAAAGTCTACGAACTCTTCCCGGTGCTGCAGGCCTTGCGGTCGCGCCCGGCGACCACGCTGTCCGGCGGACAGCAGCAGATGGTCGCGATCGGACGCGGGCTGATGTCCAATCCGCGCATCCTGTTGTGCGATGAAATCAGCCTCGGCCTGGCGCCGATCGTCATCCGCGATATCTATCAGGCCGTTCCGCGCATCAAGGCGAGCGGCATCAGCCTCATTCTGGTCGAGCAGGACGTGGTGCAGGCGATGGCGGTCGCCGACCGCGTCTATTGTTTTCAGGAAGGGCGGCTCTCGCTGTCGGGACGCGCCGGGGATCTGACGCGCGAGCAGATCCACGCCGCGTATTTTGGAACCTAGTGCCGCCGATTTGAAGTTCCTGCACCAGTCGCGGCAGAGTCGTTCAGGAACTTCAAATCGAAAGCGGCACTAGTATCAAGATGCTTGCTAGTGCCTCTCTGTTTCCGAAGTTCGTGCAGGAGGTTGCTGATATGTATCACGAACTTCGGAAACGAGGCACTAGGCGATGCTGATCTGGCTCGACACGTTCATCCAGGGCGCGCTGCTCGGCGGGCTTTACGCGTTGTTCGCCGCGGGACTGGCGTTGATCTTCGGCATCATGCGCTTGGTAAATCTCGCGCATGGCGATTTGATCGTGTTCAGCGCGTTCCTGGTGCTGGCGCTCGTCCACGCGCTTGGCGTTAATCTCGTGATCGCATTCCTGATTGCCGCGCCGCTGATGTTCATTATCGGCTTTGCGCTCCAGCATGTCCTGCTCAACCGCACGCTCGGGAAAGACATCCTGCCGCCGCTGCTCGTTACTTTTGGCCTTTCCATCATTCTGCAAAATGGATTGCAGGAAGTTTTCTCGGCGGATAGCCGGAGGCTCGACGCCGGAAACATCGAGACGTCTTCTATTCCCTTGTTCAGCGGTCTCGCGATCGGCGTCATGCCGCTGATGACGTTTATTTCCGCGGCCGCGGTGATCCTGATCCTCAACCGCATTTTTTATCACACCCGGCTCGGCCGCGCGTTCCGCGCCACCTCGGACGATCCGCAATGCGCGCAGCTCATGGGCATCGACAATCGCCGCGTCTTTGCGCTGGCGATGGGGCTCGCCATGGTCGTGACCTTGGTGGCGGCGGTGTATCTCGGCATCCGCGCCAATTTCGATCCGAGCATCGGGCCGTCGCGGCTCATCTATGCGTTCGAGGCGGTGATCATCGGCGGGCTCGGCAGCTTCTGGGGCACGCTTGCCGGCGGCATCATCATCGGCGTCGCGCAGACCATTGGCGCGCATGTCAATCCGGAGTGGCAGATTCTGGCCGGTCACCTCGCGTTTCTCGCCGTGCTGATCGCAAGGCCGCGCGGCCTGTTTCCGCGGGCGGTGGATTGAACGCGATGAAAGAGCAGAGCCCGTCATACCGGCTGGCAGTATCCACGGCAGCGTCGCGCTATCTGCTGATCCTCGGTGTGCTGGCCCTGGCCGTGCTCGTCGCGCTGCCGGCGCTGGTGAGCCGCGGCGCGCTGCAGGACCTGATCTTCGTGTTCTACATGCTGGCGCTGGCGCAATGCTGGAACCTGCTGGCGGGTTATGCGGGACTCGTTTCCGTCGGGCAGCAGGCGTTTGTCGGGCTCGGCGGCTACGTTCTGTTCGCGATGACCTTGCTTTTCAACATCGATGCAATGCCCGCGATTTTGATCGCCGGGGCTGTTGTCGGACTTGCAGCTATCCCAACGGCCTTTGTGGTGTTTCGCCTGCGCGGGCCCTACTTCGCCATCGGCACGTGGGTGGTGGCGGAAGTATTTCGGCTGGTGCTGGCGCAATTCAAACAGCTTGGCGGTGGCACCGGCATGTCGCTGCCCGTATCGGTCACCAACGACACTTTCGGCCTCGAATGGATCAAGACGCTGTTCGACGTGCGCACCGCCGCGGCGCGCGACATCCAGACCTACTGGGTCGCACTTGCCATCGCGGTCGGCACACTGCTGCTGGCCTATCTGCTGTTGCGGTCGCGGCATGGGCTGGCGCTGGCCGCGATCCGCGATTCGGAAACCGCGGCCGAGAGCGTCGGCGTCGACAACGACCGCACCAAGCTGTGGATCTACGTCGTCACCGCGGCGATGACAGGCCTCGTCGGTGCGCTGATCTATCTTTACAAGGCGCGCATTTCGCCCGACGCCGCGTTCTCCGTGCTGGACTGGACGGCCTATGTCATCCTGATCGTCGTCATCGGCGGGATCGGCACGATCGAAGGACCGATCGTCGGCGTCATCGTGTTCTACCTGCTGCAGGCCTATCTCGCGGACTTCGGCACCTGGTATTTGATCCTCCTGGGTGCGCTGGCGATCGTCATCATGCTGTTCGCGCCGCAAGGGATCTGGGGCTTTGTCACGCAGCGGTTCGGCGTCGAACTGTTCCCGACCCGGCGGCGGCTCATGCGGCGCTGATCCCGGCCTGTCGCCGTGCTCAGGTATCCGGGCAAAGCGCCGCATCCTGCGATGCACGATCCCAGATAGGCGCTGTCACGGAGATGGGTTATCATGTGAACGACGCGCACATCTCAAAACCGAAAAAAGCGTCATCGGGAGGATAAAATGGACAATATGAAAAGGCGGATTCTGTCCGCTGCGGCCGCTGCCGCAGTGGCCGGCCTGCTTGGCCTTGGCGGCGCGAATGCGCAAGACGCGATCAAGGTCGGCGTCGTGGGACCCAAGACCGGACCGCTCGCCGGCGGCGCCGCAATCACGCACTTTCCAAATTTCAGGCTCTGGCAAAAGCTCGTCAACGACCGCGGCGGCCTCAAGCTGAAGACCGGCCAGCGCAAGATCGAACTGATCGAATACGACGACCGCACCCAGCCGCCGGAAACGATCAAGGCGGTCGAGCGGCTCGTCAACGTCGACAAGGCCGATCTGATCATGCCGGTGTATGGCACCGGATTTAATCTGGCGGTGGCGCCTATTTTCGCCAAATACAATTATCCGCTGCTGGGGCAGGCCTTCGTCACGGACCAGGGCCCCGAACTGATCAAGCGCTATCCGAACCTCTTCATCTTCCAGGGCTCGACGCAGCAATTCGCCCGCGACGCGGCCAACACGCTGAAGAAGCTTCGCGACGAAGGCAAGATCGGCAACAAGGTCGCGATCGTCAATGTCGCGGATGCCTTCGGCATCGAACTCGCGAACGCGGGCCGGCCGATCTTCGAAAAGGCGGGCTTCCAGATCGTCTATGACAAGTCCTATCCGCTCGGCACCCAGGATCTTTCCCCGGTTGTGAAAGCTGCCAAGGCGGCAAACCCGGATGCGTTCGTGGCGTGGTCCTATCCGCCGGACACCATGGCTCTCCTGGAGGTCGCCAAGGTCGAGGGGCTCAACGTAAAGGCCTATTACAGCGCGGTTGCGACGGCGTTCCAGGGCTTTTACGGCAAGTACGGCCAGCTTGCCGAGAATGTGCTCGGCGCGGGCGGCTATGAGGATACGCCTGCGATCCGCAACTACATGAAGATCCACAAGGAGGTCACGGGGGTCGACGCGGATTACTGGGGCAGCGTCATGTACGGCTCGCTCCTGCAGGTGCTCGAGCAGTCGATCGAAACCGTCGGCGCGATCGACAAGCAGGCGATCATCGATCACATGAAGAAGAACACGTTCAAGACCTACGCGGGCGAGATGGACGTGCGCAATCAGCAGATGAAGAACGTCTGGACCGTCGGCCAATGGCAGAACGGTTTTTTCCATGCGGTCGCAGGTGAAGGCTACACCAATTTCAAGCCCGTCAAGGTCAAGGACAATTGGTGAGCGCCTGATGTTCGCCGTCCGGCGCGGGCGACATTCCGTGCTGGGCGGCGCTTTCCCGCACTGACGTAACCGTTATGGATATCATCGTCACTGGCCTGTTGCTCGGCGGCACCTATGCGCTGATGGCGATGGGTCTTCAGCTGCAATACGGCGTGGCGCGCATCATGAATCTCGCCAATGGCGAGGTGTTGATTGCGGCCGCGTTCGGCACCTTCTGGTTCTTCGCTGCGACGCGTTTCAGCCCGCTGTGGGCGCTGCTGTTCGTGGTGCCGCTCGCGTTCGTGGTCAACGGAGCGGTCTATCGCGTCTTGCTGCTGCCGCTGGTCCGGCGCGCCAGGAATCAGGGCCAGCTTGAGGTCGACAGCATCCTTGCGACCTTCGGTTTGAGCTTCATTGCCGTTGGCTTGCTGCAGGCGACGGTTGGCGGCGAGTATCTGAGCTATTCCTATCTTGCCGAGCCGGTGGTGATCTTCGGCGAACGTTATGGGCTTAACCGCATTGTCGCCTTCGTCGGCGCTGTGGTCCTCTGCGCCATGCTCTATCTGTGGCTTCACCGCACCCGCACCGGCCTCGCGTTGCGCGCGGTGGCGGTCAGTCCCTCGTCCGCCAGCCTGGTCAGTATCAACGTCGCGCGCGCGTCCGCGCTGGCCTTCGCGATGGGCGGCGCCGTGACGGCGGCGGGCGGCACGCTGCTCAGCATGTTTCTCACGTTCGATGCCTCGCTCGGCGTGATCTTCACCTTGAAGGCGCTGGTGATCGTGATCATGGGGGGCGTCAGCGATATCCGCGGCGCCATCGTGGCGTCTTTCATTCTTGGTTTTGCCGAGACGGCGGTCGCAAGCCTTGTCGATCCGGGGCTCACCCTGGCGGCAGCCTACATGCTGTTCATCATCGTGTTGCTGGTGCGGCCCGAAGGGCTGTTCGGGAGGCGCTCATGAGCGGCGCCGACATGCGCAACCTTGCGCTGGCGGCGCTGGCCTTCCTTGTCGCTGCGCTGCTGCCGCTGGTGGACACCGGCTATTGGCTGTCCATCGGCGTATCGATTGCGATGTACACCGTGCTTGCGACCTCGTGGACGCTGTTCAGCGGCCCGACGAATTATATCTCGCTGGCGACGGCGGCGTTTTTTGGCATCGGCATGTATGTCGTCGCGGCCGGCCTCGACTATGCGTCGTTCCCTGTGCTGATCGTGCTGGCGGCGGTTGCCGCGGCCGCGTTCGCCGGCATCATCGGTCTCGCGACGCTGCGCATCTCGGGCGTCTATTTCGTGATCTTCACGCTCGGGCTCGCAGAACTCGTCCGTCAGATCGTGTCGTGGGCGCAGCATGTGATGGGCTCGAGCAGCGGACTTTACGTGCTGATCGGCATGTCGGATGCGGCACTCTACTGGCTGCTGCTCGGGCTGGCGGCCATCGTGTTCCTGATCGGCTGGCTGATCGGCCGCTCCCGGCTTGGTTTCGCACTGCGCATCATCGGCAACGACGAGGTCGTCGCAGTCCATGTCGGGATCGATACGTCACGCGCCAAGGTCGTGCTGTTCGTGATCTCGGCGATGTTCGCCGGCATCACGGGCGCCCTGGTGGCGCCGCGCTGGAGCTATGTCGAGCCGACGCTGGCGTTCAGTCCGTTCCTATCCTTCCAGGTCGTCATCATGTCGCTGCTCGGCGGCACTCACCGGCTGTGGGGGCCGCTGCTCGGGGTCGTGCCGTTCACGCTGCTGTGGGAGTTTATTTCGGCGCGCTTTCCGGCGCAGACGACATTGCTTCTCGGCGTTGCGTTCCTGTTGATCGTCTACGCCATCCCGAACGGCGTCGTCGGCCTGTGCGAAACAGCCTATCGCCGCTGGAGATATGCAAAATGAGCGGCAGTCAGAACGCCGCGACCGGGCGTCAGGTGATGCTCGTCGCCGAAGCAGTCAGCAAGCGGTTTGGCGGCCTGGTGGCGGTCAACGATCTGTCGTTCGACCTCCATGAAAACGAAGTGCTGGGGCTGATCGGTCCCAACGGCTCCGGCAAGACGACGATGATGAACCTCATCTCCGGCGCGCTGCGGCCGACATCGGGTCAGATCAGGCTCAATGGCGAAAGCATTTCCGATCTTCCGGCGAACAGGATTGCCATCAAGGGCATTGCCCGCACGTTCCAGATCGTACGCATGATGCCGGGCCTGACGGTTCTGGAAAATGTCATGGCGGGCGGCGTCTTCGGGCACGAGCGGCGCTGGGGCGCCGATCTGGCCGCGCACGCGCAGGCGCTCCTCGATCGGGTGGGCGTGCAGGGACTGGGGCATGCGCCGGTGGCGGCGCTGACCTACATCGACCAGAAGCGGGTCGAGCTTGCCCGCGCGCTCGCCTCGAATCCGAAAGTGCTGCTGCTCGACGAGTGGCTGGCCGGCCTCAACCCGACCGAATTGCGCACCGGCATCGCGCTGATCGACGCTCTGCGCGGCGAGGGACGCACGATCGTGATCGTCGAGC
>Ga0164243_10001806_pt1 | contig 35913 bp, 30 predicted proteins | sample OricompcompostOP_FD_108781 | JGI IMG/M metagenome (GOLD analysis project Ga0164243, IMG submission 108781) | Organic Plus compost microbial communities from Emeryville, California, USA - Original compost - Organic plus compost (OP) | ecosystem: Engineered > Solid waste > Mixed feedstock >...
CGTCTTGGCATGCCGGGCGCTGCCCGCGCGCAGGCCCAGCGTGCCGCGCAGCTCGTTGTCGTCCCAGGCGAGCACCCCCGAGCCGCCGCGCGCGCCACCGATCGAGGCGGCCGTCAGCACCGTGGCGGTGGTCTTGTGCACCCCGCCCTTGGGATTGGCGAATGCGATGATCTTCGACCCGGAGACCGGCCGGCGCAGCAGCGCCACCGCCCGCTCGTGCCCCTTGATCGGCAGGGTCGACGCCGGCGGCGGCAGCGTCCCGGGCCGCGGGGGCGCGGCCGGCGCGGGCGCGGGCGCGGAACCGTAACCGGGCTGGCCCGGGTAGGGCCCGCCCGCGGGGTAGCCGGGGGTGGACGCCGGATAGCCCGGTGCGGCCGGATATGCCGGCGCGGCCGCGGGATAGCCCGGAGCGGCGGCGGGGTAGCCGGGGGTGCCGGCCGGGTAGCCCGCCGGCGGGTAGCCGCCGGGTTGACCGGCCGGTCGCGCGGGCGCGCCGCCCTGGTAGGGCACGGCCGCCGGGTATCCCTGAGCGGGCGCACCGCCCGGGTACTGCTGGCCGGCCGCCGCCGGGTAGGGCTGCGCCGCGGGATACGGATTGGCCGCGGGATAGGGGTTGGCCGAGGCGCGGTACTCGACCGGCGCGCCGTCCCCGTTCGGGTGCGCGGCCGGTTCGGCGTCGGCGGCATCGGCAGGGCCCGGCACTCGCGCGCGCCCGGCACCACCGAGCACCGTACGCCAACGTCCGGACGATTCGCCGGCGCTGCGACGCCATCCGTTGTCGGAATCCACGCTGCCCCTCTTCCACGTTGTGCCGGCGGACAGCCGCCGCGACAAGGTTAGCGTCTGTCCGCGCGTGGCCCCACAGGTCAGGGCCGCCCGTGTGGTGCCTCAGCCAGTGGCGGTCGGCAGGAGCTCGTCCGGCAGAGGCGCCACCCGCTCGGTGTGCTCGGGCAGCAGCGGCTCGAAGACGGCGTCCGCCGGGTCGGCGACCTCCGGCGCCGGATCCACCACCCGTACCGTCGGCTGAGCCGCCAGCACGAGCAGCGCCTCCGGCGTGCCCCAGACCACCAGCGCGAAGACGCAGCCGCAGCCGCCGCGGTAGGCCGCGGCCTCGGCCCGGGAGACCTCGGCGTTGGAGAGGTAGATCTGGCGCAGCGTCCCCGGCGGCTGCTGCGCGGCCAACCGGTCGTAGTTGGCCGCGTCCTCTTCCTTGCGGGTGGCGACCGACGCCATCGCGACGACGAGGTCGCCGGGCGGACGGATGGCGACCAGGCTCACCAGCTCGGTCTGCCGGCCGGCCAGCGGCACGCGGGCACGACCGGTGACGCTGACGACCCCGGGCGCGGCGGCGACCAGGCCGGCCACCTCGTCCGGCGTGGCGTACCGGTCGAGCGCGACCAGCGCGTAGACCGCCTGCTGCGGCGACTGCGCCGCCAGCGCCGCGAGTTTGGCCTGTCCCTGCGCCAGGTAGGCCGGTACGGAATCCCCCTGGTGCGGGCCGACCCACACCGTGCCGTCGGGTGTCAGCGGTGCCGGGTCGGGCCGCGACATGGCGTTGGCGACGGTGAACCCGGCGGCGACGAGGACGGCCAGCACCGCCAGCACGGGCAGCGGGCGCGCCCGGACCTGACGCACGCGCAGCCGCAACCAGCGCGCGTACGGCGACAGGCGCGGCAACACGCGAGCGTCCACTGTAGAGAGCGCTGTATCCACTTTGGACAGTGGCGCGCGCGGTCTCATCCCGACCCGCCCGCGGCGTCCTCCCCGCGCAGTACCGCGAGGGCGTCGGCGAGATCGGGCGGGTAGGGGCTCTCGAACTGGACCCACTCCTTGCTGCCCGGGTGCTCGAACGCCAGCGACCGGGCGTGCAGCCACTGCCGCTCCAGGCCGAGGCGCGCGGCCAGGGTCGGGTCGGCGCCGTAGGTCAGGTCGCCCACACACGGGTGGCGCAGCGCCGCCATGTGCACGCGGATCTGGTGGGTACGGCCGGTCTCCAGGTGGATCTCCAGCAGGCTCGCCCCGGGGAAGGCCTCCAGGGTGTCGTAGTGCGTGATGCTGGGCCGCCCGCCCGAGACGACCGCCCACTTGTAGGCGTGTTGCGGGTGCCGGTCGATCGGCGCGTCGATGGTGCCGCGCAGCGGGTCGGGATGTCCCTGCACCACCGCGTGGTAGATCTTCTCGACCTCGCGAGCCTTGAACGCCCGCTTGAGGGCGCTGTACGCCGACTCACTCTTGGCGACCACCATGAGCCCGGTCGTCCCGACGTCGAGCCGGTGCACGATGCCCTGCCGCTCGGCCGCGCCGCTCGTGGCCACCAGTTCGCCCATGGCGGCCAGCCCGGACAGCACGGTCGGTCCGGTCCAGCCGGGGCTCGCGTGCGCGGCGACCCCCACCGGCTTGTCCACCACCACGATGTCGGCATCGCGGTAGATCAGGGTCAGCCCCGGTACGGGTTCCCCGGTCGGGGCGGCACCGCGCTCGCCCGGCGGGGGTGGCAGCGTCACCTCCAGCCACGAGCCGGCGGCGAGCTTCTCCGACCGCTGCCGCGGCGCCCCGTCGACGAGGACGTCACCCCGGTCGACCAGGTCGGCCGCGACCGTCCGCGACAGCCCGAACAGCCGCGCCACCGCCTGGTCGAGCCGCGTCCCGGCGATGCCGTCGGGCACGGGCAGCGACCGCCGGTCCCGGTCCGTCATCGCCTCAGTCGCCGCTGCCGCTGGCGCTCTTGCGGGACACGGCACGGGTGCCGTCGCGGCGCAGGCCGAACAGCTCCAGCCCGAAGGCCAGCGCCACCCCGACCGTCAACGCGGAGTCCGCGATGTTGAAGATCGGAAACTTCTCGGCGGCCGGGGCGAAGACGCTGATGAAATCGACCACGTGGCCCTGGAACGGTCCGGGCGCCCGGAACAGCCGGTCGATCAGGTTGCCGGCCGCTCCGCCGAGCAGCAGGCCGAGCGCCACTGCCCACGGCCAGGACCGCAGCCCCCGCGAGAACCAGAGGATGCCGGCGACCACGACGATCGCGATGATCGTGAAGACGAACGTCATGCTGGTGCCCATGCTGAAGGCCGCACCGGAGTTGAAGGTCAGGTCGAGGTAGATCACCCCGCCCAACCACCGGATCACCCGGTGGTCGCTGAGGGCGTCCAGCGCCAGCTGCTTGGTCCACTGGTCGAGAATGATCATGACCAGTGCGACGCCGCCGAACACGGCCAGCGCCGCGCGCACCGTCGAGGTCCGACCGGCAGGCCGCAGGGTGCCCCCCGCGTCGCCGTCGACAGAACGATCCGTCTTTCCCCCGGAAGGTGCCTGCGTCAACGCCGCTCCTCGAGTTGCTTGCACGACACGCAGAGGGTAGCGGACGGGAACGCGGCCAGACGCTCCACCGGGATGGCGTTGCCGCACTTCTCGCACCAGCCGTACTGGCCGTCGTCGAGGCGGTCGAGCGCCCGCTCGACCTGGACGATCCGCTCACGCAGGTTGTTGGCGAGCGTGATCTCCTGCTCCCGTTCGAACGTCTTGGTGCCGGTGTCGGCCTGGTCGTCGCCGGCCGAGTCGGCGAGGCGGTCACGCTGGGCCTCGGCCAGCTCGGACATCGACTGGTCGTACTCGGCGCGCAGCTCGTCACGGCGCTCCGCCAGGGCGGCCCGGATCTTCTCGGTCTCGGCCGCCGAGCGGGCCGGCCGCTCGGGCTGCTCCACGCGGACCGCCTTCGCGCCGGTGCCGGTGCGCGAGGCCGAACCCGCGGGCCGGGTCGCGGCGGTGCTCGCGGGCCGGGTCGCGGCGGTGCTCGCGGGCCGGGTCGCGGTGCGCGGGGTGGTCGACTCGGCGGCGGGGGCGGCCGCCGGAGCCGGGACCTCCGCCGCGGCCGACGCCGTGCCCGCCTTGCCCGCGCCTGCCTTGCCCGTGCCCGCCTTGGCGGTGCCGCTCTTGACCGCGCCGGTCCTGGTGGTGCCAGTCTTGGTGGCCGGGCCGATCTTGGCGGCGCCCGCCTTGGTGGCGGTGTTGGTGGTGCCCTTCGCGGTGGTCGTCTTGACCGTGACGGCCTGCGTACCCACGATCTCCATCGCCATCGGCGCCGCCGCGGCGGTCTTCGTCTTCGATGCCGTCCTGGCGACAGCCGGCTTGGCGGCCGGCGCGGCGTCGGCCGGAGTGGCCGGCACCTCGGCGGACGCGGCCGGCACCACCGGCGCGACCTCGGTGGGCCCGGCCGGCTCCACGGACCCGGCCTTCGCCGACGTCTTGGCCGCCGGCGCGGCCTTCACCGCGGTCTTGGCCGCCGTGGCACCCTTCGTCGCGGCCTTCGTCGCCGTGGCGCCCTTCGTCGCCGGGGCGGCCTTGGCCGGGGTCTTCGTCGCGGGCGCGGTCTTCGTCGCCTTGGCCGAGGCTGCCTTGGCCGCCGGCTTGGCACCGGCCGCGCCACGCCGCGCGGTGCCGACGGCGGCGGTGGTCGACTTGGCGGTGGCGCTCTTGGCGGCCGCGGTGCCCTTGGCAGGGCGGGAACGCTGGCCCGCACCGGAGGACTCGGCGCCGGTGGACTCGGCGCCAGAGGACTCGGCGGCACCGGTCGGTGCGCCCGGCGCGGTCTGCGCTGGAATGGCGCCCGTCTGGGCCTTCCGGACGGCGTCTGCCCGCTCGGCCATGGCGTTCCCCCACATAGAGAAAACGGGCGCGCGGCCGGACGCCGCGCACTCCGAAGACGGCAAGAATACGGAAACTATGGTCCCGCGACAAACATGCCACACCATCGCATCCCTGTTCGCGGAACTGATCCGCATTTCGCCCGATTTTTCAGACAACTTCCGTTATGCCTGTCACACTGCGTAACACCAGTCCCAGGAAGCCGTACATGATCATGGTGCTCCCGGGGCCCTCGCGCCGCCCAGTGCACCCCACGACAGCCGGCGGTTCCACCGTCGCAATGACTCGCATAAATGCGTGGGAATAAGACCGAAAGTTATTCGCATTAATCGTTCTCAATGACGTTCGAAAAAGCGGGACCGGCGGAGTCAGCCCTGCTCACCGAGCCAGCGGGCGAGCCGGCCGCGCTGGCTGACCGCCCGCAGCCGGCGCTCGGCGGCGTCCCGAACCTCGGCCGTGGTGACGATCAGCAGGCTGTCCCCGACCCGCAGCCGGGTGCGCGGGTTCGGCACAAAGCCCACACCGTCGCGCAGCACCAGAGTCACCACCGCGCCCGGCGGCAGCCGCAACTCGTCGATGTGCACCCCGGCGAGATGCGAGCCCGGGGGGATGGACAGCTCGAGCAGATCGGCCCGCATCCGGTCCAACGGCGCGGTCTCCACCTGCAGCTCGGTCGGCTCGTCCGGGGCGCTGACCCCGAGCCGCTGCGCCACGGGGGCGATCGTCGAGCCCTGCAGGACCGTATAGACCACGACGAGCACGAAGACGACGTCGAAGAGCCGCTCGGCACCGGGCACGCCCGCGGAGAGGGGGATCGTGGCGAGCACGACGGGCACGGCGCCGCGCAGGCCCGCCCACGACAGGAACGCCTGGTCGCGCCAGCCGAACGGCCGGGGTGCCCCGCGGCCGAGGTTGAACCAGCTCAGCGACGCCGCCACCGAGATCGGCCGGGCGAGCAGGACCACCACCACCCCCACCAGCAGCGCCGGCAGGATGGCGGAGGGCAGCCGCGACGGCGAGGCCAGCAGGCCCAGGAGAACGAACAGGCCGATCTGCCCCAGCCACGCCACGCCGTCGGCGAAGCCGAGGACCGACTGCCGGTGCGGGATCTGGGCGTTGCCCAGCACCACCCCGCAGGCGTAGACCGCGATGAATCCCGAGGCGTGGGCGCTCGTGGCCGCCCCGTAGGCCAGCACCGTCAACCCGACCGCGGCGAGCGGATAGAGGCCGGACGCGGGCAGCGCGACCCGGCGCAGCCCGAACGCCCCCAGCCAGCCGATCACCAGGCCGGCCACGGTGCCGAAGCCCAGTTCGTAGATCACCAGCAGCACTTCGTGCCACCAGGGCCCGACGTGGTGACCGAGCGCAATCTCCGACAGCACCACGACCAGGATCACCGCCGGGGCGTCGTTGACGCCCGACTCCGCCTCCAGCACGGCGGTCAGCCGCGGCCGGATGTGCAGCCGGCGCAGCACGGAGAAGACCGCGGCCGCGTCGGTGGAGGAGAGAACCGCGCCGTAGAGCAGCGCCAGCTGCCAGGACAACCCCAGCAGCAGGTGCAGCACCACACCGACCACGGCCGCGCTGACGAAGACCCCGAGCGTGGCCAGCAGCCCGGCCGGGGCGAGCACCGGGCGCACGACCGACATCCGGGTGGTCAGGCCGCCCTCGGCGATGATCAGCACCAGGGCGCAGAAGCCGAGGGTCCGGGTGAGGCCGACGTTCTCGAACTGGATGCCGAGCCCGGATTCGCCCAGCGCCATGCCCAGCAGCAGGTAGACCACCAGGCTGGGCAGGCCGAGCTTCGTCGACAGGCGTACGGCGATGACGGCGACCAGCAGGACGGCGGCTCCGACCAGCAGGGCCAGGTCGATCGAGCCGGTCACCCGTGGTGGTCCCTCAGGCCGTCCCGCAACGCCCGCAGCCGCTCGGCCAGGTCGGCGGGAGGGTTGACGATCGTCAGCAACTTGTCCCGGGCGTGCTCCCCGGTGCGGATCCGGACCTGGTCACGGCCCAGGCCGAGGGCCTTGGCGACCGCCTCGATCGTCGCCTTCGTAGCCCTGCCGTCGACCGCCGGCTCCTGGACGCTGACGACCAGCGCCGGCCCCAGCACGCCGTCATATCCGCCACCCACGGCGGTGCGCGATGCCCGCGGCTTCACCCGCACGGCGATCGTCGACTCCGCGACGGATGGTTCGCTCCGAGGACCCGTCGCACTGGACATGCGCTATTGAACCATCACGGAGACCACCGTCTTCCCGCTCGCCCGAATGCTGGGCGCCCAGGTCAGCCGCCCGGGCGGGACCCGCTTGGCGACGCGCCCACAGCGGCCAGCAGCGCGGTCGCCGGCCGGCAGCCGGCGCAGGCGGTGAAGCCGAGCTCCACGGCCTCCAGCACGGGCAGCGCCTCGCCGGCGCGGCCGAGCAGGTGCGGACAGTCGGCGAGGTGGTAGCGGGGCCGCCCGTCCACCACGACGACCGTCTCCGTCAGCGCGCCGACGGCGGCGACCTGCTCACTGTCGAGGGGCTCGATCCCGGGTTCGTCGTCGAGAACGGGCCGGGCCTTCGCCCGACCGATGGATCGTGGTGCCGCCCGGCCGACCGTGCGCCGCGTCGCACGCACCCATCGACGGGTGCCGAGCAACAGCGCGGCGGCGGCCAGCGCGCTGATCCCGATGGCCGAGGAGAGCAGCACGCCGTCGAACCGGATGAGCCCGACGACGAGCAGCACCCCGGCCACCGCGATCAGCAGCACGCTGGCGATGACCATCGGGGGCTACCGCGGGCCTACCGCGCCGCCTCCGCGCGCGGACCGCCGCCCGCACCGACCATGGCCGGGCCGCCCTTGCCGTCGCCGTTCGCGGCCGGCCGGGTGAGCTCGGCCTCGATGCCCTGGCCACGGCCGTCCAGGTCGCGCAGCTGGCTCTCCAGGTAGGCCTTGAGCCGGGTGCGGTACTCGCGCTCGAACTGCTTGAGCTCCTCGATGTGCTTCTGCAGCGCGGTGCGCTTGGCCTCCAGGCTGCCCATGACCTCCTGGTGGCGCTGGCGCGCGTCGCGCTCGAGCGCCTCGGCCTTGGCCCGCGCCTCGCGGGTCATCTCGTCCGACTTCTGGCGGGCGTCGGTGAGCAGCTTGTCCGCCTCCCGGCGCGCGTCGCTGACGTGCTCGTCGGCGGTCCGCTGCGCCATCATGAGCACCCGCAGCGCCTGCTGCTCGCCGTCGCCGCTGCTGACCGTGCTCGCCCCGCTGGAGCGCAGCTGGTCGACCTCCATCTGCAGCTGCCGGGCGGCCTGCTCGGCGGCGGCCTTCTCCCGAGCGAGGCGGTCCAGTTGCGTCTTGAGGTCGGCGAACTCGCCGGAGTGCCGCATGTCGCCGACGGCCGACGGCGGCATGTGGCCCGCCTTGAGCTGGTTGTTCTCCTCGATCAACCGGGCGAGTTCGCGCTCCACCTCGTCGAGGAAGGCGTCAACCTCTTCCTCGTCGTAACCCCGCTTGCCGATCGGGGGCTTCTTGAACGCGACGTTGTGGACGTCAGCCGGGGTCAGCGGCATCGAGACTCCTTGAGATCAGTACGGCCGCGGCTCACGAGCCCTCAGCAATGTCGATCAGGATTGGCAATACTCCCGGGATGACCAGGAAGCCGAAGAGCAGTACAGACACAATCACGAGCAGGACGATCGCGGCAAGGTCGAAGCTGATGCCGCCCAGCCGCAGCGGCGGGATTACCCGCCTCAACGCCCGCAGGGGTGGATCGGTGACGCTCCAGATCAACTCCATCACCGCCGCCGAGCCGCCCCGGGGACGCCACCGGCGCCCGATGCTCATCACCATCCCCAGCACAAAGCGGGCAAGCAGGATGTACATGAACACGAGCACGAGCAGATAGAGGATCTGCAACGCGATCGACACAATCGCCACGAGCCGCGCACACCTCCATCTCGCCGGAACCGTCACCCCACCCGCCCCGACCGAGGATCGGGCGTTGACGCAACCACGTTAGCGGCACCGCCCCGAACCCGCCGCCCGGGGACCTACCCGAGGAATCCGCCCTCGGCGATGCGCGCCTTCTCCTCGTCCGTGACCCGGATGTTGGGCGGCGTGAGCAGGAAGACCCGGTTCGTCACCCGCTCCATGCTGCCGCGCAGGCCGAAGGCGAGACCGGCGGCGAAGTCCACCAGCCGCTTCGCGTCGGGCTCGTCCATCTCGGTCAGATTCATGATCACCGGGTGACCGTCGCGGAACTGCTCGCCGATCGCCCGCGCCTCGCTGTAGCTGGTGGGGTGCAGGGTCGTGATCTGGTAGCGGCGGCCCCGCTCCTCCGCGACCACCGCGCGCTCACGCAACTGCACCTGAGGAGCCAACGCCAGGTTGTCCTCGGTCGGGAAGGAGAGCGCGGTCGAACCGGGGGTGGCGGGGGTCGACGGCCGCAGCGGCCGCACCGTGGCGGTCCGGGCCGGGGGCTCGCCGGGCTCGGTGGCACGAGGCGTGCGCTCGGCCCGCTCCACCCGCGGCTCCGGGTCGGCCCACGACCGCTCGCCACGGTCGTCGGTGTCGCCCCACGGCCGCTCGGTGCGGGCCTCCCGCGCGGTCTCCGCCCGCGCCTCCCGCTCCGCCCGCGCCCGCTCCAACCGCAGGTCACGCTCCACGCGATCGCGCTCGATCCGGTCCCGCTCCAGCCGGTCCCGCTCCAGCCGCAGGTCGCGCTCAACCCGGTCCGTGCGCAGGTCCCGACCCAGGCCGGTACGGTCGGGTAGGTCCCGACCCAGGCCGGTACGATCGGGCAGGTCCCGACCCGTACGGTCGACGAAGTCGCGGTCGACGAAGTCCCGGTCCCCGGTGCGCTGCGTGGGGCGGGCGAGCGAGCGAGGGCGCACCGGCGGCGCGAAGTCGTCGACGTCGGCGAACTCGTCATCGAGGTAGGCGTCCCGCTCGTCCTCGTCCTCGACGAGGCCGAGCCAGACACCGGCCCGGCGCCACGCATTCATCTGTGCCCCTCCCATCCCCGCAGGCAAGCCCCCCGGCCGACCCCGTGTTTGCTGGAATGTACTTTTCGTCCCCTCGCGCCAGGGTCCTCAGCCCGTCGCGAAGAGGTATGCGATTCCCCGCCGCTCCCTGACAGGAGCCGGATGGACCCGCGCGGCGCTCGAGCATGCTCCCCGTGGCGCGCGAATCACAGTTCTGTCATTCCAGCAGGTGCACATTAGGTTACCTGAAGTACTGCCGAGGCCCTAACACCGCACTCCCCAGCCGGACATGTGTCGCGCCGTAACGGATAGCTTGCTCAACGTCACCGCTCATGCCGGCCGAGAGCACGGTCGCCTGTGGATAGGTCTCGCGCGCCCGCTCGGCGAGTGCCGCGAGCGTGGCGAAGGCCCGGTCGGGCGCCCAGTCCAGCGGGGCGACCGCCATCAGCCCGCGCAGGGCCAGTCCCTCGGCGGACGCGGCACCGGCGAGCACACGATCGAGCGCCACGTCGGGATCCGGACCCTCGCCCGGCACCGCTCCGCCACGGCTGGGATCGCCGTCGAGGCTGACCTGCACGAGCACGTCCAGCTCACCTCGCCCGGTCTGCTCGGCGTGGCTGACCGCGGCGCGGGAGAGTGCCTGCACCAACCGCACGCTGTCCACCGAGTGGACCATGTGCGCGTAGCGGACCACGGAGCGGCACTTGTTGCGCTGCAACTGGCCGATGAAGTGCCAGCGTGGCGTCGCCCCCGCGGCGGCGGCCTGCTCGGCCTTGGGCGCCGCCTCCTGGTCCCGGTTCTCCCCCACGTCGGTGACCCCGAGCGCGGCCAGCCGCACCACGTCGGCGGCCGGATAGGTCTTGGTCACCACGACCAGCGTGACGTCGTCGGCGGGTCGCCCGGCGGCCTGGCAGGCGTCGGCCAGGCGGCGCCGGACCGCCGCCAGGTTGGCCGCCAGCTCACCGGACCGGGGGTCGGCCTCAGGCACCGTTCTTGAGGAAGTCGGGCACGTCGACGTCGTCGAACAGGACCCGCCGGGGCGGCTGCACCGTGGGCGGACGGGTCAACGACGCGGTCTCGGTCGTGCTGGAGAAGACCGACCGGCGCTGGGCGTCGGCCGGCCGGTAGGCGGGGGCACCGCCGTCGAAGCCCGCCGCGATGACCGTCACCCGCACCTCGTCACCGAGCGCGTCGTCGATGACCGCGCCGAAGATGATGTTCGCGTCGGAGTGGGCGGCGTCGGTCACGAGCTGGGCCGCGTCGTTGATCTCGAACAGTCCCAGGTCGGACCCGCCGGCGATGGAGAGCAGCACGCCGCGGGCGCCGTCCATGCTCTGCTCCAGCAGCGGGCTGGAGATGGCCCGCTCCGCCGCCTCGACCGCCCGGTTCTCACCGCGGGCGGCACCGATGCCCATGAGGGCGCTGCCGGCACCGCTCATCACGCTCTTCACGTCGGCGAAGTCGAGGTTGATCAGGCCCGGGGTGGTGATCAGGTCGGTGATGCCCTGCACGCCCGACAGCAGCACCTGGTCGGCCTGCCGGAAGGCGTCCATCATGCTGATGCTGCGGTCGCCCAGGGCCAGCAGCCGGTCGTTGGGGATCACGATGAGGGTGTCGCACTGCTGGCGCAGTTCCTCGATGCCGTTCTCCGCCTGCACCTGGCGCCGCTTGCCCTCGAACGAGAAGGGCCGGGTGACCACGCCGATCGTGAGCGCGCCGATCTTGCGCGCGATGCTCGCCACCACCGGCGCGCCGCCGGTGCCCGTGCCGCCGCCCTCGCCACAGGTCACGAAGCACATGTCGGCGCCACGCAGCACCTCTTCGATCTCGTCCCGATGGTCCTCGGCGGCGTTGCGCCCCACGTCGGGGTTGGCGCCCGCGCCGAGGCCACGGGTCAGCTCCCGCCCGACGTCGAGCTTGACGTCGGCATCGCTCATCAGCAGCGCCTGCGCATCAGTGTTGATGGCGATGAACTCGACGCCCTTGAGCCCCACCTCGATCATGCGGTTGACGGCGTTCACGCCGCCGCCACCGATGCCGACCACCTTGATGACCGCCAGGTAGTTGTGCGGAGGTGTCATCCAGGTTCCCTTCCCAGGCGCTGTGGTGGTGCCGGCGTCTGATCCACAGTAGACAACGGCGGCCCTGACGTGGAGTGACGCGAACGGGGCTTCCTGCCCGAATCAGGCAACCAACCCCGACCAAACCCTCACCCTTTACTAGAGACTGAGAGTTGTGTCAACCAGCGGTTCAATGCGCCGACCGTAGGCGCACCGCCCGCCGCAGCCAAGCAACCGGTGCCGGCGTGTCGGAGACGGCCCGGGTCAGCTGGTCGTCGCCGCGTCGGGGACCGACACGTCGATCGTGTGCCCCGCCCGGTCCAGCAGGGCGGTGGCGACCGCCGCCTTGGCCTCACTGTCCGCCGCGTCGCCCCAGCGGATCGTGCGACCGTCGACGAGGTTCAGCACGATCCGGGTCGGGGACTCGGCCACGAGCTCCCGCAGCGCCGCGCGCAGCGGCGGGGTCAGCGCGGCGGCCACCCGCAGCGCGGCGAGCGTGGCGGGGTCCTCCGGTCCCGGGTCCGAGACGCGCACCAGCACGACGTCCGGCGGCGCCGCCGCGACCTCGTCGAAGACGACCCCGGTGGCGTCGAGCACCAGCAGGCCGGTGGGACCGGCGACCACCGCGACCGGGGTCCGCTCGGTCACCGTGATCAGCACGGTGTGCGGCAACGACCGGCGCACGTCCACCCGTGCCACGGAGGGCAGCGCACCGACCCGGGCCGCCACCGCGTGCACGTCGAGCCTGGCCAGCGGGGTCCCCGGGGCGATCGCGGCGGCCGCGCGCACCTCGTCGGCGCTGGCGATGCGCGAGCCGTCCACGCGCACCTCACGCACCCCCAGCAGGCTCGTGCCGAGCAGCAGCCACGAGGCCAGGGCCAGCACGAGCACGGCGAGCGTGCCCCAGGCCAGGGCGCGACGCAGGGTCCGCCGCCGCGCCGGCGTGGACCGCCGCCCGCCCGGAGGGTGCTCGCGGGTGCGCACCAGGCGCCATCGGCGCGCCGGCGACACGGCGGCTCAGGCGTCGGCCGCGAGCGCGGCGAGCAACTCGTCACCCATCAGCGAGATCGGTGGCGCACCCATCGTCACCACCACGTCGCCGGCCCGGGCCCGGCGGCTCACCTCGGCGGGCACGTCCTCCCAGGCGGCGACGAAGACCTTGCGCTCGGCGGGCAGGTCGACCGCGGCGGTCAGCGCGATGCCGCCGTCGCCGGGGCCACGGGTCTCGCCGGGGCCGAAGACCTCCATCACCACCACCTCGTCGGCGATGGCCAGCGCCGTCGCGATCTCGGTGCGCAGGTCACGGGTGCGGTAGACCCGGTACGGCTGGAAGACGACGAGCAGCCGCGCGTCACCGGCGACCTCCCGCAGGGTGCTCAGGGCCGCGGTCATCGCCGTCGGGTGGTAGGCGTACTCGTCGTAGACCCGTACGCCACGCGCCTCGCCCTTGAACTCGAAGCGACGGCGCACCCCGGGGAAGACCGCGAGGGCGTCGGCCACCTGCCGTACGGGCAGCCCGAGCCGCACCGCGGCGAGCACCGCGGCCGCGCTGTTGAGGCCCAGGTGCCGGCCGGGCACGGGCAGCCGGAACTCACCCAGGTCCGCACCGTCGAGGATGGCCCGGTAGCTCACCGACGTGGCGTCCGAGCGCAGGTCCGTGATGCGCAGGGTGGCGTCCTCGGCCTCGCCGTAGGTCTGCACGTTCAGGCCCTCGGCGCGGGCACGCTCGGCCACCGCCCGGGTCGGCGCGTCGTCGGCGCAGAGGACGACCAGCCCGTCGGGCTCCCGGGCGGTCAGCCGGGCGAACGCGAGGAAGGCGTCCGCGAGCCCGGCCAGGTCCCCGTACGTGTTCAGGTGGTCGGCGTCGATGTTGGTGATGATCGCGATGTGCGGGCGGTAGTTGAGGAACGAGCGGTCGTGCTCGTCGGCCTCGGCCACGAAGTGCGGTCCCGTGCCGTGGTGGGCGTTGGAACCGACCTCGGCGATCTCCCCGCCGATCACGAACGACGGGTCGAGCCCGCCGTGCTGCAGGATCGAGGTGAGCATCGAGGTGGTCGTCGTCTTGCCGTGCGTACCCGCGACCGCGATCGTGCGCCGGCCGGTCATCGCGGCAGCGAGCGCCTCCGAGCGGTGCAGCACCCGCAGCCCACGGGCCCGCGCCTCGACCAGTTCGAGGTGGTCGGCCGGGATGGCGCTGGAGTAGACGACCGTGTCGACACCGTCCAAATTGGACGCCTCGTGTCGCATGTGGATGGTGCCGCCGAGCGCGCGCAGGCCGGCCAGCGCCGGCCAGTCCTTCAACTCGCTGCCCGAGGTCGGGATGCCCCGGGTGAGCAGCAGGCGGGCCAGGCCGCTCATCCCCACGCCGCCCACGCCGATCAGGTGCACCCGGCCGAGGTCCTCGGCCGTCAGCGGTGCCGGCAGTGTCGTACTCATGTGTTACAGCCTCCCCGACACGACATCCAGCACGAACGCCCGCAGCGCCTCGTCCCCGTCGCGACGCCCGAACCGGGCCGCGGCCTGGCTCATCGCGGCCAGCCGCGCAGGATCCGTCACCAGCGGAATCACCGTGCGCTCGATCCACTCCGGCGTCAGGTCCGCGTCGTCGACCATGAGCCCACCGCCGGCCTGCACGACAGGCAGCGCGTTGCGCCGCTGCTCGCCGTTACCGTACGGCAACGGAACGTAGATAGCGGGCAGCCCCACGGTGGTCACCTCGGCGAGTGTCATCCCGCCACCGCGGGAGAGCACGAGGTCGGCGGCGGCGTAGCCGAGTTCCATGTCGGCGATGTAGGGCACGCTCACGTAGGGCGCGGCCAGGTCGGGCGGGATCTCGACCGGTTCGTTGCGGGCGCCGATCACGTGCAGCACCTGCACGCCGGCCGAGGTCAGCGCCTTGGCCGCGCCGGCCACCGCCTGGTTGATGGAGCGGGATCCCTGCGATGCCCCGAAGACGAACAGGGTCGGCAGCTGCGGGTCGAGGCCGAAGTGCTCCCGTGCCCCGGCCTGGTTCTCCAACCGGTCGAGGGTGGCGATCGCCGGGCGCAGCGGCACGCCGGTCATGCGGGCGTGCGCGAGCAGCGCCGAGGCCTCGGGCTGGTGCGGGAAGCCGACCGCGACGTGCCGGGTGAAGCGCATGCCGAGCCGGTTGGCGACGCCGGGCGGGACGTTCATCTCGTGGATCACGAGCGGCGTGTGCCGCCGCCAGGCGGCCAGGTAGGCCGGCACGGAGACGTAGCCGCCGAAGCCCACCACCACGTCCGCGTCGACGTCGTCGAGCACCTCCCGGCCGGCGCGCAGCGAGGAGAGCATGCGCGCCGGGGTGCGGGCCAGGTCCATGTTCAGCGAGCGCGGCAGCTGGTGGGCCGGCACCTGGCGCAGCTCGAACCCGGCGGCCGGGATCAGCTGGCCCTCCAGGCCCTTCGTGCTGCCCACGCAGGTGATCCGCAGATCGGGCTGATGGCGGCGCAGGCACTCGGCGAAGGCGAGCAACGGATAGATGTGACCGCCCGTCCCGCCGCCGGCCAGGACCACGGACCGCAGTTGCATCGCGTCACTCCTGTTCGTCGTCGTTCACGCCGGGTCATCGCCGTCGCGGCCGACCTGCCGGGGCGTGATCGGCAGGGGAGGCAGCGGTGCCCAGAGTAGTCGTCCCCATCGGCTGGGCGGACGGGCATGCAGGGCCCTCGACGCGGCCGGTTCGGCGCGAGCGAAGCCGGCCAGCATGCCGATCATCGCCAGCGTCACGACCAGGGCACTGCCCCCGGCCGAGATCAACGGAAGAGGCAGCCCGGTCACCGGCAGCAGCCCCACCACACCGCCGATGTTGATCGTGGCCTGCCCCGCCACCAGCGCGGTGACGCCGGCCGCCACGAGCCGCCGGTAGGGGTGGGCGACCCGCCGCGCGATGCGCAGTCCCGTGTAGGCCAGCACGGCGAACAGACCCAGCACCACCAGGCAGCCGGCCACCCCGAGCTCCTCGGCGATCACCGCGAAGATGAAGTCGTTGTGGCCGTTGGGCAGCCAGCCCCACTTGAGCCGGCCCTCACCCAGGCCCACGCCGAACCAGCCCCCGTTGGCGATGGCGTAGAGCCCCTGGTTGGCCTGGTAGGCGTCCTTGTCCGCGTAGTCCTCGGGGTGCAGGAAGGCGAGCAGTCGACCCACCCGGTAGTCGTTGCCGGGCAGCACGATCAGCGCGGCGACACCCAGCAGCGCCACCCAGAGCATGCCGACGAAGACCCGCAGCCGCACGCCCGCGGCCCAGAGCATGCCGACGAACATCATCACCAGGCACAGCATGGTGCCCAGGTCGTTGTAGCCGACCAGCAGGAACAGCGCGCCGGCGACCGGGAAGAGCGGCCGCGACAGGTCCCGCCAGACGGCGACGCGGTCGCCCTTGCGCACGAGCACGTCCGCGGCCCACAACACCAGGGCCAGCTTGGCCGCCTCGGAGGGCTGCACCTGCAGTGGCCCGAGGTAGAGCCACAGCTCGTCGGCGCGCAACCCGCCCAGCCGCGGGTCGGTCAGCACGTGTGCCTGGGCCAGCAGAGCCAGCACGTCCAGGATCGAGACCAGCGCGAACGCCAGGATCAGCCCGAGCCGGGCCAACGCCCGGTACGTGCGCACCGGCAGGCGCTGGCACAGCCAGAACGCCACGATGCCGACGCCGGCGAGAACGGCCTGCTTGCCGATCGAGGCCGCCGCACTGCCACTGGTGGCGTACTGCTCGACGCTGGTCGCCGAGTAGACCATCACCAGCCCGATGACCAGCAGCAGGGCCGTGGTCGAGACGAGCAGGTAGTAGGAGGCCATCGGCCGGGCCAACAGGCCGCGGACCAGCGCCAGCACGGCCAGGAACAGCTCACGGCCGGTGCGCGGCCACCGAGGGGGCGACGTGGCCGGCGGCGCAGGCGAGAGCTGCCCGGGGGTCAACGGCTATCCCTGAGCCGGCAGGGCACGTACGGCCGCGGCGAACGCCTCGCCGCGGTGGTCGTAGCCGTGGAACATGTCCTTGGACGCGGCGGCCGGCGCCAACAGCACGGTGTCGCCCGGGCGGGCCAGCCCCGCCGCCGCGCGCACCACCTCCGTCATGGCGCCATCATCGGTCCTGGCCACCTCGACGACCGGGACGTGCGGGGCGTGTCGGCGCAGCGCGTCGGCGATCTGCCCGCGGTCCACCCCGAGCAGCACGGCGCCGGCCAGCCGGTTGGCGACCGTGGCCACCAGGTCGCCCACGTCGACGCCCTTGAGCTGGCCACCGGCGACCCAGACCAGCCTCGGATAGGCGGTCAGTGAGGCGAGCGCGGCGTGCGGGTTGGTCGCCTTGCTGTCGTCCACATAGGACACCCCGGCCACGGTCGCGACGAACGCGTTGCGGTGCGGCTGCGGCTCGTAGCCGGCCAGCCCGGCCCGGATGGCGTAGGGCGCCACGCCGTAGGCGCGGGCCAGGGCCGCGGCGTGCAGGGCGTTGCTGACGTTGTGCGTGCCGGGCGGGCGGACGTCGCTCACCGACCCCAGCTCCACCCCCGCCGCGGCGTGCGCGTCGCCGGCGGCGAGCGGCGTCCCGTCGGCGTCGAAGGCGCGGTCCACCAGCGCCCCGTCGACGACGCCGAGCTGCCCCGGGCCGGGGACGCCGAGCGTGACGCCGACGCGCCGGCCCGGCTGCGCCGCGAGGCGTCGCGCGACCGCCGGGTCGTCCAGGTTGCCGACCGCCACCCCGTCGGCGGTGCCGGCGGCCCGCCACACGGCGAGCTTGGCCGTGGCGTAGTGCTCGAAGTCGCCGTGCCACTCCAGGTGGTCGTCGGCCAGGTTGAGCAGCGCCCCCGCCCGCGGCGCCAGCGTCGACGACCAGTGCAGCTGGAAGCTGGACAGCTCGACGGCGAGCACGTCGTACTCGGCCGACAGCGCCGCGTGCACCAACGGCTCACCGATGTTGCCCAGCGCGGCGGTGCGCCGGCCGGCGGCGCGCAGGATCGCGGCGAGCATGGTGGTCGTCGTCGTCTTCCCGTTGGTGCCGGTCACCGCCAGCCACGACGGCGAGCCGGGTCCGCGCAGCCGCCAGGCCAGTTCCGGCTCGGAGTAGACCGGCAGCCCGGCCCGCGCGGCCGAGCGGGCCACCGGGGTGTGCGGGGCGAAACCGGGCGAGAGCACGACGGCGTCGAGCGTGCCGAGCAGGTCGGCGGGCGGCTCGTCGCCGAGCACGACCTGCGCGCCGGCGGCCTTGAGCCGCACCAGTGTCTCGGACTCCGCGCGGTCCAGGACCGTGACCACGGCCCCCAGGCCGAGCAGGACCTCCGCGCTCGCCGCGCCGGCCACGCCGGCGCCGGCCACCAGCACCCGCTGGCCCTCGTAGTGGGCGCTCATCATGCTCCTCAGTCTCGCCTCGCCAGGGCGTCTCGGGGGCGAGGTCAGTGCGGGCGGAACTCCATCACACGAAGGAAGTCCGCGTAGAACAGGCCCAGCGCCGAGGCCACACCCAGACCGGCGATGATCCAGAACCGGACGACGATGTTGACCTCGCTCCACCCGGCGAGCTCGAAGTGGTGCTGCAGCGGCACCATGCGGAACACCCGCCGGTGCCACAGCTTGAACGAGCCGATCTGGATCACCCAGGTCACCGCGATGATCGTGAAGAGCACGGCGAGCAGCGGCAGCAGCAGCACCGTCCGGGTGGCGAAGGCCAGGCCCGCGATCAGCCCGCCCAGCGCCAGCGCCCCGGTGTCGCCCATGAAGATGCGCGCGGGCGACGTGTTCCACCACAGGAAGCCGAAGCAGGCGGCGGCCGCGGCGGCGGCGATGATGGCGATCTCCAGCGGGTCGCGCACCTCGTAGGAGTAGGGACCGCTGTACGCGTCGTCGAGGTCCCAGTGCCGGTACTCCCAGAACGCGATGAGCGTGTAGGCGCCGAGCACCATCACCGAGGCGCCGGTCGCCAGGCCGTCCAGGCCGTCGGTGAGGTTGACCGCGTTGGACATCGACAGCACCACGAAGACGAAGAAGACCAGGGCGCCGTACTTGCTGATGTCGAGCCAGTGGATGTCGCGGACGAACGAGATCGTCGAGTCGGCGACGGTCTCCAGCTCCTTGGTCTTGTTCGGCACGTACAGCGCCACCACGCCCAGTCCCGCCGCGAGCACGGTCTGGTAGAGGATCTTCGCGCGACCGGTCAGGCCCAGGCTGCGCTTCTTACGCACCTTGATGAAGTCGTCGAGGAAGCCCACCGCGCCCAGGCCCACGAAGAGGCCGAGCAGCACCACGCCGGTGGCCGTGACGCCGGTCGGCGCACCCAGCTGGGCGGCCGGGAGGGTGGCCAGCACGAAGTGACCGACCACGTACGCGATCACGGTGGCGAGGATGAAGACGACACCGCCCATCGTGGGCGTGCCCTTCTTCGACTGGTGGGTCTTGGGACCCTCGGCCCGGATCGGCTGGCCGGCCTTGAGCCGGGTAAATCCACGGATCGCCAGCGGCATGGCCAGGATCGTGACCAGAAACGCGACCGCGGCCGCGACAATCACGGCCCTCACGGAACGACCGCCTGCAGTTCCTCCCCGCGCAGTTGGTCCGCCACCACCCAGGTCCGGTAGCGCGAACCCTTCACCAACACCACGTCGCCCGGCCGCAGCGCCTCGCGCAGCCAGGCCACGGCCGCGTCCTGATCGGACACCACCACGGACTCTCCTCCCCAGTTCCGCACCGCTATCGCGCCATCGTGGATGGGCGCCGCCTCGGCACCCACCACCACCAGCCGGTCCACGCCCAGTTCGGCCGCGAGCCGGCCCACCTGCTCGTGCCCGGCCCGTTCCTGCTCGCCCAGCTCGGCGAGGTACCCGAGCACCGCGATCCGTCGCCGGCCGGTCCCGATCGCCGCCAGCGCGTGCAACGCCGCCGCCGTCGAGGCCGGGTTGGCATTGTACGAGTCATCGATGACCGTCACACCGTCCGGGCGGTCGAAGACATCCATCCGTCGGGTGGAGGGCAGCAGCAGCTCCCCCAACGCCTCGGCCAGCTCGGCCAGCGCCATCCCCTGCGACCGGGCCACGGCCGCCGCGAGCACCGAGTTGAGCGCCTGGTGGCGGCCGGCGACGCGCAGGTGGACCGGCGCCGTCCCCTCGGGTGTGTGCAGCAGGTAGGAGGCCCGGCCACGCTCGTCCAGGTCGAGGTCGGACGCGCGTACCGTCGCGTCGGCGGCCTCCCCGGCCAGCACCACCGGCGCCTGCGTCAGGTCCGCCATCGCCCGGACCCGCTCGTCGTCGGCGGCGAGCACCGCCAGGCCGTCGGCCGGCAGCGCCTGCACCAGTTCCGCCTTCGCGCGGGCGATGTTCTCGACCGAGCCGAACTCGCCGATGTGCGCCACCCCCACGTTGACCACCACCGCCACGCGGGGTGGGGCGATGGAGCACAGGTAGCTCAGATGCCCGAGGCCGCGCGATCCCATCTCCAGCACCAGGAACCGCGTCTGCAGGTCGGCCCGCAGCACGGTGTGCGGCAGGCCCAGTTCGTTGTTGAACGAGCCGGGCGGCCCGACGGTCTCTCCCAGCCGCGACAGCAGCCCGACGATCATGTCCTTGGTCGAGGTCTTGCCGGAGGAGCCGGTGATCCCCACGATGGTCAGCCGCGGCAGCCGGTCGACCAGCGCCCGGGCCAGCCGCCCCAGCGCCGCCCGCGGATCGGCCACGACCACCGTGGGCGCGGACGTGGGACGGCTGCCGAGCACGGCCACCGCCCCGGCCTGGACCGCCTGCGGCACGAAGTCGTGCCCGTCGGCGTGCTCGCCCACGAACGCGGCGAAGAGCCCACCCGGGCCGATCTTGCGCGAATCGAACTCGACCATGCCGGTCACCAGCGTGTCGGGGTCGCCGACCACCGTGCCGTCCACCGCCGCGGCGATCTCCGCCAACGTCATGGGGATCATGGCCCAACCTCCACCGGAGTGAATCGTTGCCGCAGCGCCTCGGCCAGTTCGACCCGGTCGTCGAAGGTGGTCACCACGCCCGCGACCTCCTGACCTCGCTCGTGCCCCTTGCCCAGCACGGCGATCACGTCACCGGGACCGGCCAGTGCCACCGCCGCGGCGATCGCCTCGCGCCGCCCCGCCACCTCGATGACCCGCTCGCCGCTGATCGCGGCACTGACCCGCTCGCCGCTGATCGCGGCACTGACCCGCTCGCCAGCCAGCGCGGCCCGCGTGCCGGCCAGCACCTCGGCCCGGATGCTCGCCGGATCCTCCGAGCGCGGGTTGTCGTCGGTGACGACCACCAGGTCGGCGCCCCGGGCCGCGGCCTCGCCCATGAGCGGCCGCTTGCCCCGGTCCCGGTCCCCGCCCGCGCCGATCACCGCGATCAGCCGCCCGCCCGCCGCCACCTCCCGCAACGCGGCGAGGGCGGCGACGATCGCGTCGGGCTTGTGCGCGTAGTCGACCACGCCCAGCACCGGGCCGGGCGCCGCCACGAGTTCGAGCCGCCCCGGCACTCCCCGGCACTCGCCGATGCCGCGGGCCGCGACAGCGGGCGAGACGCCCGTCTCGACCAGGCACGCCAGGGCGAGCAGCGCGTTGGCCACGTTGTGCTGGCCGGGCAGCGCGACCGAGACCTCCACCGACCCGTGGCGGGGGTGCACGGCGGTGAAGCTCTGGCGGAAACCGTGCTGGGCGACCCGCGTGGCCGCCCAGGTGGCGGTGGGGTCCCCGGTCGCCGAGTAGGTGACGCTCGTCGGGCGGATCAGCCGCCGTACGGCCGGGTCGTCGAGGTTGAGCACCTCCGCGCGGCAGCGCCCGTCGAAGAGCCTGGCCTTGGCCGCGAAGTAGTCCTCGACGTCGGGGTGGAAGTCGAGATGGTCCTGCCCGAAGTTGGTGTAGCCGCCGACGTCGAAGTGGACACCGCCGACCCGCCCATAGACCAGCGCGTGGCTGGAGACCTCCATGACCGCCGCGGTGGCGCCACGTTCGCGCGCGGCCGCGAGCAGGGCGTGCAGGTCGGTCGCCTCGGGCGTGGTGCGGACGCTGTCGAGCACCTCGCCGGCGATGCGCGTCTCCACCGTGCCGACCATGCACGTGACGTGCCCGGCCGCGGCCAGCCCCGCCTCGACCAGGTAGGCCGTGGACGTCTTGCCCGCGGTGCCGGTGATGCCGATGACGGTCAGTTGGGCGGTGGGGTCGCCGTAGACCCGGGCCGCCACCTCGCCCAGCACCGCCCGGGGATCGGCGGTGACCAGCACCGGTACGGTCGCCCCCGCCCCGCTTGCGAGCGACGCCGCGCCGCGCTCGTCGGTCAGCACCGCCACGGCCCCGGCGGCGACGGCCCCGGGGACGAACTCGGCACCGTGGCGGTTGGCCCCCTGGAGCGCCACGTAGAGGTCGCCCGGCCGCACGCGGGAACTGTCGTGGGTCACCCCACGCACGGCGACCTCGTCGCTCGGGCCCGCCCGCCTCACGGCATGAGCAACCACACAGATCTCACCCAGCGCAACCGCCTCGTTGCTGCTGGGACGCGGATACCCTGGCACGGCCCCTGACCCTACTCGCCCCGCGCGTCGCTGGGGCCCAGCTGACCCGTAGATGACTGCCGGCCCTCACGAGTAGATGGTGAAGCTCGGCACCGGTGTGCCGGTCGGGGCGACCCGGTAGTGCAGCAGAGTCTGCTCCATCATCGCCGCGAAGGCCGGGCCGGCCACCACGCCACCGTTGCCGCCGGGGGTGTAGGCGAAGACCGCGACCACGTAGCGCGGCGCGTCGGCCGGTGCCATGCCCACGAACGAGCCGACCTCACCGCTGGCGTACCGGCCGTCCTTGACCACGTAGCCGGTGCCCGTCTTGCCCGCCACCCGGTAGTCCTTGATCGCCGCGGTACGCCCGGTGGCGTCCGGTGCCACCACGACCGCCTCGAGCATGCTGCGCAGCGCGGTGGCGTTCTCCGCCGAGATGACCCGGCGGGTGGCCGGGGCGGGCGCGGGGGTGACCGAGCCGTCGGGCTCGATGGTCGCCTGCACCAGGTGGGGCCGCACGTAGACCCCGCCATTGGCGATCGCCGCGTAGACCGCCGCCATCTGCAGCGGGGTCACCGCGACGCCCAGTCCGATGGGGATCGAGCCATGGGCGTCGGCGCTCCAGTTCTCCGGCGGCTGCACCAGGCCGGCGGACTCGCCGGGCAGGCCTTCGCCGGTCAGCTCGCCGAGCCCGAACGCCCGCTGGTACTCGTAGAGCTTCTGCGCGCCGAGCTGGTCGGCGAGGAGGATCGTGCCGACGTTGGACGACCAGGCCAGGATGCCGGGCAGGGTGAAGTTCGCCATCGGCGGATGCCAGTGCGTGTCGGTGAACGTCGTCGTGCCCTTGGTGATCTTCGCGGGCACGGCGACCGTGTCGCTCGCCGTCACGACGCCCTCCTCCAGGCAGGCGGCGAGCACGATCGCCTTGTGCACCGAGCCCGGATCGACCACCATGCCCGAGGCCAGGTCGGCCCAGGTGGACTCGGCCGAGGCGAACGGGTTCGCCGCGTCGTAACCCGGCCAGCTCGCCTGCGCCAGCACCTCGCCGGTGCGCACGTCCAGCACGACCGCCGCCCCCAGGTAGGCCCTGGCCCGCGCCATCGCGTCCGCGAGGATCGTCTGCACGCTGTACTGCAGGTCGCTGTCGATCGTCAGGCGCAACGACCGGCCCGGGCGGGCGGGGATCTCCTCACGGAAGCCGCCCGGGATCTCCACGTCGAGGTTGACCTCGCCCTGACCGACCTCGTAGCGGCGGGAGCCGTCCGCCCCGGCGAGCAGGTCGTTGTAGCTCGCCTCCAGCCCGGCCAGGCCGTCGAGCTCCCGGTTGGTGAAGCCGATGAGATTCGCCGCGAGGTCGTGGCCGGGCACGGTGCGGGTCTCGTCGCGGCGCACGCCGATGCCCTTGAGATCCTTGGCCGCGATCAGCTCCTTGACCTGCTCCCCGACCTCGACCGACACGCCCCGCGCCAGATAGTCGAACTGCGAGGGCACGCCGTTCTCGTTGAGGTGCGGGCGCAGCTTGGGCAGCAACTCCGAGCGCGGCACACCGAGCAGCGGGGAGAGCGCGTCGGCCACCCCGACCGGGTCGTTGACCCGACTCGGGTCGGCGAAGACGTACCGGGCCTCCGCGCTGCCGGCCAGCACCTTGCCGTTGCGGTCGAGGATGTCGCCGCGCGGCGCGGGCAGGTCGATGCGCTCCATCCGGGTGTCCAGGCCCCGCTGCGCCAGCTCGCTCGCGTCGGCGAACTGGAACCAGACCAGGCGCAGCGCCACCGCCACGAACACCGCCACCAGCAGCACGGTCCCCCGCCACAGGCGACGGGTGGGCTCGGCCGGCGGTGCGACGGGACGGGCCGCCGCGATCCGGCGCCACCGCACCCACGGGGCCACGGCCGCCCGGCCACCGGGCCGCCGTCCGGTCACCCGGATCGCGGTACGCCCGACCGTACGACTGCCCGTACGGTCCGGGCCGCCGGTGCGGCCGGCACGCGCACCGCCGGGGTCCGGTGTGGTCGAGACGACGCGCACGCTGCGCTCCCGGCGCGGTGCCGAGGAGGCGTCGGTGGCCGGGCCGACCGGCGCACGCGGGGGCTCGGCGGCATCGGCCGCGGTCCGGCCCCGCGGGTGGTAGCCGCGTGCCTGGCTGAGCCGGCTGGTCGGGCGCCGCGGCGGCGTCCCTCCGCGCACCGTGGTCACCGCGCCCTCACCGGGCCGAGGCTGGCTGTGGGATCCCGACCACCCGGCCGTCCGGGAGGCTGATGAAGGCCGGGGTGCCCGCCGGCACCAGGCCGAGCCGGGTGGCGGCCGCCCGCAGGTTGCCCGGTGACTCCAGATCGGCCAGCCGCTGGCTGAGCTGCTGCTCCTGCAGGTCGAGCACGGCCTGGTTGGCGCGCAGGTCACCGAGGCGGAACGAACTCTCGTTGATCTTCGTGTTGAGCACGAGGACGCCGACCACCCCGGCCACGACCAGAGCGATGACCAGGACGAGGAAGGGCGTACGCGGCCAGGAGACCGGCAGCGGCGCCGCCGGGGCGTCCACCGCCGCGGCGACCCGCTCGGTGACGTCCCGAACCCACGGCGCGCGACGACGCGGCCGGGGCGCCGACGCCTTGCGCTCCTGCCGGACCGGGCGCCCCTGCGGAGCGGAGCGCTCGCGTCGGGCGGGCCGCTCCTGCTGGACGGAGCGCTCCTGCCGGGCGGGCCGCTCCTGCCCGACGGGCCGCTCCTGCTCGACGGGGGTCGGGGCCCGGTCGGGCAGCGCGGCGCGACCGGGCGTCCGCGCGGCGAGCACCGTGCCCCGGTGCGGACCGACCGCCCGGCCGGCCCCCCGCCCACCGAACCGATCCTGCGTGACCGTCATGTCAGATCCCCCTCCACCGTCCGGCGGCGGCCGGGACCGGCATTGTCCTGTGTGCACTGTCCAATGTGGCCTGTCGACCACCCGATGGTCGCCTGTCCGATGCCGTCGGCGTTGTGTCCAACGTGGACGGTTGGTGTTCCGTCGTGGCCTGTCGCCCTCGACCGGTGCGCAGGCCGAGGCCGCGCGTCGCGTCGGGGTCGACCCGCTCGGCGGCACGCAACCGGACGGACGCGGCCCGCGGGTTGGCGGCCACCTCGCTGTCGCTGGGCAGTTCCGCGCCGCGGGTGAGCAGGCGCAGCGTCGGGCCGGTGCCCGGCGGCAGCACGGGCAGCTCCACCGGGGCCGTCGAACGGGCCCGCTGCGCCAACGCCTGCTTGACGATGCGGTCCTCCAGCGAGTGGTAGGAGAGCACGACGATCCGGCCCCCCACCGAGAGCGCGTCGAGCGCCTGCGGCAGTGCCGCGCTCAACGCGGCCAACTCGCCGTTCACCTCGATCCGCAACGCCTGGAAGGTGCGCTTGGCCGGGTGCCCACCGGTGCGCCGCGCCGGTGCGGGGATGGCGTCGCGCACCAGCTCGGCCAGCCTGGCCGACGAGGTCAGCGCGGACCGCTCCCGTTCCTTGACGATCGCCCGGGCGATGCGGTCGGCGAACTTCTCCTCGCCATAGACGCGCAGCACCCGCGCCAGCTCCGCCACCGGATAGCCGTTGACGACGTCGGCCGCGGTGGGGCCGCCGGTCGGATCCATCCGCATGTCCAGCGGCGCGTCCCGGGCGTAGCTGAAGCCCCGCTCCACCTCGTCGAGCTGCATCGAGGAGACGCCGAGGTCGAACAGGACACTGTCCACTGTGTCCACTCCCAGGCGCGCCAGCACCTCGGCGAACTCGTCGTAGACGGCGTGCACCAGGCTCACCCGGTCACCGAAGGGCGCCAGCCGCTCCCGGCTGCGCGCCAGGGCACGCGGATCGCGATCCAGCCCGACGAGCCGAACCGTGGGATGCGCCGCCAGCACCGCCTCGGCATGACCACCGAGGCCGAGCGTCGCGTCGACATGAACGGGCCGCGGCCGGTCGAGCGCGGCGGCGAGCAGCTCCAGGCAGCGGTCCACGAGCACCGGTACGTGCCCCTGCCGCGGCGCCACGTCGTCCCCCGTCACCTCGTTCCCCCCTCAACGTCGCGACGCGGGGCCGGCGACCGTACCGCCAGCTCCCGCACCGCGATGGCCACGCCTGGCGCCGGGGAAGAGGCGTCAGGTGCGTCGACGCGGTGGGAGAGCTGACGGCACGGGGTCGCCGCCCCGGGCCAGCCCACCGCCACCGGAACGACCCCGCTGCTCCGGTGACGGCAAGCCGTCAACCATTGCCCTTCGGGCCTCACAGCCCGCCGGGCAACACCCCCTCCTCGATCTCAGCGAACGCTTGCTCATTCGTCGCCAGGTAGGTCTCCCAAGCCTGCTGGTCCCAGATCTCCACGCGGTTGCTCGCCCCGATCACCACGACGTCCCGGTCGAGCCCGGCGTACTCCCGCAGAAGTGCGGGAACCGTCACCCGGCCCTGCTTGTCGGGCACCTCGTCGTGCGCACTGGCGAAGAAGACCCGGCCATAGGCACGGGCCGCCTTGTGGGTCACTGGTTGTGCCTGCAACTCCGCCGCGAGACGCCGGAACTCGGCCGTGGGGAACACGTAGAGACAGCGTTCCTGCCCCTTGGTGATCACCACCCCGCCCACCAGCTCGTCGCGAAACTTCGCCGGAAGGATCAACCGACCCTTTTCATCCAGACGCAGGTTGTGGGTGCCCAGAAACACGGGACCCACCCCCTCGCCCCTGCGCCGCATGTCCCCTGGGGCCGATGGAGCCGTCCAGCTCCGCCATTGGCCCCCACTTTACCCCACTTCCCCCCACCGTCAAGGCATTTCGCGCACAAAATGTCCGACTCGTCCCGTCGGCGCCGCAGGTCAACAGGGGTGGCGAGGGGTGGAGGGATTCGTTGCCCACCAAGGCAACGAGGGCGTGACAGCGGGCCGCGACGTGCCCTGGCGACGGCACATAAGGGATATATCGGTCAGCCGGCGCCCGCCAGGCACCGTTGGCCGGCCAGGGGTGGAGGAAAGTGGAGGAAGCCCACCCGAAGCACAGCGAAAGGCCCCGTCGAGCCGGCAGGCTCGACGGGGCCCTGCTTTCGCTGGGTCGACCGGCTACACGAGCCGGCGGAAGATGACGTTCGTGCTCCAGATCGTGTGCAGGCCGACCGTGGAACGCGAGTTGGGCGCGTCCCACATCTTGTTGCCGCCCGCGTAGATCGCCGCGTGGTAGCCGTACCCGCCATCGAGGAAGATGATCAGATCGCCGGGCGCGGCGTCGGCGGCCGAGACCGGCGTGCCGTACCGCTTCTGTTGGTCCGCGCTGTGCGGCAGGCTCACGCCGAACTGCCGGAAGACGTACATGGTCAGGCCCGAGCAGTCGAAGGCGTTCGGGCCGGCGGCGCCGAACACGTAGGGCTTGCCCGCCTCCCGCGACGCGGCCTCCACCACGGCCAGCGCGGTGGCGCTGGGCTGCACGTGGTTCGAGCCGATGACCGACGCCCCCGCAGGCGCCCAGTTCGAGGACGAGGAACTCGACCGGGTGGTGGTGACGGTGGACGACGTCTTGGTGGTGGTGACCGGCGCCGGTTTCGTGACGGTGACCGCCTGGGCCGGCGAGGTCGAGGCGCCGAAGGCACGGACGCCGGCGTAGTGAAGCCGGTAGTTGGCCGAGGCCGTCGGCTTCACGGTGAAGGTCACCGAACCGTCCGCGTCGGCCAGCGCGGCGGCGACCGTCTTCCACGCGCCACCCGTCTCCTGCTCCAACCGGACCGACTGGTTGCGCAGCGACACAGAGTCCACATCGGACACTACTCGTCCACTGAACACAATGGACTGTCCAGAAAGGACACTTGCCTTGTCCACCGAGAGGCTGCTTCGCGTCGCCCTGGCCAGCGCCGGGGTCCACTCGACCACGGGGCCACTGTGGCGCGCACTCGCCGTGGCGCCCTCGGTCGTCCCTCCACTGTGGGCACTGGCAGCGCCCGGCGCACCCGCCGCGAAGGCGACCCCCGGCGCGCCGAGCACCATGCCGCCGGCCAGGACGCTCAACGCGGCGACGGTCACCGCACCGGTGCGTGGGCGGACCACCGGCAGGCGCCCCGACCGGAGCGACCCGCGGCCGCCCGCCGGGCCACCGCCCGTCATGTTGTCGATATTCACGAATAGATTCCCTCCGGCACGTCCACCGGCCCCGCGGCGCGCGCACGTCCACTTGGTGCGCCCGCGCCACGCTCGCCGTCCCGCGCCACGGTCACCACCGGCGACCGGGCCCCGTGCGGTCCACAACCGACTGTCCACACACTGCGGTCGTGGGGCGATGGTCCACTCCGGGCGAGCGCGTCCCCGACGACGATGGCTCGCTGATCCGGCTCTCGACGCCGGCGGCCGGAGTGGTCCGGCGATCCTGCCCTGCTCCGTCTTGAGTTGTCGGTGGGTTTCGCGCCGCCCGGACGGGCAGGACTCGACGTGGTCCGGTCGGCACTGGCGCACTCCCGGTCGGAGTGCCTTGAACTTTCTAACGGACGGGTCAATCCACACGCCGCAACAATGATCTCACGGAGCGTGATGCCGTGACGACGGGGACCCGAGATGGTCCGGCACGCCCGAGTTGTGACTACGTGCCGTCACGCAAGGCGACTCACCGTCTATCGACTCGCGTGAGTTCTATCACAGAACTTTTCGATGTCAGATAATCCGCAATTAGGGCAAATCATAACCAGCCCCCACAAGATAACAGCCACCCCGGACGACCGACATGGAACCGTCACGACACCGTCAAGGTCGCGTCATGCCACCCACAACATCGATGTTCATGACTTTACTGCCCCGTCATGCCGGGGTCGACCCGGGTGTCGGTGGGTGGCGATAGTCTCATCGCAGTGCCGGCTGCGAGAGGGAGGGCCATGACGACCGGAGGGGAACTGCCGCTGCGCGCCAAGGTCGCCTCGTCGCTGTCCCGCACGGCCGCGGCGATCTCCCGGGCCGCCGGGCGCGGCGACGGTTCGGTGATCGGCGGCTGGCTCGGCCTCAAGATCGATCCCGACCTGCTCAAGCACCTGGCCGCCGGCCGCAGCGTCGCCCTCGTCTCGGGCACCAACGGCAAGACCACCACCACCCGGCTCACCGCCGCGGCCATGGGGGTGCTGGGCGAGGTGGCGACCAACTCCCTGGGCGCCAACATGCCGACCGGCCACACCTCCGCACTGGCCCGGGCCGGGCACACGCCCTACGCCGTGCTCGAGGTCGACGAGCACTACCTCAACCAGGTCATCGAGGCCACCAACCCCGTGGCGATCGCGCTGCTCAACCTCAGCCGTGACCAGCTCGACCGGGCCAAGGAGGTGGCGATGATGGCGACCCTGTGGCGCGACGCGGTGCGCGACCGGGAGAGCGTCATCGTCGCCAACGCCGACGACCCGATGGTGGTGTTCGCGGCCCGCGACGCCCGGCGGGTGGTCTGGGTCGCCTCCGGCCAGCGCTGGCACGACGACTCGTGGGTCTGCCCCGAGTGCGGCTCCCCCATCGAACGCGACGGCGACGACTGGCGGTGCAGCCGCTGCGACCTGCGCCGCCCCACTCCGCAGTGGACGGTCGACGGGGAGGCCGTGCGGGCTCCGGACGGCTCCACGCACCGGATCGAGTTGCAGCTACCCGGTCGGGTGAACCGGGCCAACGCCGCCACCGCCCTGGCCGTCGCCGCCCAGTTCGGGGTCGATCCGGCCCAGGCCGTTCCCCGGCTGGCCCAGGTCGCCTCGGTCGCCGGGCGCTACGCCACGGTCGAGCGGGACGGCCGCACCGTCCGGCTGCTGCTGGCCAAGAACCCGGCCGGCTGGCTGGAGGCCTTCGACATGGCCGAGCCCGCGCCGACCCTGCTGGCGATCAACGCCCGAGACCCCGACGGCCTCGACACGAGCTGGCTCTACGACGTGGACTTCTCACCGCTGCACGGCCGCCGGGTGCTGATCACCGGCGACCGGGCGATGGACCTCGCCGTCCGCCTTGAGGTGAACGAGATCGAGTTCGAGCACGTCGCCAACTTCCCGAGAGCGCTCGCGGCGGTGCCCCCGGGCCGGCTGGAGGTCATCGCCAACTACACCGCGTTCCAGGACATCCGAGCGGAGCTGAACCGTGTCAACTAACCAGGGCGGTGCCCGGCACCGGGCTCCCGGCGACGACGGCGGCAGCGAGTCGGCGCTGCGCATCGTCTGGCTCTACCCCGACCTGCTGTCGACCTACGGCGACCGGGGCAACATGCTCATCCTGGCGCGGCGGGCCTTCGTCCGCGGCATCCCGGTGGAGACGATCGAGGTCCGCTCGGACGAGAAGGTGCCCGAGCAGGGCGACATCTACCTGCTGGGCGGTGGCGAGGACGGTCCGCAGGCGCTGGCGGCGCAGCGGCTCAACGCCGACCGCGGCCTGCACCGGGCCTACGAACGCGGCGCCACCCTGCTGGTCATCTGCGCCGGCTACCAACTCGTCGGCACCTCGTTCTTCGCCAAGGGCGAGAAGTGCCCGGGCCTGGGCCTGCTCGACCTCTCGTCCGACCGCGGGCCGTCGCGGGCCGTCGGCGAACTCGCCGGCACCCCCGACCCGGCGCTGGGTCTGCCGACCATCACCGGGTTCGAGAACCACGGCGGCCGCACCCATCTCGGGCCGGGCGTCAAGCCACTGGCCCGGGTCACGGCCGGGGTCGGCAACGACGGCGCGACCGAGGGGGTCTGGCAGGGCAAGCTGCTGGGCACGTACATGCACGGCCCGGCCCTGGCGCGCAACCCCGCGCTGGCGGACCTGCTGCTCTCCTGGGCGGTCGGGTCCACCGTGGACCCCATCGACGACACCTGGCCGAACCGGCTGCGGGAGGAGCGCCTGCGGGCGGTCGTCGGCTGACCCGCGGGCTCAGGGCGCCAGCAGGCCCGCCGCCGACCAGTCGATCGGGGTCAGTTGCGCGGCGGCGAGCGCCGCGTTCGCCGCACTGAAGGGCCGGGTGCCCAGGAAGCCACGGGGGTTCATCGGCGACGGGTGACCGGCCTCGATGACCACGTGGTGCGGTGCGGTCACCAGCGCCGCCTTCTGCCGCGCGTACGCGCCCCACAACAGGAAGACCACGCGCGTGGGCGAGTCGTCGAGGGCCCGGATCGCCGCGTCGGTGACGTGCTCCCACCCCCGGCCGGCGTGCGAGGTGGGCTTGCCGGCCCGCACCGTGAGCACCGCGTTGAGCAACAGCACCCCCTGCGCGGCCCACCCGGTCAGGTCCCCGTTCGGCGGCGGCGCGATGCCGAGGTCGTCGCGCAGCTCCTTGTAGATGTTGCGCAGCGACGGCGGCACCGGCACGCCCGGGCGCACGCTGAAACTCAGGCCATGGGCCTGGCCGGCCTTGTGGTACGGGTCCTGGCCCAGGATCAGCACGCGGGTGCGCCCGTACGGGCACAGCCGCAGGGCCGAGAACAGATCCTCGCGCGGGGGAAAGACCTCGCCGGCGCGGTACTCCTCGTCGACGAACCGCGACAGCTTGTCGACCACCCCGCGGTCGAGGTGGGGCAGCAGGGCGACGCGCCACGGCTGCGGCAGCGCCTCGATCAGGTCCCAGGGCACGCCGGAACCTTATCCTCGCGCGGACCGTGTCCTCGTTAGGCTGTGCCGGTGAGCCCGGCCCGGCGTGCGCTGATCCTGGTGGCCGGCATCGGCGCGCTCGCGACCGCCGCGTTCCTGCTCCCGCTGCACGCCGTCCCCGAGGCCGTGGCCTCGCTCGGACCCGCCGGCCCGGTGGTGGGGGTGGCGGTGGGCGCCTCGCTGCTGGCCGCGCTCGTGCCGCGGACCCCGATCTCGTTCGCCTGCGGCCTGCTCTTCGGCGCCGCGGTCGGCACGATCTGCGCCGTCGCGACCTTCGTCGTGGCGGCCGTGGTGACCTTCGCCGGCGGGCGCCTGCTCGGCCGGGAGTTCTTCGTCCGCTGGTCGGAGCGGCTCGCCGGCCGCCGGCTCGGTCGGGCCTGGCAGCGGCTGGACGGCTGGGTCACGCGGGAGGGCACGCTGGCCGTGGCCACCGTACGGTCACTGCCGGTCGCGCCCTACGGGCTGGTCGGGTACGCCTACGGCACGTCGGCGGTGCGCACCCGCCACTACCTCGTCGGCACCATCGCGGCCGGGCTCCCCTCCGCCGTCATCTATGCCGTCCTCGGCGCCGCCGTGGCGGGCGGCAACCCGACCGGAGCGCTCACCGCCGTACCGACGCTGGTGAGCCTCGCCCTGGTCGCCGCCCTCCTGCTGCGCGCCCGGATCAGACGACCACGCTGACCATCCGACCCGCCACGACGATCACCTTCTTCGGTTCGCGACCCTCCAGCGCCGCCTCGACCTCGGCCAGCGCCGCGGCCCGCACGGCCTCCTCGGTGGCGTCCGCCGGCACCTCGATGCGACCCCGGACCTTGCCGTTGACCTGCACGGGATAGGTCACCGACTCGGCGACCAGCAGGGCGGGGTCGGCCACCGGATAGTCCACATAGGTCAGTGAACCCTCGTGGCCCAGCCGCTGCCACAGCTCCTCGCAGATGTGCGGGGCGAACGGCGCCAGCATCAGCACCAGCGGCTCGGCCAGCGCCCGGGGCGTGCCCTGCGCGCCGGCGGAGGTGGCCCGGTTGGTCAGCTCGATCAGCTTGGCGATCGCGGTGTTGAAGCGCAGACCGTCCATATCGGACCGTACCCCGTCGATGGTGCGGTGCAGCGCCCGCTCCAGTTCCGGGCTCAGCGGCGCGTCGACCACCCGGGTCTGGCCGGTCTCCTCGTCGACGATCAACCGCCACACGCGCTGCAGGAACCGCTGCGAGCCGACGACCGCCCGCGTCTCCCACGGCCGGGAGACATCCAGCGGCCCCATCGACATCTCGTAGACGCGGAACGTGTCGGCACCGTAGGACGCACACATCTCGTCGGGCGTGACGACGTTCTTCAGCGACTTGCCCATCTTGCCGTACTCGCGGTTGACCACCTGGTCGCGGTAGAAGTAGACGCCGTCGCGCTCGACGACCTCCTCGGCCGGCACGTAGACACCGCGGGAATCGGTGTAGGCATAGGCCTGGATGTAGCCCTGGTTGTACAGCCGACGGAACGGCTCGAACGACGACACGTGCCCCAGGTCGTACAGGACCTTGTGCCAGAACCGCGCGTACAGCAGGTGCAGCACCGCGTGCTCCACCCCGCCCACGTACAGGTCGACGCCACCGCTGTCGCCCTCGCGTCGCGGGCCCATCCAGTAGCGCTCGTTGACCGGGTCGACCATCGCCTGGTCGTTGTCCGGATCCAGGTAGCGCAACTCGTACCAGCACGAGCCCGCCCACTGCGGCATCGTGTTGGTCTCGCGGGTGTAGCGCTTCGGCCCGTCGCCCAGGTCCAGCGTGACCTCGACCCAGTCCCGGGCGCGCGACAGCGGCGTCTCCGGCTCGGTGTCGGCGTCGTCGGGGTCGAAGGTGCGCGGCGAGAAGTCGTCGATCTCCGGCAACTCCAGCGGCAGCATCGACTCGGGCAGCGCGACCGGCAGCCCGTGCTCGTCATAGACGATCGGGAACGGCTCGCCCCAGTAGCGCTGGCGGCTGAACAGCCAGTCACGCAGGCGATAGGTGACCGCGCCCTCGCCGTGGCCGTGCTTCTCCAGCCACTCGATCATCGCCTGCTTCGCGTCGGCGACCCCCAGGCCGTTCAGGCTCAGGCTCTCGTTGGCCGAGTTGATCGCCGGCCCGTCACCGGTGAACGCCTTGCCGTCGAAGCCCTCGGTGGGCTGCACGGTGCGGATGATCGGCAGGTCGAAGACCTCGGCGAAGTCCCAGTCCCGCTCGTCCTGGCCGGGCACCGCCATGATGGCGCCGGTGCCGTAGCCCGCCAGCACATAGTCGGCGATGAAGACGGGGATCAGCACACCGTTGACCGGGTTCGTGGCGAAGGCCCCGGTGAAGACGCCGGTCTTCTCCCGCGACTCGGCGGTGCGCTCGGCCTCGGTCCTGCGCGCCGCGAACTCCCGGTACGCCCGGACCGCCTCGGCCGGCGTGCGGTGCCCACCGGTCCACTTCTTCTTCGTGCCCTTCGGCCACTCGGTCGGCACCAGTTCGTCCACAATGGAGTGTTCGGGGGCGACCACCATGTAGGTGGCGCCGAACAGCGTGTCCGGTCGCGTGGTGAAGACCCGGATCGTGGGACCGTCCTCCACCGGGAAGTCGACGTGCGCACCGGTCGAGCGGCCGATCCAGTGCCGCTGCATCAGCTTCACCGACTCGGGCCAGTCCAGCGCGTCCAGGTCGTCCAGCAGCCGGTCGCCGTAGGCGGTGATCCGCATCATCCACTGCTTCAGCCGCCGCTTGAAGACCGGGAAGTTGCCCCGCTCACTGCGGCCGTCGGCGGTGACCTCCTCGTTGGCCAGCACCGTGCCCAGCCCCGGGCACCAGTTCACCGGGGCGTCACTCACATAGGCCAACCGATGGTCGTCGACGATCCGCCGACGCTCCACATCGGACAGCTTCGCCCACGGCCGGCCGTCCGGGGTGGGCCGCTTGCCCTCCTCGAACTCCGTCACCAGCTCGCTGATCGGCCGGGCCTTGCGCTGGTCCGGGTCGTACCACGAGTTGAAGACCTGCAGGAAGATCCACTGCGTCCAGCGGTAGAACGGCACATCCGTCGTCGCCACCGACCGCCGCCCGTCGTAGGCCAGCCCCAGCCGGCGCAGCTGCGCCCGGTACCGGTTGACGTTCTCCTCGGTGTTCACGCGCGGGTGCTGGCCGGTCTGTACGGCGTGCTGCTCGGCCGGCAGCCCGAACGCGTCGAACCCCATGGCGTGCAGCACGTTGCGCCCCGCCATGCGCTGGTAGCGGCCGTAGCAGTCGGTGCCGATGTACCCCAGCGGGTGCCCCACGTGCAGGCCCGCCCCCGACGGGTAGGGGAACATGTCCAGCACGAACAGCTTCTCCGCCCCGGCCCGGGGGTGCTTCGGGTCGGCCAGCGGTCCCGTCGGGTTCGGCGAGTAGAAGGTGCCCTGCTCGTCCCAGAAGTCCTGCCACCGGGCCTCGATCTCGTTGGCCAGGGCCGCGGTGTAGCGGAACGGGGGAACATCCGCCGGTACGGTCCCCGCCCCCGTCGACGCGCCCGCTGCCACCGTCGTGGCCTTGGCCGGCGCGGTCGTGGCCTTGGCCGTCTTCGCCGGCGTGGCCTTGGCCGGCGCGGTCGTGGCCTTGGCCGCCTTGGCTGGCGTGGCCTTGGTCGCCTTCTTGACCGGGGCCGGCTTGCCCGCGCCGCCCTTACCGCCTGCCTTGCTCATCGGTGCCACCTCACATCTGCCGGTCGGGTCTGTCGGTCTGGCTTCTTCTGGGCATGAAAAAACCCCTCACGCAGGAGGGGTCGCCGTGCTGTCGCTGGTCGTCGCGTCAGCACGGCTCGGTAAGGAGCAGGATCGCCCCGGTCATGCCCGGCATATTACGCTCCGCCGTTCCCCAACGCCCACCCGGTTCCCCACCGGCCACCCCACCGCCGACCCGTGAGACCCGCGCCGACCGGGGAGACCTCCGCGCCGACCGGGGAGACCTCCGCGCCGATCTTGGGGTTTTCGGCGTGAGTTGATCTCCAATCACGCGGAAAACCCCAAGATCGCGGCAAAGAGGGGGGCGGGGTGGGCGCGGATGTGGGACGAACTCCCGGATCTGGGACGGGGGTGGGGTGGGGTTTGGCGTGGTTGCGCCGATCCCGGGTGGGGCCTGGATGCGGCTTCGGGTCGGGAAAGCCTGGGCGGCGGGGTTGGTTGAACCCACCGTGCCCGACACGAGGGGCACCGCCCAGCAGGTGACCGTGGGTGA
>Ga0164243_10001808_pt1 | contig 35902 bp, 42 predicted proteins | sample OricompcompostOP_FD_108781 | JGI IMG/M metagenome (GOLD analysis project Ga0164243, IMG submission 108781) | Organic Plus compost microbial communities from Emeryville, California, USA - Original compost - Organic plus compost (OP) | ecosystem: Engineered > Solid waste > Mixed feedstock >...
CCGTGAGGCCGTGAGGCCGTGAGGCCGTGAGGCCGTGAGGCCGTGAGGCCGTGAGGCCCCAGCACCACAAAAACACCCGCACCGCAAGGCCAAAGCCCCAAGCAAAACCCTCAGCAGCCGGCCTTCTTGCCCCCCTCCGCAGAACCGCTTGCCGCGGCCTCGATCTGCTTGTTCATGAACATGATCGCCAGCCGGCGCCGGTCCTGTTGTCTTTGCGTGACGCGCCTGCGATTGGCGCGCCTGTTGGGCGTTCTTGCCATATTGTTCCGACTTTCTTGTGATTATTGGGCTGCCCGCCCCTCTGCCGGACAGGCGGAGGGCCAACGGGACGTGCCGCGATGGAGAGATTCGCGGGACAGGGCCGGCACGGGGCGCCGGCAAAAGCCGGCACGACCTGCGGCGCCCGAGCCGCTATTTCTTGCGCTTCTTGGGCGGCGTTGCCGCCTTGCCGGCCTCGGACGCTTCCTTGGCCAGCCTGGCCGCGCGCAGATTTGCGGTCAGTTCCTTGCGGCGTTCGGCCTGATCGTTGATGATCTGCCGCGCCTCTTGCGTCGTCCGATCCATCGCGGTCAATGGCGCGGGCGCGCGGAAAAGTTCCTTCAGCCTGTCCTTGGGTGCCATGGCAACCTCCGCAGGGATGGGTCCGACCAGGATCGGTCGGACCCTGTATTCGCAATCAGGCCAGCGCCAGATCGCGCGCCGATTGACGGCCATCGCGGCCGGTCTCGATCTCGAAGGTCACGGCCTGGCCGTCGTCGAGATGCGAGATATTCGCCCGTTCAAGGGCGGAGATGTGCAAAAACACATCCTTGCCGCCCTCTGCCGGGGCGATGAAGCCGAAGCCTTTGGTGGCGTTGAACCATTTCACGGTGCCATTGGCCATCGTGATGTCTCCTTCAGATAATACCGCCCGCGACATGCGACGGTTCGGCCCAGTCAGATCGAAGCATAGACTGAAGCCGGTAAGGAGACAGGATGCGGAAGAAATAACCTAGCCCCCGCAACATGGGGCCTTATCGCCGGAAATGCAAGGGCAGGTTTTGCGGAGAGGTGCGGACGGCGCCGGCGGGGAAGGGTCAGCCCTGGTCGCGTTCGGCCAGATCCAGCCATTCCTCCTCGGCCGCGGCCAGTGCCTGCTGGCGTTCGACCAGCCCCTGGCTGGCCTTGGCGAATTTCGCTGGTGCGGTCTGGAACAGGTCGGGCTGGGCCAGGAATTCGGTAAGCTTGCCGATCTCGGCCTCCAGCCGCTCGATGAGCGCGGGCAAAGCCTCGAGCCGCTTTCTTTCGCTGAAATTCAGGCTTTTGCGCCCTGCCCCGGCTTCGGGCCCTGCTTCCGGCCCCCGTTCCGTCTCCCGCTCGGGCCCCTTTCCCGCGCCGCCCGCCGGCTTGGCCGCAGCGGCGGGCCGGGCGGGGACGGGCCGCAGCGTTCCGGACGATGCGGGGCGCCGCTGAGCGCGGTAATCCGACCAGCCGCCGGCATAGATCACCGCGCGCCCGTCCCCCTCCATCGCCACGGTGCTGGTGGCCACGCGGTCGATGAAATCGCGATCGTGGCTGACCAGCAGCACCGTGCCGTCATATTCGCCCAGGACGTCCTGCAACAGGTCCAGGGTCTCGACATCGAGATCGTTGGTGGGTTCGTCCAGCACCAAGAGGTTCGAGGGCCGCGCCATGATCCGCGCCAGCAAAAGCCGCGCCTTTTCTCCGCCCGACAGGCTGCCGACCGGGGCGCGGGCCTGCGCCTCGTCAAAGAGGAAATCCTTGAGATAGGCGACGACATGGCGGGGATTGCCACGCACCATCACCTGGTCCGAGCGCCCCGAGACCCGCATGGCGGGATCGCCTGCCAGCGCATCCCACAAGGTCACCGTCTCGTCGATGGCCGAGCGGGCCTGGTCGAAGACCGCGATTTCGAGATTGGTGCCATGCTTGATCGTGCCGGTATCCGGCGCGATCTCGCCGGTCAGCATCTTGATCAGCGTCGTCTTGCCGGCGCCGTTCGGGCCGACGAAGGCCACGCGGTCGCCGCGCAGCACCCGCAGGTCGAAGGGTTTCAGGATCACGCGATCGCCGAAGGATTTCGAGATGCCCCTGGCGTCGATCACCCGCTTGCCCGATTGCGGCCCCGCATCCAGTTCCATCGCCGCCGTGCCCTGGCGGCGGATCTGGCCGGCGCGTTCCTCGCGCAGCGCCGCCAGCGCGCGGACGCGGCCCTGGTTGCGCTTGCGCCGGGCGCTGATGCCCTCGACCGCCCAGCGGGCCTCGGCCCGGATCTTGCGGTCGAGCTTGTGGCGGGCCTCGTCCTCGGCCGCCCAGACGGTTTCGCGCCAATCCTCGAAATGCTCGAAACCCTTGTCCTGCCGGCGCAGCTCGCCGCGGTCGATCCACAGGGTCGCACGGGTCAGCGCCCGCAGGAAGGCCCGGTCGTGCGAGATCAGCACGAAGCCCGCCCTGGTCGCGGAAAGCTGTTCTTCCAGCCAGCCGATCGCCTCGATGTCGAGATGGTTGGTCGGCTCGTCGAGCAGCATCAGATCGGGCGCCTCGGCCAGCAGCCGGGCGAGCGCCGCCCGCCGCCGCTCGCCGCCCGAGGCGGTGGCCGTCGGGCGGTCGGGGTCGAATTTCAGCCCCTCGGCCGCCATCTCGACCCGGTAACCCTCGGCCTCGCCCAGGCCGGCGCGGGCGAAATCGCCCAGGGTGGCAAAGCCCGACAGGTCGGGATCCTGCTCCATATAGCCGACCGCGGTGCCGGCCGGGGTGACGACCTGGCCGGCATCGGGTTCGACCAGCCCGGCCATGACCTTCATCAGCGTGGACTTGCCCGAGCCGTTGCGGCCGACCAGCGCCAGCCGGTCGCCCTGCTGGACGGTCAGGTTCAGCCCCTCGAAGACGGGATGGCCGCCGAAGGTCAGGGAAATATCGGTGAGTTGCAAAAGCGGAGCGCGTGCCATGAAAGGGCAGATATGCCGCCCTGCCGGCCGGGTCAACGGGGCAGCGGCGCGGGCGGGATGGGGGCGCTGCCCCCGGCCCTGCGGGCCTCCCCCGGGGTATTTCCGTAACGGAGAAAGCCGGGGGAAATCACAACGCCGCCAGCAGCCGGCCCGCCAGATCGTGCAGCTGGTCGCGATAGCCCGAGCGGGCCGAGGGCAGGTCGGGATCCGAGGTCATGGCAATGGCGACCGGAACCATGCCGGCCGCGCCGGCGGGAAAGACATAGATCATCTGCCCGCCATAGCCCCAGCCATAGCGCGCCGGCCGGCCGGCGATGCGGCCGATGAACCAGCCATAGCCGTATTCCTCGCCATTGAAGACCGACCGGGTGCGGGACTGCCAGCTTTCGGCGATCCAGCCCGGGGGGATCGCCCCCTGCCCGGCGGCGGCATAGGCGGCGCCGAAGCAGAGCAGGCTGCGGGTGCTCATCGCCATCTGGTTTCCGCCCAGATGGATGCCCTGGGGGTCGCGGTCCCAAGCGGCGATGGAAAAGCCGGGAATGTCGAGCCAGTCGCGCGCCAGGGCCAGCGTCGAGCGGCCCGAGACCCGCACCAGCATGGCCGAGACCAGATGCGTCGAGGCAGTGGAATAGAGCATCCGCCCGCCCGGCTCGGCCTCGAAGGGCGCGGCCAGGGCGGCGCGCACCCAGTTGCGGCTATTGACCCAGGCGCCGTAATTCGGCCCGGATTGCCGCTGCAAGCCTGCCTGCATCGACAGCAGATGTCCCAGCGTCAGCCGGGCCAGGCGCGGGTCGGGATCGGCGGGCAGGTCGGCGCGCAGCACCTCGGCCACCGGATGGTCGGGACCGGAAAACAGCCCGCGCGCGATGGCGATGCCGGCCAGGGCCGAGATGATGGATTTCGAGGCCGACTTGATATTCGTCGCCCGGTCCGGGGTGAAGCCGCCGAAGCCGCGCGCCGCCACCTCTTCGCCGTCGCGCCAGACGGCGATGGCGCGCAGCCGCGGCAGGTCCACCGCCGCCAGGATGTCGCCCGGCGCCCCCCGCGCCAGGCGCGGCATCGCCAGAAGCGGCAGGGCAAGCAGGATTGAACGTCGCCTCATCCCGGTTATATGGGAGGCATCGGGGCCGGGCAGAGCCGGCTCACCGTTTCGTGATCCCTTTCGCCTCGGCCAGCCGCCGCCCGCCGGGCCAGCCAGACAGGAAAGACCATGTCCCGGACCGTCACCCTTTCGACCTGTCGCGTGGCGACCCCGAATGCCAGCCGCTATCTGCAACAGCTGTGCAAGCATTGGGCGCATAAGTTCGAGGTCGAATTCAACTCCGTCCGGGGCCGCATCGTGATGCCGGAGGAGCGCGTCGTGACCCTGACCGCCACCCCAGAGGCGCTGGAGATCCGGCTGGAGGCCCCGGGCGAGGCCACCGCCCATATGCGCCATGTCCTGGACAGCCATATCGCCCGCTTCGCCTTTCGCGAGGAACTGGCCTTCGACTGGCAGCCGGCCTAAGGGCGGTTGCCGCCCCCCGTCCGCGCCGCTAATCTGCGCCGGTCACGAAAGGCCCGCGGATGAGCGAAGAACGGAACTACCAGGTGCTGGCGCGGAAATACCGCCCCGAGACCTTTGCCGATCTTGTCGGCCAGGACGCGATGGTGCGGACGCTGAAGAACGCCTTTGCCGCCGACCGCATCGCGCAGGCCTTCATCATGACCGGCATCCGCGGCACCGGCAAGACCACCACCGCCCGCATCATCGCCAAGGGGCTGAACTGCACCGGCCCCGACGGCCAGGGCGGCCCGACCACCGAACCCTGCGGGGTCTGCGAGCATTGCCTGGCGATCAGCGAGGGCCGGCATGTCGACGTGATGGAAATGGACGCCGCATCCCGGACCGGCGTGAACGACATCCGCGAAATCATTGAATCGGTCCACTATCGCGCCGCCTCGGCCCGCTACAAGATCTACATCATCGACGAAGTCCACATGCTGTCGACCAGCGCCTTCAACGCGCTGCTGAAAACGCTGGAAGAACCGCCGCCGCATGTGAAATTCATCTTCGCCACCACCGAGATCCGCAAGGTGCCGGTGACGGTGCTGTCGCGCTGCCAGCGCTTCGACCTGCGCCGCATCGAGCCCGAGGTGATGATCGCGCTGCTGCGCCGCATCGCGGCGGCCGAGGGCGCGCAGATCACCGACGACGCCTTGGCGCTGATCACGCGGGCCGCCGAGGGCTCGGCCCGCGACGCGACCAGCCTGCTGGACCAGGCGATCAGCCATGGCGCGGGCGAGACGACGGCGGCCCAGGTCCGCGCCATGCTGGGCCTGGCCGATCGCGGCCGGGTGCTTGACCTGTTCGACATGATCCTGCGCGGCGCCGCGGCCGAGGCCCTGGCCGAGTTGCAGGCGCAATATGCCGACGGCGCCGACCCCATCGCGGTGCTGCGCGACCTGGCCGAGATCACGCATTGGGTCAGTATCGTGAAGATCACCCCCGAGGCGCTGGAGGATCCGACCATCGGCCCCGACGAACGCGCCCGCGGCCAGCAGATCGCGGACAAGGTGCCCATGCGGGCGCTGACCCGGCTGTGGCAGATGCTGCTCAAGGCGCTGGACGAGGTCGGCCAGGCCCCGAACGCGATGATGGCGGCGGAAATGGCGATCATCCGCCTGACCCATGTCGCCGACCTGCCCGACCCCGAGGCGCTGATCCGCAAGGTCCAGGCCAGCGCCGCGGCCGGCGCGTTCAGCCGCAGCGCCGCGCCCTCTGCCGGCCGCGACGGAGCGCCGCGCGCGGCGGCCGCTTCGACAGCCCCGCCCCGCCAGGCGCCGCCCCGCATGCCGGCGGCCTCCCGCCCGGACGGCAGCGCGACCGCGCTTGCGGTCTCGGCCGATGCGCTGGCGGAGTTTCCCGATTTCGAATCGGTGATCGGGCTGATCCGCCGCATGCGCGACATGAAACTGTTGCTGGATGTCGAGGATCACCTGCGGCTCGTGCGCTATTCGCCCGGCCGGATCGAGTTCCAGCCCACCGATGACGCGCCGGGCGACCTGGCGCAACGGCTGGCGGAACGGCTGCGGGGCTGGACGGGCGGCCAACGCTGGGCGGTCACCGTCACCTCGGCGGGCGGCCAGCCGACGATCGGCGAAAGCCGGATGGCGCAAGAGGCCGAAGCCCGCGCCCGCGCCATGCAGAACCCGACCGTGCAGGCGATCTTTGCCGCCTTCCCGGGCGCAAGGATCACCCGCATCCGCCCCGCCCCCACCCCGGTCGCGGTTGAAAAGCCGGCGGGCGAGGATACATCCCCCCATGAGCTGACCGAAGGCCCGGTGGCCGAGGTCGAGGAATGGGACCCCTTCGAGGACGAGGATTAAGCGATGTTCAAGGGCCTTGGCGATATGGACCTGTCCAAGATGATGGAAGCGGCCCAGCAGATGCAGGGCAAGATGGCCGAGATGCAGGAGGGCCTGGCCCGGCTGGCCGTCACCGGCGAGGCCGGAGGCGGCCTGGTCAAGGCCATCGCCACGGCCAGGGGCGAACTGACGGGGCTGGACATCGACCCTTCGATCTTCCGCTCGGAGGACAAGGAGGTGGTCGAAGACCTGATCCTGGCCGCGATCAAGGACGCGCAGCGCCGCGCCCAGGACAGGGCGGCCGAAGAAATGGCGCGGCTCACCCGCGAACTGGGCCTGCCCGCCGACATGAAAATGCCCTTCTGAATGGCCGTTGCCGGCGACGAGATCGAGACGCTGATCGCCGCCATGGCACGGCTGCCGGGGCTTGGGCCGCGCTCGGCGCGGCGCATCGTGCTGCAACTGATCCGCAAGCGCGCCGGACAGATGGCGCAACTGGCCGGGCTGATGGCCCGCGTGGCGGAAAACGCCCGCGAATGCCTGATCTGCGGCAATATCACCCAGTCCGACATCTGCCCGATCTGCCAGGATCCCGGCCGGGCCACCGGCGAAATCTGCGTCGTGACCGATGTGGCCGACCTCTGGGCACTGGAACGCGGCCGCGCCTTTCACGGCCGCTATCATGTGCTGGGCGGCAGCCTGTCGGCGCTTGATGAAATCGGCCCCGAAGACCTGCGCATCCCGCAACTGCTGGATCGCATCGCCGGGGAAAACGTCACCGAGGTCATCCTCGCCCTTTCGGCGACGGTCGAGGGCCAGACGACAGCGCATTACATCGCCGAGGCGCTGGCGCCCAGCGGCATCGCCGTCACCGGACTGGCCCAGGGCGTGCCGATCGGCGGCGAGCTGGACTATCTCGACGACGGCACCATCACCGCCGCGCTGCGCGCCCGCCGCCGGTTCTAGCGGCACCCGCAGGGCCGGGGCTCTGCCCCGGACCCCGGAGTATTTTTGAAACGGAGAAAGACGCGGGAAACGGACCCATGCTGCGCATGACGAAGGGGGCTCCGAAACCGGGCCCCCTGGCTTTCATCGTTTTGCAAATACTCCGGGGGTGCGGGGGCAGCGCCCCCGCCTCCGGCAGCCGAAGCTCAGGCGTCCAGCTTTTCCACCGCCTTGGCCGGCTTGGCGATCTCGATGCGGCGCGGCTTCAGCGCCTCGGGGATCTCGCGCAGCAGGTCGATGTTCAGCATGCCATCCTCATGGCTCGCCCCCTCGACCCGGACATGGTCGGCCAGGGTGAACCGGCGCTCGAAGGCGCGGGTGGCGATGCCGCGGTGCAGATAGCTGCGGCCTTCCTCCTCGGCGGCCTTGCGGCCCGAAACGATGACGGCGCCATCCTTCACCTCGACCGTCAGGTCGTCGGCGGAAAAGCCGGCCACGGCGATCGAGATGCGATAGGCGTTCTCGCCGGTCTTTTCGATATTATAGGGCGGATAGCTGGCGATATCGGCCGACAGGGCACGGTCCATCACATCCGCCATGCGGTCGAAGCCGACCGAGGCACGATAAAGTGGGGTCAGGTCAAAATTGCGCATTTTCCGCATCCTTCTTCAAGCGATACAAAGCTTCGCCCCCCGATCCGGGCGGGCTGGTCCATCGGCGCCGCAAGGGCCCTCCGACAATGTCTCACTTGGCGATCCGCGGCGCAGGTTTCAAGATACGCCGCCAGGCAAGGCTGCCGCCCCTTTACGGGTTGCGGGTTCCCGGCCGCGGTAAAAGGCGAATGCGCCCGCCCGTCATCCGCCGGCATCAGGCCGCAGGCTGTGGCGCGACCGGCGGCACGACGGGGCGGGGGATCAGGCCCGCGCCGCCGCCAGCAGGCGGGCGATCTCGTCCTTCAGCGCGGCGCGCTGCCTGCGCAGCGCGGCCTCGGCCTCTTCCGACATCGGGCTGTGGCGGCTTTCCGCCGCCGCGACCTGGTCGTTGACCGCATCATATTCGGCGAGCAGGCGGGCGAAATGGGCGTCCGACAGCTTCAGATCGTGGATAAGCGCCGCATCATCGGGAAATTCCTCATGGATGGCGTGAGGTGCTGCCATTTTTCCGCTCCTGGACAAGGTCGATCCGCTTCTCGATAAACCCGGGCGCGCGGACTGGCAACATCGCTGTCCTGCGGCTAGAATCGCGCCATGGACCCGAATACCGCCTTGACCGCCCCCCTGGCCGGCGCGCTGTCGGCAGCCGACCTGGCCGCCCTTAGCTGGCTGCTGCTGGCTTGGTTCGGCATCGGCTGGATTACCGAGCATCCGCCCGCGGGCCATCCCTCGGTCACGGTGCTGATGAAGGCCCATCGCCGCGAATGGATGCGGCAATTCATCACACGCAACCCGCGCATCTTCGACAGCGCCATCCTGACCACATTGCGCGAGGGCACGGCCTTCTTCGCCTCGGCCTGCATGATCGCGGTGGGAGGCGGGCTGGCGCTGATCGGCAATACCGACCAGCTCACCGGCGTCGCGCGCCAGTTCGACATGGGCCATGTGCCAACGCTGAAATGGGAAATCAAGATCGTCGTGGTGCTGTTCTTCGTGGCCAATGCGCTGTTGCGCTTTGTCTGGTCGCATCGGCTGTTCGGCTATTGCGCGATCATCATGGCCTCGGTCCCCAACGAGCCCGAGGACCCGCGCGCCATGCCGCTGGCCATGCAGGCGGCCGATATCAACATTACCGCGGCGAAAAGCTTCAACTCGGGGCTGCGCTGCGTCTATTTCGCGCTGGGGGCGCTTGGCTGGCTGGCGGGGCCCTGGGGGCTGTTCCTGGCCAGCAGCTATGTGCTTTTCATCTCGTGGCGGCGCGAATTCGCCTCACACTCGCGCCGGGCGATCATGCAACTGGTCCCCGGCGAGACGGGCCTGCTGCCAGGCCAGCCCGAGGGCGAGCATCCCCGCCGCTGACAGCACCACCGCCACCAGCCCCGAGGAGCGCCATCCCCAGCCCGCCGTCAGGGCCAGGCCAGCCAGCCAAGGTCCCAGCGCATTGGCGGCGTTGAAGGCGGCATGGTTCATCGCCGCCGCCATGCTCTGCGCCTCGCCCGCCACATCCATCAGCCGGGTCTGCAGCGGCACCACCATGCCCGATCCCAGCCCCAGCAGGAAGGACGAGGCCAGCATCAGCCCCCAGTTCCCGACCGCAAGGGCGGCAAAGCCCTGGGTCACGGCCATGAACAGCATCAGCCGCAGCGCAGCGCCCCAGCTGCCATGGCGGATCGTCAGCCGCGCGGCCCGGATGCTGCCCAGCGTGCCGCCGATGCCAAAGGCCGAAAGCGTCGCCGGAACCGCCCAGCCCGGCGGCTGCGTGGTCGCCAGCATCGCCGCCGAAAGATAGGAATAAACCGCGAAAAGCCCGCCGAAGCCGATGGCGCCGACCAGCAGGATCAGCATGACCGCCGGGTTGCGCAGCGCCCTCAGCTCGGCCAGCGGCCGCGCATCCCTGGGCGCGCCGACCCGCGGCGCCAGCCGCAGGATCAGCCAGCCCGCCAACAGCGCCAGCAGGCCCGGCAAGGCAAAGCCCCAGCGCCAGCCCAGCCCCTGCCCCAGAATGCTTGCCAGCGGCACGCCGGCGATATTGGCCACGGTCAGGCCCAGCAGGACCTGCGTCACCCCCCTCGCCCGCTCTGCCCGCGGCAGGGCGTCGGCGGCGAACAGCATGGCCACGCCCAGAAAGCCGCCATGCGGCAACCCGGCCAGAAAGCGGGTGGCGACCAGGGTGCCATAGCCCGGCAGCACCGCCGCCAGCAGGTTCATCATCCCATAGCCCGCGATCAGCGCCGCCAGATAGCGCCGCCGCGGCAACCGTGCGCCCAGGATCGAGGTGATCGGCGCACCGACCACCACCCCCAGCGCATAGGCGGAAACGACATGCCCCGCCTGCGGCTCGCTGATGCCCAGATCACCGGCATACCAGGGCAGCAGGCCCATGGCCGCAAATTCCGAAGTGCCGATGGCAAAGGCGCCCAGTCCCAGGGCAAGAATGGCAAGCGTCGGATTGGGCTGCGGCGGCATGGCGGCACCTTCGGGGCTGGCGGATGTGGGAAAAACAGGCCCGCTAGCGTTAACAGATGCCGCCATATGCCGCCAAGCCACCTGCCGCGAAGCCCAGACATGCAAAAGGCGCAAGGCTGCGACGGCATGCCGCCGGTTGTCTTCTTCGTTCCCCAAATACCCAAATCCCGCAGCGCGGGCAGGCGCAGCGTCGATGCGGCGACTGAACCTGCAATCTCGGCGCTGCAGAAAACCTTCCGATGGGTATTTTCGGAACGAAGAAGATGCCGGGCCATTGCCTCAGCCCGACTGCCAGCGCGGCTTGCGCTTGTCGAAAAAGGCGGCGATGCCCTCGGGTGCCTCCTGCCCTTCCCAGACATCGACGAGGGCCTCGATGCTGGCCTCGATCTCGGCCGGGCCGATGGGCGGGCCCAGGCGGCGTGCCAGGCGCTTGGCCGCCGCCACCGCACCGGGGGCGCAGGAGAGATAGGGCAGGATCTCGGCCTCGATGGCGGCGTCCAGGGTCCCGGGATCGGCAAGGCCGGCCAGCAGGTCCAGCCGGACGGCCTCGTCGGCGCCGAAAAGGCGGGCGGACATGAAGACACGGCGCGCCCGGGCCTCGCCCAGGCGGGCCAGCACATAGGGGCCAATGGTGGCGGGAATCAGGCCCAGCCGCGTCTCGGTCAGGCCGAAGCGGGCCTGGGGCACGGCCACCGCCAGGTCGCAGACCGAAATCAGCCCGACCCCACCGCCGAAGGCATTGCCCTGCACCCGGCCGATCAGCGGTTTGGGCAGGGTGTTTAGCGCGTCCAGCATCATTGCCAGTTCGCGCGCCGCGGCGCGGCGGGTCCCGGCATCGGCGCGCATCTGGTCCTGCATCCAGCCCAGATCGGCGCCGGCGCAGAAACTGCGCCCCTCGGCCGCCAGCACCACCAGGCGCACGGACGGATCGGCGCCCAGCACCCGCGCCGCCCGGCCAAGGTCGCGGATCATCGGCGCCGACAGCGCGTTATGCTTGTCGGCGCGGGCCAGCCACAGATGGGCGACGCCGCGGGCATCGGTTTCGATACGGATGGTTTCCATCAGGCCGCTCCTCTCATGCTGCGGGCCATGGCGGCGGCCCTTGCGATCACCGCCATGTCGAGCCCGGTCTGGTGCCCACCCGCCTGCAGATGCGCGGCGAGATGTTCGGTGGCGACATTGCCCGCGGCGCCGGGGGCATAGGGGCAGCCGCCCAGGCCGCCCACCGCGGCGTCGAAGACCCGCAACCCGCGCGCCAGGCTCGCATCGACATTTTCCAGCGCCCGGCCGGCCGTGTCGTGGAAATGGCCGGCCAGGCTTTCGGGCGGCATTTCATCCAGCACCGCGGCCAGCATGGCATCGACGGTTTCGGGCCGGCCCCGGCCGATTGTGTCGCCCAGGCTGATCTCATAGCAGCCCAGATCGCGCAGGGCGGCGGCGACGCGGGCGACATTGCCGGGCGGCACCGGCCCGTCGAAGGGGCAATCCGTCACCACCGACACATAGCCGCGCATCGGCATGCCGTCGGCCCGCGCCGCCTGCGCGACCGGCGCAAAGCGTTCAAGGCTTTCCGCGATGGTGGCGTTCAGGTTCGCCCTGGAAAACCCTTCCGAGGCCGAGGCGAAGATCGCCACCTCGTCGGCGCCGGCGGCCCTGGCCGCCTCGTAGCCGCGCAGATTGGGGGTCAGCGCCGCATAGCGGATGCCGTGCCGGCGGGCGATGCCGGCCATGACCTCGGCGGCATCGGCCATCTGCGGCACCCATTTCGGCGGCACGAAGCTGGTCACCTCGATGCGGCGGAACCCGGCCTGGGACAGCAGATCGACCAGCGCGATCTTTTCCGCCGCCGGGATCGGGCGGCTTTCGTTCTGCAGCCCGTCGCGGGGGCCGACCTCGAATATCTCAACCCGCGGCATCGGGCAGCTCATAGAATTCGCGGTCGTATATGGCATCGCCGCCGGCCCGGGCGGCGGCCCGGCAATAGGCCGGCCGCGCCGTCATGCGCCGGCAATAGGCGGCCAGAGCCGGATAATCGGCGGCGGGCAGAAAGCGGAACAGCGCCTCGATATTGAAGCCCAGCATGCAATCCGCGGCCGAGAAATCCGCCAGCAGCGTCTCGCGACCCCGCAGATGCGCGTCCAGGGCCCGGGCGGTGACGGCCAGTCGCTTGGTATCGAGCCGCATCAGCGGCAACGAGCGCGCGCTTTCGGGCCGCAGGAAAATATGGTGGATGTTCAGGGCCTGCAGGATATTGGCCTGGGTTTCGGCGAAATGCAGCCATTCCAGGAAATCGGCGCGCTCGGGGGCGCCCGGTTTCGGGGCCAGCCTGCCCTCGCGCTCGGCCAGATATTGCAGGATGGCACCGGATTCAAAGATGGCGCGGCCGTCGATTTCCAGCGCCGGGATGCGGCCGGCGGGGGAAATGGCGCGGAATTCGGCGCTGCGCAGCCTGCCATCGGTCAGCGACCAGGACCGCAAGGTGCAATCGAGGCCCAGTTCCTCGATCAGCCAGAGCACGCGCATGGAACGCGAGCCGGGAACATGGTGCAGGATCATGGCCCTTCCTCCAATCGGATCATGGCGGCGCCGGCCTCGACCTGGTCGCCGGCCCGGGCCAGCACCTCGGCCACCCGGCCGTCGCGGGCGGCGGTCAGCGTATGTTCCATCTTCATCGCCTCGAGAATGGCGAGCCTGGCGCCGGCGGCCACCTCCTGGCCCGCCTCGACGAAGACCGCCTTCACCAGGCCCGGCATGGGCGAAAGCGTCATGCCGCCGCCCGTCTCCTGACCACCGCGCGCCAGCGGGTCGAGCGGCATCAGCGTCAGCGAAAGACCGCCGAAGACGCTGGTGCCTGCGGCGTGGTTGACGATGCGCAGGCGGCAAGGGCGGCCGTCCACCCACCAGCGGCCGCCCTCATGGGCAGTTTCATGGGCAATTTCGTGGATTATGCCGTCCAGCGTCACCCGGGCGGCGCCGGGACCCAGGACCTCCAGCAGCGCCTCGCCCCCCTGCCAGGAGATGGTGCGGCGCAGCGGCTGCCACAGCGTGATACCGCCGCCGGCCTGCGGATCGTCCAGCCCGGCCAGGCCCAGGACCGCCAGGGCGCGGGCCGCCGGATCCGGTTCGGCGGCGGCGATCAGCGCCGGCAGGTCGCGGGCGATCAGGCCGGTATCGACCTCGCCGCGGCCGAAGCCCGGATGCCGGGCCAGGGCGATCAGGAAATCCAGGTTGGTCACGGAACCAGCCACCTCGGTATCGGCCAGCGCCGCTTCCAGCGCCCGCAAGGCGATGGCGCGGGTGGCGCCATGGGTGACGATCTTGGCGATCATCGGGTCATACCAGGGCGAGATGGCGTCCCCCGCCCGGACCCCGGTCTCGATTCGCACCTGGTCGGGCCGGGCCTGGTCGGGAAAGCGCAGATGCGCCAGCCGGCCGGTGGCGGGCAGGAAGCCCGCCGGCACGTCCTCGGCATAAAGCCGGGCCTCGAAGGCGTGGCCGGTGATCGCCAGGTCCTCTTGCCGGGCGGGCAAGGGCTCGCCCGAGGCGACGCGAAGCTGCCATTCCACCAGGTCGATGCCGGTGATCGCCTCGGTCACGGGATGTTCGACCTGGAGGCGGGTGTTCATCTCCATGAACCAGAAGCCGTCCGGCCGCAGGCCCTGGCCGGCATCGACGATGAATTCGACGGTGCCGGCGCCGGCATAGCCGATGGCCTGGGCGGCGCGGGTGGCGGCCTCGCCCATGGCGGCGCGCATCTGGGGCGTCATGCCGGGGGCCGGGGCTTCCTCGATCACCTTCTGGTGGCGGCGTTGCAGCGAGCAGTCGCGTTCGAAGAGGTGAACGGCGCGCTGGCCGTCGCCGAAGACCTGAACCTCGATATGGCGGGGCTGGCGGACATATTTTTCGATCAGCACGGCGGGATTGCCGAAGGCGGTGGCGGCCTCTCCGGTCGCGGATTGCAGCGCGGCGGGGAAATCCTGCGCCCGCTCGACCAGGCGCATACCCTTGCCGCCGCCGCCGGCCACCGCCTTGATCAGCACCGGATAGCCGATCGCCTGGGCCTGCTGCGCCAGATGCGCGGGGTCCTGGTTTTCGCCGTGATAGCCGGGGACGACCGGGACGCCGGCCCGTTCCATCAGCGCCTTGGCCGCGTCCTTGAGGCCCATCTTGCGGATGGCATCCGCCGAGGGGCCGATGAAAACCAGCCCCGCCGCCGCCACCGCATCGACGAAATCCGGGTTCTCGCTGAGAAAGCCGTAGCCGGGATGGATGGCCTGGGCGCCGCTGTCGAGCGCGGCGCGGATGATGGCATCGCCGCGCAGGTAGCTGTCCCTGGGCGCAGGGCCGCCGATAGGAACGGCCTGGTCCGCCATCGCCACATGGCGCGCGGCGCGGTCGGCATCGGAATAGACCGCGACGGTGCGCACGCCCAGCTTGCGGGCGGTGTCGATGACGCGGCAGGCGATTTCGCCGCGATTGGCGATCAGGATCTTGTGGAACATCCGGCGGCTCCTGTGGCAGCGGACGGGCCGGGGGTTTCACACCCCCGGACCCCCGTGGGGTATTTGGGAAACGGAGAAATCATCAGCCTTTCCGGGGCCGGGGATGGGGCGGGATGCGCATGGCCGTCACATCCTGAAGATGCCGAAGCGGGTCGGCCGGATCGGGGCGTTGAGGCTGGCGCGCAGGCTGAGGGCCAGCACGTCGCGGGTCTTTCGCGGGTCGATGATGCCGTCATCCCAGAGCCGGGCCGAGGCATAGAGCGGATGGCTCTGGCGCTCGAACATCTCGATGGTGGGGCGCTTGAACGCGGCCTCGTCTTCCGCCGACCAGGTGCCGCCCTGGCGTTCGATCCCGTCGCGGCGCACGGTGGCCAGCACCCCCGCCGCCTGTTCGCCGCCCATGACCGAGATGCGGCTGTTGGGCCAGGTCCAGAGGAAGCGGGGCGAATAGGCGCGGCCGGCCATGCCGTAATTGCCGGCGCCGAAGCTGCCGCCGACCAGCATGGTGATCTTGGGCACATTGGTCGTGGCGACCGCCGTGACCATCTTGGCGCCGTGCCGGGCGATGCCTTCGTTTTCGTATTTGCGCCCGACCATGAAGCCGGTGACGTTCTGGAGGAAGACCAGCGGGACGCCCCGCATCGAGCAAAGCTCGATGAAATGCGCGCCCTTTTGCGCGGCCTCCGAGAAGATCACACCGTTATTGGCGACGATGCCGACGGGGCAGCCCTGGACATGGGCAAAGCCCGTCACCAGCGTCTCGCCGAAGCGGGCCTTGAACTCGTCGAAGCGCGAGCCGTCCACCACGCGGGCGATCACCTCGCGGATGTCGTAGGGGGTGCGCAGGTCGGCGGGGACGAGGCCCAGGATTTCTTCGGGGTCATGGGCGGGGGGTTCGGGGGACTGCCATTGCACGGTCGCAGGCCGTTGGCGGTTCAGGTTGGCCACCGCGCGCCGCGCCATGGCCAGGGCATGGGCGTCGTCCTGGGCCAGATAGTCGGCCACGCCGGACAGGCGGGTGTGGACGTCGCCGCCGCCCAGATCCTCGGCCGAGACCAGCTCGCCCGTCGCCGCCCGCACCAGGGGCGGGCCGGCCAGGAAGATCGTGCCCTGGCCCTTGACGATGATCGTCACGTCCGACATGGCCGGCACATAGGCACCGCCCGCCGTGCAGGAGCCCATGACCACCGCGATCTGGGCGATGCCCATGGCCGACATCTGCGCCTGATTGTAGAAGATGCGGCCGAAATGGTCGCGGTCGGGAAAGACCTCGTCCTGGTTGGGCAGGTTGGCGCCGCCCGAATCGACCAGGTAGATGCAGGGCAGATGGCATTCCTGGGCGATTTCCTGGGCGCGCAGGTGCTTTTTCACCGTCATCGGGTAATAGGTGCCGCCCTTGACGGTGGCGTCATTGGCCACGACCATCACGTCCTGGCCATGCACCCGGCCGATGCCGGCGATCACCCCCGCCGCGGGCGCGGCGCCGTCATACATGCCATGCGCCGCCGTGGCGCCGATCTCCAGGAAGGGCGAGCCGGGATCGAGCAGGTTCGCCACCCTTTCGCGCGGCGGCATCTTGCCGCGGGCGACATGGCGTTCCTGCGCCTTGGCGCCGCCGCCCGCCGCCGCGGCCAGGGCCGCCTCGCGCACGGTTTCCAGCATGGCCAGATGCGCCGCGCGATTGGCGCGGAAGGTTTCCGAGGAGGGCAGGACCGAACTGCCAAGCTTCATCGCGTCATCCTTTCGGGGCGGAACGGGCTTTCGTGCCGGATCGGGGAACTGCGCCAGTTTGTCGCATCCGGGGCAAAGGCCGGGAAAGCTTGATCCAGGTCAACGCCGCAACCCGGATCCCGGCGCGATGAGCCGATATGCGACAAGAAGAGAGGATCGCCATGAGACACAAGCTTGCCATCGGCGCGGCGCTCGCCGTGCTTGCCTCGCCCGCGCTTGCGCAATCGCAGGGTGACTGGACGCTTGGTTTCGGGATCGCGAACGTGAACCCCAAATCGGACAACGGCACCTTGGCCGGGGGCACGGTGCCGACCAGCATCGACGACAGCACCCGTCCCAGCATCACCTTTGAATATTTCATCCGCAACAATATCGGCGTCGAGGTGCTGGGGGCGCTGCCCTTCAGGCATTCGATCAGGTCGGCTGGGACCGAGATCGGCACGGTGAAGCAACTGCCGCCGGTGGTTTCGCTGCAATATCACTTCGACCTGCATCCGCGCTGGCAGCCCTTTGTCGGGCTGGGGGTGAATTTCACCGGCTTCTGGGACGGCGAGGCCCGGGGACCGCTGGCCGGCAGCGAATTGCGGGTCAAGAACAGCTGGGGCCTGGCCGCGCATCTGGGCGTGGACCATTGGATCAACGACCGCTCGGCCCTGCGCGCCGACCTGCGCTGGGTTGACATCAATGCCGATGTCGAGCTGGACGGGGCGAATATCGGCTCGGTGGACGTCGATCCGGTCGTGGCCGGCATCAGCTATGTGATGAGGTTCTAGGCCGCCGCCACGGCCTGCCGGGGGGCGCCGTCGGCGGGGCTCCCGTTCCTTCATGCCCGCCATCATTGCGGGGCGGCCAACGACATGAGCAACGCGGCCTGCCGCGCCGTCTCGTCCCGCAGGCAAAGGGCGCGGGCCGTTTCGTCCCCGCGCTCTCCTGCCCGGTCGCAAAGGGCCTGGCGAAAGGCGATCCAGCTGCGCTCCATGCGGCGCAGCGGTTCTTGCGGATCGCTGCGATCGAGCATGGCCCGGTAGAGAGAGGTCAGCTTGGCCTCCCAGGCCTGATGCGAGGCATCAAGACAATTCGCCATCGGAAAACCGGCATCCTCGCCGGTATATTGGCGCCGGGCATAGTCCAGGCAGGACTGCATCCCGGTTCCGGCGCAATCGGCGCGGGCGCCCTGGGTCTCGGCCCGGGCAAGGCAGCGGTCGATGGCGGCCGGGTCGAAACCCGAGGCATCGCCGGCAAGGCCGGGGTGGACAAGGCCCGGACCGGCCAGCAAGGCGGCCAAGGCAAGGCCGGCAAGCGGTCTCATTCCAGCCCCTCCGCCATGGCGTCCAGACGCAGGGCCTGTTCGGCGGTCAGGCGCAGGACGCAATCGCCCGCCGCCGGGCCGCCGGCCGTGCCGCCCTGGAAGCGCAGGCTCTCATAGCGGCAGGAAGCGTCGCGAAAGGTAATCCAGGTGCGCTGCGCCTCTTGCAGAGCGGGGGCGGCCGGGGCGGCAGCCGATCCCAGCCCGGCCAGTCCGGCATCCGCCGCCTTGGCGGCTTGCAGAACCTGCCGGTAACGGTCGTTCAGCAGCCGGTCCCAATCCCTTGCCTCATGGTCCAGGCATTCGACCATGCCCGCCGTGGTATCGCCGCCGGGGCTGGCCATGCATTGCGCCGCGGCCCGGCCGATGCAGGCATGCCGCGCGGGTCCGGCATCGGCGCCGGTCCCGGCGTCGGCCAGGCATGTCGCCAGCCCCTTGGCGTCATAGGTCGGACCGCTCTGGGCCAGGGCCGGGCCGGTGGCCAGCATCAGGGACAGGACAAGCAGGCGCATCAGGCAATCTCCATCAGTTGACGCCCGATCAGCATCCGGCGGATTTCCGAGGTGCCGGCGCCGATCTCCATCAGCTTGGCGTCGCGGAACAGCCGGCTGACCGCGGAATCGTTCAGAAAGCCGGCGCCGCCCAGCGCCTGCACGGCCTGATGCGCCTGGACCATGGCCTGTTCGCTGGCGTAAAGCACGGCGCCGGCCGCATCCTGGCGGGTGACGCGGCCGGCATCGCAAGCCTTTGCCACCTCGTAGACATAGGCCCGCGCCGTGTTCAGCGCCACATACATGTCGGCGGTCTTGGCCTGCATCAGTTGGAACGACCCGATGGGCTGGCCGAACTGCTTGCGTTCCTTGACATAGGGCATGACCTCGTCAAGGCAGGCGGCCATGATGCCGGTGCCGATGCCCGACAGCACCAGCCGTTCGTAATCCAGGCCCGACATCAGCACCCGCACGCCCTTGCCCTCGGCGCCCAGCAGGTTTTCCGCGGGCACTTCGCAATCCTGGAAGATCAACTCGCCGGTGTTCGAGCCGCGCATCCCCAGCTTGTCGAAATGCGGGCTGGTCGAAAAGCCCGCCATGCCGCGTTCGACGATAAAGGCGGTGATGCCGCGGCTGCCGGCCTCGGGGTCGGTCTTGGCATAGACGACCAGCACATCGGCGTCGGGCGCGTTGGTGATCCAGTATTTGCTGCCGTTGAGCACATAGCGGTCGCCGCGCTTTTCGGCGCGCAGCTTCATGCCGACCACGTCGCTGCCCGCGCCCGCCTCGGACATGGCCAACGCGCCGACCGCCTTGCCGCTGCACAGGCCGGGCAGGTATTTGCGCCGCTGTTCCTCGCTGCCGTTCAATTTGATCTGGTTCACGCACAGGTTGGAATGCGCCCCATAGGACAGGCTGACCGAGGCCGAGGCGCGGGCGATTTCCTCGGTCGCGACGACATGGGCCAGATAGCCCAGGCCGGCGCCGCCATAGTCCTCGGACACGGTGATGCCCAACAGGCCCAGATCGCCCATTTCGCGCCACAATTCGTTCGGGAAGGCATTGGATCGGTCCACCTCGGCCGCCATCGGCTTCACCCGCTCCTGCGCCCAGCGGTGGACGGTGTCGCGCAGGGCGTTCACATCCTCGCCCAGGTCGAACTGCATTCCGGCGGTGAACATCGGCCATTCCTCCCATTATTGAACGTGTGTTCATTTAACTGACTTATGCGGCCGGTGCCCGGCCCGCGTCAAGCCTGTTCTGGACGGTCCTGGGTCATCCTGCGCCTGCGCGGGCCGCGTTGACAAGTCCGCGCCCCACGGCCATCCATGGCCGGCCAAACCGCAAGGATGCCCGATGAACCCTGCCCCTGTTGCCGCGCGGCTGCTGATGCTGCGCCATGCGCCGCTGGCCGTGCCGGGGCTGGCGGGGCGGCGCGACGTCGCGGCGGATTGCAGCGACCGCGCGGCGCTGGACTGGGCGCGCGCGGCCTTGGGCGGCGCCGTGGCTTGCTGGTCCAGCCCCGCCCGGCGCTGCCGGCAGACCTGCGCGGCGCTGGACCTGGCCCCCGAATGGCATCCCCTCCTGTGGGAACAGGATTTCGGCGCCTGGGAACAGCCCGGCGCCGCGATCCCCGACCTTGGCCCCTTGCCGCCCCAGGAACTGGCCCGCCAGCGCCCGCCGGGGGGCGAAAGCTTTCTCGACATGGCCGCGCGGGTGCAGCCGCTTTTGCAGCAAGCGCGCGGCACCGTGGCCGTGGTCGCCCATGCCGGCACGGTGCGCGCCGCGCTGGCGCTGGCGGTCGGCCCGGCGGCGCTGTCCTTTTCGGTGGCGCCGCTGTCGCTGACCATCCTGTCGCGCAGCCCCGCCGGCTGGGCGGTCGAGGCCGTCAACCGGGTCGCGCCCAAGGCCGGGCCATGACGTCCGATACCCTGACCATCGCGCTGACCGCCCTGCTGGTCGATGCGATGATCGGCTGGCCGGATGCGCTTTATCGCCGCATCTCGCACCCGGTGGTGTGGATCGGCCGGCTGATCTCGGCGCTGGACCGGCGCTGGAATGGGGGCGGGCACCGCATCGCCCGCGGCGCGCTGGCGGTGGCGGTTACGCTTGGCGCGGCGGTCGTCCCGGCGCTGCTGCTGACCTGGGCGCTCATGGCGCTGCCCTTTGGCCCCGTTCTGCTGGGCCTGCTGGCCTGGCCGCTGGTCGCCACCCGGTCGCTGCACGATCACGTCGCCGCCGTGGCCCGCCCCCTGGCCCAGGGCGATGTGGCGGCGGCCAAAGGGGCGGTGGCGATGATCGTCGGCCGCGACCTGGACGACCGGCCCCAGCCCATCGCCCGCGCCGCGCTGGAGAGCCTGGCCGAGAACGCCTCGGACGGCGTGGTCGCGCCCCTGTTCTGGGCGGCGGTGGCGGGCCTGCCGGGGATCGCGGCCTATAAGGCGATCAACACGCTCGATTCGATGATCGGCCATATGAGCCCGCGCCACGCGCTGTTCGGGCGGGTGGCGGCGCGACTGGACGACCTGGTGAACCTGCCCGCGTCACGCCTGACCGGACTGTTGTTCGTGCTGGCGGCGGGGTCGCGGCGGGCCTGGCGGGTGATGCGCCGCGATGCGCGCCGCCACCGCTCGCCCAATGCCGGCTGGCCCGAGGCTGCCATGGCCGGCGCGCTGGACATCCGCCTGTCCGGCCCGCGCCGCTATCACGGTGTGGAAAGCCCCGAACCCTGGCTGAACCAGGATGCCCGCGACCCCGGCGCCGCGGACCTGCTGCGCGGGCTGGCGCTGTATCGCCGGGCGATGGCGCTGCTGGGGCTGGGCTTGGCGCTGGCGCTGGCGCTTTAGCTCCAGTCGAAGAAATCGGCGGGCGCGCGGGCGCGCAATTCCTCGGCCAGGTCGCTGCCCATGGCGGCGCCGTCCACGGCAAGGCCGCGGCGCTCGCCCGCGATGACCTCGCTGCCGTCGGGGCGCAGGATCTCGCCGCGCAGGTGCAGCCGGTCGCCCTCCAGTTCCGCCAGCCCGGCGATGGGCGTCTGGCAGGATCCGTCAAGCCCGGCCAGAAAGGCGCGCTCGGCCGTGACCCGCAGCCCGCTGTCGCGCTCGGCGATGGCGGCCAGCAGCGCGGCGATGCGCGCATCATCGCGGCGCCGCTCGACCCCGATGCAGCCCTGGGCCACGGCCGGCAGCATCTCGGCCGGTTCGACCGCGCCCCGCGCCACATGCAACATGCCCAGCCGGGTCAGCCCGGCCATGGCCAGAAAGGTCGCCACCGCGACCCCCTCCTCAAGCTTCTTCAGGCGGGTCTGCACGTTTCCGCGAAACTCGACCAGTTTCAGGTCCGGCCGCCGGGCGGCCAGTTGCGCCCGCCGCCGCAGGCTGGATGACCCGACGACCGCCCCGTGGGGCAGCTCGGAAATCGCCGCGAACTGCGCGCTGACAAAGGCGTCGCGCACATCCTCGCGCGGCAGGTAGCAGTCGATCACCAAGCCGTCGGGCTGGATCGTCGGCATGTCCTTCATCGAATGCACGGCGATGTCGATGTCCCGCGCCAGCAGCGCATCCTCGATCTCGCGGGTGAACAGGCCCTTGCCGCCGATTTCTTTCAGCGGGCGGTCCAGCACGCGGTCGCCGGTGGTCTTGATCACGACGATCTCGAACGCATCGGCCGCCAGGCCATGCGCGGCGATCAGCCGGTCGCGGGTTTCATGCGCCTGGGCCAGCGCAAGCGCCGAGCCGCGGGTGCCGATGCGGAGGGGGTTCTGGGGGTCGGGCATCTGGGTCATGAGACAAGGGCTTAGCCCGCCCCCTTGGCCTTGACAACGGGCCCCCGCGCGCCATGAAAGGGGCGAGAGGTGAATTATGTCCGAAAAATCCATCCTGCGCGCGCTCAAGGGCGAGCGTTTGCCCGTTCCGCCCGTCTGGATGATGCGCCAGGCCGGCCGCTACCTGCCGGAATACCGCGCCACCCGCGCCCAGGCCGGCGACTTTTTGTCGCTGTGCTACACCCCCGACCTGGCGGCCGAGGTCACGCTGCAACCGATCCGCCGCTATGGTTTCGACGCGGCGATTCTCTTTGCCGATATCCTGCTTTTGCCGCAGGCGCTGGGGCTGGACCTGTGGTTCGTCACCGGCGAGGGGCCGCGGCTGTCCACCGTCACCAGCGCCGCGCAGGTCGCGGCGCTGAAACCGGCGGCAGCCATCCACGACACCCTGTCGCCGGTCTATGAAACCGTGCGCATCCTGGCGCGCGAATTGCCGTGCGAAACCACGCTGATCGGCTTTGCCGGCGCGCCCTGGACCGTCGCGACCTATATGGTCGCCGGCCGCGGCACCCCCGACCAGGCCCCGGCCCATGCCTTCATCGCTCAGGACCGCGCCGCCTTCGCCGCCCTGATCGACCGCATCACCCAGGCGACCATCGACTACCTTTCGGCCCAGATCGAGGCCGGGGCCGAGGTGGTCAAGCTCTTCGACAGTTGGGCCGGCTCGCTCAAGGGCCGGGACTTCGACGATTTCGCGGTCGAGCCGGCGCGCCGGATCATCGCCGCGCTGAAATCGCGCCATCCCGGCGTGCCCGTCATCGCCTTCCCGCGCGAGGCCGGGCCGCGCTATGCCGGCTTTGCCCGCGCCACCGGCGCCGATTGCGTGGCGCTGGACAATTCGGTCGGCGCCGATTGGGCGGCGGCCGAGGTGCAAAAGGACGGCTGCGTGCAGGGCAATCTCGACCCGCGCCTGCTGGTTGCTGGCGGCGACGAACTGGTGGCCGAGACCCGGCGCATCGTGCGGGCCTTTTCTCAAGGACCGCATATCTTCAATCTCGGCCATGGCATCACCCCCGAGGCCGATCCCGAGAACGTCACGCGGATGCTGCAGGCGATCCGGGGCTGATGCGAGGAGACGGGATTTGGGCTGGATCCTCGCCACGCTGATCGCCGCCGCGGCCCAGACCGGGCGCAACGCGGCGCAGCGGCGGCTGACCGCCGAACTGGGCACCATGGGCGCGACCGCGGTGCGCTTTGTCTTCGGCCTGCCCTTTGCGGCGCTGGTCCTGGCGGGCATGGCGGCGCTGGCGCCCCTGCCGATGCCCGATGCGGTCGTGCTGGGCTGGGCGGCAATCGGGGCAGCTTCGCAGATCGCCGCCACGGCGCTGATGCTGCTGACCATGGAAAGCCGCGGCTTCGGCGTCACCACGGCGCTGATCAAGACCGAACCCGTGACGCTGGCCCTGATCGGCACCCTGGTGCTGGCCGAACCGCTGGGGCCCGCGCGGATGGCGGCGATCGCCATGGCGACGCTGGGCGTGATGCTGATGTCGGGCACCGATTGGCAACGCGGCAGCTGGCGCGCCGCCGGGCTCGGCATCGCGGCGGGGGCGCTGTTCGGGCTGTCGGCCATCGGCTTTCGCGGGGCGATCCTGGCCCTGCCCTTCGGCGCCGAGCCGATCCGGGCCGCGACCGTGCTGGTCCTCAGCCTGGTGCTGCAAAGCGCGATCATGCTGCTGTGGCTGGCTGCAATGGACCGCCCGGCATTGGCCGGCATCGCCCGGCACTGGCGCGGCTCTCTGGGCGCCGGCGCACTGGGCGCACTGGCCTCGCTGTTCTGGTTTCTCGGCTTTGCGCTGACGGCGGCCGCCAATGTCCGCACGCTCGCGCTGGTCGAGGTGGTCATGGCGCAGCTGGTCTCGGGCCGGGTGTTCCGCGAAGGCGCAAGCCCCCGCCAGCTGGCCGGCATGGGCCTGATCGTCCTGGGCGTGGCCGCGCTGGTCGCCGTCAGTGCCCGGTGACGACCGGAACCATCGCGCCGACCAGCAGCACTGCCATGACCCGGTTGAACAGCCTCAGCCGCTTCGGCTCGGACAGGACATGGCGCAGGCCCTGTCCCATCGCCACCCAGAGCGCGACCGAAGGCAGGTTCACCAGGGTAAAGACCAGCGCCACCATCGCCGCGCCGCCCACCCCCGCCGAATAGGCCGACAGCGCCCCCAGCCCCATCATCCAGGCCTTGGGATTGACCCATTGAAAGGCGCAGGCGGCCAGAAATCCCATCGGCCGCGCCGCCGCCGCATCTTCGGCGCGGGGCGCCGCGGCATGGGCGATCTTCCAGGCCAGCCACAGCACATAGGCCATGCCGATCCATTTCAGCCCCTCGGCCAGGCGCGGCGCCTCCGCGATCAGCCGGTCCACGCCCAGCCCCAGCAAGGCCACCATGGCGCCGAAACCCAGCGCCACGCCCAGAAGATGCGGAATGCTGCGCCGGATGCCGAAATTCAACCCCGAGGCCATCAGCATCAGGTTGTTGGGCCCCGGCGTGACCGAACTGGCAAAGGCAAAGGCGACAAGCGCCAGGAGCATCTGATGCGTCATTGCGGATTTCCCCGAAACTCCCGCAATGATATTGTGAAACCGATGCAATGTCCGATCCAACTTGCGAATGACGGCGATACCAGAACAACCAGATGCCGGAATAGACCAGATATCCGCGCGGATCTTGCGCATCCTGGCGCGGAACGGCCGCATCCCGAATCAGCAGCTCGCCGCCGAGGTCGGGCTCTCGCCCTCGGCCTGCCTGCGCCGCGTGCAGGACCTGGAACGCCGCGGCGCCATCCAGGGCTATCGGGCCGTCATCGCCCCCGCCGCCCGCGCGGCGGGCTTCACCGCCTATGTCACCATCGGCCTCGCCCGCCATGCGAACGAGGCCCAGCAGGCGTTCGAGCGCGCCTGCCTGGCGGCACCGCAGGTCCGGGAATGCCACAACATCACCGGCTCGGTCGAATATCTGCTGCGTGTCGAGGTGCGCGACCTGGACGCCTATCGCCGCTTTCACGCCGAGGTCCTGGGCGCCTTTCCGCAGATCGCCACCATCACCACCCATGTCGTCATGAGCTCGCCCAAGGATGAGCGGGCCTGAATGCTTCGGCCTTGCATGGGTATTTGGAGAACAGAGAAGACCGGGACGGGACGGATCTTCTTCGTTCTCCAAATACCCAAATCGCGACGGCGACGGCGGATCGGTCTTTCCGCCTCTCTCGCCGCGGGCTAACAAGGGCACATGACCCTGCCCGCCCTTTCCCCCGACCAGGCCGAAGCCTGGGACGCGCTGGCCGCCGTGCTCGCGGATTCCGGCATCGACCTGCTCTCGGAAGAGATCGCGCCGCCGAAACCCGGCAAGGCCCGGGTCATGGCGGTGATCGGCAAGGCCGGCTCGGGCAAGACCCTGTTGCTGGCGGAACTGACCAAGGCGCTGAAGGCGGCCGGGGTCGATGTCGTCTCGGGCGATTACGAGGGCAAGAGGCGCAAGGACCGCCGCACCGTCGCCATCCTGGCCCCCACCAACAAGGCGGCCTTCGTGCTGCGTATGCGCGGCGTGCCGGCGACGACCATCCACCGCATCCTCTATACCCCCGTCTATGACCCGGAATACGAACGCATCGCCGACTGGCTGACCGGCGCGGGCGAGCGTCCCTCTGCCGAGGGGTTGATGGAGGGGCTGACCGAGGCGGCGCTGGACCGCGCCAAGGCCTTTTACGACCAGCATGCCTCGATCCCCGGCGCGCTGGCCGCCGCCGGGCTGCGCGGCTCGGATTTCATCCGCGGCTGGAAGCGGCGCGAGGACGGGCTGGATATCGGCCTGGTCGACGAAGCCTCGATGCTGGACGAACGCCAGTTCGACGACCTGCGCGAGATCTTTCCGGTGCTGGTGCTGTTCGGCGACCCTGCGCAGCTGGCCCCGGTCGGGCAATCGGGCGAGATGGTCTTTGACCGGCTGGCCGCCCCGCAACGGCTGGTGCTGAGCCGCATCCACCGGCAGGAGGGCGACAGCCCGATCCTGGACCTGGCCCATGCCCTGGCCGATCCGGCCCTGGAATTCGACGCCTTCGAGCGGATGATCCGCGATGCCGCGGCCGGCGATCCGCGGGTGATCTGGGCCGAGCGGGTGGAATCCGACCTGATGGCGCAAAGCCCGGTGCTGGTCTGGCGCAACATCACCCGCATCAAGCTGATCCAGGCCTTTCGTTCTGCCTATGGCGCGCCGGGGGATGCCCTGCTGCCGGGCGAGCCCCTGATCTGCGACGGGCTGGAACTGCCGCTCAAGCACCGCAAGAAGCGGATCGACCTGGAGGCGCGCGGGCTGATCAAGGGGGCGCAGGTGGTCTATCTGGGGCCGGGGCGCAAGCCGGGGTTTTCGCGCCTGCATGTGGTGGGCGCCGAGGAGCCGCGGCTTTCCGCCGCCTCGATCGTCAAGATCGAGATGCCCGATGTCGAGGAACCCTTCATCCCCTTTGCCGCGCGCATGGGCGCCACCTTCCTGCATGGCGCGGCGGTGACGATCCACAAGGCGCAGGGCAGCCAATGGCCCGACGTGCAGGTCTTTGCCCCCGACATCTCCGCCGCCGCCTGGTCGGGCCGCAGCGAGGCCGGCATCGCGCTGTGGAAGCGGCTGGCCTATGTCGCCATCACCCGCGCCCAGGAGCGGCTGCATTGGGTGGTGAAAGCCCGGCTTGCTCGGCCTTCGGCGCCCCTGGGGATCGCGCATCTCGACGCGCCGGCGGCTGCGCTGCAACTGGAGGCTGAGACTGAGATCGGGGCCGGGGGCTAGCTAGCCGCGCCGCGACAGCCTGCGCGCCGCCGTGGCCGGGCGCAGCTGGACCATGCGCAATTCCAGCGCCTCGGCCAGCGCCTCGCGCGGGATGCCGGTTTCCTGCGACAGGCGCAGCAGGCCGAAATGCACCCGCGCCAGCTCCTGGTAATAGCGGGTAAAGCTGTAATTGATCGAAGCGCCGGCCAGCGCCCCCAGAAGCGGCACGGTCTGGGCCGCCAGCTTTTGCGCCAGCGAGGCCGAGAGCCGCGGCGCCACCCGCGCGATCAGCGCCTGGACGGTCTGGCCGGTGATGGTCATGCGTGCGGCCAGCAGGCCCAGATCCGTGCCGTCGTCTTCGGCCAGCGGACCTGCCGAGGCAAAGACATGCAGCGCCTCGCGCCGGGCCTCTTCCGAGGCAGGGTCCAGGCCGTGTTCGGCGGCGATGTCCATGATCGCACGCAGCAGCAGGGTGACCGTGACCGGCAGTTCCAGCATGGCGCCGCCGATCCCCGCCAGCCCGCCGACCGCGCCCGATGTGGTCGAAAGCATTCGGTTGAACAGATCGCCGCGTTCGCCCACGATCCGGCGCGACCGCGTCGCCGCGTCGAAGGCGCGGTTCAACGCCGCCATGGTGATACGGTCCACGCGGGCGCGCACGGCCGGGGGCAGGCGCTCCACCAGCCCCTCGGCCTTGCCGCCGATGGCGGCCAGAAGCTCCATCGCTACGCCGCCGGCCTGCAGATAGCGCAGCGCCAGGCGGTCAATCTGGGCATGGACGGTCGGGTCGGCGATGGGAGGCAGAACGGCCTGCCGGTCGGGGATCTGGGTCTGTTCGGTCATCCTGCGGATACCCTGGATTGTGGTGGCCCGGTGATCGGGATGCCCCTGGGAAACGGGGAACGCTGCCAAGATCTGGGCATTGGCAAGGGAACCCGCAAGGCATGCCGCGGGTTCCGGCACAGAATGCAGCCCCGCCCCGGCCGGCGGGACCGGGGCGGAACGATGAGGACCGGGACGATGAGGACCGGAACAAGGACACTGGAACAAGGACGAGGAAGAACGCAATGACCGACCGCCGCATGATTTCGGCCCTGGCTTTCGCTGCCGCCCTGGCCTTGGGCCAGGCCGCGCCGGCGCAGGAAACCGCCCCGCCGACCCAGCCCGCCCAGGAGCCGGGCGGGGAAGCCGCCGGGCAGGCCGTGCAGGGCGCGATGCCGGTCCAGGCGCCAGAGGCGGCGCCGGGCATGGCCGGCAATGCCGCTGCGGCCAGCCCCGCGGCCACCAGTCCTGCCAATGCCAGCCCGGCCGCCACCGGCCCCGCCGCCCAGGGGCAGGACGCCGCTGCGGCGGCCGGCCTGACCCTGGCGGATCTGGGCAAGGATCCCGGATTGACCGCCGCGTTCGAGAAGATGGCCGAGGGGCACCAGCTTCCCGCCTGGCTGCGCGAAGGCGCGGTGATCTCTCCCAGCCAGATTGTCGGCTTTGGCGGCAGGCAATACCTGGCCATGACCGCCTGCCAGCAGCATGATTGCGCGGCAAACCGGATCGCGGTGCTTTACGCCCCGGATGGCGGCCCGGCCTATGGCGTGCTGGCGGTCCGCGACGGCGAGGGGGCCGAGCTTCTGACCTGGCTGGGCATGGCCGGCGGGCCGGAGACCATCGACGGGCGCACCATCCTTTATGCGGCGCTGAGCGGCAGCCTGGCCAATCACCCGCAGGATTTCACCTATGCCGAATGAGCCGGCGGCTCGCGGCGCATCTCGCGCAGGGCGGCGGCGGTGCCGGCAGCCTCGCGTTCGACCGGGCCGGTGATCCCGCGCCAGGCGCCGGGGACCAGCTCGATGCCCAGAACCCGGTCGGGATTGGTGGGCGGGGGCATTTCGACGCCGTCGAGCTTGCCGAAGCCGAAGCGCCGGTAATAGGGCAGATCCCCGACGAGCATGACCCGCCGCCAGCCCATCTCGGCCGCCCGGGCCAGGCTTTCGCGCATCAGCAGCGCACCCAGCCCTTCGCCTTGGGTGGTCGGGTGGACCGCGACGGGCCCCAGCAGCAGGACCGGCCGGCCGGCCACCCGCACCGGCCAATACCGGATCGCGCCGACCAGAACCCCGAATTCGTTGCGCAGCATCAGGCAAAGCGGGCCGACGGGCGCCACCCCCTCGCGCAGCCGATAGGAGGACAGCGCCGTCCGCCCCGGTGCGAAACACAGGTCCAGCAGCGCCTCGACCTCGGGCGTGTCGGCGGGGGTTTCGGGGCAAAGCTCGGACATCCTGCCTCCGGGATTCGTCTTGGCGCAGCGCAGGATCGCCTAACATGCAGGCGTCGCCGGGAAAACCGCCTGCGGGGCGGGCGGGGGAAAATTTCGCGCCGGGAGTTTGCATCGGGAGCTTCGCGCCAAGAGTTTCGCGCCGGGAATTTCTCATCGAGAGCGGGCCGAGGCCGCGTCCCCCTGCGCCGCGGCTGTCAGGTATTTCCGAAACGGTGAAGGCGGTGGGGTGTCGTCCAGGCATCCGGTGCAGGCGAGCGCCCCGGCCCGGCCGTGCCGGCGGCGGCCCGGCAGGCGGGTGCTTGACCTGTCGCCGCGCATCGGGTCAGTTCTTCCCGCAACCCAGGAAACAGCGAGGCATGCCATGTTCTACCGACCCCAGGACGGCCACGGACTGCCGCACAGCCCGCTGAACGCCATCGTGGCGCCGCGGCCGATCGGCTGGATCTCGACCCGCGGGGCGCAAGGCGACAACCTGGCGCCCTATTCCTTTTTCAACCTGACCGCCTATGAGCCGCCGCAGGTCATGTTCGCCTCGACTTCGGCCAAGCCGGATCGGCCGGGCACCAAGGACAGCCTGGCCCAGATCGCCGAATCGCGGGGCTTTTGCGTCAATATCGCCGATGGGCCGCTGAAAGATCAGGTCAATGCCAGTTCGGCCGCCCTGCCCGCCGGGGTGAGCGAGTTCGAGGCGGCCGGAATCGAGCCCGCCGAATGCCGGACCATCGACTGCCCGCGCGTCGGGGGCGCCGCCGCGGCGCTGGAATGCCGGGCGACCCGCATCCTGCGCCTGGCGGGCGAGGCGAATTACATGGTGCTGGGCGTCGTCACCGGCATCCATCTGCGCGAGGATTGCCTGAAGGAAGGCCGCTTCGACCTGCGCGCCAGCGGCTGGCTGTCGCGCATGGGCTACAAGGACTATGCCGTCATCACCGAGACCTTCGAAATGGAGCGCCCCTGATGGAGAACCGGCCGGAAAAGCGCCGCCGCGACGCGCGCACGCTGCGCGACTATATCCGAACCATCGTCGATTTCCCGCATGAGGGCATCCTGTTTCGCGACGTGACCACGCTTTTCGCCGATGCGCGCGGCTTTCGCATGGCGGTGGACCAGCTTCTGGCCGCCTATGCCGGTGAGGATATCGACAAGGTGGTGGGGCTGGAGGCGCGCGGCTTCATCCTGGGCGGGGCGGTGGCGCATCAGCTTTCGGTGGGCTTCGTGCCGATCCGCAAGAAGGGCAAGCTGCCCGGCGCCGTCATCAGCCAGGCCTATGCGCTGGAATATGGCGAGGCGGTGATGGAAATCCACGACGATGCGCTGCGCCCCGGCGAACGGGTGCTGATCGTGGACGACCTGCTGGCCACCGGCGGCACCGCGGCGGCCGGCATCGCGCTTTGCGAACGGCTGGGGGCCGAGGTCGTGGGCTGTGCCTTTGTGATCGAGCTGCCCGAGCTGGGCGGGCGGGCGCTGCTGGAGGGGCTGGGCCACGAGGTCCATGCCCTGACCAGTTTCGAGGGCGCCTGATCCCTTGCGGGACGCCCCTGCCGGGGTTAGGTGAGGCCCATGGAGAGAAAACCGCCCCTGACCCTTTACTTGGCCGCGCCGCGCGGCTTTTGCGCCGGCGTGGACCGTGCCATCAAGATCGTCGAGATGGCATTGCAGAAATGGGGCGCGCCGGTTTATGTGCGCCACGAGATCGTGCATAACAAGTTCGTCGTGGACGGCTTGCGCGACAAGGGCGCGGTCTTTGTCGAGGAGCTGGACGAATGCCCTGACGACCGGCCGGTGATCTTTTCCGCCCATGGCGTGCCCAAGGCGGTGCCGGCCGAGGCGCGGCGGCGCGAAATGGTCTTTGTCGATGCCACCTGCCCCCTGGTCAGCAAGGTCCATGTCGAGGCCGAGCGCCATCATGCCGAGGGCTTGCAGATGGTGATGATCGGCCATGCCGGCCACCCCGAAGTGCTGGGCACCATGGGGCAATTGCCCGAGGGCGAGGTGCTGCTGGTCGAGACGGTCGAGGACGTGGCGCGGATCGAGCCGCGCGATCCCGGCCGGCTGGCCTTCATCACCCAGACCACCCTGTCGGTGGACGACACCGCCGCCATCGTCGCCGCCTTGCAGGCGCGGTTTCCCGGCATCGTCGGCCCCGCCAAGGAGGATATCTGCTATGCGACGACCAACCGGCAGGCCTCGGTCAAGGCCATCGCCGGGCGGATCGACGCGCTTTTGGTGATCGGGGCGCCGAACAGTTCCAATTCGCGCCGGCTGGTCGAGGTGGGCAGCAGCGCCGGCTGCGCCTATTCGCAACTGGTGATGCGCGCCGACCAGATCGACTGGCGCGCCATCGCGGGTGCGCGGGCGGTGGGCGTGACCGCCGGCGCCTCGGCCCCCGAGGTGCTGGTCGATGAGGTGGTCGCGGCCTTTCGCGACCGCTATGACGTGACGGTGGAGATGGTCGAGACGGCGCGCGAGAATGTCGAGTTCAAGGTGCCGCGGGTCTTGCGCGAAGCCTGAGGCCAAGCTGAGGTGGCGCGGGTGCGGGGGGCGCTGCCCCCGGCCCTGCGGGCCTCCCCCGGGGTATTTTCGCAACGGAGAAAGGGTGGGATGAAACTCTGGTCGATGCCGTCCTCGGGCAACAGCTACAAGGTGCGGCTGGCCCTGGCGTTGCTGGGACGCGAATGCGAGATCGTCGATGTCGAGGATTCCTCGCCGGAACTGTCGGCGGCGAAGGCTGGGGGGCGGCTGCCCTTCGGCAAGGCGCCGGTGCTGGAGCTGGAAGATGGGCGGCTGTTGCCGGAATCGAATGCGATCCTGTGCTGGCTGGGCGAGGGCACGCGCTTCGTGCCGGCCGATCCCTTTCGGCGCGCCGGGATGCTGGCCTGGATGTTCTGGGAACAGAACCAGCATGAGGGGGTGATCGCGGTGCGCGCGGCCCTGCGGAGCTATCCCGCGCGCCGGCACCTGGCGACGCCCGAGCGCATGGCCGATCTGCTGGAGCGCGGCCATGCGCTGCTGCGGGTGATGGAAGAGCGGCTGGCGGCGCATGACTGGCTGGTGGGAGATGCCGTCAGCCTCGCCGATCTGTGCCTTTACGGCTATACCCACACGGCCGGCAGCAAGGGCGGGTTCGAGATGGGGCGTTTTCCCGGCATCGGGCGCTGGCTGGAACGTATCGCCGCCCTGCCCGGCTATAAGGGGCTCGATGAGTGAGGGGGCTTGAGGAATGAGCTGGGACTATCTGCTGACCGCACTGGTCGTCTGCGTCTCGCCCGGGATCGGGGTGGTCTACACCCTGTCCATGGCCCTGGGCGGCGGGCTGCGTGCCGGATTCTGGGCCGCCCTGGGCTGCACCATGGCCACCGTGCTGCACATGCTGGTCGCCATGGCCGGGCTTGCCGCCCTGCTGCATGCCAGCGCCCTGCTGTTCCAGGCGGTGAAATTCGCCGGCGCGGCCTATCTGCTGTGGATGGCCTGGTCGGTGCTGAGGGACCGCGCCGGCATGTCGGTCGCGCCGGCAGTCCCGATGCCGGCCAGCCGCATCGTCCGGCGCGCGGTGGTGCTGAACCTGCTCAACCCCAAGCTGCCGCTGTTCTTCATGGCCTTCCTGCCGCAATTCATGCCGGCGGACAGCGGCGCCGCGCTGATGGCAGAGCTGGGCGCCGGCTTCTCGGCGGTCACCTTTCTGACCTTTCTGGGCTATGCGGGCCTGGCGGCCGGCGGGCGGGATGCGCTGCTGGCCTCGGGGCGGGTGATGCGCTGGCTGCGCCGGGCCTTTGCCGCCTCGTTCGCGGCGCTGGGGCTGAGGCTGGCGATGGAGCGGGCATGAGCGCGCTTTTCGCCTGGACCGACGGGGCCTGCAGCGGCAATCCCGGACCCGGGGGCTGGGGGGTGCTGATGCGCGCCATGGAGGGCGAGGCCGTGTTGAAGGAGCGCGAGCTGTCCGGCGGCGAAGCCATGACCACCAACAACCGCATGGAGCTGATGGCGGCGATCTCGGCGCTGGAGGCGTTGACCCGGCCGAGCGAGATCACGGTGACCACCGACAGCGCCTATGTGAAGAACGGCGTCACGCAATGGATCCATGGCTGGAAGCGGAACGGCTGGCGCACCGCCGACCGCAAGCCGGTGAAGAATGCCGAGCTGTGGCAGCGGCTGGATGCGGCGCAGGCGCGCCACAAGGTGCGCTGGGAATGGATCAAGGGCCATGCCGGCCATCCCGAGAACGAGCGCGCCGATGAATTGGCGCGGGCGGGCATGGCGCCCTTCAAGCCGGCCAGGGTTTCGGGGTGAGCATCGAGGCGCTGGTGGCGGTGCTGGATTACGCCGGCGTGCTGGTCTTTGCCCTGACCGGGGCGCTGGTGGCGAGCCGCGCCCAGCTGGACCTGGTGGGTTTCGTGTTTTTCGCGACGCTGACGGGGCTGGGCGGCGGCACGCTGCGCGATCTGGTGCTGGGCCGGGCGCCGGTCTTCTGGGTCGGGCGGCCCGAGCTGTTGCTGCTGACCGCGGCGGCGGCGGTGGCGGTGTTCCTGACCGCGCATCTGCTGGAGAGCCGCTATCGCGCCATCCTGTGGCTGGATGCCTGTGCCCTGGCGGTGGCGGTGCCGGCAGGGGTGGGCGTGACGCTGGAAACCGGGGCCGGGCCGGTGGTCACCGTGCTGATGGGGGTGATGACCGGCACTTTCGGCGGGCTGATGCGCGACGTGGTCGGCAACGAGCTGCCGCTGGTGCTGAAACAGGGCGAGCTTTACGTCACCGCCGCATTCGGCGGAGCGGTGGCGGCGCTGGTCCTGGCCGGGCTTGGCAGCGGTCGCGGCTGGGCGCTGATCGGCTGCGCGGCCGTGGTGCTGTTGCTGCGCGCCGGCAGCATGCGCCTGGGCTGGCGGCTGCCGGTCTATAAGGCGCGGCCGCCGCGGCGGTGACCGGCACGGCGGCAACCGGCGCTAACGCTCGGACCAGACCGCCATTTCGGTGCCGCCCGGTTCGCGGAACTGAAAGCGGCGGCCGCCGGGAAAGGCGAAGATCGGCCGGGTGATCGTCGCCCCGGCCCGGGTCACGCGGGCAAGCGCCGCCTCGAGATCGTCGGCCTTCAGGATCACCAGCGGCGGGGCCTGGGGTCCGGCCGCGATGCCGCCGGCCATACCCGCGCCGGCCAATTCCTGGTAGTCGGGGCCGTAATCCTGGAAATGCCAGCCGAAGGCGCGGGCGAAGAAGTCCTTGGTGGCCGGCAGGTCGGGCGAGGAAAATTCGAGATAGTCGATCTGCATGGGAAACGTCCTTGCCGATGTTCCCGTTTTGTTTACACCCCGGGGCCGCTCAACGCAAGACCGGCGGACCGTGGCGCGGTCGGCGCCGGTCCTCGACCCCCATGCGCAGCCCGGCGCCGATGCGATGCGCAAGCGCCGACCAGGCCCGGGCGGCTTCCGGCGGCAGCGTCCGGCGCAGGGTTTCGTCGAAGAGCATCAGCCAAAGTCCGAAATGTTCGGGCCGCACATCGCCGGTGCGCATATGGACCTGCATCGGATTGCCGTCATAGCCGCGCTCGTAAAGGATGGCGTTGCGCCAGAAGCGGGCGATCCTGGCCTCGTGCCCGGGCCAGTCGGCGACATGGGCGGCAAAGACCGGACCCAACACCTCGTGCCGGCGCACCGCCGCATAGAAGGTGGCGACGACGCCGTCGATCTGTTCGGGGGTGATGTCGAAACGAGGCGGAATCATGGGGCGGATATGGACCCGCCCCGCCGGCCCCGCAAGCCCGGGAATTGCAAGCGCCGCCTGCCCGGTCCCGGGAGCGCAAGCTGCGCCGGCGGTGTCCGGTGATCGCAAGCTGCGCTTGGGGGCCAGTGTGATCGCAAGCTGCGCTTGCAGGGCCCGGGGCGGTTTCCTATAACCCGCGCATGTTCAGCAGGGCGCGGATTTTCCGAATTATTCGCCCGGCGGCGTAGGCAAGCCCTCGCCGCCGGGTCACGCATGCCTGCCCTGCCAGCGAAGGATCCCCGCCAGATGAGCGACACGACCACCCCGACCGCGCCCGATTACCGCGACACCGTCTTTCTGCCCCAGACCGATTTCCCGATGCGCGCCGGCCTGCCGCAGCGCGAGCCCGAATGGCTGGCCCGCTGGGAGCGCATCGGCATCTACGACCGGCTGCGCGAGCGGGCCGCGCAAGAGGCGGGGGGGCGCGCGCCCTTTATCCTGCATGACGGCCCGCCCTATGCGAACGGCAACCTGCATATCGGCCATGCGCTGAACAAGACCATCAAGGACATCATCGTGCGCAGCCACCAGATGATGGGCCGCGATGCGCGCTATGTGCCGGGCTGGGACTGCCACGGCCTGCCGATCGAATGGAAGATCGAGGAGCAATACCGCAAGGAAGGCCGCGACAAGGACGCGGTCGACCTGGTCGAGTTCCGCCAGGAATGCCGCCGCTTTGCCGGGCACTGGGTCGATGTCCAGCGCGAGGAGTTCAAGCGGCTGGGCATCACCGGCAAATGGGACGACCCCTATCTGACCATGGACCATCACGCCGAGGCGGTGATCGCGGCCGAGTTCATGAAGCTGTTGATGAACGGCGCGCTTTATCAGGGATCGAAGCCGGTGATGTGGTCGCCGGTCGAGAAGACCGCGCTGGCCGAGGCCGAGGTCGAGTATCACGACCATCAAAGTC
>Ga0164243_10001809_pt1 | contig 35902 bp, 48 predicted proteins | sample OricompcompostOP_FD_108781 | JGI IMG/M metagenome (GOLD analysis project Ga0164243, IMG submission 108781) | Organic Plus compost microbial communities from Emeryville, California, USA - Original compost - Organic plus compost (OP) | ecosystem: Engineered > Solid waste > Mixed feedstock >...
AAGAACGTCTACTGCGTCATCCGCTCTCCGCACAAGTACAAGGACTCGCGGGAGCACTTCGAGATGCGGACGCACAAGCGGCTCATCGACATCCTCGAACCGACGCCGAAGACGGTGGACGCGTTGATGCGCATCGACCTGCCGGCCAGCGTCGACGTGAACATCCAGTAAGGGTCGGCCCATCGTGAGGCGGCCCGTTCGCGGGCCGGCCGTAGTGCGGAGAGAACGAGACTGATGTCTGACAGGCAGATCAAGGGGATTCTGGGCACCAAGCTCGGCATGACCCAGGTCTTCGACGAGAACAACCGGGTCGTCCCGGTGACCGTCGTGCAGACCGGGCCGAACGTGGTCACCCAGGTCCGGACCCCCGACAAGGACGGCTACTCGGCCGTGCAGCTGGCGTACGGCGCCATCGACCCCCGCAAGGTGAACAAGCCGAAGACCGGCCACTTCACCAAGGCCGGGGTCACCCCGCGCCGCCACCTCGTCGAGCTGCGCACGGCCGACGCCGGCGAGTACGAGGTCGGCCAGGAGATCACCGCCGAGCTGTTCAGCGACGGCACCGTGGTCGACGTGGTCGGCACCAGCAAGGGCAAGGGCTTCGCCGGCACGATCAAGCGGCACGGCTTCCACCGCCAGCCGATGAGCCACGGTGCGCAGGCGGTGCACCGCAAGCCCGGCTCCATCGGTGGCTGCGCCACCCCGGGCCGCGTGTTCAAGGGCATGAAGATGTCCGGCCGGATGGGCGGCAACCGCGTGACCACCCAGAACCTCAAGGTTCACCGGGTGGAGCAGGAGAGCGGCCTGCTGCTGATCAAGGGCGCCATTCCCGGCCCGAAGGGCGGACTGGTGCTGGTGAAGAGCCCGGCGAAGGGTGGTGCGTGATGAGCTTGACGCTGGACGTCCGGACTCCGGACGGCAAGACCGACGGCAGCGTTGAGCTGCCCGCGGAGATCTTCGACGTGCAGGCCAACGTGGCCCTGATGCACCAGGTCGTGACCGCCCAGCTGGCCGCCGGCCGCCAGGGCACCCACGCGACCAAGACCCGCGGCATGGTCTCCGGTGGCAGCAAGAAGCCCTACCGGCAGAAGGGCACCGGCAACGCCCGCCAGGGCTCGATCCGCGCGCCCCAGTTCGCCGGTGGTGGCACGGTGCATGGCCCGCAGCCGCGGGACTACACCCAGCGGACCCCGAAGAAGATGAAGGCCGCCGCGCTGCGCGGTGCCCTCTCCGACCGGGTTCGCGCCGGCCAGCTGCACGTGGTGTCCCACGTCGTGGATGCGCCGAAGCCGTCGACGAAGTCGGCGAAGTCGGCGGTCCGCACCTGGACGGACGCCAAGCGGGTGCTCGTGGTGCTGGACCGCTCGGCCGAGGAGACCTCCTGGCTGAGCCTGCGGAACCTGCAGAACGTGCACCTGATCGACCCGAGCCAGCTCAACACCTACGACGTGTTGGTCAACGACGACGTGGTGTTCAGCAAGGCCGCTTTCGAGCGGTTCGTCGCCGGGCCGGCGCGGGGTCGCACCGCCAAGGCCGCTGCCACGTCCGCCGAGGCCGCGAGCGCTGAGGAGGCACAGCAGTGATCCCCGACCCGCGAGACATCATCCTGGCGCCGGTGATCTCCGAGAAGAGCTACGGGCTCCTCGAGCAGGGCCAGTACACCTTCCTGGTGCGCCCCGGCTCGAACAAGACCGAGATCAAGATCGCGGTCGAGAAGATCTTCGACGTCAAGGTCAAGAACGTCAACACGGTCAACCGCCAGGGCAAGCGCAAGCGCTCCCGCACCGGGTACGGCAAGCGCAAGGACACCAAGCGGGCGATCGTGACGCTGTCCGAGGACAGCAAGCCGATCGAGATCTTCGGCGGACCGGCCGCCTGACCGGCGCTGATTAGGACGAGGTTTCTACAGAGATGGGCATTCGCAAGCACAAGCCGACGACGCCGGGCCGTCGCGGCTCCAGCGTGTCCGACTTCGCCGAGATCACCCGGTCGGAGCCGGAGAAGTCGCTGGTTCGCCCGCTGCACGGGCACGGCGGCCGGAACGGGCAAGGCAAGATCACCACGCGGCACAAGGGCGGCGGTCACAAGCGCGCCTACCGCGTGATCGACTTCCGCCGGAACGACAAGGACGGTGTGCCGGCCAAGGTCGCGCACATCGAGTACGACCCGAACCGCAGCGCCCGCATCGCGCTGCTGCACTACGTGGACGGCGAGAAGCGCTACATCATCGCGCCGAACACGGTGAAGCAGGGCGACCGGGTCGAGGCCGGCCCCCGGGCTGACATCAAGGCCGGGAACAACCTGCCGCTGCGCAACATCCCCACCGGCACCGTGATCCACGCGATCGAGCTCCGCCCCGGCGGCGGCGCCAAGATCGCGCGGTCCGCGGGAGCCCGGGTTCAGCTGGTGGCCAAGGACGGCCCGTACGCCCAGCTGCGGATGCCTTCGGGCGAGATCCGCAACGTGGACGCGCGCTGCCGGGCCACGGTGGGCGAGGTCGGCAACTCCGAGCACTCGAACATCAACTGGGGCAAGGCCGGCCGGAACCGCTGGAAGGGCAAGCGCCCGACCGTCCGCGGTGTCGTGATGAACCCGGTCGACCACCCGCACGGTGGTGGTGAGGGCAAGACCTCCGGTGGTCGCCACCCGGTCAACCCGAACGGCCGCCCCGAGGGCCGGACCCGCCGCAACAAGCCCAGTGACAAGCTCATCGTCCGGCGCCGTCGCACCGGCAAGAAGCGCTGAGCAGGGAGGTAGAAGCACATGCCACGCAGCCTGAAGAAGGGCCCGTTCGTGGACGACCACCTGCTCAAGAAGGTGGACGCGCTGAACGAGTCGGGCAAGAAGACCGTGATCAAGACCTGGTCCCGCCGGTCGACGATCATCCCGGACATGCTCGGCCACACCTTCGCGGTGCACGACGGCCGCAAGCACGTCCCGGTGTTCATCACCGAGGCCATGGTCGGCCACAAGCTGGGCGAGTTCGCCCCGACGCGGACCTTCAAGGGCCACGTCAAGGATGACCGGAAGTCCCGCCGCCGCTGAGCGGGGGCGAACCAAGAGCAAGGGGTAGCAGGATGACAGCCCGTTCCGACGACACCGCCGCGGACGCCAACCGCGCGGTGGCGCGGGCCCGCTTCGTCCGCGTGACGCCGATGAAGGCGCGTCGCGTGGTCGAGCTCATCAAGGGCCGTAGCGCCAGCGAAGCCCTGGCCGTGCTCCAGTTCGCGCCGCAGGCCGCCAGCGGTCCGGTGTCGAAGGTGCTCGCCAGCGCGGTCGCCAACGCGGAGAACAACCAGTCGCTCGACCCGGAGACCCTGTGGGTCCACCGGGCCTACGTCGACGAGGGCCCGACGCTGAAGCGGTTCCAGCCGCGCGCCCAGGGCCGCGCGTACCGCATCCGCAAGCGGACCAGCCACATCACCGTGGAGCTGGAGTCGCGCCCGAAGGCGACGAGCAAGTCGAAGAGCCAGAAGGGGAGTGCCCGGTAGTGGGTCAGAAGATCAACCCGCACGGCTTCCGACTCGGCATCACCACGGACTGGAAGTCCCGCTGGTACGCCGACAAGCAGTACTCGGAATACGTCGCGGAGGACGTCAAGATCCGCCGTCGGCTCTCTCGCGGTATGGAGCGCGCCGGGATCTCCAAGGTGGAGATCGAGCGCACCCGCGAGCGGGTCCGGGTGGACATCCACACCGCCCGGCCGGGCATCGTGATCGGCCGTCGTGGTGCTGAGGCGGACCGCATTCGCGGTTCGCTGGAGAAGCTGACCGGCAAGCAGGTCCAGCTCAACATCCTCGAAGTCAAGAACTCCGAGGCCGACGCGCAGCTGGTCGCGCAGGGCGTGGCCGAGCAGCTGTCCAACCGCGTGTCCTTCCGGCGCGCGATGCGCAAGGCCATCCAGTCGGCCATGCGCTCGCCGCAGGTCAAGGGCATCCGGGTGCAGTGCGGTGGCCGGCTGGGCGGGGCCGAGATGTCCCGTTCGGAGTTCTACCGCGAGGGCCGCGTCCCGCTGCACACGCTGCGCGCGGACATCGACTACGGCTTCTTCGAGGCCCGCACCACCTTCGGGCGCATCGGCGTCAAGGTGTGGATCTACAAGGGCGAGCTGGTCGGCGGCCTGAAGCAGAAGCAGCAGGAGTCCGAGGTGCGCGCGCCTCGCGGTGAGCGCGGCGAGCGCGGTGGCCGCTCGGAGCGGGGCGGCCGTCGCCGTTCCGGTGCCTCCGGGACCACCGGTGCCGGCGGCACCGAGGCGGGCCGCGCCGCTGCCAAGGGCGGCTCGGCGGAGAGCCCGGAGCAGGCGCAGACCTCCGGTGACGCCGCGACCGCCAACGCGCCGGCCGTGGCCGAGCCGCAGGCCGATCAGAAGACGGAGGGCTGAGCAGTGCTGGTCCCACGCAGGGTGAAGTGGCGCAAGAGCCACGCACCGAAGCGCAAGGGCTTCGCCAAGGGCGGCACCCGGATCAACTTCGGCGAGTACGGCATCCAGGCGATCGAGCACGGCTACGTGACCAACCGGCAGATCGAGTCGGCCCGTATCGCCATCACCCGGCACGTCAAGCGTGGCGGCAAGGTGTGGATCAACATCTTCCCGGACCGCCCGCTGACCAAGAAGCCGGCCGAAACCCGCCAGGGTTCCGGTAAGGGTTCGCCGGAGTACTGGGTCGCCAACGTCAAGCCGGGCCGCGTCATGTTCGAGCTGAACTTCCCGAACAAGAAGACGGCGGTCGAGGCGCTGACCCGTGCGGCGCACAAGCTCCCGATGAAGTGCAAGATCGTGTCCCGCGAGGGTGGTGACTTCTGATGGCAGCGGGTGTCACCGCTAGCGAGCTCCGGGAACTCGGAGACGAGGAACTGCTCCAGCGGGTCCGGGAGGCCAAGGAGGAGCTGTTCAACCTCCGGTTCCAGATGGCGACCGGCCAGCTGGAGAACAACCGGCGGTTGCGCGTGGTCCGCAGGGACATCGCCCGGATCTACACCATCATGCGCGAGCGCGAGCTCGGGCTGACGGTGTCCCCTGACGCGACCGAGGAGGGCGCGGCATGAGCAGCCAGACTGAAGAGACCAGCGCCGTGCAGCGGAACTACCGCAAGACCCGCGAGGGCTACGTCGTGTCCAACAAGATGGACAAGACGATCGTGGTCACGCTGGAGGACCGCAAGAAGCACGCGCTCTACGGCAAGGTCATGCGCCAGACCAAGCGGGTCAAGGCGCACGACGAGGCCAACACCGCGGGTGTCGGCGACCGGGTTCTGCTGATGGAGACCCGGCCGCTGTCGGCGACGAAGCGCTGGCGGCTCGTCGAGATCGTGGAGAAGGCCAAGTAAGGAACCGCGTGCGCGGGTCGGTCGCGAAGGCGATCGGCCCGCGTTGCGGTGATGACCGCGCGTGTCAGGTCGGAAATTTGGCGCGCCAGAGTGTGCCCGCGCGCAGGGTGCGGGCACTTAGGGTCAGGAGTCAGACGTGATCCAGCAGGAGTCGCGACTGCGTGTCGCCGACAACACTGGGGCCAAGGAGATCCTCACGATCCGCGTCCTCGGTGGTTCTGGTCGGCGTTACGCGGGCATCGGCGACGTCATCGTCGCCACGGTGAAGGAAGCAATTCCGGGCGCCGGCGTGAAGAAGGGCGATGTGGTCAAGGCCGTCATCGTCCGGCAGAAGAAGGAGAAGCGCCGTCCGGACGGGTCGTACATCCGGTTCGACGAGAACGCGGCGGTGCTGATCAAGGCCGACGGCGGCCCGCGCGGCACCCGCATCTTCGGCCCGGTCGGCCGCGAGCTGCGCGACAAGAAGTACATGAAGATCATCTCGCTCGCGCCGGAGGTGCTGTGATGAAGATCAAGAAGGGCGACACGGTCGTCGTGATCTCCGGCAAGGACAAGGGCGCGAAGGGCAAGGTCATCGCGGCCTACCCGCAGCGCGAGCGGGTCCTGGTCGAGGGCGTGAACCGGATCAAGAAGCACACCAAGGTCTCGCGGACCGAGCGCGGTGCGCAGTCCGGCGGCATCGTCACGCAGGAGGCGCCGATCCACGTCTCGAACGTGATGGTCGTCGACGCCGACGGCAACCCCACCCGCGTGGGCTACCGGTTCGATGAGGACGGCAAGAAGGTCCGCATCTCCCGGCGCAACGGGAAGGACATCTGATCATGACGACTGCAGAGAAGATCGTCCCCCGGCTCAAGACCCGGTACCGCGACGAGATCCGCCAGGCCATGCAGGAGGAGTTCCAGTACTCCAACCCGATGCTGGTCCCCGGCGTGGTCAAGGTCGTCGTGAACATGGGTGTCGGCGACGCCGCGCGGGACAGCAAGCTCATCGAGGGCGCGGTCCGCGACCTGACCACGATCACCGGTCAGCGTCCGGAGGTCCGCCGGGCCCGCAAGTCCATCGCCCAGTTCAAGCTGCGCGAGGGCATGCCGATCGGCGCGCGCGTGACGCTGCGCGGCGACCGCATGTGGGAGTTCCTGGACCGGCTGGTCACCATCTCGCTGCCGCGGATCCGCGACTTCCGGGGCCTGTCGCCGAAGCAGTTCGACGGCAACGGCAACTACACCTTCGGGCTCAACGAGCAGTCGATGTTCCACGAGATCGACCCCGACTCGATCGACCGCCCGCGCGGGATGGACATCACCGTGGTCACCACGGCACGCACCAATGAGGAAGGCCGGCGCCTGCTGCGGCACCTGGGCTTCCCGTTCAAGGAGCAGTGATGTCGGGCATCGCTGGGCGTCGAAACAAGGAGAGTTGAGCCGATGGCCAAGAAGGCGCTGATCAACAAGGCCGCGCGCAAGCCCAAGTTCAAGGTGCGGGGCTACACCCGCTGCCAGCGCTGCGGGCGGCCGCGGTCGGTGTTCCGCAAGTTCGGCCTCTGCCGCGTGTGCTTCCGCGACATGGCGCACGCCGGTGAGCTGCCGGGCGTGAGCAAGGCTTCCTGGTGAGTGCCCGCCCGCCGGGCGCTATCCGGTCGCGGGTACGCTCGGCGGGCATCACCAGGGTTTTCGTCCGCTGCGGCGGACTGGCGCGCGGGTGCGCGCCGCTGACGTGAACCTGCCTGTTCGGCAGGTGTGATCCTACTTCGCCCAGGCCGGGCTCCAGACCCCGAACGTGCGCGTTTGTCCGGGGCCGCAGGAACCGGGCGAGAAAGGTGGACCAGGTCACCATGACGATGACCGACCCCATCGCAGACATGCTCACACGTCTGCGGAACGGAAGCTCGGCATACCACGACGAGGTCGTGATGCCGCACTCGAAGCTCAAGGCGAACATCGCCGAAATCCTCAAGCGCGAGGGTTACGTGGCGGGGTCCCGCACCGAGCAGGGCGACAAGGGCCAGAACCTGGTCGTCGAGCTCAAGTACGGCCCCAACCGGGAGCGCAGCATCGCCGGCCTGCGGCGGGTCTCCAAGCCCGGCCTGCGGGTCTACGCGAAGTCCACGAACCTGCCGAAGGTCCTCGGCGGGCTGGGCGTCGCGATCATTTCGACGTCGGGCGGTCTGATGACCGACCGGCAGGCCATCAAGCAGGGCGTGGGCGGGGAAGTCCTCGCCTACGTGTGGTGAGGGAGGAGGAGCATGTCGCGCATCGGGAAACTTCCGATCACCGTGCCCTCCGGTGTCGAGGTCACCATCGACGGGCAGTCGGTGACGGTCAAGGGGCCCAAGGGCACCCTGGAGCAGCGCATCGCCGAGCCGATCACCGTCGAGAAGGACGATGACGGGTCGATCCTGGTCAAGCGCCCGGACGACGAGCGGCAGAGCCGTTCGTTGCACGGTCTGTCGCGCAGCTTGATCCAGAACATGGTCCACGGCGTCAGCCAGGGGTACCAGAAGGACCTGGAGATCCAGGGCGTCGGTTACCGAGTTCTGCAGAAGGGCTCGAACCTGGAGTTCGCCCTGGGCTACAGCCACCCCATCGTGATCGAGCCGCCGCAGGGCATCGAATTCGCCACCGACGGCCCGACGAAGCTGTCGGTCAAGGGCATCGACAAGCAGCTGGTGGGCGAGATCGCCGCCCGAATCCGCAAGCTGCGGCGTCCCGACCCGTACAAGGGCAAGGGCGTGCGCTACGCGGGCGAGAACATCCGCCGCAAGGTCGGAAAGACGGGTAAGTGACCATGAGCGAGACAACTACTGCTACGAAGCGCAAGCCCGTGGGCAAGAGCATCTCGACCGTGCGTCGGAACGCCCGCGCGAACCGGCACTTCCGGATCCGCAAGAAGATCAGCGGCACGCCGGCGCGTCCGCGTCTGGTCGTGACCCGTTCGACCCGGCACATCGTTGCGCAGGTCATCGACGACGTCGCGGGCCACACGCTGGCCTCGGCCTCCAGCATGGAAGCCGACCTGCGCGCGCTGGAAGGCGACAAGAAGGCCAAGGCCACGAAGGTCGGCGAGCTCGTCGCGGCCCGGGCGAAGGACGCCGGCATCGAGCAGGTCGTGTTCGACCGCGGCGGCAACGCCTACCACGGGCGCGTGGCCGCGCTGGCCGACGCCGCTCGCGATGGCGGGCTGGAGTTCTGACATGCGTACGACGGAAATGACGACGATCGAAAGGGACGCCTGATGCCTGGACGCACTCGGCGTGAGGGCGGTTCGGAGTCCGGCGGCAAAGACCGCCGGGACCGCCGCGACGGTGGCCGTGGCGGGGCGGCCCAAGACAAGAGCATGCAGTTCGAGCGTGTCGTGACGATCAACCGCGTCGCGAAGGTCGTCAAGGGCGGCCGGCGGTTCAGCTTCACCGCGCTCGTGGTCGTCGGTGACACCGACGGGATGGTCGGTGTCGGCTACGGCAAGGCCAAGGAGGTCCCGGCGGCGATCGCCAAGGGCGTCGAGGAGGCGAAGAAGAACTTCTTCCGCGTCCCGCGCCTGGGCGGCACGATCACCCACCCCGTGCAGGGTGAGGACGCTGCCGGCGTGGTCATGCTGCGCCCGGCCAGCGCCGGTACCGGTGTCATCGCCGGCGGCCCGGTGCGCGCGGTGCTGGAAGGCGCCGGCGTGCACGACGTGCTGAGCAAGTCGCTGGGCAGCGACAACCCGATCAACATCGTGCACGCCACGGTGGCGGCGCTGAAGAGCCTGCAGCGTCCGGAGGAGGTCGCGGCCCGCCGCGGCCTGCCGCTGGAGGACGTTGCCCCGGCATCGGTGCTGCGTGCCCGTGCCGGTCAGGAGGCCTGATCCCATGGCACAGCTGAAGATCACCCAGGTTCGCGGCCTGGTCGGCACCCGCCGCAACCAGCGCGAGAGCATGCGCACCCTGGGCCTGCGCAAGATCCGGCAGTCCGTGGTCCGCCCGGACGACGCGAACACGCGCGGCCTGGTCAACGCCGTTCACCACCTGGTGACGGTCGAGGAGGTCGACTGAGCATGGTCATCAAGATTCACGACCTGCGGCCTGCTCCGGGGTCCAACCGGGACCGCATCCGCGTCGGTCGCGGTGAGGCCTCGAAGGGCAAGACCGCCGGTCGCGGTACGAAGGGCACCAAGGCCCGCAAGAACGTCTCCCCGCGCTTCGAGGGCGGGCAGATGCCGATCCACATGCGGCTGCCGAAGCTGCGCGGCTTCAAGAACCGCAACCGCGTGGAGTACCAGGGTGTGAACGTCGACCGGCTGGCTGCGGCGTTCCCGAACGGTGGCACCGTCGGCATCGACGAGCTGATCTCCGCGGGTCTGGTCAACAAGGGCGAGCTGGTGAAGATCCTGGGCGGCGGTGAGCTGGACGGCGTGAAGCTGGACGTCACCGCGCACGCCTTCACCGGCAGCGCGCAGGAGAAGATCACCGCTGCGGGCGGTTCGGCGACCAAGCTGGACAGCTGAGGCGCTTCCGCGGCGCGATCACCGGCAGGGGCCGGTCGACCTCCGGGTCGGCCGGCCCCTGCTGCGTTTCCGGGCTCGGGCCGGTCGCCGGGGACTGGGCCGGCCCGTTGCCGGAGCAGTCGGCTGGGCCGGTGGTAGGTAGGGAAAACCCCAGACGGCGGGCCCGAAACGATGTATGGGAGCGCTCCCATTCGCCGGTACTGGGTTCTCGTACGCCCGTCTAGGTTGATCGTGCCAGTGCACGCAGCACCGGCACCGAACCGACCTTAGGAGCGGGTATGCGGCATCGAACGCTGCGGGCGGGACTGCCGATCGCGGCGATGTCCCTGCTGGCGGCCACCGTTCCCGGCATCGCGGCAGCCGACGGGGCCGCGCGGCCGGCAGGGCCGGACCAGCACTGCAACTTCGACGTGCGCTCCGGCGAGCAGCACTGCTTCGGCAGCCTCGACGAAGCCGAGGCCGACGCCCGGGTGCGCGGCTCCGCCCACGGCGGCGCCACGGCCCAGGGCGACATCATCCAGGCGACGCTGTTCGACGAGGAGAACTTCGCCGGAGCCAGCTTCACCGTCTACGGCACCGGGATGTGCGAGAAGAACGACAAGGTCGACTACCAGATCGACCTGCCGGATGACTGGAAGAACCGGGTCTCCTCGGTGCAGCCGTGGGCCGACTGCTGGATCTGGCTGTACCCCGAGCCGGGGCTCGGCGGCGACCGGGACGGCCCGTTCAAGGAGAACACCGGCGCGGTCGGCGGTGCGCTGAACGACCGCGCGCAGTCGGTCGGCCTGAGCTGATCCTCCCCACCGCGATCCCCACTGCGGGCGCCGACGGGTGCGGCGCCCGCGTTCACCGAGGAGTTCCCATGTCCAAGCGTCGAACCTGCGCGGTCGCGGCCTCGGCGTTCTCCCTGGCAGCGGTGGCCTTCGCGCCGCCGGCGGCCGCCGAGGACGAGCCGACGACCCGCGAGCTGCTGGAGAAGTGCGACAACGGCACCGACAGCTGCGTGTTCCACCCCGAAGGCGATCCGGAGTACTACACCGACGCGGCGCACACCGTCGGCGACCCGGTCTACAACTGCACCGACGGCCTGCAGCGCTTCGGCGTGGAGTGGTCCGACACGACCTCCCAGAGCAACAGCGTCGGGATGGAGATGACCACCTCCGCCGGCTTCGGCAAGGTCTTCTCGATCTCCTACACCGAGACCTACAAGCACACCTGGGAGGAGTCGCACACCGAGTCCCAGACGACCAACGTCGACACCAAGCCCGGCGAGGTCGGCTGGGTGGAGCGCGCTCCCCAGATGCAGAAGGTCAAGGGCACCTACGAGCTGCACTTCGAGGACAAGTTCCACGGCCACTACATCTGGTACGTGCCGATGGAGGTGACCGGTCCGGCGCCGGATTCGTCGACGGCGGTCAGTCAGCACGTGCGTCCGATGACCGACGAGGAGAAGGGACATTGCCCGTGATCGGCCAGACCGCCCGCCCCGGAAGGAAGCTGTTCTGATGATCCGCCACCGCATCGCCGCCGCGGGCGCCGTCGTGGCCGCCGGGCTGCTGGTCGTGCCCCCGGCGCAGGCCGAGGACGAGCCCACGACCCGCGAGCTGCTGGAGAAGTGCAACAACGGCACCGACAGCTGCGAGTTCCACCCCGAGGGCGAGCCGGAGTACTTCCAGAACGCCGAGCAGCAGGTGGGCGCCCCGACGTTCAACTGCACCGACCGCAAGCAGCGCATGACGGTCTCGTGGTCGGACACGACCTCGGAGAGCAACAGCGTCGGCATGTCGATGGAGTCGTCGTTCGGGGAGGTGTTCAAGGTCAGCTTCAAGGCCACCTACGGCCACGAGTGGACCTCCTCGCACACCGAGACCCAGCAGACCAACATCGATGTCAGCGGCGGCCAGGTCGGCCGCGTCTACCACGGTCCGAAGATGCAGAAGGTCAAGGGCACCTACGAGCTGCACTTCGAGGACAAGTTCCACGGCCACTACATCTGGTACGTGCCGATGGAGGTGACCGGCCCGGCCGATGACCAGCAGGGCACCGTCACCCAGAGCACGGCGCCGATGACCGATGAGGAGCGGGCCGCGAACTGCGGCTGACGCAGCGTGGCGATCCGACACGCCCGGCTCGCCACCGCCGCGAAGATGATCTCGGTGGGCCGTCCGGCAGCGCGCCGGGCGGCCCACCTGGCGTGACGTCGGCCGTCATCCGGCCTCCCCGCGGGAACCCCCGCGCGGCGGCCCGGTGCGCGGCGCGTGCGGCGGATCACCGCCGACCGACGGAGCGTGTTCGGCGACCTGCTAGAGTCGCCCAGGCAGCACCGTGCCGGGCACGGTGCTGCGGATTTTCCAGCCGTGCCGGCGCGTCCAGGAGGTTCTGGGAAGCCGGCTCCCCGTCCCCGGGCCGGTACCACCCGGCTCGCGCCACAGGAGGTTCGCGTGCTCGGCGCCTTCCGCTCGGCTCTGGCGACGCCGGACCTGCGCCGCAAGATCCTGTTCACCCTGGGCATGGTCGTGCTCTACCGGCTCGGCGCCACGATTCCCTCCCCGGGGGTGTCGTACCCGAACGTCCAGCAGTGCTACCAGGAATTGCAGGGCAGTCAGAGCGTCTTCTCGCTGCTGAACCTGTTCAGCGGGGGTGCGCTGCTGCAGCTGTCGGTGCTGTCGCTGGGCATCATGCCCTACATCACCGCGAGCATCATCATCCAGCTGCTGCAGGTGGTCATCCCGCGCTTCGAGCAGTTGAAGAAGGAAGGCCAGTCCGGCCAGGCGAAGCTGACGCAGTACACCCGCTACCTGGCGATCGCGCTGGCCGTGCTGCAGGCGACGGGCATCGTCGCGCTGGCCGAGCGCGGGCAGCTGTTCCCGAACTGCACCGCGGACGTGATCCCGGACAGCTCGGTGCTGAACCTGATCACGATGGTCCTCGTGATGACCGCGGGCGCGGCGCTGCTGATGTGGATGGGTGAGCTGATCACCGAGCGCGGCATCGGCAACGGCATGTCGCTGCTGATCTTCACCTCGATCGCGGCGCGCATCCCGGCCGAGGGCGGCAAGATCATGCAGACGCACGGCGGCCTCGTGTTCGGCGTGGTCTGCGCGTTCGCCGTGGTGATCATCGCGACGGTGGTCTACATCGAGCAGGCGCAGCGCCGGATCCCGGTGCAGTACGCCAAGCGCATGATCGGCCGCCGGATGTACGGCGGCACCTCGACCTACCTGCCGCTGAAGGTCAACCAGGCCGGTGTGATCCCGGTGATCTTCGGTTCCTCGCTGCTGTACCTGCCGCAGCTGCTCGGGCAGCTGGCCGGCAACCAGGACTCGTGGTGGGCCCGGTTCATCCAGACCTACATCGTGGATCCGTCGAACTGGGTGCACATCCTGCTGTACATGGCGATGATCGTGTTCTTCGCCTACTTCTACGTCTCGATCACGTTCAACCCGGAGGAGCGGGCGGACGAGATGAAGAAGTTCGGCGGGTTCATCCCGGGCATCCGCCCGGGGCGGCCGACCGCCGAGTACCTGAGCTTCGTGCTCTCCCGGATCACGCTGCCGGGTTCGCTGTACCTGGGCATCATCGCGATCCTGCCGAACTTCTTCCTGGGGCTGACCGGTCAGGGCGGCAACCAGAACTTCCCGTTCGGCGGCACCGCGGTGTTGATCATGGTCAACGTGGGCTTGGACACCGTGAAGCAGATCGAGAGTCAACTCACGCAGCGGAATTACGAAGGCTTCCTCCGGTAAACTCGCGCGCTACGGATACCGGACTTTCTTTTTCGCATCTCGAAAAGGCGGGTCGGGGCCACGCGGCGCCTGCGTTATGGTGTTCGTTCGTGGCGGTGCGCCGGCCGGACGACGGCCCGGGGATCCCCGGCGCCGCGTCGGCCGCACCGATCCTGCGCCGGGCAACGGGCACGGCGATCAGCATCCGCGTTCCACGGGTGAGTGCGCGGAGAGCTCGACGAAGGTGGCTACGCAGACCACCGGACTGATTCGGAGGCAGACCCTTGGTGCGATTGGTTCTCGTCGGCCCGCCGGGTGCGGGCAAGGGCACCCAAGCGGCCGTGCTGGGCGAGCAGCTCGCCGTTCCCCACATCTCGACCGGAGACCTGTTCCGGGCCAACATCGGCAACTCCACCCCGCTGGGGCAGAAGGCGAAGTCGTACATCGACGCCGGTGAGCTGGTCCCGGACGAGGTGACCAACGAGATGGTGCGGGAGCGGCTGGCCGAGCCGGACGCGCAGAAGGGTTTCCTGCTCGACGGGTTCCCGCGCACCACTCCGCAGGCGGACGTGCTGGGCGACATCCTCGCCGAGAACGGCATGGAGCTGACCGCGGTGCTCCAGTTCGACGTGCCCGAGGAAGAGCTGGTCCGGCGGATGCTGGAGCGCGGCCGCTCGGACGACACCGAGGACGTCATCCGGCGCCGGCTGGCGGTCTACCACTCGGAGACCGCGCCGCTGCTGGACTACTACCGGGACAAGGTGATCAAGGTCGACGCCCTCGGCTCGGTCGAGGAGATCACCGACCGCGCGCTGGCCGCGCTGGGGCGCGAGCGCGCCTGACGGACATCTACGGAACGGACGGGGACACGTGTTTCGGCGAGGCAGGGGCATCGAGCTCAAGTCGGCTGGGGAGATCGAGGCGATGCGCGCGGCCGGCCTGGTGGTCGCCGGCGCGCTCGCCGAGGTCACCGCGAAGGCCGAGCCGGGTGTGAGCACCGGTGAGCTCAACGAGCTCGCCGAGCAGGTCATCCGGGACGCCGGCGCGGTCCCGTCCTTCCTGGGCTACCACGGGTTCCCGGGCTCGATCTGCACCTCGGTGAACGAGAAGATCGTGCACGGGATCCCGTCCCGGTCCGAGGTGCTGGCCGAGGGGGACCTGCTGTCGGTGGACTGCGGGGCGATCCTCGAGGGCTGGCACGGGGACTCCGCGGTGACCATCGGCGTCGGCGAGATCGGCGAGGCCGACCGGAAGCTGTCCGCGGCGACCCGGAAGGCGATGTGGGCCGGGCTGCAGCGCGCGCAGGCCGGAAACCACCTCTCGGACATCTCCTACGCGGTGCAGACCGCGGCGCAGACCTCGTCCGCGGTGGACGGCGCGGACTACGGGATCATCGCCGAGTACGGCGGGCACGGCATCGGCACCGAGATGCACATGGAGCCGTTCCTGCCGAACCTCGGCAAGCCGGGCCGCGGCCCGAAGCTGCGGGTGGGCATGGCGCTGGCGGTCGAGCCGATGCTGACGCTGGGCTCGGCGGTGACCCGGGAGCTGGACGACGAGTGGACCGTCGTGACCTACGACGGGTCGCGCGCGGCGCACTGGGAGCACACGGTCGCGATCACCGAGCACGGGCCGTGGGTGCTCACCGACCCGGACTCGGAGCAGCCGGGCTGAGGCACCGCCTGCTGCGGCGCCGCCCGGAACGACTCGGCGCGGAGCCGTCCGGCGGGACCGGACGGCTCGCGCGGGCTCACTTGATCGGCCGGCGGCAGACGTAGACCCGCGCGGGCGGAACGTTGCGCCACACCGCGCTGCGGGGCAGCACCTCTTCGAAGGTCTCCCGCAGCAGCTTGGTGAAGGCGACGGTGTTGGACCGCCACAGCGTCGTCAGGTACGTGACCGTGGTGAACACGCCGGTCGGCTTGAGCACCTCGGCGACCTGGCCGAGCACCTCGCGCTGCTGCTCGGCAGGCAGCAGGGTCCAGGGGATGCTGCTGATCACCGCGTCGACCTGGGTGCGCTCGGTGCCGGCGAGCAGCCGGGTCAGCTGCCGGGCGTCGCCCTCGATGACGTCCAGCCAGGGCTTGTCGGAGTTCAGGAACCGCACCAGCTCGGGGTCGATCTCCACGGCGAAGTGGTCGGAGCCTGCGGGCAGCCGGTCCCGCAGCGCCCCGCTGAGCGCACCGGTGCCGGGGCCGAGCTCGAGCACCTTCGGTTCGCCGCGCGCGGGGACGACCTCCGCGACCGCGCGGGCCACGTGCTCGGAGGTGGGCAGCACGGCGCCCACGGTGCCGGGCTGGCGGACGGCGCGGGTGACGAAGGTGCGGTACTCGCGCAGCTTGGACTGCTTGCTCACGGGGCGCTCTCCTGGCTCGGTCGTGCGGTCCTCCCGAGCACGGTAGCGGGCCGCCGGTCGCGGCCGGGGACCTGTCGCGCGCGGCGGGGCGCGGCGCCACCCGATCTCGGTCGGCGCCCGGGCGCCCCGCCCGTGGCGAGCGGGGAAATCGCAGGTGAGCGAGGCCCTTCGCTCAGATCAGCGGCCGGCGGCAGATGTAGTGCATGATCGGCGGGAAGTTGCGCCACGTGGTGTGCGTGAGCACCTCGTCGAAGGTCCGGCCGAGCCGGACGCGGAACCGGCGGCCTCCGGCGTTGTGCTCGGCGGGCAGGTAGGTCAGCGCGGTGAACGCGCCGTGCGGCACCAGGGCCCGGGCGACCTGCCGCAGGATGCGGTCCTGCTCGGAGTCCTCCAGCAGCGTCCACGGGATGCTGCTGATCACCGCGTCGACCTGCTCGATGCCGCGCTCCTGCAGCAGCGACACCAGCTCCCCGGCGTCGCCGTGCACCAGCTCCATCCAGGGGGCGCGCTCGCGCAGGTGCTCGACCATGCTGCCGACCAGCTCGATACCGATGTGCCGCGCGCCGGCGGGCAGCCGGTCCCGGATCCCGGCGCTGAGCGAGCCGGTACCGGGGCCGAGCTCGACCACGACGGGCTCGCCGGTGGTCGGCACGACCTGGGCGGCGGTGGCGGCGACGGCGGCGGTGGTCGGGGTGGCGGCGCCGACCTCGCGGGGGTGGCGGAAGGCGCTGCTGAAGAAGGTGCGGTACTCGGTCAGCCGAGCGGTGTTCAGCGCCTTGCGGCGAGCTCGGGTGCCGCGGTCCTGCTGGGCTGTCACTGGTCTCCTCGAAGGCGTGGGCCGGTCGCGGCCGAACGCGGTGCGTCGGCGAGCGGGCTGCATCGGCGGTGCGGTGCGCCGCGCCCGCTCGTGCGGCGTCGCGGCCTGGAGCCGGACGTGCCGTCGCGCCGACCCGCCGCACCGGGGAGGTTGCCGACCGCGTCGTCGGGCAGCGGACGCGGTTGAACGTAGACAGCGGGCGAAGCGGACCGCAACCGCCTGAGCGGCGAGGTGGGGCATCGTTGAGGTGATCTTCGCGAAATCCGGCGGGGCCGCTGATCCGGGGGTGCGGCCGGGCGCGGGTCCCGCGACCTGCGGACATGCCCGACCCTGCGTGAAGCGCGAATCGGGCGCGGCGTACAGTGGAGCAACGGCGCACACGTGGCGCCGGTTCGTCGCGCGTCCAGCGCGCGGGGGCGTGCCCAGCGATTCCGCTTCGAGCGGGACTCTGGCCGCCGTCGCGGGCCGGGGGTGGGCGTCCGGGCCGCGCGCCGGGGTGGCCGGTTCCGGGAAGTCTCCGGGACGGGTCGCCGCAGGCGCAAGCCTACAAACCGTCACCGTCACGAAACGCGGAGGACATGGGCAAAAAGGACGGGGCCATTGAGGTCGAGGGTCGCGTGATCGAACCGCTCCCCAACGCGATGTTCCGCGTCGAGTTGGAGAACGGGCACAAGGTCCTCGCGCACATCAGTGGCAAGATGCGTCAGCACTACATCCGCATCCTGCCCGAGGACCGGGTCGTCGTGGAGCTCTCGCCCTACGACCTTTCCCGTGGGCGCATCGTCTACCGCTACAAGTGACCTCCACGGTGTCCGGGAGACCGGGCACGCGTCCGAGCAGGAGAGCACGACCGTGAAGGTCCAACCGAGTGTGAAGAAGATCTGCGACAAGTGCCAGGTCATCCGCCGTCACGGGCGGGTGCTGGTGATCTGCGACAACCAGCGCCACAAGCAGCGCCAGGGCTGATCGCCGAGCACCGCGGGCACACCGCAGTCACCGACAATCCAAGGGAACTCCCCTGACCAGCCGGCTCGAGGCGGGCCGGTACCACCCCCGGGTCCAGGCCGGGGCTCCGCGCTGACACCGGCGCGGGGACGGCAGGGGCAGAGACCTGGAACGAGCAGAAGGAGATCTGCCGCGATGGCACGGATCACCGGTGTCGACCTCCCGCGCGACAAGCGCATGGAGATCGCGCTGACGTACATCTTCGGGGTCGGCCGCAGCCGCGCCCAGGAGATCCTGCGGGCCACGGACATCTCGTTCGACATCCGCCCGAAGGACCTCGACGACGAGCAGCTGGCCAAGCTGCGCGACTACATCGAGAACAACTACCGGGTCGAGGGCGACCTGCGCCGCGAGGTCCAGGCCGACATCCGCCGGAAGATCGAGATCGGCTGCTACGCGGGTCAGCGGCACCGCCGCCACCTCCCGCTGAACGGGCAGCGGACGAAGACCAACGCCCGCACCCGCAAGGGGCCGAAGAAGACGGTCGCCGGCAAGAAGAAGGCCGGGAAGAAGTAAGCCTCGCTAGGAGACCACTGAAGTTATGCCACCCAAGTCTCGCGCCGGTGCCGTCAAGAAGGTGCGGCGCAAGGAAAAGAAGAACGTCGCGCACGGCCAGGCGCACATCAAGAGCACCTTCAACAACACCATCGTGTCCATCACGGACCCGACCGGTGCTGTGATCAGCTGGGCCTCGGCCGGCCACGTCGGGTTCAAGGGCTCCCGGAAGTCCACCCCGTACGCCGCGCAGATGGCCGCGGAGAACGCCGCCCGCAAGGCGGCCGAGCACGGCATGAAGAAGGTCGACGTCTTCGTCAAGGGCCCGGGCTCGGGCCGGGAGACGGCGATCCGCTCGCTGCAGGCCGCCGGCCTCGAGGTCGGCACCATCCAGGACGTGACCCCGCAGCCGCACAACGGCTGCCGCCCGCCGAAGCGGCGCCGGGTCTGATCGCGGGAAGGGAGTAGAAGAACATGGCACGTTACACCGGTCCCGCGACCCGCAAGTCTCGCCGGCTCAAGGTCGACCTCATCGGCGGGGACCAGGCGTTCGAGCGTCGTCCTTACCCGCCGGGGCAGCACGGCCGCGCGCGGATCAAGGAAACCGAGTACCTGCTGCAGCTCCAGGAGAAGCAGAAGGCGCGCTACACCTACGGCGTCCTGGAGAAGCAGTTCCGCGCGTACTACGAGGAGGCCAACCGGCGCTCCGGCCGTACCGGCGAGAACCTGCTGCAGCTGCTGGAGTCCCGGCTGGACAACGTCGTCTACCGCGCGGGCCTGGCCCGCACCCGGCGGATGGCGCGCCAGCTGGTCAACCACGGGCACTTCCTCGTCAACGGCGAGAAGGTGAACATCCCGAGCTACCAGGTGTCGAAGTTCGACATCATCGACGTGAAGCCGAAGTCGCTGAACACCACGCCGTTCATCGTCGCCAAGGAGACGCTGGGCGAGCGGCCGGTTCCGGCTTGGCTGCAGGTCGTGCCGTCCAGCCTGCGCATCCTGGTGCACCAGCTCCCGGAGCGCGCGCAGATCGACACCCCGGTCACCGAGCAGCTCATCGTCGAGTTCTACTCGAAGTGACGCTTCCCGCCGGCGGCCACCCGTGGTCGCCGGCGGAGGCAGTTCGGGCGGCGTCGAACGGAAGCCGCCGCCCGCCCGCGGTTCTGGCGCGGGCCGCCATCCCATCGGCGTCAAATGGCGGGCGCCGTGAGGAAAGGAAACCCAAGTGCTCATCTCCCAGCGACCCTCACTGGCCGAAGAGGCCGTGACCGAGACCCGCTCCCGGTTCACCATCGAACCGCTGGAGCCCGGGTTCGGGTACACCCTCGGCAACTCGCTGCGCCGGACGCTGCTGTCGTCCATCCCGGGCGCGGCCGTCACCAGCCTGCGCATCGACGGTGTGCTGCACGAGTTCACCACGATCCCGGGCGTGAAGGAGGACGTCACCGACGTCATCCTGAACCTCAAGGAGCTCGTCACGAGCTCCGAGGAGGACGAGCCGGTCACGATGTACCTGCGCAAGCAGGGCCCCGGTGAGGTCACCGCGGCCGACATCGTGCCGCCGGCCGGGGTCACCGTGCACAACCCGGATCTGCACATCGCCACCCTCAACGGCAAGGGCAAGCTGGAGATCGAGCTCGTCGTCGAGCGCGGTCGCGGCTACGTCCCGGCGGTGCAGAACAAGCAGACCGGTGCCGAGATCGGCCGCATCCCGGTCGACTCGATCTACTCCCCGGTGCTGAAGGTGACCTACAAGGTCGAGGCCACCCGTGTTGAGCAGCGCACCGACTTCGACAAGCTGATCCTGGACGTCGAGACCAAGCCGTCGATCACCCCGCGCGACGCGGTGGCGTCGGCCGGTCGGACGCTGGTGGAGCTGTTCGGGCTGGCGCGCGAGCTCAACGTGGACGCCGAGGGCATCGAGATCGGCCCGTCGCCGGCGGAGGCCGACACCATCGCCGCCTACGCGATGCCGATCGAAGACCTGGACCTGACGGTGCGCTCCTACAACTGCCTCAAGCGGGAGGGCATCCACACCGTCGGCGAGCTGGTCTCGCGCAGCGAGGCCGACCTGCTGGACATCCGCAACTTCGGTGCGAAGTCCATCGACGAGGTCAAGCTCAAGCTGGTCGGTCTGGGTCTGGCGCTCAAGGACAGCCCGCCCGGGTTCGACCCGTCGGCCGCGGCCGCCGAGTACCCCTCGGAGAGCTGGTCGGCCGGTGGTGACGACAGCCCGCTGGGTTCCCTGTCGGTCGCCGACGACAACGGCTACGACGACGGCCAGGACTACGCGGAGACAGAGCAGCTGTAGCTGTGGTTGCGCGGAGGGTCTAGTCGATCCGCGCACTGAGAGGAGCAACCGATGCCCACCCCCACCAAGGGAGCGCGTCTCGGCGGGTCGCCGTCGCACGAGCGGCTGATGCTGGCCAACCTGGCCACGTCGCTGTTCGAGCACGGGAAGATCACCACGACCGAGGCCAAGGCCAAGCGGCTGCGGCCGCTGGCCGAGCGTCTGATCACCAAGGCCAAGAAGGGCGACCTGCACAACCGTCGCGAGGTCATGAAGACCATCCGCGACAAGGACGTGGTGCACAAGCTGTTCGCCGAGATCGGCCCGCACTTCGCGGACCGGCCGGGTGGCTACACCCGGATCATCAAGGCGATGCCGCGTCGCGGGGACAGCGCCAAGATGGCCGTCATCGCGCTGGTGACGGAGAAGACCGTCACGTCCGAGGCGGAGGCCGCGCGCGGCACCAAGTTCGCCAAGGACCAGCAGGAGGCCGCCGAGGAGGCCCCGGTCGCCGAGGCGACCCCGGCCGAGGAGAAGGGCGGCGCCGCTGAGGCGTCGGCCGACTCCGCCGACTCCGGCGAGCAGGACGCCGAGAACAAGGACGAGTCCTGATTCCGGCTGCTGCCGAAGCTGGGAACGAGCCCGCTGCTCCCTCCGGGGACGGCGGGCTCGTTCGTCTGCGCGTGGACCTGTCCTACGAGGGCACGGACTTCTCCGGGTGGGCGCGGCAGCCGGGTCTGCGCACCGTGCAGGGCCTGCTGGAGGACGCGCTGGGCAAGCAGCCGCCGGGGCGGTCGGTGCCGCGCTCGGTGGTGGTGGCCGGGCGCACCGATGCCGGGGTGCACGCCTCGGGCCAGGTGGTGCACGTCGACGCGGTGCCGTTCGGCTCGGCCGCGGAGACCCGGCTGGCCGTGGACGAGCGGGGGATCCCGGACCTGGACCGGATGCGGCACCGGTGGAACCGGATCCTGCCGGGGGATGTGCGGGTGCTGCGGGCCGAGGTGGCGCCGGAGGGTTTCGACGCCCGGTTCTCGGCGCTGCGGCGGCACTACCGCTATCAGGTCTCGGACGCGCCGTGGGGCGTGGATCCGCTGCGGCGGCGGGACACGCTGGCGTGGAACCGGCCGCTGGACGTGGACGCGTTGAACGAGGCCTCCGAGCAGCTGCTGGGGCTGCGGGACTTCGCGGCGTTCTGCAAGCCGCGGGAGGGCGCGACGACGGTCCGCGAGCTGCAGCGCTTCCGCTGGGAGCGGGTGGACGAGCACCTGGTGGTGGCGCGGGTGAGCGCGGACGCGTTCTGCCATTCGATGGTGCGCAGCCTGGTGGGCGCGCTGCTCATGGTCGGCGACGGCCGCCGTTCGCAGGCGTGGCCGGGGGAGCTGGCCGCGGCGGGGGAGCGCACGAGTTCGGTGGCGCCGCCGCACGGGCTCACGCTGGCCGGGGTGGAGTACCCGGAGGCCGCGGAGCTGGCCGAACGGGCCGCGCACACCCGGGCGGTGCGCACCCTCAACTGATCCGGCGCGGCTCGGCCGGGCGCAGCGCGTCGGCGAGCTTCACGCGCGCGCCGGTGCGCAGCACCGCGTTGCTGTAGATCCGCCCGCCGAGCCGCAGCAGCACCAGCAGCGCGGCCGCGTTGAGCAGCACGGCCAGCGCGCACTCCCACGGCTCGGCCACGCCGAGCGCGGTGCGCATCGGCAGCAGCACCGGCGAGAAGCCCGGGACCAGGGACAACGCGGCGCCGACGGTGCTGTCCGGCTCGTTCGGCAGCAGTGCCGCGCCGATCACGAACGGCACCACCAGCACCATCATCACCGGGGTGACGACGCTCTGGAGGTCTTCCTGCCGGGAGACCAGCGAGGCCGCCGCGGCCAGCACGGTCGCGTACAGGAAGAAGCCGAGCAGGAACCACAGCACGCTCCACAGCAGTGTTCCGGCCAGGGCCGCGGACGGGAGCGAGAGGACGCCGGCGGCGATGGCGGCGGCGAGCCCGATGCCGCCGATCACCACGAACTGCACCAGCCCGACCAGCCCGATGCCGAGGACCTTCCCGGCCAGCAGCTGGGTGGGGCGGACGGTGGCCAGCAGCAGTTCCACCACGCGGCCGGACTTCTCCTCGACGACGCCCTGCGCGACCGCCTGCCCGAACATGATCAGGAAGAAGTACAGCAGCGCACCGGCACCCATCGCCATGCCGAGCCGCTGGGCCAGCTGCGGGTCGGCGGGTTCCAGGCTGCGCACCTGCACGCGGGCTCCGGCGACGTCTTCGTGCACGTCGGTCGGGTCGATGCCGGCCATGGCGAGTTCGGCGTCGATGGCCTGCTGGTGCACGATGCCGTCCAGCGCGGTGCGCAGCGCCTGGTTCGGTTCGCTGCGCACGACGAGCCCGAGTGCGTCGGGTGCTCCGGTGACGAGCCCGTCCAGCCGCCCGTCGGCGAGCAGCCGTTCTCCGGTGGCCTGGTCGGGGATGTCCCGGCGCTGGACGTGCACGCCGAGCTCGGCGGCGCTGTGCTGCAGCGGGGTGGCCACGGCGGTGGCCTGGCCGGTGAAGCCGACGCGCAGCGCGCTGCCGTGCTGGCCGACGAGGAGCATCAGCGCCGCGTAGCCGACCAGCACGGCCAGGATCGCGGCGGTGCTGAGCAGGAACGCGCGGGTGCGGATGCGGGAGGTGATCTCGCGGCGGGCGAGGATCCGGACGGTGCGGTTCACGCGGCGCGCTCCTCGTCGACGACCGAGCGGAACAGGTCGGCCAGGTCGGGCCGGCGGCGGTGGAACTCGTGCACCGGTCCGGTGGCCAGCGCGGCGGCGAGCACCGCCTGGTCGTCGGCGCCGTCGGTGAGCTCCAGGGTGGTGCGTTCCCCGTCGACGGAGACGACCTGCACCCCGTCGAGGCCGTCGGCCCAGCCGGGGCGGGCTCCGGGTGCGTGCACCACGAGCTGGTCGGCGCCGCGTTCGCGGAGTTCGGCGACGGTCCCGCAGGCCACCATCCGCCCGTCGGCGATGATCCCGACCCGGTCGCACAGCCGCTGCACCAGGTCGAGCTGGTGGCTGGAGAACAGCACCGGGATGCCAAGGTCGCGGGTCTCCCGCAGCACGCGGCCCATCAGCTCCACCGCGACCGGGTCGAGCCCGGAGAACGGTTCGTCGAGCACCAGCACGTCCGGGTCGTGCACGAGGGCGGCGGCGAGCTGGACGCGCTGCTGGTTGCCGAGGCTGAGCCGCTGCACCTGCTCGTCGTGCCGGTCGGCGAGCCCGAGCCGCTCGGTCCAGTGCCGGGCGGCTTCGCGGGCGCGGCGCCGGGGCACCCCGTGCAGTTCGGCGAAGTGCGCGAGCTGCTCGCCGACGCGCATCTTCGGGTAGAGCCCGCGTTCTTCCGGCATGTAGCCGATGCGCCGGCGGGCGGCGGCGTCCAGCGGGTTCCCGCGGAACCGGACTTCGCCGGAGTCGGCGGTGAGCACGCCGAGGACGATGCGCATGGCGGTGGTCTTGCCGGCGCCGTTGCTGCCGACGAAGCCGAACAGCTCGCCGGGTTCGACGGTGAAGGTCAGCTCGCGCAGCGCGGCGACCGCGCCGTACCGCTTGGAGATCCGATCGACCTGCAGACCGTCCGCCACTGCACCGCCTCCGCTGCGTCTCCGGCCGCCCGCACGCGGGGTGCCGGCGGCGGGTCCCAGGTTCTCACGTCGCCGGGGTGCGGGGGATCACCGCTCGTCGAGGAGGCCGTGCAGGGCCTTGTCGACCAGCGATTCCACCGCGGGGCGGGCGCGTTCGCGCTGCGCGGGGTCGAGGCCGAGGCGGCTGCGCCGGTCGAGGACGTCGGCGGTGTCGAGCGCGCCTTCGTGCCGCACCGCCCAGAGCACTTCGGCGGCGGTGAGGTCGATGCCCGCGGCGACCGGCGCGGCCAACCCGCTGTCCAGTTCGGACAGTGCGGCGACGCGGCCGGCTTCGGTGCCGTAGCGGGCGATGAGCCGGGATTCGGCTTCGATCCCGGCGAGGTGGGTGCGGTCGGCGGCGCCGACGAGCGGGACTCCGGTGGTGCGGGAGGGCCCGGCGGGCAGCCCGGCGGCGCGGATGGCGGCGTCGACGGCTTCGGCGGCCATCTTGCGGTAGGTGGTGAGCTTGCCGCCGACGACGGTGACCACGCCGTCCGGCGAGGTGCGGACCGCGTGCTTGCGGGACAGGTCGGCGGATTCGGCCTTCTTGCTGCCGGCGGGGGCGTCCAGCAGCGGCCGCAGCCCGGCGAACGCGCCGAGCACGTGCGAGCGCTCCAGCGGGGCGCCGAGGGCGCTGCGCACCGCGCCCAGCAGGTAGTCCACATCGGACTCCGGGACCTCCGGCACGGAGGGGATCTCGCCGTCCACCGGCTCGTCGGTGAGCCCCAGGTAGGCGCGCCCGTCGGCCTGCGGCAGCAGCAGGAGGAACCGGCCGCCGCCGGTGGGCAGCACCAGCGCGGTGCCGGTCAGCCCGGCCGCGGCGGCATCGACGACCAGGTGCGATCCGCGCGAGGGCCGCAGCTTGACCTCGGGCGCGAGCTGCCCGGCCCACACCCCGGCCGCGTTGACGACCGCCCGCGCGCGGATGCGCAGGGATTCGCCGGTGCGCTGGTCGACGAGGTCGGCGCCGCCGCGGTCGAGCGAGCCGGCGCGCACGTGCGTGAGCACCTTGGCGCCGAACCCGGCGGCGGTGCGGGCCAGCGCGACCACGAGCCGGGCGTCGTCGACGAGCTGGCCGTCGTAGCTGAGCAGCCCGCCGCGCAGCCCTTCCGAGCGCAGCCCCGGCGCCAGCGCCTGCGCCTCGACGGCGGGCACCCGGCGCGGCGGCGGCAGCACGGCTGACGGGGTGCGGGCGGTGCGGCGCAGCGCGTCCCCGGCGCGCAGCCCGGCGCCGAGCACCAGCTCGGAGCAGCGGGAGACCTCGCTGTGCAGCGGGATCAGCTGCGGCAGCGTGCGCACCAGGTGCGGCGCGGTGCGGGTCATCAGCACGTGCCGCTCGACCGCGCTCTCCCGAGCCAGCGCCACGTCCCCGTGCGCGAGGTAGCGCAGTCCCCCGTGGACGAGCTTGCTGGACCACCGCGAGGTGCCCCACGCCAGGTCCTCGGCTTCCACCAGCGCCACCCGGAGCCCGCGCGCGGCGGCGTCCAGCGCGGTGCCGGTGCCGGTGACGCCGCCGCCGACGACGAGCAGGTCGAACTGCTCCTCGGCCGCGGCGGTCAGCTCGGATTCGCGGCGCGCCGCGTTCAGCGAGGTGGCGCGCAGCGATCCGGCGGGCAGCGGGGTTGCGGTCATGTCGGCTCCGAACGTCGGTCGGCGGGGTGCAGCGCGGCGTCGAGCACCTCGGTGAGCTCGGCGGCCAGCGCGCCCGGGGCGAGGCCGGCGGCGGCCGGCTGCCCGGAGATCACGAAGGACTGGGTGAGCAGCAGCAGCGTCCGCGCCTGCGCGGCCGGGTCGCCGCGGCGCACCGAGCCGTCCCGGTGGCCTTCGGCGAGGTGCTCGAGCAGGAAGTGCTCGGCGGCCAGCTGGGTGCTGCCGAGCCGCTGCACGAGGTAGGGCACGAGCAGTTCGGCGTCGGCGTCGAGCACCCGGTGCAGCAGCGGGGACTCCTGCAGCCGCCGCACGGCCGCGGTGGCGGCGTTGACCAGCCGGCGGCGGGCGCTGCCGCTGCCCGCCTGGTCCTGGGCGGAGTGCAGGATGCTGAGGAACTCGCTGGTCATGAGGGCTGTGAGGACGCTGGTGGCGTCGGGGTAGCGGCGGTACAGCGTCATGCGGCTGATCCCGGCGCGGCGGGCGATCTCGGTGAGGGTGGTGCGGCGGACGCCGCGTTCGAGCACGCATTCCTTTGCCGCGGCCAGGATGTCGGCGTCGTCGACGCGGTGGGCGCCGTGCCCGTCGTGGCGTCCGGCCGGCCGCTCAGCAGCGCCGCCGGGGCGCCGGTCGGAACTCCCGGAGGTGCACCCGGTTCGCCCGTCGGGAGCCTCGGAGGTGCGTCCGCCAGGGCCTCCGCCGGCCCGCCCGGCGGAGCACCCGAGCTGCCCCGTTCCGCCGCGCCCGTCCGGCGGCGAGGGGGTGTGACGTTCCGGCGCCATGTGTAACACTGTACTGGTGAGCGACCTGATCGACCACACCCTGCGCGGCTCCTGGACCCCATCGGGGGCTGGTGCCGCGCCGCTGCCCCCGCACGCGCTGCGCTGGCTGTCGGCGCGCATCGGCCTCAGCGGTGACACGACGCCCGCGCCGCCCGTTTCGCTGCTCGACGTCCCGGACGGCGAACTGCCGCCCGACGCCCGGGCCGAGCTGGTCGAGCTCGTCGGCGAGCACCACGTGCTCACCGGCGCCACCGCCCGGCTCGGCCGCGCCGGCGGCTTCTCGTACGCGGACCTGATGCGCCGCCGCACCGGCGAGCTCGCGCTGCCGGACGCCGTGGTGCTCCCGGCCGAGCCGGAGCAGGTGCAGCGCGTCCTGGAGATCTGCACCCGGCACGACGTGGCGGTGGTGCCGTTCGGCGGCGGCACGTCCGTGGTCGGCGGAGTGGAGGCGCTGCGCGGCGGCAAGAGCGCGGTGCTCGCGCTGGACCTGGCCCGGCTGGACCGGCTGGTGTCGGTGGACCCGGTGTCCCGGATCGCGGTGCTGCAGGCCGGGGTGCGCGCGCCGGAGGCGGAGTCGCTGCTGGCCGCGCACGGCTTCACGCTGGGGCACTTCCCGCAGTCCTACGAGCGCGCCACGATCGGCGGGTTCGCCGCGACCCGCTCGTCCGGGCAGGCCTCCGCCGGTTACGGCCGGTTCGACGAGATGGTGGCGGGCGTGCGGGTGGCGACGCCCGCGGGGGAGTGGCGGCTGGGCACGGCTCCCGCGTCGGCGGCCGGGCCGGACCTGCGGCAGCTGGCGATCGGCAGCGAGGGCGCGCTCGGGGTGATCACCGAGGTGGCGGTGCGGGTGCGGCCGAAGCCGACGGAGCTGCGCTACGAGGCGCTGGTGCTGGACGGCTGGCACGCCGGTGCGGGCGCGGTGCGGGCGTTGGCGCAGCAGCGGGTGCTCGCCGACGTGACTCGTCTGTCCGATGTGGACGAGACCGCGGTGCAGCTGGAGATGTCCGGCGGGATGCGCTCCCGCGCGCTGCGAACCCTGTTGCGCAGCAGGGGGATCAGCGAGCCCTGCATGCTCGTCCTCGGCTGGGAGAGCTCCCGCGGCGAGGACCTGCGGCAGCGGCGCGCCGCGACCTTGCGGACGCTGCGCGGTTTCCGCGCGGTGCGGCTCGGTGCCCGCGGCGGGGAGGCCTGGCGCGCCAACCGGTTCCACGCCCCGCGGCAGCGGGACGCGCTGCTCGACCTCGGGGTGTGCGCCGAGACGCTGGAGACCGCCACGCACTGGTCCCGGCTGTCCGAGCTGCGCTCGGCGGTGCGCGCGGCGCTGATCGGCGCCCTGGAGTCCGAGGGGCGGGCGCCGCTGGTGATGTGCCACCTCTCGCACGCCTACGAGACCGGGGCGTCGCTGTACTTCACCGTGCTGGCCGCCCGCGACGACGCCGACCCGCTCGGGCAGTGGCAGCGCGCCAAGGCCGCCGCCACCGACGCCATCGCCGCGCGCGTGCCGGGCACCGACCTCGGCCGCGGCACGCTGTCGCACCACCACGCGGTGGGCGCGGATCACCTGCCGTGGATGGAGTCCGAGATCGGCCGGGTCGGCGCGGAGGTGCTGGCCGCGGCGAAGCGGGCGGTGGACCCGGCCGGGATCCTCAACCCCGGAAAGCTGGTGCGCTGACCCGCGGATCGTCCGGGTGCCGGCCGCATCCCTGGTCGAACCGGCCGCGTTTGAGCGCGGCCAGGAACGCCGACCACTGCGGCCGGGCCACCCGCAGCTGCCCGGCGGCGCGGTTCTTGGTGTCCCGCACCGCGGCGGCGCCGCCGGCGGCGCCGACCTCGACGCAGCCGCTGTTCGGTCCGGACCGGCTGGATTTGCGCCAGCCGCTCGGCAATCCCTCGGGTATGCCGCTCATCCGTCGCTCTCCTCCCGTCCCGCACCCGGACGAGGGTGGTCGCCCGCAATGCCGGAATTCGGGGCCTGAGCGTAGCCACGGACGAAGATCAGTTCTGGCGTTTCGGTGCATCACCGGCGGCATTCGGCCGAATCCGCTCCGGCGGCGGCCGCCCGCCGGATGCCGCAAACCCCGACGCGCAAACCCCGACGCGAAAGCCCCGAGGCGAAAAGCCGTGACGCGAAAGGCCTCGACGCAATGGTTCCGGATGCGGAGGTCCCGGACGCGGAGGTCCCCGACGCGAAAACGCCCGGACCTCCGAGCAGGAGATCCGGGCGCGGTCGCCGCGGCGATCAGATCGTCACGAGCATCTTCCCGGTGTTCTCCCCGCGCAGCATCCCCAGGAACGCCTCCGGCGCGTTGCGCAGCCCGTCCACCACGGTCTCGGTGTAGTGGATCTTGCCCTGCTGCACCAGCGGCGCGACGTCGGCGAAGAACTTGTCCTTGACGTCCGGGTGGTCGATGACGATGAAGCCCCGGATGCTGAGCCGCTTCTTGACGATCTGGAACATGTTGCGCGGCCCGGGCTCCGGCTCGGCGTTGTTGTACTGCGAGATCGCCCCGCAGGCCGCGACCCGCCCGAAGTCGTTCAGGCTGTCCAGCGCGGCCTCCAGGTGGTCGCCGCCGACGTTGTCGAAGTACACGTCGACGCCGTCGGGCGCGGCGGTGCGCAGCTGGTCGCGGACCGGCGCGTCCTTGTAGTTGAACGCGGTGTCGAAGCCGAGCTCGTCGGTGACGTGCCGGATCTTCTCCGGGGTGCCGGCGCTGCCGATCACCTTGGCCGCGCCGTTGAGCTTGGCCAGCTGCCCGGCCAGCGAGCCGATCGCACCGGCGGCGCCGGAGACGAACACCGTGTCGCCGGCCTTGAACCGGGCGATCTCGAACAGGCCCACGTAGGCGGTCATCCCCGGCATCCCGAGCACGCCGAGGTAGGCGTTCAGCGGGGCGGCCTCGGGGTCGACGGTGGTGGCCCGGTCGGCGTCGAGGGTGGCGTACTCGCGCCAGCCGAGGCCGTGCAGCACGTGCTGGCCGACCTGCACCTTCGGCGAGTTCGAGGCGACGACCTCGCCGACCGCGCCGCCGTCCAGCGGTTTGCCGAGCTGGTACGGCGGGATGTAGGACTTCACGTCGTTCATCCGGCCGCGCATGGCCGGGTCCACGCTCATGACCTTGTTGCGCACCACGATCTGACCGTCGCCGGGCGCGGCGACCGGGCCGTCGGCGATCTCGAAGTGCTCCTGGGTGGGCCACCCCTGCGGGCGGGCGGCGAGCCGGATCTCGACGCCGGTGTCCGGGAGTTCGGTCGGCACTCTGACCTCCATGAACGTTCTATATCGAAACTAAGTGGTACCGCAATGAGCCCGTTCCGGGGCGGCGGTTCCATGATGGGTGCGCCGCCCGGGTCCGGGCTCGGCGAGAACGGGTCTCCTCCGGGGCAACCACCGCCGGCGATCAGGAATTCCGAGTTGACCGACCAGCCGGTCTGATGATCGCGAACACCGATCCGCGAGGAGGGCGCCCCGGCCCGCGGAGCGGTGCGCGCTCAGTCCGCCGAGCGGTTCCGCCGCAGCGAGGGCGACCAGCGCGGCTTCTCCAGCGCCTTGCGCAGGTGCAGGAAAGCCGACTGGACCTGCGAGATCAGCTCGTCCGCCGCGCCCGGGGCCGCCCGCGCGTCCGGATCCGGCATCGTCGTGACCTGCATCCAGCGCTCGTCCCAGAGCGCCTCCATCGCCATGTTCCAGCGCTTGTGCACGCCCCGGACGACCTCGTCGCGCTGCTGCTCGGCCTCGGCGATGCGCTCCTCGGCGCCGGCGAGCTCGGCGGCCAGCCGGCTCGCCTTCTCCCGCTCGTGCTCGCGCATCTTCTCGGCGGCGGTGGTCGCGGCCGCGACGATCTCCTTGTAGCGGGCCGCGGCCGGCACCTCGGACTCGTTCACTCGGCGTCCTCCCGCTGGTGGTCCGCGGTCTCCGGCTGCCGCGGGCCGGGCAGCTCGCCCGGCGGGTCCAGCGCGCCGGTGAGGTCGAACGGCAGCACGACCTCCGGCTGCGAGTGGATCGAGCGGTCGAAGAACAGCCCGCGGCGCGCCCGCGGCGACCAGTTCACCAGCTGCCCCGCCGCGAAGCTGGACAGCTCCTGGCCGTGCACGTCGAACGCCACCCAGGCGCCGATCTCGTCCACCGGCCCCATCAGCGTGTTCTTCAACCGCTGCGCGCTGCGCCACCAGCCGAGCACGTGCACCCGCTGCTCCGGGCCCTGCTTGAGCAGCTTGCGCAGCAGGTCCAGGCCGCTGGTCAGGGTCGCCGGGTCCTTGCGCTCCAGCACGGAGTGCGCCGCGTCCACCCCGTAGATCAGCACGTGGTGCGGGGAGCCGTCGGAGTCCTCCGCGCCCGAGGCCCGCTGGTCCAGCTCCGCGGTCAGCTCCTCCAGGGCGCTCTTGACCTCGCCGAAGCCGATCACCCGCACCGGGTGCTTGGCGCCCTCCAAGGTCTCGGCCAGTTCGCGGACGTCCGGCTCGACCTCCTCGACCAGGCTCAGCAGCGTGAACCGCGCCGCGCCCGGCTCGTGCTGGCGGGCCAGCGACAGCGCCGCCGCGCCCAGCACGCTCACCGCGTCCACCCGCACCGAGCCGATCACCGCGATGTTGCGCCCCGGCGAGCGGGCCAGCCGCACCGACGCGGCCGTGCCGTCCACGTCGATGACCTGCCCGAGCAGCGCCGACGGGGTGCGCGTGGCCGCGCCGGCGGTCAGCACCTGGTAGTCGGTCAGCTTCGCCAGCGACGGCAGCAGCGAGCCGTCGAACAACCGCGGCGGCACCGAGCTCTCCGGCCGCTGCTCCCACAACCGCTGCTGCAGCGCGTCGAACGTGCCCTTCGCGGTGGTGTCCGGGATGCGCGCGATCTCGTTGCCGTGCTTGACCCCGGACTCGTGGTTGATCACCGCGTGCCAGCGGGGCAGCTCCAGCGCCGCGTCGTTCTGCTCGGACAGCACCCGGCGGGCCTTGGGCAGCGCCACGCGCAGGATGAACTGCTCGAAGATCGCCGGCTTGCCCCAGAACGCCTCGATCCCGGACACGTCCTGGCTGGCCAGCACCAGGTGGATGCCCTGCGAGCGACCGCGCCGGGCGACGTCCTCCAGCAGCGAGGTGGCCTGGGCGGAGACGGTGTCGCGCTCGGCGAACAGGTACTGGAACTCGTCGATCACCGCGACGATCCGCGGCCAGCGGCCCTGCGGGTCCTCGGCGCGCAGCTCCTCGAGCTTGGTGACCTCGTGGTCCTTGGCCGCGTCGGCGCGGCGGCGCATCTCGGTGGACAGGAACCGCAGCAGCGCCAGGCCGAACTCGCGGTCGTTGTTCACGTTCACCCCGACCAGCTGCGCGTGCGGCAGCCACGTGGGATCCCGGCGGCCCGGGGTGAACTGGGCGAACGACACGCCCTCCTTGAAGTCGAGCAGGTACAGCTCCAGCTCGTCCGGGGAGTAGCGGGCGGCCATCCCGCCGAGCATCGCGTACAGGAAGTTCGTCTTGCCCGAGCCGCTCGGGCCGCCGATCAGCGTGTGCGGGCTGGCGTCCCCGAGGGTGATCTTGGCCGGTTCGCCCTCCCGGAACCCGACCGGCGCCTGCAGCCCGGAGGCCGAGCGCTGCGTCCACACCTGCTCGGGCACCAGGTCGTCGAAGGTGCGCACCCGGGCGCGGCGGGCCAGGAACTCCTGCGCGATCGCGGTGCAGGCCTTGGTGACCTGCTCCCGCGGCGGCGGGTCGTCCGGGCGCACCACGGCCTCCGGGCCGGTCATGCTGGTGCGCGCGGTCTCCGGGCCCTGCAGCGTCACCGACTCCACCGAGCTGTTCACCGTCATCGGCAGGTCCGCGACGATCAGCTGGATGCCGCAGGCCAGGCCGTTGCGGGCGACCCGCTGCAGCTGTTGCTGCTGCTCCTCGCGCAAGGGCTCGCCGTCGCCGAACAGCACCGCGATCCGGAACGGCTCGTCGCGCTGCCCGGTCTCCTCGGCCAGCGCGCGCAGCGAGATGTGCCCGCCGTTGAGCGCGTTCGTGTGGATGCGGCGGATGTGGTCGGACAGCTCCTCGAGCATCTCGCCCAGCCGCGTCGGGTCGTGCGCGGTGAGCAGGCCCGCGTTGGTCAGCGGGTACAGCCCCGGCAGCGTGCCGGTCAGCTGCGCGACGTCCCAGACGTGCACCCGCACCAGGCCGGGCTTGTAGTGGCTGAGCATCCGCAGCAGCAGGTTCTGCACCAGCGCCTCGCGGACCTCGGTGGTCTGGTGCCCGGAGGTGATGCGCAGGTGCGACTCGTCGATCATCGGCACCGCGACCGGGAACTCCCGCGGGTCCGGCGAGTCCGGCACGCGCCCGGTGCCGATCCGCCACAGCTGCGGCGGGCGGCTCACGGCCTCGGCGGTTCCGGGGGTGCCGAGCCATTCCTGCCAGGGGCGGCCCGCGGTGCCGGGCGCGGCCTCGGCGACCAGCTCGGCGAGCCGGTCCGGGCCGGTGCCGGTCCACTCGGTGAACAGCTGCTCCCGCTCGGCCCGGGCTTCGGCGAGCGCGGCGTCGAACGCGGGGCTGGGAGTGCCCGGCACGCTGCCGGGGTCCTGCTCCGCGCCCGCGAGGCCGGTGGTGGCAATGCGCTGGGCGAACTCCTGCTGGGCGTAGGTGTCGCGGACCCGCTGCAGTTCGCTGTCGGCGGCGCCGAGGGCGGTGCTGACGGTGCTGCGGAGGCGTTCGAAAGCCGCCTGGATGTTGCTACGCCGCTCGTCGCGTTTGCGCACAACCCACCTCGGCACCTGGTGTCACAGACCGTGAGGAAACTACCACTCGGATCTTGCTTCGACGCTGGTCCGGTGGCACGCGCCACCGCGCACCCGCCCGGCCCGACCCGGCCGGCGCCGGAACCCGGCAGGCCCCGGCCGGCACCGGGAGCGAACCCGTCACAGCTGCGCCGAGAACGTGCGCAGCGCCTCGCTCACGTGCGCCAGCTGCGCCAACGTCCGCTCCAGCTGGTCGTCCGCGCGGGCCATCTCCGGCGGCACGACGGTCTCCGGGTGATCCGGGTCCAGCCGGGCCAGCATCGCCTTCGACTCGGCCAGCGACCGGCGGCCGACGGTGATCCCGCGCCGTCCCTCGTCCACCTTCGCCTCCACGGCGCGCAGCCGCGCCATCAGCTCGGTCAGCGAGGACACGTCACAGCCGTCCCGCGTAGCCCTCGGCCGACGACATGCTGGCGTTCACCGTGCCCTGCACCAGGGTCAGGTTCTGCACGGCCTCGACCAGCATGTTCCGCGCCTGGTGGATCTCGTCCTGCCCGCTGTCCGAGGTCGCGTCCTGCAGCTCCGCACGGGCCTCGTCGAGCGCCAACGCCGCCTGCTGGATCGCCCCGATGCTCTCCTCGGCCTTCGCCTTGGCGCGGGCAATTCTCTCGCGAACGTCTCCCACACTTGCCATGTGCTCGCCGACTCCTCCGGAAAAGCTGATCATTTGACGGTGCACACAAGTTAGCGTCCGCGGCCTGCCCGCACCCGGGCAGGGCGGACGAGTTGATCAGGGGTGGCACCCCCGCCGCGACGACACCGCCCCGCCCGCCGGGAAGCGCCGCGCCGCGGACCGGCGGCTCATGCCGGAGACCCGCTCGGCGCCGGAACCCGTGCGCTGACCTCCACCGCCGCGATGCCCGACGGCGGGGTCGGCGCGGCCGACCAGCGCGACATCGCGGTGCCGTCCTGCACCCGCAGCCGCGACCAGCCGCCCCCGCCCAGCGAGGTCACCGCGCCGAGCACCACGTCCGCCGGCTCGCCGGCCGCCGGGCCCAGGTCCAGCGCGATCCGCACCATCGGCGGCCGCTCGGACCAGTCGGTGATCTCCGCGCGCCGGGACAGCCGGGCCGCCAGCGCCCGCGCCGGCCACTCCGCGCCCGCCCGGCGCTCGGTGACCACGTCGACCAGCAGCTCCAGCCGCGGCCGCGGGCGGCCGTGCTCGTCCAGGTCGCCGAGCGCCGGTTCGGCCTCCGCAGCGGGCTCGTCCGGATCGTCGCCGAACGCGTCGACGCCGGTGCCGTCCGGCAGCACCGGACCCCCGCTCCAGGCCTCCAGCAGCAGCCGTTCCCCGCCGCGGACCAGCGCGCCGACCAGCTCCGCGTCGTCGATCACGGTCCAGGCCGTCGGCGGCTCGCAGGCCACCCGGTGCCCGGTGTACTGCGGCCCCAGCTCGCGCAGCAGCCTGCGCACCGCGCGGCCCAGCGCGGCCGGGCCGTCGCCGTGCTCCTCGGCGGAGCGGCTGAGGGTCACCGACCAGCAGCCGGGCTCCTCGTCCGAGCAGTCGCCGGACTCGACGATCCGGCCGCCCACACGCCGCAGCAGCGGGCGGCAGGCCTCGCGCGCGCCGGCGTCGTCGGCGGCCCCGACCACCACGGTGATCAGCAGTTCCAGTCCGGTGTTCGCAGTCATCGCGCGGATCATTCTCCCGCATCCCGAACGCCTGGACGAAGGGTTGATCAGGTGAACCGGCTCGCCCGCCGCGGCCCGCACCGGCGCTGAGCTGCGTGCTTTCGGGTTACCGGTGGCGCGCCTCATGCCCCGGACAGCCGAACGGCCCGCCCCGCGCCCGGGATGGGCGGCGGGGCGGGCCGTTGGGTCGCGTCGGGTCAGCTGCGCGAGCCGCTGCCCGAGCTGCTGCTCGACGAGCCGGAGCTGCTGCCGGAGCCGGAGCTGCTGCTCGACGAGCCGGAGCTGCTGCCGGAGCCGGAGCTGCTGCTCGACGAGCCGGAGCTGCTGCCGGAGCCGCTGTCCGAGCGGTGGTGCCTGCCGGTCGAGTCCTGCACGTCGAAGCGTTCGGCGCGGACCTCGTCCTGCACCGTGCGCTCCTCGGTGACGGTCTCGGTGCGCACCCGGATGCGCTCGACCGGCACGGTCTCCTTGGTGACCACCGGGCGGTCCTCGTGCAGCACGACCTCCTGCTCCTCCTCGCCCATGCGGGAGGTGGACATCGAGCTGCGCTCGGACTCGCTGATCGGCTCCCGCTCGATGCGCACCTCCTCGCGGCTGAGCGGGACGGTCACGGTCTGCTGCTCGGTGACGACGTACTTGCGGACCCGGACCCGGCCGGATTCGACCTGCTCGGTGTTCACCCGCAGCCGCTCCTCGGCGCGGGTCAGCGTCTTCATCCCGGCTTCGCGGGTGGACAGCGAGCTCTCGGTGCGGCCGGGGTGGGTGGTGCGCCAGGTCGTGTCCGAGCCGGAACTCGTCGTCCCCGAACTCGCCGTGCCCGAGCTGGTCGCCGTCCCGGAGCCGGACGTGCTCGTCGTCCCGGAGCTCATCGTGGTCCCGGCGGCCGTGCCCGACGTGGTCGTGCCGCCCTGCATCCCGGAGGAAGTCCCG
>Ga0164243_10001810_pt1 | contig 35899 bp, 10 predicted proteins | sample OricompcompostOP_FD_108781 | JGI IMG/M metagenome (GOLD analysis project Ga0164243, IMG submission 108781) | Organic Plus compost microbial communities from Emeryville, California, USA - Original compost - Organic plus compost (OP) | ecosystem: Engineered > Solid waste > Mixed feedstock >...
CACACCCAGAACCTCTCTCCAGATCTCGACTAAGGTCGCCTCCACTTCTGTTCTCGGCGCAACATAACTCGTCCCGGTCATCTGCCGGCTCTTTGCCAGGGCAGGCAGCGCTTGCCGATCAACCTTCCCATTGCTCGTGAGCGGAAAGCTATTCAGCAGCACAAAGCCGGCGGGCAGCATATATGAAGGAAGCCGTTCCTGAAGCCATTGTTGAAGCTCTTCCAGAAAGTGTTCATCCTGCTGCCCCCCACGCGGTATCACATAGGCTACGAGTTCTTTTTGTTCGGGGATATCTTCTCGCGCTACGACCAGGCTCGTTTTCACCCCGTGATGCATGGCAAGTATCCCCTCAATCTCACCAGGCTCAATACGAAACCCGCGAATCTTTACCTGGTGATCGCTCCGGCCAATATACTCGAATGTGCCATCAGAAAGCGTGCGCACCAGATCACCCGTCCGGTAGATTCGAGCGCCAGGAGTAGACGAGAATGGATCTGGAAGAAAACGCTCCGCTGTCAACTCTGGCCGGTTGAGATACCCCGGTGATACGCCCTCTCCTCCGATATAGAGTTCTCCCACAGCGCCAGCCGATACCGGTTGCAAGTTTGCATCCAGAATATAGGCCGTCGTGCTGGCGATAGGATACCCGATATCGGGCATCTTCAAGTCTTTCTTCTTCCCGGCTGAAACGGTACCTGCCGTAGCTACAACCGTACATTCGGTAGGGCCATAGTGATTCACCAGACGGAAGGGCAAACCGGGTTCAGGATAAAGGCGGAGTTTATCCCCACCGGTGAGCAACGCACGCAATGGCACACGTTCCGGCCAGGAAAGTGCGAGTATTGTTTCTGCAAGCGGCGTGGGAAGAAAACAATAGGTAATGCGCTGTTCTAGAAGCCAATCCCGCAAGAGGTGCGACGAAAGGCGCGTCTCTTCATCAGGAATATGCAGGCTGGCCCCGACAACTAAATACGGCCAGATTTCCCAGACACAGGCGTCAAACGCAGGGCTGGCAAGCTGAGTGGCACGATCCTCAGGAGTAATCTCATAGGTCTGAATGTGCCAGCGAAGCAGATACAGCAGGTTCGCATGGGAAATCTGTACGCCCTTTGGCTTACCGGTAGAACCGGAAGTGTAAATTACATAAGCAAGTTCCTCCAGTTCTCGGCTTACATCCAGATTGGTCTTCGGCCATACAGCTCTTCTCACCACCTCCACATCAACCGTACTCACTCCCGGCAGGGCTTCCCCTCGCGTAAGCACAACCTTTACGCCGGCTTCTTCCATCTGTAACACGTTTCGCTGTGGAGGCGCCCCCGGATCAAGCGGCACATATGCCCCGCCGGCCTTCCAGATCGCAAGCAGGCTCACAATCAGATCAACCGATCTCGGTAAACAAACCCCTACCAAACTCCCTCTCCTGACTCCACGTTCTCGTAAGCAATGTGCCAGTTGGTTCGCCCGCTCGTTCAGCTCCCAGTAGCTCAGACTTTCCCGCTCATCGCTGACCGCAAGCCTCGCAGGAATACGTTCTACCTGCTCTTCAATCAATTGATGTACACAACGTTGAGCGCGTTCGGTCTGCTCATCTTTAATCACTCCCTCCTGGCGCAGAAGATGTTTTAGCAATTCCTGTTTTTGAAGAGAGAGCTGTTTCGATCTATCAGCCATTGGTTTTTCTCCTCATACTTCTCAACAATCTAATAGATCACGATTGTGTTTACAAACCATGTGAACAATCTCGGAGTATGTTCCCGGGAGCTGGTATCAATCCTTCATCTATCAGATAGTGAAGATACGTGCCTGGCAAATCAGCATCCACAGATGGGTAAACAATCGACGATCCTTTGAGCCTTTCTAGAGTCCGCTCGCACCCAAAGCGATTCCGTCTCCGCGTTCGATGAACAAACATGTTTGCGTCGGAAGCCGCCCCCTCCTCAAGCAATTGCAGAAGAAGCTCCGCATCTGGATCGGGCTTTACCTTCAGTGCTTCAATAATATCGGACTTCCAGATACTCAATGGAACCAGCTCCACCTGATAGCCAAAAGTACGCAGCCAATGAAGGACTTCCTGCCAGGGAATCAGTTCAGGGGAAACCAGATGAAAGACATCTTTCTCGGTATTCTGCTGCTGAGAGAGGTATACAATTGCTTTGCTTACATAATCAACAGGCAGGATCTCCATATACTCGTCAAGCATAGGGGCTTTCCCCAGACGAAGACATGTCATAAGCAAACGCAGCCACACATCGCCGCTGTTGCTGACACCAGTCTCACTATGTCCGGTAATAGTTCCGGGACGATAAATAGTAACGGGCAGTCCTCTTTCACGATACTGGAACACAATCTGCTCTGCCACCCACTTACTCAGGCTATATCCGTTGGCTGTTGCTATAGCTTCGGAACGACAACGCGGAATGATATGCTCCTGGAGAACCGTTTCATCATAGACATCAAGATCAAAAACGGAAACCGAAGAGATATAATGGAGCGGCTTTACACGTGTTCTGCTCGCAAGGCGTAGCACTTCCCTGGTTCCAAGCACATTGGTTGCTTTCAAGGTCTGATAGGGATAGAAGAAATTAACCTGAGCCCCATTGTGATAGATCACATCAAGGCTTTCGGCCAGTCGATCAAACTCAGCAGAAGGAAGCCCGAAACAGGGCAGCGCCAGATCCCCTTGAAGGGCAATAATCCTCGAAGGATCACACTGACGCGACAACGTGCGAGAGCTCAGGTTATTCAAAACTCGCTCCCTTGCCTGTGCAGGTGTAGATGCACGAACCAGACAATACACAGTAGCCTTTGTCCTCTGCAACAGCTCAGAAAGCAAAAAAGCACCTGTAAAGCCAGTCGCTCCGGTCAGCAGAATGGCTTTTGGCTCTTCTGGCGCCGCGACATGAGCAGGCAGCCGAATCTCCTCAGCAAGGACTATCTCTTTCCATAACGCCTCGGGGCCTGATGCATCTTCGTTTGCCGCTTGCCGATGCAGTTGTTCAATTGCCTCTGCCAGTGCCGCAATGGTAGGCTTTTCCAGAAGGTGCCGGGCAGAAAGCTCTATCTGGCAGGCCTGATTAATGGCAGCGATCAACTGCGTAGCAAGCAGCGAATGCCCTCCCAGTTCAAAGAAATCATCATAGACCCCAATTTCCCGCAAGCCAAAGAACGTCTGCCAGAGAGCACATAGACGCTGTTCCAGCTCCGTACGAGGCGCTACATATGCTGTCTGCATCACTGTCGAACGCTCGCCCTGAAATACCGCAGTATCTTTCACAGGAGAGGTAACCGAGTGTTCTGCATAGAAACCGGACGGCGCATCAAGCCAATACCGCTTTCGCTCAAAAGGATATCCGGGGAGAGGAACACGCTTTCGTCGCTCATCCGCATAGATTTTCTGCCAGTTGACATGTACGCCCGCCATCCAGAGTTTTCCTAGCGTTTGCAAGAGAAAATCAGTGTCCATAACGCACTGTTCTTCCCTTCTCATGGAGGCCAGAAAAAGATGAGGCGTATTGTCTAACTGCCTTTGTGCCGATACTTTCAGTACCTGTTCCGGACCAACTTCCAGCAGAATAGCCCCTTCAAAGCCCCTCAGAATGGTTTGCAGGCCAGCCGCGAATTGCACGGTCTGTCGGATATGCCTGACCCAATACTCCGGGTTGCTTGCCTCCTCTGCCATAATCCATGTCCCTGTGACACTCGATATATAGCGTTTTAGCGGAGGGCGAAAGCGAATACGCTGTACAGTATGGCGAAACTCGTTCAGTAGCGGGTCCAGCATCGGGGAGTGAAATGCATATACTGATTCCAGCAGATGACATTGTACGCCGCGTTCGCTCAGCAGAGCACGAAGTGTTTCAACCCGTTCACATGGTCCCGCGACGACACACTGAGTCGATCCGTTCTGTGCAGCAAGTGAAAGTTCAGCGGGAAGCAGAGGAAGCACTTCGTTCACAGATGCAGACACTGACAGCATACAGCCACCACCCGTTTTCTGCACCATCCTGCCATACAGAAGAGCCAGTTCAAGTCCTTCTTCCAGCGTTATGACACCAGCCAGACAGGCAGCAACATATTCACCTACGCCCCATCCAAGCATTGCATCCGGCTGTATGCCCCAGGTCATCCATAGCTGAGCCAGCGCGTATTCAAGCATAAAGAGGAGTGGCTGTGTGATCTGTGGCTCGCGCAGTCGCTCCTCCAGCCGGGAGGACTCATCAGCAAAAAGAAGAGCGCGCACATCTTCCCCCAGAAACTTCTGAAGCAGGACAGCCACCTTATCAACGTGCTGACGAAACAAAGCCTCTTCTTGATACAGGGTGCTGCACATCCCACCGTGCTGGCTTCCCTCTCCCGGGAAGAGGTAAATCACGGAGCGGCGTAACCCATCATCGACATGAGTTAAAAGCGTCGCTGGATTCTTGCCCTGTAACTCCTGAATCGCATCTATCCTATCACAACACACACATATACGCCTGTAGGGGAAATGCTTGCGTCCGACCTGAAGTGTATATGCTATATCTGCCAGCTCCTGTTCAGGGTGTCTCTCAATGTGGCTTGCGAGCTGAGCAGTGACTTCCTCTAAAGCGGAAGGCGTTCGAGCACTCAGAACCAGAAGTTGAACAGGCCGAGAAAAAGGGGCTGGATCGGCTTCAGGAGCCTCTTCCAGGATAACGTGAACATTTGTGCCTCCGACTCCCAGAGAGTTGACACCTGCACGACGCGGAAGCGCAGGCGTTTCCCACGGCCTGTACTGGGTGTTGACATAGAAAGGGCTTGTCGCAAAACCAATTTGAGGATTGGGTTGCTGAAAATGCAGACTGGGGACCATGCTTTTATGCTTCAGCATAAGAGCAGTCTTGATGAGACCTGCAACCCCGGATGCATGATTCAAATACCCGATATTGCTTTTCACAGAACCAAGTGCACAATAGCTCTTTTCTGCGGTCCTGCGTTGGAACGCTTTTATTAATGCAGTCAGTTCCAGTGAGTCACCCAAAGGGGTTCCAGCCGCATGAGCCTCTACGTAACTAATGGTAGCGGGATCAACACCCGCCAGAGCCAGTGCTTCCAGAACTGCTGTTGCCTGCCCATCCACACCCGGTACAGAATAGCTGGCTCTGGATGCTCCATCATTCGTGATTGCCCCTCCTTTAATGACGGCATACACCGTATCTCCATCTCGCACAGCATCCTCCAGCCGCTTTAACACCACCGCTCCCAGGCCATCCCCGAAGATGGTTCCTTGAGCTCGGGCATCAAAGGCCCTGCAATGCCCATCTGGTGATAACAGACTGGTTTCTTCGTAAAGATACCCCTGATCAGGGGCTGGATTCACGGAGACCCCTCCCGCAAGCATCATGTCGCATTGATAGCTCATAAGGCTCTGGCAGGCCATATAGATGGCGACAAGCGAACTTGAACAGGCCGAACGAATATTGAGACTTGGCCCTTTCAAATTCAACTTATAGGAAACTCGTGAACTGATATAATCGCCGCTGTTCAGGTAATCAATGGCGTTTCCGCCGATTGCTTTTTCTATATGGGGATGCGCATGAATATGAAGCACATAGGCATTATCACCTGAGCCAATATACACCCCGACTACTCCCGAACAGGTTTCCGGATTATAGCCAGCGTGCTCAAAAGCATGCCAGGCACACTCCAGGAATAGCCGGTGTTGCGGGTCCATAACCTCAGCCTCCCGAGGCGTGTAGCCGAAAAACGAGGCATCAAAAAGCTCTCTCTTTTCAAGCAGCGAGGCAGCCCGCACATAATTCGGCTGTGCGAGTTGCTCCGGATCAACCCCGGCAGCAAGCAATTCCTCATCTGTGAAAAACGTAATCCCTTCTCTTCCTTCACAGAGGAGCTTCCAAAAGGCCTCGACATCTGGCGCTCCCGGGAAGCGACAGGCCATGCCAATAATGGCAACGCCATCTAGAGATTCATGGGAGGGTTCCATCATGCTGTCTCCTCTCCTTCATCAGTGCTTTTCGTTTCTGCAAAGCCTCATTTTGCCGCTCTGCCCGCGTCGCAATCTGTTGTTCTTCCTCCTGTTCCTGCTGTTTCTCCTGGCATTCCTGCAAAAACACAGCTAATTCCCTGATAGTCGAATATTTCAAGAGATCAAGCACCGCGATAGGGAGCTTGAGCAGACTTTGAATCTCGTTGTGCAGTCGGATCATCAGGAGCGAATGCCCACCACGATCAAAGAAATTGTCATGGATGCTGATCTGCTCAACTTGTAACAGGCGGCACCAGATAGCGGCTATCTCTTTTTCCAGGTGGGTACGAGGAGCAGCCTCCACTCCTTGAGAGCAGGCCTCTTCTTCCTGTGGAAGGGCTTCATAACAAACGGCCCCATCAGAATCAAGCGGTACATCCTCAAGCAGGACAAGCGATACAGGTCCAAAGGAAACGGGAATATATTCCTGTAGTATGGCTTGAAGAGCAGGTTTGAGCGTCGCCCACTCAGCCTCCTTTTCTGGAACAACATAGACAACAAGTCGTTGTTTCTCACGCACAACGATAACAGCCTGATAGACCTCCCTGTGCTCCATCAGCAAAGTGGCAACAGCAGCAAACGAGAAACGCTCATTGCGAACTTGAATTTCCGGTCCGATCAGTTCAAGTCTTCCGTCTGGAAGTACTCTGGCCCTGTCGCCAGTTTGAGAGAAGCGTGTTCCCGCAATCATCACAGCGGTTTCTGATCGCTCTCCCGCAACGTATATCTCGCCAATAGCTCCCAGTGGCACCTGTTGCTTCTGCTGGTCCAGAAGAAGAAGCGGAACAAGAGGATAGCCAATAGGAGTGCAGCGACGCGGGGGTTTCGTTGCATCCAGCACATACAATGTCTGCCACGTTCCCGCCACGCCATAACCATGTATGATCTCTATGCCCGGCAAACGCTGCTGTAGCTCCTGTAACTTCTGCTCGGGAAATGTTCTACTCTGAGTCAGAAGCAGTTGCAGAGGACAGAGATATCCTTGACGACTCAGGCGCAGAAGCGCGGGCAAAAAATGTTCAGGAAGATAGGCACCGGTTATCTGATGTGTAGCCAACCACTCGCAATACGTTTTCCCCGGGAACCGATACGCTTCAGGAACAAGCCAGGCAGTCCCTCCACCAGTTAACGGGAGTAATAGTTCATACAGAAAGGTTGGTGAGGAGTGCAAGGACCAGACTCCCATGCTGACAGCTCTTTTTCCCCAACCATGCTGGACAGCATGCTGAAGGAACCGACAGAGCTGGCTTTGCGTTTGGTCTAGTGAAGGATACCATGCCAGAATATCCGTCTTTTCGCGTTCCTGAACCGGAAGCGGCGCAGGAGGTGCTATCAACTCATCTATACAGAGGCACGGAATATCACTGAAGTGGCCTCGCATCGCTTGTTCACAGATAACACATCTGATAGAAGGCATTCCCGCTCTTTGCGAAAAGGGTGGCTTTTCTTCTAGCGGAACAGAGCTGCACCCTGCTCTCAGGATTGCAAGCATCGCTATGACAGCAGCAAGTGACCGTTCCAGGACAAGCCCGATATATGAACCTGCCTGTATCCCCATTGCCAGCAGATGCTGTGCTACCCTCTCGATTTTACAGGAGAGCTCGCGATATGTATAGCTCTTTCCTTCATAGACAAGCGCAGTCGCGTCAGGGGAACGTTCTACCTGAGAAGCAAAAAGCTCATAGAGAGCATTGGCAGGAATCTCATCTTCTGGCGGGAACGCCAGCGGAGAAGCAAGCAAAGGAAGATCCTGAAGACGCTGTTCAGGATTGTCTACCAGGGCGGCCAGAAGCATGCGATAGCTCTCCATCATCTGCTCGATACTGGCTCGTTCAAACAGCTCACCATTGTATTCGAGCGAACCCTTCATCCCTTGCTCGCTCTCCTCTAACAACAAAGTAAGCTCAAATCTGGCTGTTTTATTCTCCATAGAAAGCATTGTCCTCTACTTCAAAGGGGAGACAGACAAGTCCGGTCAATTCCTGTTCCCGATAGGCGTTCTGAAGCGAAAACAAGACCTGAAACAGGACGGTTCGACCGGGGTCGCGCACCGGCCGCAATGCTTCAACCACTCGCTCAAAAGGGATATCCTGATTGCTATAGGCATCCAGTGCATCAGCCTTAACCCGCTGTAAGATGGTTCGGAAGGTCGGGTTCTCCTTCAAATCGGCACGTATAACAACTGTATTGACAAAGTTGCCAATCAGCGGCTCAAAGTCGGTCCGTGTCCGGTTGGAAACGGGCAACCCAACTGCAATATCTTCCTGTCCAGTGTAACGACTTAACAGGACCTGGAAAGCTGCCAGCATCAGCATCACCAGTGTCACCCCTTCGCGCTGACAAAGCGCAATGAGCTTCTCATGCAGGGCAGCATCTAGCGTGAAGGAAAAAGTATGCCCGCTATACCCCTGCCTTGCGTGGCGAGGATGATCTGTCGGCAATGCCAGCGGTGCAGGACTATCAGACAGACGCTGAAGCCAGTAGTGGAGCTGTGCATTCCCGCGTTCCCCCTGTACCCGCTCCTGTTGCCATTGCACAAAATCCGCATACTGAACAGCGAGGGGAGGCAATGGAGAAGGCCGCTCATTCACAAAAGCATCATAGAGCTGTGAAAGTTCTTGTGAAAGAATCCCCATTGACCAGGCATCGGCGATAATATGGTGGAGCGAGAGGAAAAGAATATGCTCATTCTCCCGGGTCGCAAAGAGATATACGCGTAGAAGCGGACCGCTTTCCAGATGAAAGGGCTTCTGTTTATCTTTCCGAATTGTCCGGATAATTTCCTGCTTCTGCTCCTGCTCTGAGAGGTTGACAAGCACTACAGGCTCTAACTTGAGCGTATAGGCCGGGCCAATGTGTTGCACAGGCGAGCCATGAACAACAGGAAAGGTCGTCCGCAAAATATCATGGCGTCTGATCATCTCATTCAAGCTGGCCTCCAATGCATCCACATGCAAATCTCCCAGAAGGCGAAGACCGGTAAGCATATGAAAATTGCTACTGGTTGGCTCTATCTGATGTAAAAACCATACCCGCTGCTGCGCAAAGGAGAGAGGAACAGTCTGTTCACGCTGAATAGACTTCTGCTCTGTCTGAGCGGTAAGCCCCTGTTGCTGCAACAGGCGTTGAAGGAGTGCCTGTTTCTCTGCGGAGAGCTTCATTCTTCCATACCGGGAGGATGCCATACTTGCTCCTTATCGTCTCTTTCCAATCATCATGTCAACGCTATATTGCCTCATTACACACTTTTCAAGTGTATGCCCTTCTCTTCTCCTCTGTCATGTGCCAAAAGATGTATTTCTACTGCCCGATGCTCTGAAACACAGGCAAGCGAAATGCTGAATGTACCTTTCGATACATGACTTTCCCTGAAGACTTGTTTAGACTTGCAGCAGAAAGAGTGCTTCTCACCCGGAAAAGTCAAAATGAACGCCAGCCTTCTCCTGTACAAAGCAAGCACACCTGGCTGGTGATATCTGGCAGAGTTAATAAGGAAGTATCAATGCGCAAAGCAAGCTTTCTCACAGAAGAGACAATCCAGGCCAGGCTGCAAGCGGAACTTGCACAGCTTCTGGACATTGATATTGCGGAAGTCGATATACATGATTCTTTCGCGAGTTATGGGCTGGTTTCGGCTGATGCGGTGCAGTTCGTCAGCTTACTGGAAGATTGGTTAGGAGTCAGTCTTTCTGATACACTCCTCTACGACTATCCAAATATAGCCGGGCTTACTCAGTACCTGATGACGCTAGAGACGCCACACACCGCAGCTCGCACACCCCGTGGAGCATCAAATGAACCGATCGCAATTATCGGTATCGGCTGCCGCTTCCCTGGCGGAGCAGATACACCAGAAGCTTTCTGGCGGCTCCTCTCTCATGGCGAGTGTACCGTAACAGAGGTTCCCCCTGAGCGCTGGAGTCTTGAAACATTTTACGACCCGGATCCCCAGGCTCCTGGCAAGATGTATACCCGCTTTGGAAGCTTTATCTCTGATATTGATAGCTTTGATACCAGCTTTTTCGGCCTCTCGCCTCGCGAAGCCTCGCGAATGGACCCCCAACAGCGACTATTGCTTGAAGTTGCCTGGGAAGCGCTGGAGCGCGCCGGTATCTCTCCTGAATCGCTCCAGGAGAGTCAGACCGGCGTTTTTATCGGCATGATGAGCAACCAGGAATACATGCAGCTCCAAATTCAGCACGGAAACGGCGACCATCTCAATGACCCCTACTTCGGGCTGGGCAGCGCGGCCAGTGTTGCCGCCGGGCGTCTCTCTTATCAGCTCAACTTAAAAGGGCCCGCGTTGACTGTCGATACGGCCTGTTCATCCTCCCTGGTGACTACCCATCTCGCATGTCAGAGCCTGCGGGAATATGAATCTGATCTCGCTCTGGTCGGAGGTGTGAACGTCACGCTGCTTCCAGAAAATATTGTCAATTACTGTAAAATGGGGATGCTTTCAGCCGACGGGCGCTGCAAAACCTTCGATGAGTCGGCCAACGGGTTTGTACTGGGAGAAGGCTGCGGGATACTTGTGCTCAAGCGCCTCTCGGATGCGCTCGCAGATAGAAACCCTATCCTCGCGCTTATTCGCGGCTCTGCTGTCAATCAAGATGGGCGCAGCAATGGCCTGACCGCACCGAACAAACACGCACAGGCCGCTGTCATTCGACAAGCATTGGCAAACGCAGGCATCACCCCTCAGCAGGTGCAATATGTGGAAGCTCATGGTTCCGGGACTGCATTGGGCGATCCAATCGAGGTCGATGCATTGATGTCGGTGCTGGGAGAGGAGCGTCATTCAGAACATCCCCTCCTGATCGGCTCGGTAAAAACCAACATCGGTCACCTGGCCGGAGCAGCAGGTATTGCAGGGCTCATTAAGACGGTTCTCGCTCTCCAATACCGTGAACTTCCCCCTCACCTCCATGTACAAAAGCCCAATTCGCGAATCAACTGGCAAGCATACCCGATCGAAATAGTACAGCAAAGGCGGGCCTGGCCTGAAGGAGCGCATATAGCAGGGGTCAGCTCTTTTGGCTGGTCCGGGACCAACGCACATGTCATAGTAGAAGAAGCGCCCATGCCGCCAGAAACCGAAGCACCTGCCACCGCACAATTGCTTCTGCTTTCTGCCAGAACCACAACAGCCCTGGAACAGGCAACAGAGCGCCTCACCACGTACTTACAGCAGCACCCCACCGCTCTTCTGGCTGATGTTGCCTACACCACGCAGGTAGGTCGTACCTCCTTCCAGAGGCGGCGGGCCATCATTGCCAGAAATAGAGAAGAAGCCCTGCGTACACTGACGGAACGCTCCTTCCTGACCGGTTTTCCTTCAGACAAGGGGCATCCAATCGCATTTCTCTTCTCACATCAAGAGTACCTCTCACTTGAACAGAGTACGGAGTTCTATCAGAACGAACCTGTTTTCCGCTCCATCATTGACCGCTGCCGCACGTATCTTCTGCATACCTTCAACAGAGATATCCAGCAGTGCCAGAAACAAACCCAATCCTTCATTGTGAAATATGCGCTTGCCGTACTCCTGCGCTCGCTAGGTGTCACGCCATCGGCTCTGTTCAGCTCAGGAAGGGATGAGTACATTGCGGCATGTCTCTCCGGGGTGCTCTCGCTTGAAGATGCTCTCAGGTTGAACATGGCACAGGACACAGAATGCCCGGACCTTCTTTCTCAGCTTCCATGTCACCCGCCCGAGATTCCCTTTATCTCTTCCCGCACCGGAGACTGGATCTCGACGGAACAGGCTACTGATCCTGAGTACTGGATCACATGCGGACAGCAAACCGTTGATGAGATCAGACAGTCTCAATACAGCAAGCGATACTTCCTTGTACACATTGGAGGCCAAACCGAGCAAGATACTGCTGAGACGTCTATAGTGGCGCTTCTGCACTCGGCTGATGATCACCTCTCTGTTCAGGAGACTGTACTTACCTGCCTGGGTAAACTCTGGCTTGCCGGGGTTTCAATCAACTGGTCTGCTCTCCATGCAGGAACGCAACGAAGGCTGCTCTCATTGCCTACCTACGCTTTCGAGAAACAGCGCTGCTGGATAGGGAATCGCTCTGAAGAACGGCTCCCACAATCCGGGAAAAGAGAACTCGCCGATAGGTTCTACCTCCCTGAATGGATTCAACGTCCGGCGCCCCGGGCAAACGGGCTGACGGAAAGTGGCCCCTGGCTTCTTTTTCATGATCAAGCGGATCTGGGCAAGGCAATTACACAGCAACTCCTCCGGGAAAATCAGTCAGTTATCCAGGTTTATGCGGCTACACACTTCCATCGGCAAAATGACTATATGTATTCCATCCGCTTGGCATGCCAAGAAGACTACAGCAGGCTTTGTCAGGAGTTGCAAGACAGTGGTTTGTTCCCTGCAACAATTATTCACTGTGGAGGCTTTTCCAGACAGGATAGCGAAATGCCCTCCAGAGCTTCCTTTCAAGCCCTGCAAACCAATGGCTTCTATAGTGTGCTCTTCCTGGCGCAGGCATTACAGGCATACTCGCACCCTGTTCGGCTAAACATCATTACCAATCAACTTCAACCCGTAACTGATCGGGACCATGTGCATCCAGAGCATGCCCCCTTACAGGCAGCCTGTAAGGTGATACAACAGGAATACCCCGCTCTTCGTTGTACGCATATCGATCTGGCAGGCAATGCCTTACAGTATCAAAGCGACGAAGATACGATCAGGCAGCTTCTCATAGACTGTTGCACTGACAGTCCAGATCAAAGCATTGCATATCGAAACCAGCAACGTTGGGTCCAGCAGTATCGCCCTATCCATCTGGAAGCACCTCTGTATCCTGCACACCTACGAAAACAGGGCGTCTACCTTATCACCGGGGGGCTGGGCGGTATCGGTCTTGCTCTGGCAAAGTACCTCGCCAGAACAGTACAGGCTCGACTTGTCTTGCTCAGTCGCTCGGCTTTACCCGCACGAGAAACCTGGCCAGACCTGCTTCGCAGTGAAGACAGCACGAGTAAAACCGCACAGCGACTTCAACATCTGCTTGAGCTGGAGGCCCTCGGTGCAGAAGTCCTGCTACTTCAAGCCGATATTGCTGATCCGGCACAGACACAAGCAGCCATACAACAGACGCTTACCCGATTCGGTACACTGCACGGAGTCTTTCACGCGGCTGGCAACGTGGAGCAAGAGGCCCTCAAATCGATCCAGCATCTGACCCGGGCCGATTGCGAGCTTCATTTTCAAGCAAAGGTGTACGGAACCATTGCGCTCTATCAGGCACTGCAAGAAGTGCCTCTCGATTTCTGCCTGCTCTTCTCTTCTATCTCTGCTGTACTGGGTGGTCTGGGCTTTATCAGCTATGCAGCCGGAAATTGTTTCCTGGATAGCTTCGCCCGGCGCTATCGAAGTTTGGAACAGCCGTGGATCAGCGTCAACTGGGATACATGGCTAACGGACAGTATGAAAACAGCCTTCCAGGGGAAAGCACTTCTTAGCTATGCAATGGAACTCGATGAGGGACTTGATGCCTTGAATCGCATCCTGGCCTCTCCAGTCGCTCCCCGGATCGTCCACTCAACAGGGAAGCTTCAAGAGCGACTTCAGGAGTGGCTGCCACCTGTCAGCGAAACGCCTCCCTCACAGACTCCAACCATTGTCAGAGATTACGAGCGCACGATCACCACTATATGGCAGGAAGCACTTGGCCTGAACGAAGTCAACCCTGACGATAACTTTTTTGAATCAGGGGGGAACTCTCTTATTGGCATACAGGTTATCAACAAGATCAATAAAGCGCTGCAACTCCAACTACCCAATGTTGCGCTCTTTGAAGCGCCCACGATCAACGCCCTTGCCCGCTATGCTCGCAACACTCAACAGACAGCGACAACGGAAAGCAAACAACCGCAAAAAGCCAAACGCGCCACCCCCCAACAAAATGGTATCGCTATTATTGGCATGGCCGGGCGCTTTCCGGGCGCCAACTCTATTGAACAATTCTGGGAGAATTTGCGTAACGGCGTGGAGACTATTTCTTTCTTCTCAAAAGAGGAACTGGCAGAAGCCGGTGTCCCTGACCATCTGCTTCAGCATCCTGATTATGTGCGAGCACGCCCGATACTTGAAGACATCGCATCTTTCGATGCCGCATTCTTCGGCTATACACCCCGAGACGCAAGTTTACTTGATCCACAACACCGACTTTTTCTTGAGTGTTGTTGGGAAGCGGTTGAGCATGCGGGCTATGACACCCAGACGTATAAGGGGTCTGTCGGTGTCTTTGGCGGTTCCGCTATGAGTACCTACCTGCTATCGCATGCAAACACCATCCTGGGATCAATCGATGACTATCAGCTTGTCATCAGCAACGACAAAGATTCCCTGACAACAACCGTTTCCTACAAACTCAATCTCAAAGGGCCAAGCGTTGCGGTTCAGACCTTCTGTTCTACCTCTCTGGTCGCCGTCCATCTTGCCTGTCAAAGCATCCTTGCCAATGAATGTGATATGGCTCTGGCAGGAGGCGTCTCGGTTCGCGTCCCGACAAAGAGAGGCTATCTGTACCAAGAAGGCGGAATGGAGTCCATTGATGGACATTGCCGTACCTTTGATGCGAAAGCCACAGGAAGTATCTTCGGGGACGGCGTTGGCATTGTTGTCCTCAAGCGCCTTTCTGATGCTATCGCAGATGGAGACACCATTCATGCCGTCATCAAAGGCAGCGCGATCAACAATGATGGCTCATTGAAGGTCAGCTATAGCGCTCCAAGCGTGACCGGACAGGCAGAAGCAATCAAGGCCGCTCTGCTCAATGCAGACGTCTCCGCGGAGAGTATCAGCTATGTCGAGGCACATGGAACAGCCACAGAACTCGGTGACCCGATCGAAATTACAGCCCTTACAAAAGCGTTCCGCACAGACACAGAGCGTCAACAGTACTGCGCGATTGGCTCTGTGAAAACAAACGTAGGTCATCTTGATCGCGCCGCGGGCGTCTCCGGTCTCATGAAGACAACGCTGGCACTGGAACATGAAGAGATCCCCCCGAGCCTCCACTATCAATCACCAAATCCTGAGATCACTTTTGCCAGCAGTCCCTTCTATGTCAATTCCCGGCTGACTCCGTGGCCGCGCAGCAGTCGTCCACGAAGAGCGATGGTCAATTCGCTTGGTATGGGTGGAACGAACGCCCATGTTATTCTTGAGGAGGCGCCCATGCAGACGCCTTCATCGGCTTCTCGCTCCTCGCAGCTCTTTGTTCTCTCTGCCCGCTCGGAATCTGCCCTTCAGCAGAGTATCAGCAATCTGCAAAACTACCTGGAACGCCATCCAGATGCGAAGCTTGCAGATGTCGCCTATACCCTCCAGGTTGGGCGCAGACGTTTTGAACATCGTTGCACCTTCGTCAGTGGGACGCAGGCGGGAGCGTTACAGGCGCTCTCCACAGGAACCGGTCTCCATATACGGAAAGAACAGCGTACCGGACGCCCGCTCATTTTGTGCTTCCCGGCAACGGATCACTATCAGGATATCCAACTGCTTTGTGCTCAAGAACCCGCTTTTCAAGCCCACTTCGACCGAGGATGGGAAAGCGTGTGCTCCCTGACCGGGTCCCAGAGAGAGAAGCAACCCACCGGACAGGTTGCCCTTTTCCTGGCAGAATATGCGCTCGGACAAGCCCTTCTTCAATCAGGCATTACTCCTCAAGCCGTATTTGGCTCTGGCATTGGAGAATATGTAGCGGCCTGCCTGGCCGGGGTGCTGACACTTGAAGACGCTTTGTCTCTGGTACTGGCAGAAACCCCACAGGCTCTGGCAGAACAGGCCCGGAATATCGAACTCCATACGCCGAGTATCCCTTTCTTTTCAAGCAACAGTGAAACCTGGCTCCGTGATGGTCTTGCAATTCCTTCCTCCTACAGAGGAGCCCTGACAAAGCAAAACGTGTCCCTATCAGCCTCACTCCTGCAATGGATACAAGAGCCTGATTCGGTGCTTCTGACAGTAGGCACCGCCCAAAATCCTGAGCTTACCTCTTGCCTCAAGCAGGTTGATTCTCGCTTGCTTCCAGATATGCTGACAGCCATCCAACCGGGAAATGCATCCTTTCTTGCAATGCTCGGGCAGCTCTGGCTTGCCGGCGTCACAATCGACTGGGAACGCTTCTACAGTCAGGAACGGCGCCACCGACTGCCACTGCCAACCTATCCATTTGAGCGCCAGCATTACTGGATTGAAGCGGCACCGGCGCAGCCAGAGGTTTCAGCACAGCGCACAACAGAGCAAAAGCAGCCACTCAAAGACTGGTTTTATCTCCCCGGCTGGAAACAAGCACCGCCGGCTCGCATTGCTCGAAGGCAGGCACGTGAACAACAAGCCCACTGGGTGTTCTTTATGGACAATTGCCAGATCGGGAAACAGCTTATCACGCACCTACAGCTTCTTCCAGAGCAGGTCACGTGTATCTGGGCCGGTCAGGCCTTCCAGAAAAGAGAAGAAGGCATATATAGCATTCATCCGGGTGAGCGGGCTGATTACGAAATGGTCCTGAAGGAATTACAGGCGCAGGGAAAAACACCTGCTACCATCGTTCATCTCTGGTCACTCAATCGCGAAGAACGAGCAATAGAAACAGAGCTCAGAGAAGGCTTCTCTAGCTTGCTCTTCCTCGCTCAGGTGCTTGGCGACCTGGGAATTCAATCCTATTCCCTGAATGTACTTTCAAGCACCATTTATGCTATCACCGGACGAGAAACAATCCGCCCGGCCCTCGCGACACTCTCAGGCCCCTGCCGCGTGATTCCTCAGGAATATCCGAGCGTCAGTTGTCGCAACATTGATATAGAGTTGCCAGAGCCAGGAAGTCAGCAGGAGACCACGCTGCTCCATCTGATCAGCGCCGAACTCAGCAGTGAGACAGGAGAAAGCGTCGTTGCGCTGCGTGATAAGACGCGTTGGATACAGAGCTTCGAGCCGCTAGAACTCCCGGAAACGCAGCCGGATACCGTCAACCTGCGTCAGAATGGCGTGTATATGATAACCGGCATCGGTGGGCTTGCTCTGAGCATGGCAGCATACCTGACACAGAAGTTTCATGCCAAAATAGCACTTATCGGACGCAGCATGCTTCCTGCTCGTCAGGAATGGCCCCATATCCTTGCCAGCCAGGGAGATACATCCGGCATAGGCTGGAAAATTCGCACGGTTCAGTACTTAGAGCAAGCAGGCGCAGAGCTTCTCTTCCTTCAGGCCGATGTCTCAGATGAAGAACAGATGCGTGCAGCCCTTACTCAAACACTCTCAACCTTTGGCACACTACATGGCATCCTGCATACTGCCGGCGCGCCGGGCGTTGGTCTGATCCAGATCAAAAAACCTGCCGATGCGGCAACAGTGCTCGCTCCTAAAGTGGTGGGAACAGAGACACTCTTACGAATCATCAAGGAAAAACCAGATCTTTCGCTCGACTTCCTGGCTCTCTTCTCATCTATCACCTCGATTACGGGAGGCCCCGGGCAGGTCGATTACTGTGCCGCAAACGCGTTTCTCGACGCCTGCACCCGTTGTTCATACCCGCAGATAGGAACTCTTGTCTCGCTGAGCTGGAGCGAATGGCAATGGAACGCATGGGAGGCGGGTTTAGCAGGATACGATAGCGAAACACAGAACTTCTTCCGTACGCAACGCCAGATCTTCGGGATCACAGCGGAGGAAGGTGCAGAGGCTTTTGTGCGTGTCCTGGCATCTTCGCTTTCTCATGTTATCGTCTCACCTCAGCCATTCCAGGCACTGCTGAATCTCAGCACAACGCTTACAACCAGGACTGTGCTCCAGCGAACCCAGAAACAACAACAGAATCGGGTGAAACACCCGCGACCCAATCTCAGCAGTTCCTATGCTCCGCCAGCGACAGATCTGGAACGCCAGATTACCGCAATCTGGGAAGATCTACTCGGTATCGAAGCCATCGGTGTCAATGATAACTTCTTTGAGCTCGGTGGCAACTCTCTTATCGGCCTGGATCTGGTGACGCGCCTGAAAAAAGGGCTGAAACTGACAAACCTTGCAGCCTACATCATCTACGAAGCGCCCTCGATTCATGCCCTGGCACAGGTCATCCCGCAGGAGCAGGCTGAAACGGTCAGTGTCATACGCTCCGATAGAGGCACACGCAGGCGGGAGGCGCTTCGCCGTCGCATGCATGGAGGAGGACAAAAGAGCGAATAGCCCTCCCCAAGACACACATCTCATCGTGACACAGTTATTTCTCCACTGGAGAGGAGAGAGCGCAAGATGACAAATGATTCGTCCTACGATACAGCCTTAGCCATCATAGGCATGTCAGGGAAGTTTCCAGGGGCTGCAACCCTTGAAACGTTCTGGCAAAACATTGCCGGAGGGATAAAATCCATCCGCTTCTTTACTGATGAGGAAATGCTGGCAGCCGGAATTGATCCTGCTGAATTACGTAAGCCTGATCTGGTGAAAGCGGGAGGCTTCCTTGAAGACGTCGAGTACTTTGATGCAGCCTTCTTCGGGTATACGCCACGTGAAGCCGATATTATGGATCCTCAGCATCGGCTTATGCTGGAATGCGCCTGGTCCGCGCTGGAAGATGCAGCCTATGTACCAGACACCTATCAAGGGCTGATTGGCATCTTTGCCGGTTCGGCCACCAGTACCTATATGCGCCACAATATCTATGCTGATCCGGCACTCTTTGAGAACATCGGACAGGCACAGGTCAATGTCGGCAACGACCAGGATTCTCTGACAACGACTATCTCCTATAAGCTCAATCTCAGAGGGCCCAGTATTGCGGTACAAACCTTCTGTTCAACCTCCCTGGTCGCGGTCCATCTTGCCTGTCAGAGTTTGCTCAATGGTGAATGTGATATTGCACTTGCCGGTGGCGTCGCGATCAACCTTCCCCAGGAAAGCGGATATATCTATGAGGAAGGGGGTATTCTCTCTCCCGATGGGGAATGCCGCACCTTTGACGCGCAGGGGCAAGGCAGCGTTATGGGAAACGGGGCAGGTTGTGTCGTTCTCAAGCGCTTCCATGACGCCTTGAACGATGGCGATCATATCTATGCGTGTATTCGAGGAACCGCTATCAATAATGATGGGGCAGCACGAGTCAGTTATACCGCTCCCGGACTCGATGGACAGGCAAATGTTGTCGCTGAGGCCCTCGACAATGCTGATATAGATGTTGAGAGTATCGGTTATATCGAAGCCCACGGCACTGCAACTGCCCTCGGGGATATGATCGAGCTAGGGGCACTCCTCAAGGCATTTCGTGGAAGAACGGACAAACAGCGGTTCTGTGCCCTGGGTTCAGTGAAACCAAATGTGGGCCATCTGGACCGCGCAGCAGGAGTCACCGGTCTGATAAAAACCGCGCTGGCTCTTCAACATCAGCAGATTCCACCCAGCCTGAACTTCGAGCAAACCAGCCCTGATATTCAGTTAGAACAGAGTCCTTTCTTTATCAATACAACCCTGCGAGCCTGGCCCGCTGCCGATGCACCTCGCCGCGCAGGCGTCAGCTCCTTTGGCGTAGGCGGGACGAATGTGCATGTCATTCTGGAAGAAGCTCCAGAACATGTAAACGCGCCGTCAGCTCGTCCATTTCATCTCCTCTCGCTGTCGGCACGCACCGAGACCGCGCTAGAAGCGATGACGAAACAACTGGCAACTCATCTGAGCAAATATCCGGAACAGAACATAGCAGATGTCGCCTATACCCTACAGGTAGGACGAACAGTCTTTCCATACCGACGCGTCGTGCTCTGTGAGGAAAGAGAAGATGCTATCCAGGCCCTGCAAACCGGCAATTCGGCACAGGTCTTGACCACCCGGGACCCTTTTCGGGAGCGCAAAGTTGCTTTCCTCTTTCCCGGTGTAGGCGAACAGTATGGCGAACAGGCAAAAGCGCTGTATCGAGATGAGCCAGATTTCCGCGAGGCCGTAGAACGCTGTTGTTCTTTCCTCCGAGCCAGCTTCGACCTGGATATAAGCGAGATTTTTATGCAAGAGCAGCCGCCACACCAACCAATGTCCTCGCACATTGACTTTCGGGCAATGGTAGGACGCTCCAGGCGCGCTACAAACTCTTCGCTCTCTCGCACAGCTATTGCTCAGCCGGCGCTCTTTGTCTTTGAATATGCCCTGGTATGCTTGCTTCAACGGTGGGGGATTCAACCTGTTGCCCTGCTCGGCTATAGTCTGGGAGAATATGTAGCAGCCTGTCTGTCCGGCATCTTGAGTCTGGAAGACGCTCTTACCCTGGTTGTGCAACGTGCCCGGGCCATTGATGAGCTTCCGGCTGGCGCAATGCTTGCAGTCAATGCACCAGAAGCTCAGGTGCAGCGCTATCTCTCTTCCCACATCAGTCTCGCCGCCGTGAACAGCCCGATGACATGCGTGCTTGCCGGTTCTCCTGATGCAATCGAGTCTCTGGAGCAACGTCTGCATGAACAGGAAATTGCGTGCTTTCGCATCCAAACAACCCACGCCTTTCATTCCTTTATGCTGGAACCACTGCGCCCTATTGTCACAAAGTACGCCCATAGCGTGCGACGGTCAACACCCCGAATTCCTCTGATCTCGAACGTCACTGGCACCTGGCTGACAGATGAACAGGCGCTGGATCCAACCTATTGGGCCGCACATATGTGTCAAACAGTGCAGTTTGTCAGGGGTGTAGAACAGTTGCTTCATGATCCTGAATGGTTGGTTCTCGAAGTCGGCCCCGGCCAGGGTCTCAGCTCCTTTGTGAAGCAACATCCCGCATGTGGTTCGGCACGTCTGCCGCTGATACATCCTCTCCTGCCAGCCGCCTATGATCGGCAACCCACGCAAGCGTTCTTGCTGAAAACGCTTGGCAAGCTCTGGCTCGCCGGCGTGCCTGTGAACTGGGCAGGCTTTCATGCCCACGAACAGCGCTACCGTGTCTCATTGCCTACCTATCCTTTTGAAAGACAACGTCACTGGCTCACACCCGCCAAATCACCCTCGTCTCCAGGCCCCTCCATTCAGGTGATGAGTGTCGATCAACTGGCGCGACTGGAACATATCTCTGATTGGTTCTATCTCCCATCCTGGAAACAAGGTGCTCCCCAGCATCCCTTTACAAGGAGCAGAGAAGATGCTCCTCGCTGGCTTCTCTTTGCCGATGCGCAGGGTATCGGTGAGCGTCTCGCGCATATCTTACGTCATCACGGGCAAGCCGTTGCTCTGGTCAAACCGGGCGAAAGATTTGCAGTTTTACAAGATGGTTCCTATCGTCTCAGTCCGCCTGATCGCGCTGATTATGAGCAGCTCTTTCAGTCCTTGCCTGCTGTGCTCGGTGGCCTACCAACCGATATCGTTCACCTGTGGACGGTAGGCATGCCGGAGAAGCCTCTAGACTACGGCTTTTATAGCCTTTTAGCGCTGTCCCAATGCCTGGGCAATCTCGATGAGCAACCCTGTATGCTCTCAATCGTCTCTGACGAGACACAGGAAATTATGGAAGGGGAACGCCTCTGTCCTGCAAAATCCGCCGTTATGGGAGTCTGCCGGGTGATTCCCCAGGAGTATACCCACATTCGGTGTCGGACAATTGATATTGTGCTCTCCGAGACGCAGTCCAAAATCGCTCTCCTTCTGACTGAGCTAACAAGTGACTGCTCAGATCAGGTTGTCGCTCTTCGGGGAGGCAAACGGTGGCTGGAAACCTTTGTGCCATATCCTCTCCCCGAACCGACACAACCGATCTTCAGGCAGAACGGTGTCTACCTGATTACAGGCGGCTTAGGTGGGCTTGGTCTGGCAATGGCGGAGCGACTGGTGCAACAGTATCACGCGCAGGTGATCTTGACCTCCCGTTCGGCATTACCGCCCCGCCAGGAGTGGGAACGCATGCTCGCACTCCCGGATGAGACAAACAAGCGCAAGATCAGCGCCCTTTTACGCATGGAAGCGCACGGCGTTCAGCCTCTTGTCCTCTCTGCGGATGTCAACAATGAAGAACAGATGCAAAGGGTATTTCAGCGCATTCTGGAAACGTATGGCATGCTGCATGGCATCCTTCATACCGCTGCCGTCCCCGCCATCGGCCTTACACAGTTCAAAACGGCAGAAGCAGCAGCGCATGTGCTGGCTCCTAAAGTCAGCGGAACACTCATCCTGGAAAAACTGATCAGGCAAGATGTTCCCTCGCTCGACTTTCTTCTGCTCTTTTCCTCTATGTCCTCGATCACCGGGGGAGGGCCAGGGCAGGTCGATTATAGTGCTGCCAATGCCTTTCTGGGCACCTATGCGAAGGCGCAACGACATCAATACCCGCAAACGCTGGCTGTCGACTGGGGCGAATGGCAATGGAACGGGTGGGAAGCTGGACTTGAGGGCTATGATCCAGCAGCACAAGAGCTCTTCAAACAACATCGCCTCCATTTTGGCATCTCGTTTGATGAAGGCTTCGCCGCGCTCACGCGTCTTCTGGCTCAGGATCAGCCCCATGTTATTGTCTCAACGCAGGAATTTTGCACCTTCGCAGAGCTCAGCAAGGACTTCACAGCAAGTACCGTCATACAATACGAGCGAGAAAAGCAGCGAAAAACAGAGCGCCACCCCCGCCCGGCACTCAGCACATCGTACAGCGCCCCACGAAACAAGCAGGAGCAACAAATAGTAGCCATCTGGGAAGATATGCTCGGTATCACCCCTATTGGCATTGATGATAATTTCTTTGATCTGGGTGGCAACTCCTTAACAGGCGTTGCGATGATAGCCCGCTTGAAGAAGGCCTTTTCTCTTGTTCGTCTCCCTGCGGCCGCGCTCTATGAAGCTCCCTCCGTCAGCGCAATGGCTCAATACCTGCAACAGTATTCTTCAATGCAATCAGAGACGAAGGATCATGCACAAAACGAGTGGGACGAGCGCGGTATGAAGCGTCGAGCAGGGTTGCGACAGCGTCTTAACGAACGTCAGCAGCAAGAAAGATGAGATCTCATGACCAGTTCAGTATATTACACCGAAGAATATCAAACGGCCCTGGCTCTTATCGGTATGTCGGGGCGCTTCCCTGGAGCTCAGAATGTTACGGAGTTCTGGCAGAATATCTCACAGGGACATCAATCCCTGCGTCCGCTCTCAGATGAAGAGCTTCGCGCGGCGGGGGTTGATCCGGCGCTACTTCGCGATCCGAACTTTGTTCGCGTGGGGGCGATTGTCGAGCAGGCAGATACCTTTGACGCAGCCTTTTTCGGATATTCACCACGCGAAGCTGAAATTATGGACCCACAGCATCGCCTCTTTCTTGAATGTTGCTGGGAAGCACTCGAAGACGCTGCTTGTGATGTATCTACCTATCAAGGTCTCATTGGCGTTTTCGCGGGAAGTGCCGTCAGCACATATATGTTACGCAATCTGTTACCGAATAAAGAGTTGATGGATTTAATCGGACAGATGCAGCTCGATGTCGGCAATGATCGGGACTCTCTCTCCTCTACAGTGGCTTACAAGCTTGGGCTTCGTGGCCCGGCACTGGCAGTGCAGACCTTCTGCTCGACCTCATTGGTCGCCACACATCTGGCCTGTCAGAGCTTACTGAACTACGAATCTGATATTGCACTTGCTGGCGGCGTCAGTATTGTCTTTCCACAAGAGACAGGCTACCTGTACGAAGAGGGCGGCATCCTCTCCCCTGATGGAGTCTGCCGAACGTTTGATGCACGGGGCCAGGGCAGCGTTATGGGGAATGGTGTCGGAGTCGTAGCCTTAAAGCGGCTGCACGATGCTCTGGACGATGGCGACCATATCTATGCGATCATTCGGGGTTCGGCAATCAATAATGATGGCAGCACCCGCGTGAGCTATACCGCGCCGGGCGTCGATGGAGAAGCAAACGTTATCTCGGCAGCCCTGAGTTATGCCAACCTCTCCGCCGAAAGCATCAGCTATATGGAAGCACACGGCACGGCGACAGTGCTTGGTGATGCCGTCGAAATAGCAGCCATGCAGAAAGCGTTCAACCGCCAAACCAATAAGAAGCGCTTCTGTGCTATTGGCTCTGTCAAACCCAATGTAGGCCACCTGGATCGCGCCGCGGGCATCACTGGATTGATCAAGACCTCTCTGGCGCTCCATCATCGCCAGATCCCGCCCAGCCTTCATTTCGAGCGAACAAGCCCGGATGTTGATCTTGATAACAGCCCGTTCTATGTCAACACCACACTCAAGCAGTGGGAAAGCACGGATCATCCGCGACGTGCCGGTGTAAGTTCTTTCGGGTTGGGCGGAACCAATGCCCATGTGGTACTGGAACAGGCTCCAGAAGTGGTCTCTTCCCCTCACTCGCGCCCCTGGTCCCTGCTGCTGCTCTCAGCAAAAACTGAGACAGCGCTTGATGCCATGTGCAGAAACCTTGCTTCCTTCCTGGAAACCCATCCGGACCTCAACATAGCAGATGTGGCCTACACTCTTCAGGTAGGACGGAGCACCTTCAACTATCAACAGGCGCTTCTCTGCACCGATAGCATGGACGCCCTTCAAGTACTGCGCGACCGCCCTTCAGATCGGCTTCTCCGTCAGCATCAGGTGCATCGGAATCGTCCTGTTGCGTTTCTCATACCAGAAAAAGCGCATTACCCGTTCGCCTCTCTCCAGGTGCTCTACCAGGAAGAGCATGCATTTCGAGTTGAGGTTGAGCGCTGCTGCCGCTGTGTGCAGGAACAGTCTGGCCTGGCTCTTCAAGCACTTTTTGAAGGGCATGAGCAGCAGCTATCTGCTTCGGGACAGGCAGCCCTTCACTTCATTGTAGAATATGGACTTGCCCGGCTTCTCCAGCAAGGGGGCATACAACCGGCCTGCATATATGGATCTGAACCTGTCGCCGCCTGTCTCTCTGGTGTCTTATCTCTGGAGGATGCATTACGACTTGTCGTACAACGCGCTCGTTCTCTGGAAACAGGCGCATCAGTACTCTCTTCCGAGCAGGCAGCCAAAATGATACAAGGCATTTCATTGCAAAAACCCACTATCCCTTACGCTTCTCATCTCACCACAACCTGGATCACGGCAGAGCAAGCAACAAGCCCCCGATACTGGCAGACGCTCTTGTGTCTGGAAGAGCACACCCCCCGGGAATGGAAGCAACTCCTCTCAGACAGTGAATGCCTGTTCCTGGAGGTGGGACCGGGCCAGATGCTGGAAGCGCTTCGGCCTGGCGGAGAACTCAATGAGGAACTCCGGTTCTCCATCCTACCAGCAGATCCAGAGCAGTCCAGCCAGCGTCACCTGCTCATTACCCTCGGCCGTCTGTGGTTGGCAGGCATTTCTATCAATTGGCAGGGCTTTTATGCACAGGAACAGCGCTGCCGTCTCTCTCTTCCAACATATCCCTTCGAGCGCAAGCGCTACTGGCTCGCTGCTCCCGGGGCCCCGGCAGATTCGCCTGAAAATCTACGAAAGCCCGAGATCAGCGATTGGTTCTCTCTTCCCACCTGGGAGCCCGCGCCTCTCGCCGCCCAACAAGCAAAGAAAGCCACCTACTTGCTCTTCCTTGATGAGAACAAAGTCAGTGAAACGCTTGCGCGCACCCTTGAGCAAGCACACCATACGGTCATACGGGTCTATGCGGGAAACAGCTTTGAGCAGCTCCAGCCTCATCGCTTCCAAATCAATCCACGTCAACCAGAGGATTATATCCACCTCTTTCGTACCCTCACCGAACTGCAATGCATGCCTGACAGCATCCTCCATGCCTGGAGCCTGACGGAAAAGCAGAGGGATGGATCAAGCCCTGAACAGGAACATTTCCAGACCGTGCAGCACAGGGGTTTCTATTCGCTCCTTTTCCTTGTGCAGGCCCTGAACAGCCTGTTCTATGAAAAAGAGCTACACCTTCTTGTGCTCTCAAATGCCCTTCATCTTGTTCGGGAAAAGGATCATATCGAGCCAGAAAAAGCGACGCTCCTGGGCGCGTGCATCGTGATCGGGCAGGAATATCCTCATATCATTTGCCGCTGCATTGATCTTGATCTGGCAGATAAACAGATCAACGCGTTCCTTGCTACGGAATGCCAGACTCGCCCGACAGAACGTGTTGTAGCATACCGGAATGGGCAGCGCTATACACGAACCTATAGGGCCAAACAACTTTCTGCTCCCACAGGCAATAGCCTCTTCCGTACCCGAGGGACCTATCTGATCACCGGTGGCCTGGGAAGAATCGGCCTGCTGCTGGCCGAACACCTGGCACGAACCGTTCAGGCCCGTTTGATTCTCGTGGGCAGAACCGAGTTACCCGCACACGATACATGGGCCGATTGGCTCAAAACGCATGATGCACAGGACACGCTCAGTCAGAAAATAAGAAGGCTCCAGGAGATCGAAGCATATAGCAGCACGGTGCAGTATTACGCGGCTGATGTCGCAGATGAGCAGCAAATGCAGCGTGTTGTTCAACAGGCGACCGCATTGTATGGCCCCCTGCACGGTATCTTTCATACCGCAGGCATCACTCCTGATACTGCCTTTTCTGAAATACAGACGACCGGGATACCACAGGCCGAAGAAGTGTTTCGCTCAAAGGTGCAGGGCCTCTATGTATTGGAACGCGTCCTGAAAGATCAGCCGCTTGATTTCTGCCTGCTCTTCTCATCTATTGCTGCTATTCTGGGAGGCCTGGGCTTCGTTACATATGCGGCCGCCAACAATTTCGTCAACGCCTTTACCGAACAGCACAATCAACACGCTGCAACTCGCTGGATCAGCGTCAACTGGGATACCTGGCGTGTGGAGGAGAGAGAGCAGCATGCGATTGGCAGTACGGTTGCTGCATATGCTATGACTCCCACTGAAGCAATCCAGGCCCTGGAATATACGCTCACCTGTCAGGACAGCGTGCTTATCAATTCGACTGGCGATATCCATACACGTATTCGTCAGTGGGTAGAAATGGACGGCTTCCATCGACGAGAAGCTTCTGCGCCTGAAGCAGTCGCTGTAGTGACAAGTGCTGGAGAATATGAGCGTCAACTTGTTGCAATCTGGCAACAGATTCTTGGCCTTGATGAGATCGGCCTTGACGACAACTTCTTCGAACTTGGCGGCAACTCGTTAATCGCGCTTCAACTGATTGCTCGCATCAAGAAAACCTTTCGGGTACAGATCTCGGTTGTCACCTTGTTTGAGGCCCCCACGATCAACACCATGCTCAAGTATCTCCAGGCCAGTGCGGAGCCCCGGGGAGAAAACAAACAGGATATCCTCAAATCACGGCGTCAGCAGGCACGGGCGACAACAAAGCAGCAGGACATCGCCATTATTGGCATGGCCGGGCGTTTCCCCGGTGCCAGCACGGTCACGCAATTCTGGCACAATCTTTGTCATGGCATAGAATCCATTACCTTCTTCAGCGAAGAAGAGTTACTCGAAGCCGGGGTTGATCCTGAACAACTCAAGCATCCTGCCTACGTCAAAGCGCGCCCGATTCTGGAAGATATCGAACTCTTTGACGCGGCCTTCTTTGGCTATAGCCCGCGCGAAGCCGAATTGCTGGATCCTCAACACCGGCTTTTCCTTGAATGTGCATGGCAGGCTCTGGAAAATGCAGGCTATGATCCGCAGCGCTATAAAGGGCTGATCGGAATGTTCGGGGGCTCCAATGTAAGCACTTACCTCTACTGTGCGCTTGCCAACATCCCCCATATCATTGAAGAGGTGGGCGGCTACCAGATTGCCATGAACACCGATAAGGATTCGCTTACAACCAGCGTCTCCTATAAGCTCAACTTGAAAGGACCCAGTGTCTCTGTCCAGACATTTTGCTCGACCTCTCTTGTTGCCGCCCATATGGCATGTCAGAGCCTTGCTCAGGGCGAATGTGATATTGCATTAGCCGGTGGCGTTTCCATCCGTGTCCCCTCCAAAGAAGGGTACATCTATGAAGCGGGAGGCATGGAATCCCCTGACGGCCACTGCCGTACCTTTGATGCAAAAGCGAAAGGAAGTATGTTCGGCGATGGAGCTGGCATTGTCGTGCTAAAACGCCTGGAAGAGGCACTGGCTGACGGTGACACGATCTATGCGGTCATTAAAGGGTCTGCCATGAACAATGATGGCTCCCTCAAAGTGAGCTATACTGCCCCCAGTGTCATAGGTCAGTCTGAAGTCATCATGGCGGCGCTGGAAAGAGCGGGCGTCTCGGCAGACAGCATCAGCTATGTCGAAGCACACGGAACAGCTACCGAGCTAGGAGATCCCATCGAAGTCGCAGCGCTGACCAAAGCATTTCAATCGCATACCCGGAGAACAAACTATTGTGCTATTGGCTCGGTGAAAACGAATGTAGGACACCTGGATAGAGCCGCAGGTGTTTCAGGATTAATCAAGACAGCACTGGCACTACAACACCGCGTCATTCCACCAAGCCTTCATTTTGAGAGTCCGAATCCGCAAATAGATTTTGTTCACAGTCCATTCTACGTGAATACCACGTTATGCGACTGGCAGACCGACAAGCTCCCCCGGAGAGCTGGCTTGAATTCGCTTGGCATGGGCGGCACCAATGTACATATGGTGCTGGAAGAGCCGCCATCGCTTCCTGAGCGTCCTGCCTCTACTGAACCACAACTGCTTTTGCTCTCAGCCCGCAGTGCTCAGGCGCTCGAACACGTCAATGATAACCTCCTGGCTTATCTACAGGAACAGGGTGATACGCTTGATCTGGCAGATGTTGCTTATACCTTACAGGTCGGGCGGAAGATATTTGAGCACCGTCGTATGTTCGTCTTTACAGATCGCTCCGAGCTGGTAACGGCTCTGGAACAAAAACAGGCAAATAAGGTCTTCAGTCACGCAGAAAAGCGAACTGAGCGTCCGGTTGTCTTCCTCTTTCCAGGTGTCGGCGAACAATATAGAGGACTGGCCCGGGACCTCTATGAGCATGAACCGGTTTTTCGTGAGGTCGTTGAGCAGTGCGCCCGCATCCTGGAACCGATCCTCGCCACTGATATTCGGGCTTTCTTTGTCAATCCCGAAGGGCACTCGACAGCCAGTAGGCCGGCCCTGGCAGGACGTGCACCGGTACGCACTCCAGATCCTCTGGCAAAAACAGAGGTGGCACAACCCTTTACATTTGTGGTGGAATATGCGCTTGCCCGACTCCTGATGCATCTAGGAATTACGCCCGCGGCGATGCTTGGCTATAGTGTCGGTGAATATGTTGCCGCCTGTCTGGCCGAAGTCCTCTCGCTTCAGGATACCCTGACGCTGGTAGCACGGCGGGCACAATGGATCGCACAGCAGCCAGAGGGCGCGATGCTTACAGTGATGCTTTCTGCCGAAGAAGTACAGCCATACCTTGAAGCCGGGCTTGATCTTGCGGTCGTAAACGGGCCACATGTGTGTGTGCTGTCTGGCACAATTCCTGCAATTGAGCGGCTGGAAAAGGTGCTTCAACGCGAAGGGATTGCAGGAAGACGTATTGACGCCACTCACGCCTTTCATTCTCGGCAGCTCTGGCAGGTGCAAGAAACACTGACAGCTCTCGCAAGCACCATGCAACACAAGCCAGCAAAAATCCCCTACCTCTCAAATGTCACAGGAACCTGGATTACTGCCGAGCAAACAGCCGATCCCACCTACTGGGCCCGGCACATGTGTGGGACCGTTCAGTTTGCTGCCGGTCTTGAGCAACTCTTACAGGAACCTGATTGGGCCCTGCTGGAAGTGGGAGCCGGACAAACCCTCGGCTCTTTCCTAAAGCAGCATCCTGCCTGTAGTCCGGCACAAAGAACACTCATACTGAGCACGTTGCCCTCGCGTCATGAGCAGCAATCGGCACAAATTGCCTTCCTCTCAGCATTGGGAAAGCTCTGGCTCACCGGAGTCTCTATCGATTGGGAACAGCTCTCAACCCGGCCACGAAGGCGCGTTCCACTCCCTACCTATCCTTTTGAGCGTAAGCGCTACTGGTGTCTTCCACCAAAAGCCACCCTATCCGGGCGCAACGCACCAATACAAGACAAGGATCCATTACGCAAACAGCCCGATATCACAGATTGGTTCTATCTCCCAACCTGGAAACAGGCACTACCCGGCATCGCGGGAAAACAGAGCACAGATACCTCTGCCCGCTGGCTGCTCTTTCTGGATAGTTGCGGCATTGGAAAACATCTCTCGGATCAATTACAGGCAGCCCACCAGGAGGTCATCACCGTCTCCCCTGGCTCAACCTTCGATCGAGAAAGCCCGAATGCCTTTCGTCTGGTTCCCGAAAACCCCGAGCACTATAAAGCACTCTTTCGGGCGTTAGGCCAGCAGAACAAACTGCCCCGGCACATTGTCTATCTCTGGTCTGTTTCGCCCGACTCCCGCGGCGAGGCGACCGCTTCTTCATCTGACTTTTACAGGGTCCTCTCTCTGGTTCAGGCAGTGGGTGATCAAGGTCTTGAAAGCGGCAACTTCTTCATGGTCTCCAATGGCATACACAGCGTTACAGGGAATGAGCGTCTCTTCCCTGAAAAATCGCTCATCATGGGATTTTGCCGCGTCCTTCCACAGGAGTACCCTCAATATGCCTGTTGCAATATTGATATTGACCTGACAGAGCGAGCTCCTGAACGGCTCGCCCATATGCTCATGAACGAACTTCAGACGGGCATAACCGAAGGTGTGGTTGCATTGCGGGGCTCGCGCCGTTGGGTCCAATCCTTTGAACCTGTTCAACTTCCTTCCTGTGGGGCGAACGAAGCCGGTCTGCGTCAGAAAGGCGTCTACCTGATTACAGGCGGCCTGGGGGGGATCGCGCTTGGAATAGCGACCTATCTGGCTCGAACTGTTCAGGCCAGGCTCATTCTTGTCGGGCGTTCAGAGCTGCCGCCGCGTCGCGAGTGGGAGCAAATCCTGTCAAAGGAAGATCCAAACTCCCGTCTCTGTGACCGCATTCGCCAGATTCTTCATCTGGAAGAGCTTGGAGCAGAGGTTCTGATTCAGAGAGCAGATGTGACCGATGAGGCAGCCATGCAAGAGGTAATAAGCAAGACGCTTGCCAGGTTCGGCACGCTGCACGGCGTTCTGCATACTGCCGGCTTGCCCGGTGTGGGATTGATGCAATTAAAAAAACCAGAGGTTGCCGCCAGTGTGCTGGCCCCCAAAGTGCAGGGGACACTGGTTCTCGAACGCGTTCTTCACGCTATCCCTCTGGATTTTCTGGTCCTCTTCTCTTCCATGAATTCGACGACAGGAGGAGGCCCCGGGCAGGTCGACTACTGTGCAGCAAATACCTTCCTGGATGTCTACGCACAGGCTCGGATGGCGGAGGGAAAGCGGGTCATTGCTATAGATTGGGGAGAATGGCAATGGAATGCCTGGGCCGCCGGACTGGATGGCTATGACCCGGCAGTACAGGAATTTTTCATTGAAAATCGCCGACGCATCGGTATCTCTTTTGAAGAAGGTGCAGAGGCGCTGACGCGAGTGCTTGCCCAGCGATTTCCTCATATTGTTGTCTCTACCCAGCAGTTCCACGCTCTAATTGAAGCAAGTAAAGATTTCACCAGCGCGACGGTATTGCAGCAGGCCCGGGGAAATCAAGCACGCTATGAACGACCTACACTGGGGGTTGAATACCTTGCTCCCGCTTCTGAGTTAGAAGCAGGAATAGCAGATATCTGGAGCGAGCTGCTAGGAATAGAGTCCATAGGTGTGAATGACAACTTCTTTGAACTGGGGGGACATTCTCTTCTGGCAACACAGCTCATCTCACGACTACGACGACACTATCAGATCGAATTACCACTCGCCACCATTTTTGAGGCTCCTACCATCGCAGATCAGGCCGTCGTCATTGAACTGGCCATGATTGACGAGATCGAGAGCCTTGACGCACAGAATCTCGAATCGACCATCTCATAGCATCAAGTTGAAACGTCTGGAGGAAACAACCATGCACATTCGTACCGTTGGCGTTATAGGGGCCGGAGTCATGGGCACCGGTGTCGCCCAGAACCTTGCACAAGCAGGGTTGCACGTTTTGCTCCTTGACCTCTCAACAGATATCTTGCAGCAAGCAAGAAAGGAGATCTTTCACAATATCCGCCTCGCACAGCTTCTCAAACGAGGTGCCGGGGCAAAAGAAGATACTGCAACCATCATTGATAGAATTACCTTTACGACTGAATACACCCCGCTTCAAGATGCTGATTTCGTGATCGAAAACGCAACCGAGAAATGGGAAGTCAAAAAGCCCATTTACGAACAGCTTGACACTGTCTGTCCTGCACACTGTATCTTTGCCGCAAACACATCCGCGATCTCGATCACCCGGATCGCCTCGGCGACCAGACGGCCTGGCAATGTACTTGGCATTCACTTTATGAATCCCGTCCCGATGAAGCCAACGGTAGAAATGATTCGCGGCTTCCACACCTCAGAAGAAGCTCTCACCAGCGCGGGTCAACTCCTGACCGCTATGGGGAAAAAGTGGGTGCAGGTACAGGATATGCCTGGCTTTGTCTCAAACCGCGTCCTGATGCTGACCATAAATGAAGCGATCTACCTGCTACAGGACCAGGTGGCCAGTGCAGAGGATGTAGACAGGGTCTTCAAGGAATGTTTTGGGCACACAATGGGGCCACTGGAAACTGCGGATCTCATCGGCCTCGATACCATTCTGTACTCAGTAGAAGTGCTCTATGAGAGTTTCAACGATAGCAAATATCGCCCCTGCCCGCTTTTAAAAAAGATGGTTGATGCAGGGCTATATGGACGAAAAAACGGTCAGGGCTTTTACACCTATAAATAAATGTACAGGAGAGGAACCACATGGAAGCAACACGCGCAAAAATTCGAGCATTTCTTGCAAAGTTCTTTCAGCATGCAGATCTCAAGGATAGCGATGACATTTTTGCTCTGGGCTTTGTCAATTCGCTCTTCGCGATGCAGCTTGTGCTTTTTATCGAGTCGGAATTCCGCGTTACGATCGAGGATGACGATCTTGATATTAATAATTTCCGTTCCATTGATGCTATGGCCCAACTGATTGAGCGCAAAACAACGTCACACCTCGCCATGTAGAAAGGCTGAGAGCAGCATGCAGACCACCCTTACAGATCAACAACAAAGCGCTCAGGCTCGCTTTAAAGCATTTGTTCGCACAGAGATTCTCCCGCACGCCGATCGCATCGATCAGGAGGAGTATACTCCACGAGAGTTGATCAGCAAGATGGCACAACAAGGCTTTTTCGGAACATTCCTTGCAGAGGAATGGGGCGGCACCGCAATGGATATGATCACTTCAGGCATTCTGCATGAAGAAGTCGGCTATGGCTGTTCCTCACTTCGAAGCCTGTTAACTGTGCATAGTATGGTCTCCTATGCAATCCAGAAATGGGGGAAGGCACACCTGAAAGCCAGGTGGCTCCCCCTCCTGGCCTCCGGTGCGCGTCTTGGAGCTTTTGCTCTGAGCGAACCTCATGCGGGCAGCGATGCCAAAAGCATCGAAACCACCGCAACGTTACAGGGCGGTTCCTACCGGCTGCAAGGGCAGAAAAAGTGGATCACGTACGGACAAATCGCTGATGTCTTTCTTCTGTTCGCACAGGTCGAGGGCAAGGTTTCGGCTTTCCTGGTAGAACGTGACACGCCAGGTCTCTCGATCATTCCTATTCGCGGCATGCTCGGTACCAGAGGCTCTATGCTGGCAGAGCTGCACCTTCAGAATTGCCGGATCCCGGCAGAAAACCTTATCGGAGGCACGGGGTTCGGTCTGGCCTCTGTTGCCACTTCCGCGCTGGACATCGGGCGATATAGTGTTGCCTGCGGGAGTGTTGGAATCGCGCAAGCGGCGCTGGATGCAAGCCTCCGTTTCGTCCACACCCGCAAACAGTACGGGGCCTTCCTCAAAGAACACCAGCTTATCAGAGAAATGATTACAAACATGCAGACAAATGTCAGCGCGGCCCGTCTCCTCTGCCGTCATGCAGGCTACCTCAAAGATATTGGCGATCCCACAACGTTGATGGAAACGTTTATTGCCAAATATTTCGCCTCAACAGCAGCGGTCAAGGCAGCAAATGATGCAGTGCAGATACATGGCGCACTGGGTTGTAGCAACGAATATCCAGTGCAACGCTATCTGCGAGATGCTAAAATTATGGAGATCATTGAAGGAAGCAATCAGATACAGCAGATACATATTGCACAGTACAGCTACCAGCAGCATAGGTAGCGGCGAAAGGATTTCGTGATGTTGAAACAAGATGCAAGCATACAAAAAAGAAAGCAACAAACCATTAAATGCGTTGTCTGGGATCTTGATAACACTCTCTGGGATAACGTTCTACTTGAGGATGGCGCTATTTCTCTGCGTCCCGAGGCCCTTGAGGTTATAAAAATACTTGATAGCCGGGGAATATTGCACTCTATCGCCAGCAAGAATGACCATACGACCGCAATGCAAAAATTAGAGGAGCTTGGCATCAGTCAGTACTTCCTTTATCCTCAGATTCATTGGGATGCAAAGTCATCTTCATTGAAAGCGATTGCCTCCGCGCTCAATATCGGCCTTGACACACTCGCGTTTGTCGATGATCAGCCCTTTGAGAGAGAGGAAGTGGCGTTCTCTTTACCAGAAGTGCTCTGCATTGATAGTGCCTGCCTCTCCACTATTCCCGATCTGCCCGCGATGAAGCCCCGCTTTATTACAGAGGATTCTCAGAGACGCAGACAGATGTATCAAAGCGACATTCTGAGGAAAGAAGCGGAAAAGGAGTTCACGGGAACGAATGAGGAATTTCTTGCAACCCTGAATATGGTTTTTACCATCTCTCGGGCTCGTGAAGCTGATTTACAGCGTGCAGAGGAATTAACGGTCCGAACTCACCAACTGAATACGACAGGGCGCACCTATTCTTACGATGAGCTGAATCAGTTCCGCCTCTCTCCCGATCATCTCCTGCTGGTTGCAGAGTTACAGGATAAGTACGGGACCTATGGAAAGATCGGTCTGGCCCTGATTCACTGCCAGCAACATGCCTGGACGATCAAGCTTCTGTTAATGTCATGCCGCGTTATGTCCAGGGGCGTCGGCACTATCTTGATGAGTTATATCATGCAGGAGGCCAGGAAGGCAGGTGTTCACTTACTGGCCGATTTTCTGGTTACTGAGCGTAACCGTATGATGTATGTCACCTATAAATTCGGCGGATTTCGGGAGCGGGAGCGTAATGGCGACATGGTCTTGCTAGAAAATGACCTTTCTCATATCCAGGCATTTCCGGACTACGCAACTGTTCGCGTTGAATAGCAGAAGCCGGCATAGTGTGGGGGATTCTCTCTTTCATACTCTGCCATCAGAAGAAGAGGAGCCGTATGGAGACAACACCAAACAAACCGGCTATCATAATTGAGCAGATCAGCAAGACTTATTACAAAGGCAAAAAGCAGGAGATCAACGCGGTCAGGCCACTGAATTTGACTGTTCCCGCCGGACAAATCTTCGGCTTTCTTGGCCCAAATGGGGCAGGAAAAACAACCACCATTAAAATGATCTGCGGCTTGATTCGTCCAACGACCGGACACATCTATGTCAATGGTTACGACGTCATTCGCGAACGCTGGAACGCAATGCGCCAGATCGGTGCCGTGCTTGAAGGAACCCGTAACATCCACTGGAGACTTTCTGCATGGCAAAATCTTCTTTACTTCGGGCGCCTGAAAGGATGCTATCCTCGGGAGATCAAACAACGCGGCACTGAACTGCTGTATGACCTGGGCTTATGGGATCGTCGCCACACCGAAATACGTGAGTTCTCCCGTGGAATGCAGCAAAAGGTCGCCATTGCCTGCGCACTGATCGCAGATCCGCCCGTTATCTTACTTGACGAACCCACGCTTGG
>Ga0164243_10001811_pt1 | contig 35890 bp, 36 predicted proteins | sample OricompcompostOP_FD_108781 | JGI IMG/M metagenome (GOLD analysis project Ga0164243, IMG submission 108781) | Organic Plus compost microbial communities from Emeryville, California, USA - Original compost - Organic plus compost (OP) | ecosystem: Engineered > Solid waste > Mixed feedstock >...
CGCGCATGTGGCAAGCCGCCGCCGGGGTGAACGCCGTGCGGCATCCGGTGAATCTCCGCTCCGCTGCGCGGTATTGCGCATTAATGTTCCTTCATCTTTGGGGCGATGATCACCGGGGCGGAGTCTTGCAATGAGGCGGAACCGGTCGGATACCTTGTGTTCAGCCGACCGCCGCGCGATCCCGCTACGATGGTCCCCGGCGGCGCCAGATGAGCCGCCGGGTGCGGGTCATCCCGACTCGACCGTCCCGCCGGGGCGGTTCGATCGAGCCGGAATTCGTGGAGGAACCATGCGCATCAGGATCGTGCGGACGGGGCTGTTCCTGCTGTTCGCCGTCCTGGTCTCGGTGGTCGCTCCGCTGCAGCCGGCGATGTCGGCCGACCTGGCGATGCGCAACCCGGCCGAGCTCAAGTCCGAGGTCAAGGAGAACCGCGACGCCGAGAAGCTCCGGCAGCGCCCGGCCAGCACGGCTCCCGGCCGCCGCGAGCAGCGCCGCCCGGACCTCGGCACACCGCTGCCGCGCAGCGTGCACCACGCGCTGCCGGGCGGCTTCCCGCGGCACCGCGCGATCGCGCTTCCCGCGCGGTTGAGCGGAAAACCGCACGACGACGCAGCGCGTTCCCGGCACGCCCCGGCGACGTTGCAGGTGTACCGGCACTGAGGAGAGGACCGCCCGCCGAGGCGCACACCTCTCCCTCCTGTTGATCACCTCCCACGTCCCGTGAGGCGGCAAGATGACTTTCGAGCACTTGGTGGACCGAGCGCGCCTGCACTCGAGCGCGCTGTCCGAGGCGGACCGCGCCGAGCTGGCCGCCGGCCAGCAGCCGGTGGCCCTGTTCATCACCTGTTCCGATTCGCGGGTGATCCCCGCGAAGATCACCGGCGCCGAGCCGGGGCAGCTGTTCGAATTGCGGACCGCGGGCAACGTGGTCCCGGAATACCTGCCGGATTCGGCGTCCAGCGAAATGGCGACAATCGAATACGCCGTGCTGGGCCTGCAGGTCCCGGAGATCGTCGTGTGCGGGCACTCCCACTGCGGTGCCGTGACCGCGAAGACGATCGCCGGCCGCGGGCTGGAAAAGCTGCCCGCGATGCGCGGCTGGCTGGGCACCGGCGAACCGCCGGAGGCCGCGGCGCCCGAACTGGAACCGGGCGTTCGCTCGGAGAGCAAGCAGCACGTGCGCGAGCAATTGTCGACGCTGTTCGAATACCCCTTCGTCCGGGAGCGCGTGGCGACCGGGCAGCTGCGGGTGCACGGCTGGTTCTACGAGATCGACACCGGTCTGGTGTTCCGCTCGCCCGAGATCGGGCCGGACGGGCCGGACGATTCCGATTTCCTGCCGCTCTGATTTCTCGAACTGACGACGTTTCCGGTCGATTCGACGGCGGTGCTCGTTGCGCGCCGTCGCAATTCGCACCGGTGGAGCCCTCGCGCGGGCGCCGGGCTACCTGGGTGGCGCAGCGGACAACGGTGTTCGTCGCGCCCCGCGCGCGAATCCGGCCTGCGGCGCCGGTGCCCGGCGGCGGCTCCTCCCACCACTTCAGCGGTCCGCGTCCCACGGCGGTGCGCGGGCCCTACCCGTCCCTTCCGATCACTGTGATCGCGCATATCCGCTTGGAGAGTGCAACGTGACCGCACAGGTGGACGCGGCCCCGCAGCAGGGCCGCAGCAAGAACGGAATACCCCGCTGGCCGAAGGAGACCTTCGGCGCCGACCTCGGCGCCTCGCTGGTGGTGTTCCTGGTGGCGCTGCCGCTGTGCGTCGGCGTCGCCGTCGCCTCCGGCGTGCCCGCCGAGCTCGGCATCATCACCGGCATCGTCGGCGGCATCGTCGTCGGGCTGCTGCCCGGCAGCACCATGCAGGTCAGCGGCCCCGCGGCCGGGCTGACCGTGCTGGTGTCCTCGGCGGTGTCGCAGCACGGGCTGGGGATGCTCGGCGTGATCGTGCTCGGCGCCGGGCTGCTGCAGATCGTCATGGGGCTCGGCGGCATCGGCACCTGGTTCCGGGCGATCTCGCCGTCGGTGGTGCAGGGGATGCTCGCCGGCATCGGCCTGGTGATCATGCTCGGCCAGCTGTACCCGGTCGGCGGGCTGGAGCAGCCCTCCGAGACCTCGGCGAAGTTCGCCGGGCTGCCCGACCTCGCGGTGGCCATGTTCACCACGCCGAAGGGCCTGGCCGGGCTCGGCGTCACCGTGGTGACGCTGGTGATCCTGTTCGGCTGGGGCAAGATGCCGGCGAAGGTGCGCAACATCCCGGCCGCGCTGGTGGCGGTGGTCGTGGTCAGCGCGGGCACCTGGGCGCTCGGGCTGCCGCTGAAGATGACCGAGGTCGGCTCGCTGCTGTCGGCGATCAACGTGCCGACCGGGGACGCGTTCGCCTCGGCGCTCGCCCCGGCGGTGCTGGGCTCGATGCTGACGTTCGCGCTGATCGCCTCGGCGGAGAGCCTGTTCAGCGCCGCGGCCGTGGACCGGATGCACGACGGTCCGCGCACGCAGTTCAACAAGGAGCTCATGGCGCAGGGCGCGGGCAACGCGGTCTGCGGTGTGCTGGGCGCGCTGCCGATGACCGCGGTGATCGTGCGCTCCGGCGCCAACGTGCGGGCGGGCGCGAAGACCAAGCTGTCCTGCGTGCTGCACGGCGTGTGGCTGCTGCTGTTCGTGATGGCGCTGCCCGGCGTGCTCGGGTTCATCCCGACCGCGGTGCTGGCGGCGCTGCTGATCCAGGCCGGCTGGAAGCTGCTGGAGCTGAACAAGGTCGTCGAGATGGTGCGCACGCACCGCTCGGAGGCCGCGGTGCTGATCCTGACCGCGGTCATGATCGTGGGCACCGACCTGCTCATCGGCACGCTGATCGGGCTGGGCGCCGCGGTGGTCAAGACGGCGTTCGAGGTCTCCCGGCTGTCGGTCAAGGAGGAGGAGCACGGCGACGACCACGTGCGCGTCGAGCTCGGCGGCAACGCCACCTTCCTGCGGCTGCCGCGGCTGCTGGAGCGGCTGGAGCGGCTGCCCGCGGACAAGAGCGTGCACCTGGACCTGAGCACCGTCCGGCACCTCGACCAGGCCTGCCACCAGGCGGTGCAGAACTGGGTCGCGCAGCGGGAGAAGGACAACGCCCGCACCGAGGTCGCCATGCCGGAGAAGGTCGCCACGGCCTCGGCCTGACCGACCGCGCCGGACCGGACCGCGCCGGAGGAGCCCGCCACGGGCCCTCCGGCGCGGTCGCGTCGGGCCCGCCGGGTAGCGTCGAGGCCGTGAGTGACGGCCTGTTCGACGAGGGCTTGTTCGGCGCCGAGACCGCGGACCGCGCCGAGGATCGGCTGGCCGAGAACGCGCCGCTGGCGGTGCGGATGCGGCCCCGCACGCTGGACGAGGTGCTGGGGCAGGACCACCTGCTGGGCCCGGGCGCCCCGCTGCGGCGGCTGGTGGAGGGCGCCGCCCCGGCCTCGGTGCTGCTCTACGGCCCGCCCGGCACCGGCAAGACCACCCTGGCGAACCTGGTCTCGCAGGCCACCGGCCGCCGGTTCGCGGCGCTGTCGGCGCTGTCGTCCGGGGTCAAGGAGGTGCGCGGGGTCATCGACGAGGCCAAGCGCCGGCTCGGCCGCTCCGGCGAGGCCACCGTGCTGTTCATCGACGAGGTGCACCGCTTCTCCAAGACCCAGCAGGACGCGCTGCTCGGCGCGGTGGAGGACCGCACGGTGCTGCTGGTGGCCGCGACCACGGAGAACCCGTACTTCTCGGTGGTGGCCCCGCTGCTGTCCCGCTCGCTGGTGCTGCAGCTGCGCAGCCTGGAGGACGACGACGTGCGGGAGCTGGTGCGCCGCGCGGTCACCGAGGAGCGCGGCCTGGCCGGTGAGCTGGAGCTGGCCGACGACGCCCTGGAGCACCTGGTCGCGCTGGCCGGCGGGGACGCCCGCCGCGCGCTGACCGCCCTGGAGGCCGCCGCCGAGTCTGCCGGGTCCACCGGCTCCGGCCGCATCGACCTGGCGACCGTGGAGGCGACGGTGGACCGGGCCGCGGTGCTCTACGACCGCGGTGGCGACCAGCACTACGACGTGGTCAGCGCGTTCATCAAGTCGATCCGCGGCTCGGACGTGGACGCCGCGCTGCACTACCTGGCGCGGATGGTGGAGGCGGGGGAGGACCCGCGGTTCATCGCCCGCCGCCTGGTGGTGCACGCCAGCGAGGATGTCGGCATGGCCGATCCGACCGCGCTGCAGGCGGCGGTCGCGGCCGCGCACGCGGTGCAGTTCATCGGGATGCCGGAGGGCCGGCTCGCGCTGGCGCAGGCCACGATCCACCTGGCCACCGCGCCCAAGTCGAACGCCGTGATCACCGCGATCGACGCGGCGATGTCGGACGTGCGCGCGGGCAAGGCCGGGGCGGTGCCGCCGCACCTGCGGGACGGCCACTACGCGGGCGCGCAGAAGCTCGGCAACGCGAAGGGCTACCGCTACCCGCACGACCGCGCCGAGGGCGTGCTGGAGCAGCAGTACCCGCCGGACGGGCTGGTCGGCGTGGACTACTACGAGCCGACCGGCCGCGGCGGCGAGCGCGTGCTCGGCGACCGGGTGCCGAAGCTGCGCGGGATCGTCCGCGGCGAGGGCGAGTGAGCCCGCAGCCTTGGCCCGCGGCCGCCGGCCGTTGAAGATCGAGCAGTGCAGGACAGTGATGTCTCGGACGAGGAGGTCGTGCCGGTGCAGTCGCGGATCGTGGTCACCCGCAGCGTTCCGGAGTCGGCGGTGCAGCTGCTGCGCACCGCCGGTGAGGTGCACGTCTGCGAGCGGGACCGGGCGCTGGAGCCCGCGCAGCTGCGGGAGGTGGTCGCCGGGGCGCACGGGGTGGTCGCCATGCTCGGCGACCGCATCGACGACGAGCTGGTGACCGCCGCCGGCCCGCAGCTGCAGGTGGTGGCCAACGTGGCGGTCGGCTACGACAACATCGACGTGCCCGCGGTGACCGCCCGCGGCGTGCAGGTCACCAACACCCCGGGCGTGCTCACCGATGCGACCGCGGACCTGGCGTTCGCGCTGCTGCTGATGAGCACCCGGCGGCTCGGGGAGGGCGAGCGGCTGATCCGCTCCGGGCAGCCGTGGCACTTCCACCTCGGGTTCATGCTGGGCACGGGCCTGCAGGGCAAGACGCTGGGGATCATCGGGCTCGGTGAGATCGGCCGGGCCACCGCCCGCCGCGCCCGCGCGTTCGGCATGGAGATCGCCTACACCGGCCGCCGCCGCGCCGACGAGCACGTGGAGGCCGAGCTCGGCGCCCGCTACCTGTCGCAGGACGAGCTGCTCGCCGAGGCGGACGCGGTGTCGGTGCACTGCCCGCTGACCGAGCAGACCCGGCACCTGATCGACGCGGCCGCTCTGGAGCGGATGAAGCCCTCCGCGGTGCTGATCAACACCAGTCGCGGCCCGGTCGTCGACGAGCGGGCGCTGGCCGAGGCGCTGCGCGACGGGCGCATCGCCGCGGCCGGGCTGGACGTGTTCGAGCGCGAGCCGGAGGTCGACCCGGCGCTGCTGGAGCTGGACAACGCGGTGCTCATCCCGCACCTGGGCTCGGCGACGGTGGAGACCCGCACCGCGATGGCCGAACTCGCCGCGCGCAACGTCGTCGGCGTGCTCACCGGCACCGGCCCGATCACCCCGGTGGCGGCTTGACCACCGGCGGACGCGCCGCGCCACCGGAGGCGCTGCCGCGGGGCCCGCACGGTAACCTGGCGCGCGATCAAGGCACCGGCGGAATTCTTCCCCGCCGGTGGCAGGAGAAACCACAGGGAAACCGGGAGGGCACGTGACGCCCACGCAGATCGCCGCGCTGATCATTGCCGGCGCGTTCGTGCTGCTGGTCGTGTTGCTGGCGGTCCCGCTGGTCAAGCTCGGCCGCACGCTGGACGAGGCGACTGTCGCGATCCGCAAGGCGCACGAGAACTCCGACCCGCTCTTCACCGGCGCAAACTCGACGATCACGCACGTCAACACGCAGCTCGAGCGGGTGGACGGGATCACGTCGAACGCCAAGACCGTGAGCGGCAACGTCTCGGCGTTGTCCTCGCTGTTCACGGCTACACTGGGTGGCCCGTTGGTGAAGACCGCGGCCTTCTCGTACGGGGTGAGCAAGGCATTGCGCGCTCGCCGCAAGCGCAAGGAAGAGCCGTGGGGCAAGCACTCCCGCCGCAAGGGAGGACGCAAGTGAGGCGGATGTTCTGGTTCGGGGCCGGCATCGCCGCCGGCATCGCGGTGATGCGCAAGGTCAACGAGACCACGCGCAAGGCCACCCCGAACGGCGCGGCCGAGCAGATCGGCGGCGCCATGCGCGAGCTCGCGGGAGCCGTGGGTTCGTTCGGCGCGGACGTGCGCGCCGGGATGATGGAGCGGGAGACGGAACTGCAGAACGTCGTGGACGGCACCGCGCTGCCGCCGCAGCGGCGTGCGGAATCCCGCTCGGTCGACGCGGCTCGCCCTGGTGAGAGCCGAGTTCGTGACGGTGGGCGCGCACCGGCACGGCGAGCTCGCCGGGCGGATCGCTGACGCGGCACCTCGGGTGACCGGCCGCGCGGCCTCGCCGACCGGCCGGTCCCCGCTCGCCCGCGAGCCTTCCGCCGACGCCCGGAAATCCGCAGCACCTTCCACAAAGGACCCACCGTGCAGACCCACGAGATCAACAAGCGCTTCCAGGAACACTTCCGCTCCACCGGCCACACCGTGGTGCCGAGCGCCTCGCTGATCCTGGACGACCCCACCCTGCTGTTCGTCAACGCGGGGATGGTGCAGTTCAAGCCGTACTTCCTGGGTGAGGCTCCGGCGCCGTACCCGCGTGCGACGAGCATCCAGAAGTGCGTGCGCACCGGCGACATCGACGAGGTCGGCAAGACCACCCGGCACAACACGTTCTTCCAGATGGCCGGGAACTTCTCCTTCGGCGATTACTTCAAAGAAGGCGCGATGGAGCACGCCTGGAAGCTGCTGACCTCCTCGGTCGACGACGGCGGCTACGGCATCGACCCGGAGCGGCTCTGGGTCACCGTCTTCGAGAAGGACGACGAGGCCGCCGGGATGTGGCGGGACGTCACCGGCATCCCGGCCGAGCGCATCCAGGCCCGCGGGCCGGAGGACAACTACTGGGACATGGGCGTGCCCGGCCCGGGCGGCCCGTGCTCGGAGATCTACTACGACCGCGGCCCGGAGTACGGCCGCGAGGGCGGCCCGAACGTCGACGAGGACCGCTACATCGAGATCTGGAACCTGGTGTTCATGCAGGACATCAGGGGTGAGCTGGCGCCGAAGCTGGGCCACCCGCCGATCGGCGAGCTGCCCACCAAGAACATCGACACCGGCATGGGCGTGGAGCGGGTCGCCTGCCTGCTGCAGGGCGTGGACAACGTCTACGAGACCGACCTGGTCCGCCCGGTGATCGCCAAGGCCGAGGAGCTGTCCGGCCGCCGCTACGGCGACAACCACGACGACGACGTGCGGTTCCGCGTGATCGCCGACCACGCCCGCTCCGGCGTGATGCTCGTCGGCGACGGCGTGACGCCCGGCAACGAGGCCCGCGGCTACGTGCTGCGCCGGCTGCTGCGGCGGATCGTGCGCTCGGTGCGGCTGCTGGGCGTGCAGGAGCCGGTGCTGGGCGAGTTCACCCAGGTCGTGCGGGACGCGATGGCGCCGAGCTACCCGGAGCTGGTCACCGAGTTCGACCGCATCGACTCGGTGATCCGCAACGAGGAGGAGGCGTTCCGCGCCACCCTGACCGCGGGTTCGAAGATCTTCGACGTGGCGGTGGCCGAGACGAAGCGCTCCGGCGGCTCCCAGCTGGCCGGGGACAAGGCGTTCCAGCTGCACGACACCTACGGCTTCCCGATCGACCTGACCCTGGAGATGGCCGCCGAGCAGGGGCTGTCGGTCGACGAGCACGGCTTCCGCGAGCTGATGAGCGAGCAGCGGCGCCGCGCCAAGGAGGACGCCAAGGCCCGCAAGACCGGGCACGGCGACCTGTCCACCTACCGCACGCTGCTCGACCAGCACGGCACCACCGAGTTCATCGGCTACACCGACCTGGCCTCGGAGAGCCGGGTGCTGGGCCTGCTGGTCGACGGCGCCCCGGCGCGCTCGGCCGCGGCCGGCACCGAGGTGGAGCTGGTGCTCGACCGCACCCCGTTCTACGCCGAGGGCGGTGGGCAGATCGCCGACACCGGCCGGCTGGTCGGCCCCGGCGTGGAGGTCGAGGTGCACGACGTGCAGCGGGCCGTGCCCGGGCTGTTCGTGCACCGCGCGAAGGTCGTCGCCGGTGAGCTGGGCGTGGACACCACGCTGGAGGCCGGGGTGGACCGGCAGCGCCGGCAGGCCATCCAGCGCTCGCACTCCGCCACGCACCTGGTGCACGCCGCGGTGCGCAGCGCCTACGGCAAGCGGGCCGCGCAGGCCGGGTCGCTGAACTCGCCGGGCCGGATGCGGTTCGACTTCACCGCCCCGGCGGCGGTCTCGCCCGGGGTGCTGTCCGGGGTCGAGGAGGAGGTCAACGACTACCTGCAGAACGACGTCGAGGTCTCCTCCTACACCACGACCATGGACAAGGCCATGGAGCTCGGCGCGGTCGCGCTGTTCGGCGAGAAGTACGGCGACCAGGTCCGCGTGGTCGACATGGGCGACTACTCCCGCGAGCTGTGCGGCGGCACGCACGTCGGCCGGATCGGCGAGCTCGGCGTGGTCAAGCTGGTCTCGGACTCCTCGGTCGGTTCCGGGGTGCACCGGGTGGAGGCGCTGGTCGGCATGGACGCCATGCGCCACATCAGCAAGGAGCACTACCTGGTCAACCAGCTCGCCGAGCAGTTCAAGGTGCCGGCCGACCAGCTGCCGGAGCGCATCGAGAACGTGGTGACCCGGCTGCAGAAGGCGGAGAAGGAGCTGCAGCAGCTGCGCGTGCAGCAGGTGCTGTCCTCGGCCGGCGAGCTGGCCGGCAAGGCCACCGACGTGCGCGGCGTCAGCCTCGTCGCCGAGCAGGTGCCGGACGGCGTGGACGGCGGTTCGCTGCGCGCCCTGGTCGGCGAGGTCCGCGGCCGGCTGACCGGCCGGCCCGCGGTGGTGGCGCTGTTCGCCCCGGACTCCGAGCAGGGCAAGGTCTCGTTCGCGGTCGGCGTCAACGACGCGGCCCGGGACCTCGGCCTGGCCGCGGGCAAGCTGGTGCCCGGCTTCGCCGGGGAGGTCGGCGGCCGCGGCGGCGGCAAGCCGGACATGGCCCAGGGCGGCGGGACGAACCCGGCCGGGATCACCGCCGCGATCGGCGCGCTGCGCAGCGAGCTGGAGCGGGCGGTCCAGGGGTGAACCAGCAGGCTCCTGATCCGGGGCCGGGACGGCGGCTGGGCGTGGACGTCGGCGCGGTGCGCGTCGGCATCGCGCTCAGCGACCCGGCCCCGATGCTGGCGACCCCGCTGGTGACGCTGCAGCGCGACGCCGACGGCGGCAGCGATCTGCAGCAGCTGGCCGGCCTGGTCGCCGAGCACGAGGTCGTGGAGGTCGTCGTCGGCCTGCCGAAGACGTTGAAGGGCGCGCACGGCACCGCGGCGGAAACCGCGCGCACCTACGCCGAAGCGCTGGCTGACCGGATTTCCCCAGTCCCGGTGCGCTTTCATGACGAGCGGTTGACCACGGTCACGGCGAGCCGCATGCTCTCCCAACGGGGGGTTCGCGGCAAACGCCAGCGCGCCGTGGTCGACCAGGCCGCCGCAGTGGAGATCTTGCAGGCATGGCTTGACGCCCGGTCGCAGACCACCTGAGAGGACCTTTTTCGTGAGCGACGATCTCGGCCTGTTCACCGACGACGCCGGAGAGCCGCCACCGCGCAGCCGCCGCGAAGCCCGCCGGGAGCGGGAGCGGTTGCGCCGCCGGAAGCGCCGCGGCTCGGTGACCGCCCTGGCCGGTGTGTTCGTGCTGCTGCTGGTGGGCGCGGGCGTGATCTACGGCGGGATGCAGATCCTGCAGATCGGGTCCTACGAGGACTACGACGGCCAAGGCACCGGCGAGGTGGTCGTGGAGGTCTCCTCGGGCGAGAGCGTCAGCAGCATCGCCAGCACCCTGTCGAAGGCGGACGTGGTGGCCTCGTCGTCGGCGTTCACCAACGCCGCCGAGGACAACAAGCAGATCAACAACATCCAGCCCGGCTTCTACCTGATGCGCTCGAAGATGTCCGGGCAGGCCGCGGTGCAGCGGATCCTGTCGCCGGACGCGAAGACCGGCCGCATCGAGATCCGCGGCGGGCAGCGGCTGGAGGACCAGGCCAGCCCGGACGGCGGCCGCAGCCCCGGCATCCTGACGAAGCTGGCGCAGGCCACCTGCACCGGCGCGGCCGCCAACAAGTGCACCAGCCCGGAGCAGATGCACGAGGCCGCGGCCACCGCGGACCTGGCGCAGCTGGGCGTGCCGCAGTGGGCGATCGCCGACGCGCAGAAGGCGCAGCCGGAGCGGCGGCTGGAGGGGCTGATCATGCCCGGCGTCTACGACGTCAAGCCGGGCGAGCCGCCGGAGGAGGTGCTGCGCCAGGTGGTCACCAAGTCGGCCGCGCTGCTGGAGGCCGCGGGCCTGCCGCAGAACGCCGCCGCCACCCAGCACACCCCGTACGAGCTGCTGACGATCGCCTCGCTGGTGCAGAGCGAGGGCATCGAGGACGACTTCGGCAAGGTCGCGCGGGTGATCCACAACCGGATCACCGAGCCGCAGATGCGGCTGCAGCTGGACTCCACGATCAACTACCCGCTGGACAAGCCGACGCTGCTGACCAAGGCTGAGGACCGCAAGCAGCCGGGGCCGTACAACAGCTACCAGAACTACGGCCTGCCGCCGACGCCGATCTCCACGGTCAGCAAGGCGGCGCTGCAGGCGGCGGAGAAGCCGGACCCGGGCACCTGGGTGTACTTCGTGAAGTGCTACCCGGACGGGCATTCCTGCTTCGCCACCACGCAGGCCGAGCACGACCGCTACATCCAAGAGGCGCAGCAGCGTGGGGCGTTCTGATCCGCGCCGGGCGGCGGTGGTCGGTTCGCCGATCGAGCACTCGCTGTCCCCGGTGCTGCACGGTGCCGCGTACCGCGAGCTGGGCCTGGACGGCTGGAGCTACGAGCGGATCGAGCGGGACGCGGCGGGGCTGGCCGAGCTGGTCCCGTCGCTCGGCCCCGAGTGGGTCGGGCTGTCGGTGACGATGCCGGGCAAGCAGGCCGCGCTCGGCCTGGCCGACGAGGTCACCGAGCGGGCCGCGGCCGTCGGCGTGGCGAACACGTTGACGCGGCGGGATTCCGGCGCGTGGTCGGCGGATTGCACGGACGTCGACGGGGTGACCGGGGCGTTGCGCGCGGCCGGCGGGTTCACCGGCGGCCGGTCCGGGCGGGTGCTGGGCGCCGGTGGCACGGCGGCCGCGGCGGTGGCCGCGTTCGCCGAGCTCGGGCTGCGCGAGGTGACCTTGGCGGTGCGGGAGCCGTCCCGGGCCGCCGACGTGGCCGCCACGGCGCGGCGGGTCGGCCTGGCGGTCGAGGTGCAGCGGCTGTCCGAAATGGACTGGAGCGCGGCGGTGGGCGCGGCGGACGTGGTGGTGTCCACGTTGCCCGGCGGTGCGGCGGACCCGTTCGCCGAGGAGCTCGCGCGGGCCTCGTGCGTGCTGGACGTGATCTACCACCCGTGGCCGACTCCGCTGGCCACCGCGGTGCAGGAGGCGGGCGGCCGGTTGGCGACCGGGCTGGACATGCTGCTGCACCAGGCGTTCGGCCAGGTCGAGCTGTTCACCGGCCTGCCGGCGCCGCGCACCGCGATGCGCGACGCGCTCCTGGCCGCCACCGGCGACGTCCCGCTCCCGCTGTAGGAACCGTTGCGCCGCAAGGGTTTCGGCACATCCGACCGGCCGGGATCGGGACGGCCTTTCGGCTGATCCGCGGGCGGTGCGGGATCGCTAGCGTCGCGGGGGCACGAGATCACCGCGACGCTGAGGAGCATGGTGAACAGCAACAGAGCCGTCCGAGCGGCCGCGTCCGCGCTGGGTGCCTGCGCGCTGGCCGCGGCGCTGGTCCCGACCGCCGGCGCGTCCCCGCCCCAGGCCGCTTCTCCACAGCAGGGCGCTTCCCCGCAGCAGGAGGACACCGGCGCCACGCCGATGATCGTCGGCGGGCACGACGCGACCGAGCAGTACCCGTTCATGGTCTCGCTGCAGCAGGACGGGCAGCACTTCTGCGGCGGCTCGCTGATCAAACCGGACTGGGTGGTCACCGCCGCGCACTGCGCGCAGGCGGCGAACGAGGCCCCGACCACCGCCCGCATCGGCAGCGCCGACCGCACCCGGGGCGGTGAGCAGGCCCGGGTCGCGGAGGTCGTCGCGCACCCGGACTTCGCCACCAAGCGGCCGCAGTTCGACCTGGCGGTGCTGCGGCTGGACCACCCGGTGCGGCAGCAGCCCGTGCGGCTGGCCGCCCGTCCCGGCCCGGTCGGCACGCCGACGCGCATCATCGGCTGGGGCGTGACCTGCGATCAGCGACCGCACTGCCAGGACCTGCCGGTGCAGCTGCAGGAGGTCGACACGCAGCTGGTGCCGGATGCCGAGTGCACCCGCTTTGACGGGAACTCCGAGCTGTGCACCGACAGCCCTGTCGAGGGCGCCCAGGGGTGCAACGGGGACTCCGGCGGGCCGCAGCTGCAGGGCCGGCCGGGGGAGTGGGAGCTGATCGGCGCGACCAGCCGGGACGGCGACGACAGCCCGGTGTGCGGCACCGGCACCGGGATCTGGACGGACCTGACCGCCTACCGCGACTGGATCGAGCGGGCGACGGCCTGAGCGAGCCCGGTGGTGGGGCGCGGCGCCCCACCACCGGTCCGGCTCACTGGCCGTCGAGGTCGGAGCCGACGAGCTCGGCGAGGTGGTCCAGCGCCGCGTCGGCGCCGTCGCCCTCGGCGGCGAGCACCACTTCGTCGCCGTGTCCGGCGCCCAGGGTCATCAGCCCCAGGATGCTGCCCGCCTGCACCGGCTCGGTGTCGGCCTTGCGGATGGTGATCTGCACCGACTGCGCGGCGGCGGCCTTGGCGACCAGCGCGGCGGGGCGCGCGTGCAGACCGACCTTGCTGGCCACGGTGACCCGTCGCTCAGGCATGGGACTCCCTTTCCTCACTGATTCGCGGCTGGAGACAACGCGCACCGCCGCGGCCTGTCAAGCCTTGCCGGTGCCTTCGCCGCCGGGTTCGGCGCCATCCGGCCCGGCGCCATCCGGTCCTGCGGGCCCCGGCGTCGCGCTGTCCGCGTTCGAGCCGTCGGGTTTCGCGCCGGCGGAGGTCTCCGCGGAGATCGTGTCCGATCCGGTGCTGGCGGTTTCCCGAGAAGAACCCTCGGCGAGCCCGGAGTCGTCCCCGGTCTCCTCCCGCCCCGGCGTCTTCAGGTTCCACTTGATGATCACGAACCGGAACACGAAGTAGTAGATCACCGCGTAGCCCAACCCGATCGGGATCAGCCAGATCGAGTTCTTCGAGATCCCGAAGTTGAGCACGTAGTCGATGGCTCCCGCGGAGAACCCGAAACCGGAGTGTATGTCCAGCCAGTTGACCAGGGCGTGCGAGGTCCCGGTCAGCACCGCGTGGATCACCAGCAGCGGCCAGGCCACGAAGATGAACGAGAACTCCAGCGGCTCGGTGATCCCGGTCAGGAACGCCGTGAGCCCCACCGAGAACATGACGCCGCCGACGACCTTGCGCTGCTCCGGCGGCGCGCTGCGCCAGATCGCCAGCGCCGCGGCGGGCAGCGCGAACATGAAGATCGGGAAGAACCCGGTCTGGAAGGTGCCCGCGGTCGGGTCGCCGGCGAAGAACCGGGCGATGTCGCCCTGCACGCCGTGGAAATCGCCGAACAGGAACCACACGACGTTGTTCAGGATGTGGTGCAGCCCGAACGGCAGCAGCAGCCGGTTCGCCACCCCGTAGATCCCGCTGCCGATCACCGCGTTCGCCGTGACCAGGTTGCTGAACCCGGTCAGGCCCGCGTCGAACAGCGGGAACACCAGCCCCATGACCACGCCGACCAGCAGCATCGCCACCGCGGTCACGATCGGCACGAACCGGCGCCCGCCGAAGAAGCCGAGGTAGTCCGGCAGCTTGATGCGGTGGTAGCGCTGCCACAGCCAGGCCGCGACCAGGCCCGCGACGATCCCGCCGAGCACCCCGTACGGGCCCTTGTTGTAGGTGGTGCCGTCCTCCTGGCCGGTCATCTCCCAGATCACGCCGGACAGCACCAGGTAGCCCACCGCGGCCGACAGCGCCGTGGAGCCGTCGGCCTTGCGCGCGAAGCCGATCGCGACGCCGATCGCGAACAGCAGCGGGAGGTTGTCGAACAGCGCACCGCCGGCCGCGCCGATGATGCCCGCGGCCGACTTCACCGCCCCGATGCTGCCCAGCAGGTCCTCCTGGCCGAGGCGCTGCAGCAGCGCGGCGGCGGGCAGGACGGCGATGGGCAGCATGAGGCTGCGGCCGAGCCGCTGCAGCAGCGCGAATCCCTTGCTCTTCGCGCCGCCGCTCGCCGAGCCGACGGTCATGGGGCTCCCTCCTCCGGTGGGTGGCCGGGCGGTCCGGCCTGGGGTCGCAGGGGCATCGTGACCTGGTACGCGTCACCCCGGTACCAGGACGTCATGGCCTCCACCGGCCGCCCGCGGGAGCTGGTGATCCGGTGGAACACCAGCAGCGGGCTGCCGGGGCGCACGCCGAGCAGGCCGGCGGTCTCCGCGTCCGCGCCCTCGGCGAGCACGGTCTGCGTGGCGTGTTCCGGACGCGCTCCATACCGCTGGTCCAGCAGCGCGTACAACGAGCCGGTGAGGTCCTGTTCGAGCAGCCGCGGCGCGGCCGCCGGGTGGTACCACCCGCGCTCCACGGCCATGGGCACGCCGTCGGCCTTGCGCAGCCGGAAGATCCAGTACGCGGTGGTGCGCGGGGCGAGCCGCAGCGCCTGCGCGGTCTCCGCGGGCGGGGCGAGCTCGGCGTGCCCGAGCAGCGAGGTCTCCGGGCGCATCCCGCGCCGGTGCATGTCCTCGGTGAACGAGGCCAGGTGCAGCCGGGAGTCGACCCGGGGCAGGGTGGTGAAGGTGCCCTTGCCGCGGACCCGGTACAGCACGCCTTCGGAGACGAGCTGGCCGATCGCCTCCCGCACGGTCAGCCGGGACACCCCGTACCGGGCGGTCAGCTCCCGCTCGGAGGGCAGCGCGGTGCCGGGGGCGAGCTGCCGGGTGGCCAGGTCGCGCAGAATCTCCCGCAGCTGGGCGTGCTTGGGCATCGGACCGTCGACCAGCGCGCCCGCGGGCGCGTCGGTGGTGCCGCGCGGAGCGGGGCGGTCGGTGCGCTGCGCCACGACTGTGCTCCCTGTCCGGGCCGGGTGCGCCGGCGTTCCGGGTGTGCGGCCGGAATTCCCTCCCGGCCGGTTCGGCCGGACTTCCCGCGAACGCGGGAGCTGTTGGTACTGTCCGGTCTAAACCAGTGATGCGGAAGAATGGAGCCTCGTCCGGACGGGTGTCAAGACGGGCTCGTTTTCGTTGCCGCATCGACATTCGGTGACGCAAGATCGACCGGGTGCGGGACCTGCTCCGCGAGGAACGGGAGAGCGGACCGCCGGAGGACGAAGGGAGCACGGGGTGGCTGAGGACAAGGCCTCCGCGATCCTGGCCGCGCTGGGCGGCGGGAACAACGTGGTGGAGATCGAGCCGTGCATCACGCGCCTGCGCTGTGAGGTCCGCGAGGAGGCACAGGTCGACGAGGCGGCGCTGAAGGCCGCCGGCGCGCACGGCGTGCTGCGCCAGGGCTCGGTGGTGCAGGTGGTCGTCGGCCCGGAGGCCGACAGCCTGGCCAGCGACATCGAGGACCTGTTGTGAGCGTCGAGGTCGTGAGCCCCGCGACTGGGCTGGCCGCTGCGCTCTCCGACGTGCCGGACCCGGTGTTCTCGCAGGCCATGGTCGGTCCCGGGGTGTCGGTGAAGCCGGTCGCCGAGCCCGCCGCCGCGGTCGCGCCGATCAGCGGGACGGTGGCCACGCTGCACCCGCACGCGTTCGTGATCGCCTCCGCGGGCGGCACGGCGGTGCTGGTGCACCTGGGCATCGACACGGTGCAGCTCAAGGGCGAGGGCTTCGAGCTGCACGTGGCCAAGGGCGCGCAGGTCGAGGCCGGGCAGCCGGTGGTGTCCTGGAACCCGGCCGCGGTGGAGGAGCAGGGCTACTCCTCGGTGTGCCCGGTGGTGGCGCTGGACCTGTCCGCGGAGGCGCTGGCGGACCTGCGCGAGGACGGCCAGGTGGCTGCGGGGCAGCCGCTGTTCACCATCGAAGGGCACGGCTGAGGCGCGGGCGCCGCATTCCGCGGCGCCCGTTCGGGATCGTCGGAAAACGGCCCGCCGGTGCGACCGGCGGGCCGTTTCGCGTTTTCATCGATCTTTTTCCGGAGCGGATTTCTCCCGCATTGTTCGAGGTCGTGGCGGTGCGGATCACACCGGGCCGACACGCCGCGGAGTGTCCGCCCGGGAGTGCGGGTGCGGGCGCGCGACCTTGGGCGCATGGCGAATTCGGTCGTTGTGGGGATGTCGGTGGGCGGCGCGCTGGGTGCCGCCGCGGGGCGGGTCGGGAGCGCGGTGCTGGCTCGGCTGCGCCGCGGAGTGCGGGCGCCGGGGTGGTGCTGCGAGGGCGCGGTGGCAGTGCTGTGGGCCCTGGTCGGGGCTCGCGCGGGTGCCGGGGGATTACCGGTCTGGTGGGCACCGGTTCCGCTACTGCTGGCCTGGTTCGGCGTGCTGCTGGGGGTGTGCGATCTGCTCGCCCGGCGGCTGCCGGACGCGTTGACGCTGCCCGCGCACGGGGTGCTGCTGGCTGCTGTCGGGGCTGCTGCGGTGGCCGGCGGTCCGGCGCGGATGGTGCCCGTGGCGCTGGTCGGAGGCGGGCTGTTCGCGGGGATCTACCTGCTGGTGCGGTTGATCGCGCCGCGGTCCCTCGGGGCCGGGGACGTCAAGCTCGCCGGAGCGCTCGGGCTCGCGCTGGGGCCGGTCGCGCCGCTGGCGGTGCCGCTGTCGGTGGCGGCGAGCGCGGTGCTCGCGCTGCTGCACGGCGGGCTCGCGCGTGCCCGGGCGCGGCGGCGAAGACCCGTACCGCACGGCCCGGCGATGCTCCTGCCCGCGTGGCTGCTGACCGCGGCCGGCCCGCCTCCGGTGTGAACCGGGATCCCGGGCGCGCCTGCGGAGAGCTTCCGGCGCCGGTGAGTCTCGGGGCGCTTCGGGGCACCGGCGAAGGCTCAGCGCACCCGCAGGCCTCGGCGCCGCTGCGCGGTTGGGTTCGCTGCGAGCTGCGATCCGCTGGGAGTTCCGGGCCGCTGTGAGCTCCGAGCTGCTGGGAGCTCTGGGCCGCTGTGTGCTCCGGGCCGCTGGAAGTTCTGGGCCGCTGGAAGTTCTGGGCACCCGCGGATCTCGGCGCCCGCCGGGTCTCGGCAATCCGCGAGCCCCGCGAGCTCCGGGCCCCCGCGAGCTCCGGGCGACCAGAGCTTCCGGCGACCGCGAGATCTCCGGCCGCCGCCGAAGTCCCTGGGCACCCGCGGAGTCCCCGGGCGCGCGCTGCGTGGCAGGATTCGTGGTGTGTTGCGCTGGATGACTGCCGGAGAATCGCACGGCCCCGCCCTGGTCGCGGTGCTGGAGGGAATGGTCGCCGGGGTGGAGGTGACCACCGCCGACATCGCCGCCCAGCTGGAGCGCCGCAAGCTCGGCTTCGGGCGCAGCCCGCGGATGAACTTCGAGGCCGACGAGCTCGAGATCATCGGCGGCGTGCGGCACGGCCGCACCCAGGGCGGCCCGATCGCGGTCCGCATCGCCAACACCGAGTGGCCCAAGTGGGAGCAGGTCATGGCCGCCGACCCGGTGGACCCGGACGTGCTGTCCGGCCTGGCCCGCAACGAGCCGCTCACCCGGCCCCGGCCCGGCCACGCCGACCTGGCGGGGATGCAGAAGTACGGCTTCGAGGAGTCGCGTCCGGTGCTCGAGCGCGCCAGCGCCCGGGAGACCGCCTCCCGCGTCGCGGTCGGCACGGTGGCCCGGCACTTCCTGCGCCAGCTGCTCGGGGTGGAGATCGTCAGCCACGTCGTCGCCCTCGGCTCCGTCGAGGCGACCGGGGACCTGCTGCCCGGCCCGGACGACCTGGACGCGATCGACGCCAACCCGGTGCGCGCGTTCGGCGACGCGGCCACCGAGCGGATGATGGCCGAGGTCGACGCGGCGAAGGCCGACGGCGACACCCTCGGCGGGGTGGTCGAGGTCATCGCCTACGGGCTGCCCGCGGGCATCGGCTCGCACGTGCACTGGGACCGCAAGCTCGACGCCCGGCTGGGCGCGGCGCTGATGAGCATCCAGGCGATCAAGGGGGTGGAGATCGGGGAGGCGTTCGCCAACGCGGCCCGCCGCGGCAGCGCCGCGCACGACGAGATCTACCCCGCCGAGGGCGCCCGCTGGGTCAGCCGCGGCAGCAACCGCGCCGGTGGCCTGGAGGGCGGCATCACCAACGGCGAGCCCCTGGTGGTCCGCGCGGCCAAGAAGCCGATCTCCAGCCTCCCGCGCGCGCTGTCCACGATCGACGTGACCACCGGCGAGCCGGCGCAGGCGATGCACCAGCGCTCGGACATCACCGCGGTGCCGCGCGCGGCCGTGGTCGCCGAGACGATGGTCGCGCTGGTGCTGGCCGAGGCGGCGCTGGAGAAGTTCGGCGGCGACTCGCTGCCGGAGACCCGCCGCAACGTCGAGGGCTACCTCGCGGCGCTGGCCGAGCGGGCCGAGAAGCGGCAGGTGCGCTGATGTCCCCGCGCGCGGTCGTCGTCGGCCCGCCCGGCTCCGGCAAGACCACCGTCGGCCGGGCGCTGGCCGAGCGCTGGGCGGTGCCGTTCCGGGACATCGACGACGACGTGGCCGAGCTGGCCGGCAAGCCCATCCCGGAGATCTTCACCGTCGACGGCGAACCGGCCTTCCGCGAGCTGGAGGAGCGCGCGGTCGCCACCGCGCTCGCCGAGCACGACGGGGTGCTGTCCCTGGGCGGTGGTTCGGTGCTGTCCGAGCGCACCCGCAAGCTGCTCGCCGAGCACCCGGTGGTGTTCCTGTCGGTCGGCCTGGCCGAGGGCGCGCGCCGCACCGGCCTGGCCGCCGGGGCCCGGCCGCTGCTGACCGGGGTGAACCCGCGCGCGATGTTCAAGCAGCTGCTCGACGAGCGGCTGCCGCTGTACCGCGAGGTCGCCACTGTCGAGCTGGCCACCGAGGGCATCGAGCCGTGGCGGCTGGCCGAGCTGGTCGACCAGCGGCTCGCCGAAGCGCTGTCCCCGGGCACCGCGGAACCGGACGGGACGGGGGATCCCGGCGGCTCCGGAGGCACCGCCCGGGGGTGAATAATCGACCCGGGGCGGTGGGGCGCCCCAGCGGCCGAACAGCGAACAGGGATGAGTGGAGACGATGCCCGAACCCGCCGAACCGGTGCGGATCGCAGTCCAGACCGAGCGGCCCTACGAGGTGGTGATCGGCCGGGGGCTGCTCGGTGACCTGGTCGAGCAGCTGCGCGACACCCCGGTGGTGGCGCTGCTGCACCAGCCCAGCATCACCAACACCGTCGAGGCGGTGCGCGAGGAGCTCGCCGCCGAGGGCATCGATGCGCACCGCGTCGAGCTCCCGGACGCGGAGGAGGGCAAGAGCCTGGCGGTGGCCGGGTTCTGCTGGGAGGTCCTCGGCCGGATCGGCATGGACCGCGGCGGCGCGGTGGTGTCCTTCGGCGGCGGCGCGGTCACCGACCTCGCCGGGTTCGTCGCGGCGACCTGGATGCGCGGGGTCCGGGTGGTGCACGTGCCGACGACGCTGCTGGGCATGGTCGACGCCGCGGTCGGCGGCAAGACCGGCATCAACACCGAGGCGGGCAAGAACCTGGTCGGGCTGTTCCACGAGCCGTCCGCGGTGCTGGTGGACCTGGCCACGCTGGAGAGCCTGCCGACCAACGAGCTGCTGGCCGGCATGGCCGAGGTGGTCAAGGCCGGTTTCATCGCCGACCCGCGCATCCTGGAGCTCATCGAGCAGGACCCGGAGGCGGCGGTCGACCCGTCCGGCCCGGTGCTCGGCGAGCTGGTGCAGCGCGCGATCCAGGTCAAGGCCGACGTGGTCGGCGACGACCTCCGCGAGTCGCACCAGCGGGAGATCCTCAACTACGGCCACACCCTCGCGCACGCGATCGAGCGCCGGGAGCGCTACCGCTGGCGGCACGGCGCGGCGGTGAGCGTGGGCCTGGTGTTCGCCGCCGAGCTGGCGCGGCTGGCCGGCCGGCTGGACGACGAGACCGCCGACCGGCACAAGCGGGTGCTCACGTCGCTGGGTCTGCCGACGACCTACGACCCGGACGCGCTCGGCCAGCTGCTGGAGGCGATGAAGGTCGACAAGAAGACCCGCTCCGGCGTGCTGCGGTTCGTGGTGCTGGACGGCCTGGCCAAGCCGGGCCGGCTGGAGGGCCCGGACCCGTCGCTGATCGCGGCGGCCTACTCGGCGTTGACCGGCGGGGAGCGCAAGCAGGCCGGTTCGGAGGTCTTCCTGTGAAGGTCCTGGTGCTCAACGGGCCGAACCTGGGCCGGCTCGGCACCCGCGAGCCGTCGGTCTACGGCGCGACGACCTACTCGGACCTGGTGGCGCTGTGCGAGCGCACCGGCCGCGAGCTGGGCATCGACGTGGAGGTGCGGCAGACCGACCACGAGGGCGAGATGATCGGCTGGCTGCACGAGGCCGCCGACCAGGGCCTGCCGGTGGTGCTGAACGCGGGCGCGTGGACGCACTACTCGATCGCGGTGCGGGACGCGTGCGCGCAGCTGACGGCGCCGCTGCTGGAGGTGCACATCTCGAACGTGCACAAGCGGGAGGCGTTCCGCGCGCACAGCTACCTGTCGGACATCGCGACCGGGGTGCTGGTGGGGCTGGGCGTGCGCGGCTACGTGCTGGCGCTGCGCTGGCTGGCCGACGAGTTCACCGCGGAGGCGTGAGCGCCCGCCGCGCGGGTCCGCACTGGACTCGCGCGGCGGCCGAACCTGTTGCTGCGCAGCAGGATTGTGCCCGAACGGCTCCGCACCAGGGTCCGCTGTGGACGCTTGAGCACCGCTGGTCGGGATGAGCGGTCGTGCGAGCCGCGGCACCAGAGCCGGCGCGCGCCCCCGCGAGCTCCGGCGCAGCGAGCACGCCGCTGTCGTATTCCCGGCGAACGCGGCTGCCGCCGCGCGCCCGGTGGCTAGGCTGGCCGCATGTCCGACAACCACGCCCGCCGCCGCGCCGCGCTGCGCGACCTGCTCCGCTCCGCCGACCTGGACGCGCTCCTGGTCACCGAACTGCGCAACATCCGCTACCTGACCGGTTTCACCGGCTCGCAGGCGGCGCTGCTGGTGCGCGCTGACGGCGAGCCGGGCGCGGAGGACGGCACGGTGTTCTGCACCGACGGCCGCTACGACACCCAGTCGGCCGCGCAGGTGCCGGACCTGGAGCGGGTGATCGACCGGCCGAGCGAGCTGGTGCTGGCCCGCCGCCTGGGCGCCGAGCCCGCCCGTCACCGCCGCACCGGTTTCGAGAGCGGGCACGTCACCGTCGACGCGCTGGACGCGTTGACCGAGGCCGCCGCCGGTGTGCAGCTGGTGCGCGCCCCCGGCCTGGTGGAGCGGCTCCGGCAGGTCAAGGACGCCGACGAGGTGGAGGCGCTGCGGGCGGCCTGCGCGGCCGCGGACCGCGCGCTGGACGACCTGATCCAGCAGGGCGGGCTGCGCCCGGGCCGCACCGAGCTGCAGGTGGCCCGCGAGCTGGAGGCCCGGATGCTCGACCACGGCGCCGCCGGCCCGTCCTTCGACACGATCGTCGCCGCGGGCCCGCACTCGGCGGTGCCGCACCACCGCCCGACCGGTGCGGAGCTGGCCGAGGGGGACTTCGTGAAGATGGACTTCGGCGCGCTGGTCGACGGCTACCACTCGGACATGACCCGCACCGTCGTGCTCGGCGAGCCCGCCGACTGGCAGCGCGAGCTCTACGAGCTCGTCCGCAGCGCCCAGGCCGCCGGCCGGGAGGCGGTGCGGGCCGGCGCCGAGGCGCGCGAGGTGGACGGGGCGGCCCGCGCGGTGATCGAGGCCGCCGGCCACGGCGAGCACTTCGTGCACGGCCTCGGGCACGGCGTGGGCCTGGAGATCCATGAGGCACCGGCGTTGTCCCAGCGGGCAGGCGGTACCATTCACCCGGGGATGGCGGTCACCGTCGAACCCGGCGTGTACTTGCCGGAGCGTGGCGGAGTCCGCATCGAGGACACCCTGGTCGTGCGCGAGAGCACACCGGAACTCCTCACCTTGACCACCAAGGAGCTCCTCGCCGTCTGAGCGCGGTGCGCGCGCGGCCGCCGGCCGCCGGGCCGCGCCTGGTGCAGTCGCACCGTGTCAACCGCAGCCCGTACCACAGGAGAGACCGGACACCGTGGCAACCACGAACGACCTCAAGAACGGACTCGTGCTCAACCTCGACGGCCAGCTCTGGTCGGTCGTGAACTTCCAGCACGTCAAGCCGGGCAAGGGCGGTGCCTTCGTGCGCACCACGCTGAAGAACGTGCTCTCCGGCAAGGTCGTGGACAAGACCTTCAACGCCGGGGTGAAGGTCGAGACCGCCAACGTGGACCGGCGCGAGATGACCTACCTGTACAACGACGGCACGGACTTCGTGTTCATGGACCCGGACACCTACGACCAGGTCGGGGTGTCGGCGAAGGTGGTCGGCGACGCCGCGGACTTCATGCTGGAGAACAGCAACGTCGTCGTCGCCCGGCACGAGGGCGAGCCGCTGTACGTCGAGCTGCCGGCCTCGGTCGAGCTGGTCGTGCAGCACACCGACCCGGGCGTGCAGGGCGACCGCTCCACCGGCGGCACCAAGCCGGCCACCCTGGAGACCGGCGCCGAGGTGCAGGTCCCGCTGTTCCTGAACACCGGTGACAAGATCAAGGTCGACCCCCGGGACGGCCGCTACCTGGGCCGCGTCAACAAGTGATCTTCCCCCGCCGTCCGCGCGGCCCGGTCGAAGCCGGCCGGGCCGCGCGGTGCGCCGGGCGGGGAGCAGCCGAAAGAGAGATGTGAGTTGGGCTCACGGAGCAAGGCCCGCAAGCGGGCGGTGGACGTGCTGTACGAGGCCGACCTGCGCGGCCTCGACGCGGTGACGTTGCTGTCCGAGCGGCTCGCCGCGCCCGAGTCGGCTCCGGTCGCGGACTACGCGGTGACCCTGATCGAGGGGATCTCCGCGAACCGGGAGCGGGTCGACGAGGTGCTCGTGGAGCACGCCGAGGGCTGGACGCTGGACCGGATGCCCGCGGTGGACCGGGCCGTGCTGCGGCTCGGGCTCTACGAGCTGCTGTGGAGCGACGACGTGCCGCCCGCGGTGGCCATCGACGAGGCGGTGGAGCTGGTGAAGTCGCTGTCCACCGATGATTCGCCGCGGTTCGTCAACGGCGTGCTGGGCCGCATCGCCGGCATCGCCGACCGCCTGCGCAAGTCGCTGCGCAGCCTGGAGGCCGCGGACGCGGCCGCTGCCGAGCGCGCCGGGGCGGAGGCCGCCGAGCGCGCCGATTCCGAGCGCTGAGGCTCCCGCGAGCGCTCGCACTTCCCGCTGATCGCCGCGCGCCGCATTCCGGCGCGCGGCCGGACGCGCGTGCCGCGTGGACGGTCGCGCACGCGCGTTCTGCCGCGGTGCCGCGGAATCCGCCGCGCGGTGCGAGGCGCACATGCCGCGTCACCGAGCCTGCGGCGGCCTCGAACATGCCGAGCGGACCGTTCGCACCCGAGCGAACGGTCCGCTCAGCGCTGTCCAGGTCGTGCCGGGGCCGGCGGGTGCGGTGCGGCCACGACCCCGCCCCCGCGCTCGCCGGGGTGGGGCCGTGGCGGCCGCTCGTGCCGGATCACTCCTCCCGGGCGGGCCGGGCCTCCGGCGGGAGCACACCCCAGTCGATGAGCTGCTCGGTGAGCTCGCCCGGGGTCATGTCGTAGATGATGGCCAGCGATCGCAGGTCCTCGGTGCGGATGGACAGCACCTTGCCGTTGTAGTCGCCGCGCTGGCTCTGGATGGTCGCCGCGTACCGGGCCAGCGGCCCGACCTTCTCGGCGGGCAGCTGCTGCAGCCGTTCGAGGTTGATCACGACCTTGGTGGCCGGTTCGGCGCCGGACGGGACGCGACCCTCCGGGAGCAGCTCCGCGACCGGAACACCGTAGAAATCGGCCAGTTCGGCCAGCTTCTGGACGGTGACCGCTCGGTCGCCACGTTCGTAGGACCCGACGACCACGGCCTTCCACCGCCCGCCTGACTTCTGCTCGACGCCGTGCAGCGAGAGACCCTGCTGCTGGCGGATAGCGCGGAGCTTGCCGCCCAGCGCCTTGGCGTAGTCGCCCATGTGGCGTTTCTCCGTTTCATTCGCCCCGTCAGCCTAGCGCGGTTGTCGGGGAGGAAAGCTCAGATTGATACGGAGAGTAATGTTCGCTCGCAAGTGTCACTAGGTCAAGTTGGTCTTCGTGTGGCGCCAGGGCGAGTACGCCCACACCACCCGGACGATTGACCTGGAGACGCTGATAGCGTACAGGGCGAGCACGGGGCGCACCCGGTGGCGCGCCGATGTTCCCACCGCGGGCCCGGACTTTTCGATCTTCGTGTCCCGAGTGGATCCCACCATCCTTTAAGGACCCGTCCAGTGAGGCGGGGAAGGAGGCACACCCGTGGCGTCACGCCGGCAGGCGGGCGCGGCGGATCCGGCCGGGCAGCGGGAGCTGCTCTCGGCCGGTGACGTAGCGCGCACGGTCGCCCGCATCGCTCATCAGATCATCGAGAAGACCGCGTTGGACACCGCGGACCCCGGCGCCGCCGGAGTGGTCCTGCTGGGCGTTCCGACCCGGGGCGCGCCGCTGGCAGGCAGGCTGGCCGCGCGCATCGCCGAGTTCAGCGGTGTGACGGTGGACACCGGCACCCTGGACATCACCCTCTACCGCGACGACCTGCGGAAGCGGCCGAACCGGCCGCTGGAACCGAGCAGCCTGCCCAGCGGCGGGATCGACGACAAGCTCGTGGTGCTGGTCGACGACGTGCTGTTCTCCGGCCGCACCGTGCGGGCCGCGCTGGACGCCCTGCGCGACCAGGGCCGCCCGCGCGCGGTGCAGCTGGCGGTGCTGGTCGACCGGGGGCACCGGGAGCTGCCGATCCGCGCCGACTACGTCGGCAAGAACGTGCCCACCTCGCGGCGCGAGGAGGTCGCGGTCCGGCTCAGCGAGATCGACGGGGCCGACTCGGTGGTCCTGCGGCGCAGCGAGGAGGTGCGGTGATGCGGCACCTGCTCACCACCGAGGGGCTCGACGCCGCCTCGGCCACCGCGGTGCTGGACACCGCCGACTCGCTCAAGCAGACGCTGCTGGGGCGCGAGGTGCGCAAGCTGCCCACGCTGCGCGGGCGCACCGTGATGACCATGTTCTACGAGAACTCCACCCGCACCCGGGTCTCGTTCGAGGTCGCAGGCAAGTGGATGAGCGCCGACGTGATCAACGTGTCGGCCTCGGCGTCCTCGGTCGGCAAGGGCGAGTCGCTGCGGGACACCGCGCTGACCCTGTCCGCGGCCGGGGCCGACTGCGTGATCCTGCGGCACCCGGCCTCCGGGGCGGCGCACCGGCTCGCGGGCTGGCTCGACGAGGCTGGCACGCAGGTGGTCAACGCCGGCGACGGGATGCACGAGCACCCGACGCAGGCGCTGCTGGACGCCGCGACCCTTCGGGAACGGCTCGGCGACCTGGGCGGGCGGCGCATCGCCGTGGTCGGCGACCTGCTGCACAGCCGGGTCGCCCGGTCCAACGTGCACCTGCTGCGGACTCTGGGCGCCGAGGTGGTGCTGGTGGCGCCGCCGACGCTGGTGCCGCAGGGCATCGAGCACTGGGGCGCGCGGGTCAGCCACGAGCTCGACCCGGAGCTGCCCGGGCTGGACGCGGTGATGCTGCTGCGGGTGCAGGCCGAGCGGATGCACGGCGGGTTCTTCCCGTCCGCGCGGGAGTACTCGATCGCCTACGGCCTCAACGAGCGGCGGATGGCGAAGCTGCCGGAGCACGCCGTGGTGCTGCACCCGGGGCCGATGCTGCGCGGCATGGAGATCGCCTCGGCGGTGGCGGACTCGCCGCGGGCGGCCATCACCGAGCAGGTCCGCAACGGGGTCCACGTGCGCATGGCGGTGCTCTACCACCTGCTGGCCGGAGAGGAGATCGCGGCATGAGCCTGGTGATCAAGGACGTCCGCCCGTACGGCGAGGGTGAACCGGTCGACGTGCTCGTGGACGGCGAGCGCATCGCCGAGATCGGCGCGGGCCTGTCCGCCGCGGCCGACGAGGTGGTCGACGCCGGCGGCGCGGTGCTGCTGCCCGGCTTCGTGGACCTGCACACGCACCTGCGCGAACCCGGCCGGGAGGACGCCGAGACCGTCGAGACCGGATCGGCCGCCGCCGCGCTCGGCGGCTACACCGCGGTGTTCGCGATGGCCAACACCGACCCGGTCGCGGACAACGCGGTGATCGTTGAGCACGTGGCGCGCCGCGGCCGCGAGATCGGGCTGGTCGACGTGCACCCGGTCGGCGCGGTCACCGTCGGCCTCGGCGGCGAGCAGCTGGCCGAGCTGGGCGCGATGGCCCGCTCCGGGGTGCGGCTGTTCAGCGACGACGGCAAGTGCGTGCACGACCCGCTGGTGATGCGGCGGGCGCTGGAGTACGCCAAGGCGCTCGGCGCGGTGGTGGCCCAGCACGCCGAGGAGCCGCGGCTGACCGTCGGCGCGCAGGCGCACGAGGGCGCGAACGCCGCCCGGCTGGGCCTGTCCGGCTGGCCGGCCCCGGCGGAGGAGGCGATCGTCGCCCGCGACTGCCTGCTGGCCGGGCACACCGGCGCGGCGCTGCACGTCTGCCACGTCTCCACCGAGGGCACCGCGGAGATCCTGCGCTGGTGGAAGTCCCGCGGCGCGGCCGGCCGCGTCTCGGCCGAGGTCACCCCGCACCACCTGCTGCTCACCGACGACCTGCTGGCCACCTACGACCCGGTGAACAAGGTCAACCCGCCGCTGCGCACCGATGCCGACGCGAAGGCGCTGCGCGAGGCGCTGGCCGAGGGGGCGGTCGACTGCGTGGCCACCGACCACGCCCCGCACGCCGAGCAGGACAAGGACTGCGAGTGGTCCGCGGCCAAGCCCGGGATGCTCGGCCTGCAGACCGCGCTGGGCGTGGTGGCCCGCACGATGGTCGAGCCCGGCCTGCTGGACTGGCGCGGCGTCGCGCGGGTGATGTCCGAGCGCCCGGCGCAGATCGCCGGGCTGGCCGAGCAGGGCCGCCCGATCGCGGTGGGCGAGCCGGCGAACCTGGCGCTGGTGGCCCCGCAGGACCGCTGGACCGTCCGCGGCGGCGAGCTGGCCAGCCTCGGGCACAACACCCCCTACGAGGGCATGGAACTGCCGGGCCGGGTCCTGGCGACGCTGCTGCGCGGCCGGATCACCGCGCGCGAAGGCGAGGTGAGGCGCTGATGGCACGCGCGCTGTGGGTGCTGGGACTGCTGGTGGCGATGGCGCTGGTGTTCTACGCCATGCGCCGGGGCTGGGTGAACCGGCGGCGCCGCCAGGCCGCCGAGCTGCCCGCCTTCCCCGCCCCTCCGTCCTATGTGGACGGACAGCGGGGGAGGCTGGAACCGGCGACCGGCTTCTACGTCGGCACCACCCGGGCCGGCGACTGGCAGGACCGCGTCACGGTGGGCGACATCGGCCACCGCGCGGAAGCGACCGCCCGGCTGCACGACTCCGGCCTGCTGCTGGAGCGCACCGGTGCGAGTCCGCTGTGGATCCCCGCGGAGTCCCTGGTGGACGCCCGGGTCGATCACAAGCTGGCGAACAAGGTCGTCCCCGGCAAGGGGATGCTGGTGGTGACGTGGCGCTTGGGCGACCACGCCGTGGACACCGGCTTCCGCGCGGACGACAAGTCCACCCAGGACGAGTGGGCGAGCGCGGTGCGGGCACTGGCGCCTGCCGCAGGACGACACGACAACCCGGAAGGACAGGCATGAGCGCGCACACCCCGGCGGCCCTGGTGCTCGAAGACGGGCGGATCTTCCGCGGGACCGCCTACGGCAGCGAGGGCGCCACGCTCGGGGAGGCGGTGTTCTCCACCGGCATGACCGGCTATCAGGAGACGCTGACCGACCCCTCCTACCACCGCCAGATCGTGGTGCAGACTGCGCCGCAGATCGGCAACACCGGCTGGAACGACGAGGACGACGAGTCCCGGCGCATCTGGGTCGCCGGCTACGCCGTGCGCGACCCCGCGCGCACCCCGTCGAACTGGCGCTCCCGGCGCTCGCTGGACGAGGAGCTGGCCGCGCAGGGCATCGTCGGCATCGCGGGCCTGGACACCCGCACCGTCACCCGGCACCTGCGCGAGCGCGGGGCCATGCGCGCGGGGATCTTCTCCGGTTCCGCGCTGGCCGCCGACGACGAGCTGGTGGCGCGGGTCGCCGCGAGCGAGCCGATGGCCGGCGCCGACCTGGCCGGTGACGTCAGCACCGGCGAGTCCTACGTGGTCCCGGCCGAGGGCGAGAAGCGGTTCACCGTGGCCGCCCTCGACCTGGGCATCAAGTCGAACACGCCGCGGATGATGGCCGAGCGCGGCATCGAGGTCCACGTGCTGCCGCTGTCGTCCACCGTGGACGACCTGCTGGCGGTGCGGCCGGACGGGGTGTTCCTGTCCAACGGCCCCGGCGACCCGGCCACCGCCGACCACGCCGTGGAGCTCACCCGCGAGGTGCTGGGCCGCAAGCTGCCGCTGTTCGGCATCTGCTTCGGCAACCAGCTGCTCGGCCGCGCGCTGGGCCGCGGCACGTTCAAGATGCGCTACGGGCACCGCGGGATCAACATCCCGGTGATCGACGTGGACACCGGCAAGGTCGCCATCACCGCGCAGAACCACGGGTTCGCCGTCGAGGGCGAGGCCGGCGAGCGGTTCGGCACCGACTTCGGCACCGCCCAGATCAGCCACTACTGCCCGAACGACGGGACGGTCGAGGGCCTGCGGCTGCTCGACGGCCCGGCGTTCAGCGTCCAGTACCACCCGGAGGCCGCGGCCGGTCCGCACGACGCCGCGCCCCTGTTCGACCAGTTCACGAGCATGATGAGCGAGGCCCGCTGATGTCCAAGCGCACTGATATCCGGCACGTGATGGTGATCGGGTCGGGGCCGATCGTCATCGGGCAGGCCTGCGAGTTCGACTACTCGGGCACGCAGGCGTGCCGGGTGCTCAAGGAGGAGGGGCTGCGGGTCAGCCTGGTCAACTCCAACCCCGCCACGATCATGACGGACCCGGAGTTCGCCGACGCCACCTACGTCGAGCCGATCACCCCGGAGTTCGTGGAGAAGGTCATCGACGCCGAGCGCCCGGACGCGCTGCTGGCCACCCTCGGCGGGCAGACGGCGCTGAACACCGCGATGGCGCTGGACGAGCGCGGCGTGCTGAAGAAGTACGGCGTGGAGCTCATCGGCGCCGACATCGAGGCCATCGAGCGCGGCGAGGACCGCCAGCGGTTCAAGGACATCGTCCGCTCGGTCGGCGGCGAGGTCCCGGAGTCGAAGGTCTGCACCTCCATGGAGGAGATCCGCGACTTCGTCGCCGAGCACAGCCTGCCGGTGGTCATCCGCCCCAGCTTCACCATGGGCGGGCTCGGCTCCGGCATGGCCCACACCCCCGAGGACCTGGAGCGGATGGGCTCGCTGGGGCTGACCGAGTCCCCGGTGCACTCGGTGCTCATCGAGGAGAGCGTGCTCGGCTGGAAGGAGTACGAGCTCGAGCTCATGCGCGACCACAAGGACAACGTGGTCGTGGTCTGCTCCATCGAGAACATCGACCCGATGGGCGTGCACACCGGCGACTCGGTGACCGTGGCCCCGGCGATGACGCTGACCGACCGCGAGTACCAGCACATGCGCGACGTCGGCATCAAGGTGCTGCGCGAGGTCGGGGTGGACACCGGCGGCTGCAACATCCAGTTCGCCATCCAGCCGGAGACCGGGAGGATGGTCGTCATCGAGATGAACCCGCGGGTGTCCCGCTCCTCGGCGCTGGCCTCCAAGGCCACCGGGTTCCCGATCGCCAAGATCGCCGCGAAGCTGGCGATCGGCTACTCCCTCGACGAGATCCGCAACGACATCACCGGCGAGACCCCGGCGAGCTTCGAGCCCACGCTGGACTACGTGGTGGTGAAGGTGCCGCGGTTCGCCTTCGAGAAGTTCCCGGGCGCGGACCCGGCGCTGACCACGACGATGAAGAGCGTCGGCGAGGGCATGGCGCTGGGCCGCAGCTTCCCGGAGGCGCTGGGCAAGGCGCTGCGGTCGATGGAGACCTCGCGGGTCGGGTTCTGGACCAAGGACGACCCGGCCGGGGCCACCCTGGAGTCCACTCTGGACGAGCTGCGCACCCCGCACGACGGCCGGCTCTACACCGTGGAGCGGGCGCTGCGGCTCGGCGCCACGGTGCAGCAGGTGCACGAGGCCTCCGGCGGCATCGACCCGTGGTTCGTCGACCAGATCGCGGCGCTGGTGCAGCTGCGCACCGAACTGCTGGAGGCGCCGGTCGTGGACAGCGACCTGCTGCGGCGGGCCAAGCGGGCCGGGCTGTCCGACCGGCAGATCGCCGCGCTGCGCCCCGACCTGTCCGATGAGGACGGTGTGCGGGCGCTGCGGCACCGGCTCGGGGTGCGCCCGGTGTACAAGACCGTCGACACCTGCGCGGCCGAGTTCGCCGCCCGCACCCCGTACCACTACTCGGCCTACGAGCTGGACCCCGGCGCCGAGTCCGAAGTGGTCGAACAGCGGGACAAGCCGAAGGTGCTCATCCTCGGCTCCGGGCCGAACCGGATCGGGCAGGGCATCGAGTTCGACTACTCCTGCGTGCACGCGGCGATGTCGCTGCGCGAGGCCGGGTTCGAGACCGTGATGGTCAACTGCAACCCGGAGACCGTCTCCACCGACTACGACACCGCGGACCGGCTCTACTTCGAACCGCTCACCTTCGAGGACGTGCTCGAGGTCGTCGAGTCCGAGCGGGCCTCCGGCGAGGTCGTCGGCGTCATCGTGCAGCTCGGCGGGCAGACCCCGCTGGGCCTGGCGCAGCGGCTCTCCGACGCGGGCGTGCCGATCGTGGGCACCCCGCCGGAGGCGATCCACCTCGCCGAGGAGCGCGGCGCGTTCGGCGACGTGCTGCGCAACGCCGGGCTGCCCGCGCCGAAGTACGGCATGGCCACCTCGTTCGACGCCGCCCGCCGGATCGCCGAGGAGATCGGCTACCCGGTGCTGGTGCGCCCGTCCTACGTGCTCGGCGGCCGCGGCATGGAGATCGTCTACGACGAGTCCTCCCTGGAGGACTACATCAACCGGGCCACCGAGGTGACCCCGGAGCACCCGGTGCTGGTGGACAACTTCCTCGACGACGCCATCGAGATCGACGTGGACGCGCTCTGCGACGGCTCCGACGTCTACCTCGGCGGCGTGATGGAGCACATCGAGGAGGCCGGCATCCACTCCGGCGACTCGGCCTGCGCGCTGCCGCCGATCACCCTGGGGCGCCAGGACATCGAGAAGGTCCGCGAGTCCACCAAGGCCATCGCGCAGGGCATCGGCGTGCGCGGGCTGCTGAACGTGCAGTACGCGCTCAAGGACGACGTGCTCTACGTGCTGGAGGCCAACCCGCGCGCCTCCCGCACCGTGCCGTTCGTGTCCAAGTCCACCGCGGCGCCGCTGGCCAAGGCCGCCTCCCGGATCATGCTCGGCGCCACCATCGCCGAGCTGCGCACCGAAGGCATCCTGCCGGCCGCCGGCGACGGCGCGGACCTGCCGCAGGACGCGCCGGTCGCGGTCAAGGAGGCGGTGCTGCCGTTCCACCGGTTCCGCACCCCCGAGGGCCACGGCGTCGACTCGCTGCTCGGGCCGGAGATGAAGTCCACCGGCGAGGTCATGGGCATCGACGTCTCCTTCGGGCAGGCGTTCGCGAAGTCGCAGACCGGCGCCTACGGCTCGCTGCCCACCTCGGGCACCGTGTTCGTGTCGGTGGCCAACAAGGACAAGCGCTCGATGGTGTTCCCCGTCAAGCGCCTGGCCGACCTCGGCTTCCGCATCCTGGCCACCACCGGCACCGCGGATGTGCTGCGCCGCAACGGGATCGAGGTGCAGCACGTGCGCAAGCACAACGAGTCCGGTGTGGACGGAGACCGGGACGTGATCGACCTGATCCGCTCCGGCGAGGTCGACATGGTCGTCAACACGCCCTACGGCAACCCGGGGCCGCGCGTCGACGGCTACGAGATCCGCACGGCGGCCGTCTCGCGGGACATCCCGTGCATCACTACGGTGCAGGGCGCGGCGGCGGCCGTGCAGGGCATCGAAGCCGGCATCCGGGGCAGCATCGGGGTGCGGCCGCTGCAGGCGTTGCAGGCGGCTCTGCGGCAGGGTGGTGACTCCTGATGACGACGGTCCGGGCTGGTTTCGGGCAGCGGCTGGCGGAGGCGACGGCCGCGCGCGGGGCGCTGTGCGCGGGGATCGACCCGCACCCGGCGCTGCTGCACGCCTGGGGTCTGGACGAGAGCCCGGCCGGGCTGGAGCGGTTCGCGATGACCGCGGTGGAAGCCCTCGCGCCCGAGGTGGCGGTGCTCAAACCGCAGGCGGCGTTCTTCGAGGTGTACGGCTCGGCCGGGATGGCGGTGCTGGAACGGGTGATCGCCGACTCCCGCGAGGCCGGCGCCCTGGTGTTGCTGGACGTCAAGCGCGGCGACATCGGCTCCACGATGACCGCGTACGCCAACGCCTACCTCGACGAGCACTCGCCGATGGCGGCGGACGCGATCACCGTCTCGCCGTACCTCGGGTTCGGCTCGCTGGCCCCGGCGCTGGGCATCGCCGAGCAGACCGGGCGCGGCGTGTTCGTGCTCGCCCGCACCTCCAACCCGGAGGGCGCGGGATTGCAGCGCTCGGCCGACGAAACCGGCCGCAGCGTCGCGCAGTCCATCGTGGACGCCGCGGCGGAGAACAACGCCGGGGCGGAACCGAGCGGCTACGTCGGCGTGGTCGCCGGGGCCACGATCCGGCCCGGCGAGCTGGACCTGTCCAAGCTCAACGGGCCGATCCTGGCGCCGGGCATCGGCGCCCAGGGCGCCACGGTGCAGAGCCTGCGCTCCACGTTCGGCTCGGCGCTGCCGCACGTGCTGCCGGCGACCGCGCGGGACGTGCTGCGCCACGGCCCGGCGGTCAACGACCTGCGCACCGCCTCCCGCCGAGTCCGCGACGAACTCGGGGCCCTGCTGAACGCGTGACCCCATCCCACCCCTGCGGCGGCGCCCGAACCCCGGGCGCCGCCGCTTTTTTCGCCCTCCGACCGTCCGATGCGGACCTCCGCGCCGGGGCGCCGGTGATCAGTCCACTGTGCTCGTCAGCGCCGCCGTCCCCGGGCAGGTGGGCGGGGCGCAGAGGGCTTCGGCGATGGGGTCGGCCTTCTGCTGGAAGGTCTGATCGAGTGATCGTCCTGGCGCCCCGCGCCCGCATCTCGGAAGGCTTGGGCCCGTGGGTGGGGACAGCGCAATCCCGGTCCGGACCCGCCGCGTGGCCGGCCGGATCCCGCAGCTCCGGGAACGCAGCGGGCCCGGCGCGCACGAGGTCGCCGCGGCGCCGGGCATCTCGCAGAGCAAGATCGACCGGATGGAGTCGGGGCATCGCGCGGGCGGCGGAATGCTGGTAGTCACGCCGTCGGCTTGGAAGTCGTTCCTCCGATCCGCTCGCGACGGGCGGTTCGACCGCTGATCAGCGAGCGTCCGCGGCGGTCCGCTCTCGGCCGGTGCGCGCGGTGTCGGGCGATCTGCCCGGTTCCGCTCGTAGCGGTCTCGGAATTCGGGCGGTTCGTTCTCCGAACCGGCCCCACGGGCACCCCTGGTCCCGCTATGGTCTCGCCTGATCATTTGGTACCGGGACCGATGGGGGAAGCGTGCCCGACCTGCACATCACACCGGACGCGCTGGAAGCGCACGGCCGAGGCTGCGAGGACCTGGCCGGCAAGTTCGACCAGCTGGCCGGCCTGCTGCACCAGGCTCGTGTCGACGACCAGTGCTTCGGCCCGATCGGCCAGCTCATCGGACTGCTGAACGGCTACTACGAGACCCTCGACGAGTGCCGCAACCAGGCACAGCGCGCCGGTGAATTCCTGCGCGGCACCAAGTCCGCGCTGTCCGAGACCGCCAAGGACCACCTGGAGAACGATCGGCGCATCGCCGAACAGCTCCAGGCCATCGGGAAGGAGCTCGGCGCATGACCGGCCCCGGGAACTTCGCGACCCTCAACGCCGGCGACGGCGACTCCAAGAACTGGTTCGAGCAGGCCGCGGGCCGCGGCTCCTCGTGGGCCGCGGCTGGTCAGGACCTCGCCGACGCCTCCTCGCCGCCGGAGTGGGGCGTCGCGATGGCCTCCGCCCGCGCCGAACAGCTGCAAACGGTGATGAGCCCGTTCCAGTCGCTCGTCGACAACGGCCTCGGCTTCGTGGTCAGCATCGTGACCGCGCCGCTGGTCGAGCTGCTGGAACTCGTCGTCGGCGACCCGGAGCAGATGCGCTCCACCGGCGAAGGGTGGGAGAAGGTCGCGAGCTGGCTCGACGAAGTCAGCCAGCAGGAAGCACAGCGCGCCGCCGGCACCCAGCAGAGCTGGACCGGCAAGGACGGCGACGCCTTCCGCAAGCAGATGACCGAGTTCAGCGAAGGCACCAAAGCGCTGGCGCAGGAAGTCCGCGGTATGAAGGAAACCCTCGACATGACCGCGGACATCTTCGACCTCGTCGTGGAGTTCCTGGTGCAGACGCTCACCGAGCTCGTGCTCGGTCTGATCGTCCAGTGGCTCGCGGCGTTGGCGGCGTCCTGGGTCACCGCGGGCGCCTCGGTCGCGGCCGCGGGCGTCGGCACGACCGCAGAGGTGGCGGTCACGGGCGGCCGCATCGCCACCCGCGTCGCGAAGCTCCAGGGCGAGCTGTTCAAGGTCTTCCAGAACCTCGAGCGAATCCTGCAACGAGTGCGTGAGACCGGGCGGCTCCGGTGGGCCATCGAGAAGACGAACAAGCTGCGCGAGGGCGGGCAGTTCAAGCAGATGATGGCGCGCCGCATCGATCGGAACACGGCGGCGAAGTTCCTCACCAAGGCTGATGACACGGACCTCTCGACCAAAGCGGGGAAGTTCGCGAAGAAAGAGGAAGACCTCCAGGCTCAGGATTGGTTCAAGGACGCCGAGCGCAGCCTCGACGACCGGATCGCGCATGCGAACGCCAACCGGGACAACGCTGGGGCGGAGGCGCTCCAGCAGCAGCGGGACCGCCTGGCGACGGACGTCAAGGGCGTACAGGGCTTGGTGCACACCACGACCGGCCACGTGCTCAGCGGTGTGCTCGGAGGGCAGGCGACGGTTGGCCGGGCGGCGACCACCACAGGCATGGAGATGGGTACGGACGCCGTCGTCGAGGAAGGGGCCAAGTCGATCTACGCTGAAGGGCGTGGGACTTTTCAAGGTGATCTGTCCCAGGAGCAGAGCGCCCGAGCGCAGGAGCGAGGATTCCAGTGATCGAAGTGCTGGCGGCGCGAGGAGCGTGGTGCCGCCCCGGTGAGCGCGTGCTGTGGTGCTGGCCGTTGGCGAAGGAGCCGAGCAAGCTGCCCTACATCCTCTACAGGGTGTCCGGCCTCGACGCGGCTGGGGCGCGGAAATCGATCGGTTCGGGGCTCGGCAAGGGACTCAAGAGTGCGGGCGCGTTCGCCGGTGTCGCCGCCTTCGAGACGGTTTTCGGAATGGGCGA